>TARA_R110002003_G_scaffold57_3_pt1 | contig 19606 bp, 25 predicted proteins | sample TARA_R110002003 | Tara Oceans TARA_R110002003 (sample SAMEA4396441) | marine metagenome | biome: Westerlies Biome; feature: [SRF] surface water layer (ENVO:00010504); material: water (ENVO:00002006), including particulate matter (ENVO:01000060) such as... | depth 5 m
AAAAGTCGAGGAGTAATGCGGCGTGCAGACTCTTGTGGCGGCAATAGGAACAGAGGCCGGGGGCTGTATGGGTTGGCGGTGCAGGTGTGGTGTGTTGGTGTCGTTTGCTAAGAGGTCGCAGATCTCTAAGCTGTCAAAAGAGCGAAAGTGGCAGCAACCGCCGAGTGCAATGTGAGCAGGCAAGACGCAAGAGACAGCAGCAAGCCGCGCGATGTTCTAGTCGAAGAGATCGCCAATCCCTCGCGTGCAATAGCCCAAACTTTCAGACCTCCTGAAAGCACTTGGCGACGACGACCGGGCCATCAGACCGACAAGGTCTGGGGACTGGGGTTCTCTTTGCTAAGTTAGGAATCAACGAATCGGGCACGCTAGGCCGGCCGTTGTGGCCCCAGCGTGCCTCGCAGCCCTCGCGCAGCATCTGGCAGCGATTGGCGCCCTGGTGCCGATGCCTCATCTTTCTTGTCTGCGGTGCGCGCATGCGTCGGTCATGGCCCAGCGCCCACGTCGCGCAAGATGCGATGCCAAAGAGCGCCAGCAGCAAAAGCCTGCGTTTGGGCTGCTCGTGCCTGGCTATTGGCGTATTGCCCTCTCGGGTCCCTTCCGGTTTCAGGTAGCCTGCGGCGCTAGTGGCACCTGCTGTGCGTCACGGCTCATTTGGCAGGTGCGAACCACAGTTCGTGCTCGCAGCTTCATCGTGAGCTGAGAAGAGTCTCGTTGTCTTTGTACCACTACACTGAGGAGTGACTGGAGAGTACCTGTCGCGTGCTTGCGAGCCCAATTCCCACAACATGGCCAGACTGCCCCCAATCATCGCCAAGGCCTCATGCTCTTACTAAGTCTGCCTAATCATTCGTCTCCTGACGTTGGCCTCCGACACCATCGAAAATCATATGTAGCCACGTGTTACAGCCTCGGCGACCGCTCCACGTTCCGGCTCCCATAGTGCACCCCGTATTACTGACTCGGACCCCTGGCTCACTCGTGTGCTTCAACTCTCTCCCATGACTGCACGCTGTCCTCCAGCTTTGGTGCTGAGGTGGTGTCGAGAGACACGCGCCTGAGCCCCATCATCCATCCCACCACGCCTTCTGGTACCCAATTGCCAACGAGGTCGTACGTGACACTGCCGCGACCCACGCGCCAAACGGAACGCGGCCGTTTCTGCGTCAGAGCGTCAAACACGGCGTTGTGCAGCTCCCTCAGCGAGCTCCCGGAGCTGCCAGCGTCGAAGCCACGACTTTGTGCAGCACGCGTCTGGCTTTCAAAGTTGCGCGCATAGAGCGCTCTAGTTGTGGCTGGCCAAGCGTGTGGACTACCAGCCGCTCTTGTTTGAAGATGGTGTCTTGGACCTACGTGAGAGTAGTCAAAGGTCCCGAGGTGAAACTGGATCACGGCTATCCCCAGGGTCCCCAGCTCTGCCCGTAGTGACGCTAGGAAACCTTCAAGGGCATGCACAATTGTCGTTTCGACGCTGTGGAAAGGAGGTCGCAACGACGATACGATGCTTGGTGTGAGTAACAGCACGCGCGCTTTAAATTCGCATATCGTAGGCAGGAGTGCCTGCGTCAGGGCGACTGTGTTGAGCACTTTGGCATTGAGGGCGTCAGACCACAACTCCGGAGATACTGTCTCAACGGGTCCTGTAGGAAAGATGAGGTCCGGGACTAGCACAACTCCGCGCAGGTTCAAGTAGTGAGGGCTAGCTCCTGTGAATGCGACGTGTGGTCTGGTCAGGGTGTCGTTGAAGCGTTCGACTGCTTCCTGTGTCCCGAAGGTATCCACGACATCCAGATGAAGTGGCCGCACGTCTGCTCTCGACTCACTTATGACCTGCTGCTCCTCGTCCATGTTGGTGCACACAATGTACACGATGAAGCCGCGGCGTTCGAAGTCGAGGGACAGCGAGCGTGTGATGGGGGAATTTGGAGGGCCGGCGATGACTGCACATATTAGCCAGGTGTTTGAATCGCACTCGATGTCTTCCGCCTACCAACGACCTCTTGTCTTGCGCCGTTGCTCGCTTTCCGTGCCCTCCGCTTCCTATTGTGCTTCCGTCTTTCCCGCCATAAGAGGAACCCGCCGGTGCCCGCAAATGCGACAATGGCCGCTGTGAGCGCACGATTGCGCGACACCCAGTCTTGAACATGGTGTATGTAGTATGGGTCGGGCATCCGATGCGGGGGCGGGGGTGGAGGAGGTGGTCGCGCATGCGTGGGCAGCCATCCCTCTGGCACATGTCTTTTCACATAGCCGGCGACAGAGGCAAAATGCCTATCGCTCGCATCGAATATGGATCCGGTGAAGTTGCGAATGTCTCTGGAATACTCTGTAAGCTGTCACCGTCAGCGACGTGCGAGGCAAGAACGGTTGTCGCACTTACCACTTCCAGAAAGTGCTGGTCGTCGCTCGACATGTTTGCTATGATTCGAGGTTCATCCAGAAGATACAGTGTATCACTTGCAAAAGAGTGTGGAGACAGTCTCGTTGGATGCGATCGACCTCGACTCACCTACGTCAGCCACCGCGATGGCCGTTGCGCGAACGCACGTGACCTGCGCGAACGCCACCATCTTCAGGCCAGCCGCATCCTGTCCACACAATCGAGGGAACGCGCGCTTGCTGACCTTGCAGGTAGATCGCCCTCTCCTCGCTCACACAATAGCCATATATCGCCCGGGGCGGGTAAAGGCTCGGTGCAACGTGATTTTCTCCATTTCAGCCTTCCACCTCTATCACCAGGCGACTTTGAGCGACGCGTGAATGCTTACGTGGCCGAGCACCAACGTTTGCCCCCCATTTGAGTAATCTCTTCTGCGATTTGCTTCTGGTAACTTCCAAGCGTTACTCTGAATATTTCGCATTCTGCGAGACATCCTTTGGCGAAACCGCCTGCATCTCCTACTCAACCAGCTCAACTCGCGGCCAAGAAGGACCAAACCCAGCAGCCCGCAAAGAGACAACGCGCAAAGGCAGAATAAAAAGGCACAGACACGATGAGGGAAATAGATGCGCATTTTGACGCTTACGAGCATCTCAAGCACCTCCCGAGAGAAGCAGAGGCGCTGCACATGCTCCGCAAGGCTGCATCAATGGTCAAGCCCATGATGCGAAAGCGCGGCTGGAAGGTCGGGACGCTGGCCGAATTCCTGCCAGACGAGCCGCAGCTACTAGGTAGGTACACTTGGGTATGTACCGAACCTTGTGGCTAAGTGGCTCTAGGACTCAACATCAATCGCACGGAGAGAATCCTCATCAGGCTGAGATACCACCACGACTCGAGGCAGTTTCTGTCAATAGAGCAAGTCACGGACACCCTCCTTCATGAGCTGTCACACATTATATTTGGACCTCATAATGCCGACTTCAACAACCTCTGGAACGAGCTTCGTGACGAACATCAGTCGCTTCTAATGAAAGGATACACCGGCGAAGGCTTCCTGACGCAAGGCCAAAAGCTCGGTGGTAAACGAGTACCTCTTGATGAGATGCGACGCCAGGCCAGAAAAGCAGCCGAGAAGCGTAAAACCACGACGAATGCTAATGCGGGTGGACATCGTCTTGGTGGCCCACAAGTAGCACGTGGAGTCGACATGAGGAAGGTTATCGCGGACGCGGCATCTAGAAGATCCAGTATCACCGAAGGGTGTGCCAGCAACAGCGCGGAAGCAGGACGTTTAGTTCACCAGCAAGAGCAGGAAGGCTTCAGGACAAGAGCCGAGCAGGACGATGCAAACGATCTAGCCATTGCAAGCGCCTTACAAGATCTCATGTATGAAGAGGAGATGCAAAGACTGGGAGCACCAACGGGGTCAGGTGGTTTGAGCTGGGATCCTGCAAATGGTCTCTCATTCGACAGCAACCCACCATCACGTACATCCTCGCCAGCACCGAGCTCCACATCCGGGCTTGACTGGTCAAAAGAAGGCGGTCTATCATTCGGCCAAGCGTCATCCCCACCGCCTCCAACACGACAGTCCTCGTTACCAGCAGTCAACAACCAAGGACGTCCATTATCACGACTCGTTACAGACTCGCATCCCAGAGCATCTTCATCACGCCCAGGTTCCACGCAACGAACCACATCCTGGGGTCCGTCACGTCTCATCAGCCCAGAAGAAGAGCAACTCAGAAACAAACAACTCCCACCTACACCACCACCCACCTCACCACAGCAGCTCACAGTCCCCACGGATCCCAACAAATGGGCATGTCCGCAATGCACTTTGCACAATCCGCTCGACTACCTCACGTGTGAGGCATGTGGTCTCGAACAACCGCCGCAGCCAATCCCACAGCACAAGCGCTTCGGAGCGTCGCATATGGCTCCTAGCTTACCCAAGCCGCCGCCACAGTCGGGCTTGCGAGGCCAGGGCGCCACGCCGTTTGAGCCTGCGAAGGGAAGGATAGGCTGGAACTGCTTGGAGTGTGGGACGTTTATGGAGAATCAGTGGTGGACTTGTTCGCTTTGCGGGACGATGAAGTTGGATTCATAGGAGCGGCACGTGATTGGATATACCCACGAATGTGACGGATCTGAAGACGGCGGGATGGTGCAGATAAACAGAGCGTGAAAGGAGAGATCCGCTCGTAACGGATGCATACGGACGTGATATAAGGCGCAGATCATATAGATACATAAGTCGCGACACAAGCGATGTTCAATGAATGTTCACCGCAGACGATTCTGCAACTCCAAGCTCACCCTCAAGTCCTATCTAGATTCCGATAGTACCTCGCCGCACTGCCACCCTCATCCTCCCACATTTCCCGTCCCGCGAGCTCAACAGGCGGCTGCTGCACCTGTTTATACGCCATCATGCCTCCCTCCGTGTCCAGCTCCATCGGCTTCGACTCATGGTTCAACTCCGCGATGCCCGCACCACTCACTTCCTGCTGTAATTCGCCGTGTCCTCGCCTTCTCATCCAAGCATACACGCCAACGCCGATCAAAATCCCGAGGACGACGACACCGCCGACTACACCGCCGACGATGGCGCCTGTTGATGACTTTGAGGAGGCGGCGGAGGAAGGCGAGGGAGAGCGAGGCGAGTTGCAGAAATCAATACTATAATAGACGAACGTGGAGTTGTAGCAGTCGACTAGACTGATTTCTTTCTGGTACGCGGTTGCAGAACACATGTCGCCGGTGTCGTCGGCTGTGTAGATGGTCACTGTCACTGGTCAGATATGACATAGGCATGGTGCAGCAGGTGATGAGGAAGGCGTAGCTGATCGGTTTTTTGCATGCAAGACGAGAAGCTACGATGGCGAAACAGAAGAGTGGAACACACCTGTGCAGCCTGGATCCATGCCGACAACGTGGAAGCTTCCATAGGGCCCATTGCTGCGGAAATCGGTGCATGTGCCGTTTGGATACCCGTTCGGCCCTTCGACTCCGCGGAGCGAGTTTTGGCAGTTTGTGTCGGTGAAGAGGGCGATTTGTGTGACTGCGGTGGTAAAGCGGAAAACAGTGAGGGTGATAAGAAAGGAGAAGAGAGGTCGGGTCAGCATCTTGGCGGTAGATTTGCTATTTGGCTGGGGGATGTTATGGCTAGCTGGACAGTTTCGCGTTCATTTCAAATTGCAAAGATGACCTGATGTAGAGTCCTAGCATTGATGGTCCTGAAGAGCAGATGGAGGCCTGCAGTTCCAGCTCTGATCTCAGGCCGGCGCATGGCGCAGCGGAAAGCTTGTGTTGTACCACCTGAGGCTCTGCCCAGCATGCAGTGCATGGGCGACGATCGAATGAATGATGTAGCCTCGCGAACCCAAATGCCACTGCCTCCACCAATTCGTCTCTCAGCTCTTTCTTGGCGAGGTCGGCCAATAGAATGACTGCTTTAACCGGCTTTTGAACGGCAAATTCCGACTGAGTTTGCTTTTCGCATCGTGAAAATAGTCTGTGAGCATCTCGGCGGAGAGTCTGGTGCGTGGAGGCTGAGGTGCAAGAACGGTGAAGTTCTGGCTAATAATAGATGGTACGGAGCAACCCCAGGATAAGGGCGCCTAGAACGATAAGCAGTCATCTAAATCTTCAACGGTGTTTCAAGGATCGTCGCGTAGGTGCTCAGGCTAAAATAAGTTGACGGGAGGATGCGCGACTGACGCACACTTCCCGACAGCGTGGTACTTTGCGGAGGTAAGCCAGGCTAGCCGGGAAGATACCCACGACAGTCCTTCACGCAAAGCACCAGCGTTCCTGCATACTCAAAATATTCACCTTTTTGATGGATCTAATTCCCAGCATTCCCCGTTCCCATTGAGACATGCGCTGCTAGGTGTTCGTCTCGCGAGATGGGCTACACCCCACGCCTGTTCACCCGCTGTTTGTGTAAGCTTGCCACGTACCTCTGGAGCCGATCGCAGCACTGCCGATGCAAACGATCTGCATCGAGGAAAACACCATGAAGCATAGCGATGAGTCAAGCGAGATCTAGCTACGGTGTTTTGAAGTGAAGGTGGGTATGTGAAGCATTGTACACGAAGGCAAACTAAAAATCTACATCATGGCTTCTTTCACAGTGGAAATTGGCTTGACCAGATTGCTCACGCCAAGACGGAGTGTTGGGTCTTATTCATTACGGGTAGGCTGTAGCTTGAGTACGTCCTTGAGGTACCTTTGTTTCTTGTGTACTTGCGCTGCTTGAGACCGCACATTAGGGTCGGTCGCCGTGACGACCACTTGTCCCGCCACTTTCCTCCTCTCTGACCTAGACCCTCACACTGGCGAGACTCCCATATCCACGACCCTCCCTGCGCCTGCAAAGTTTACTCGGGAACGCCAGCGCGCAAGAGCAAATATGCCGGTGCTCAAAGATCTCAAATGCTCAATTGAGCTATCAGAAAGCCAACGTACTCTTCAAGAGTTCGGCACGACGTACGGAGATGGCTTCGTTGAGACCTTCGTCCCGGTCCCTAGCAAAACGCAGTCCTTCTCCATTCACCTGACTTCCGACAAGTTTATTGCGCCTGGCATATCCATGTATGTCTTCGTGGACGGCGTGTATCAATGCAATCGCAACCGCCAAGACCTGAAGCTTAGGAAAGGGTCCGATAGTCGGTCAATTGTCGACTTCAAAGTACGGCAGAAGGAGGAAAAGCAAAAGGACGGCTCCATGATAGCCAGGGAGTGGAAGTTCGAGAAGCTGAACACCGGTAAGTCAATCCGCAAGAAGCGTCCACACCCTACTGACCTTAATAGTCTCAGCAGACGATGCACCAGGAGTGTGCTCGGCGAATGTTCTCGACAATATTGGCTGCATAGAAGTTCTTGTTCTACGCTGCGCCGGACCTCGCACTGCTAAAACGGTATCCGCAATGAACATGGACGGTGCATGTGACCTTCCTTTGCACTATCTGGGCATGGACGGCCAGTCAGACAGACGATCGATGTACGATGATCGCGAGCCTTCGTTCAGTGGCCCCGGTCACAGTCACAGTCACCGTCCACCACCACCTCTTCCCTCATATCGCCCACCGTACGCTGAGACGGTCTACAGTCACCACAGCCCTCCTTTCGCAAATGCAACGTCGCCTTTCGCAACTTCTCATCACCATAGACTGCACTCTAAATACTCGGAGCCTGTAAGCCCTGGCGCGAGGCCTGCAAGCACCATACCTTCTGAAGCTTTTCAATACGGTAGCGGTCCTATCCCCACAGGACGAATGCATGGATCAGAGAAGAGCTTCTACCATACGCGCCCCGCCAGTGCGGTCGTAGCAAATGCTCCCAATGTCGACCCAGCGTGGCTAAACGAGCTCTTGACAAAAGCAGTAAAGCGAGGCGTGGAGGAAGTCCGGCGCAATGAGGTCAGCCCAAAAGACCATGCGCAGCAGCCAGCGAGTACTGCAGCGGTTGGCCAACCTCCGGGAGCGTGGCCGCAGTCGCCGTTCGTCCCCGATGCTCAAGCTGCTCAGCCACCGCAGTATGCACGTCAAGGCCACCCTGTTTTGGAGGATCGAGGAACTGCTTGGGCCGGCTCGCAGGGTGGTTGGAGTCATCAAGCTCCCCGAGAGCGGACAGGAACTCGGGTCAACTGGACTGAAGAACCGCAGTGGGACAGTCAGTCTACAGCTGGGAGCTGGGGCGCACAAGAAGAGACACAATCAGATACTTGGGACACCGATGAGACATGGGGTACCGAAAATCCTGAGGAGAGGAAAGGTAGTCGGTGGAGCAAATCACAGGCCCCTACCGTACAAAGTAGGCGCACTTCTCGACCCATGTCTCCTGTGGCCACGCGAACACGCCACCGATCACGCACAAGCGATCACCGCTCTCGCAAGTCTCGATCCCAGTCTCGTCCAAAGAGTTCCCGATGGGATGAGGGGAGCAGTTCCTCATCCGAAGATCGTGATGGCTGGACCAAGGTCGACGCTCCCTCAGACTCACCTACTTCACTGGAGGGCTCAGATGATACTTTGCAGCCTCGACGGTCTCGACGCAAGTCTCGTACTTCTAGAGACCGAAGCCAATCGCGAAAGCGATCTTCCCAAACCCGCTCTGCACACAGTGGCGGGCGAAGGTCTTCACGACATCTGCGCGGTGGTGCCGACACACGAGCCCCAAGCATACGTACCGGACAAGCGCCCTCAATTGCAACGGCAACACCAACAATCATGAATGCTCCAGCTTCCATGTATAAGCCTCCTGTATACCCGGCAGTGGTGCCTATTCCTCATAACAGTAGTCATGCACCGCCGGCGCCATCTGTCGCGCCACCACCGCCAAATTGGGCTTCAGCCGTGGCGGAAAAGTTGCGAAAGCATAGCTCTGCCATGAAAACAAACCTTCCAGCTCCATTCAGCGTAGCTGGGGCCGATCCTAGCCAAGGTGGATATCGGTCGAGTTCCGCTTCTTCGTGGGGCGCAACGAAGAAAAGTAAGCCAGCTGAAGAGATGTCGTCCCGGTCAACCTCCTGGGGCGAGAAGGAAGTAGGTAAGACGAAGAGTTCAAAGCCTGTCACCGACGATACATCTGGCTGGGGTAATGCAATGGAAACTGGCTGGGCAGCGTCATATACGAAAAAGGATGGATGGGACGATGCCAAAGATGGCTGGTCAGTCGCTGAAGCCTCCAGGGGCGTCAAGCAGAATGCAACAAATGCCGATGGTTGGGCCGCCGACCAGATCAAAAAAGACGGCGACGATCTATGGGCGACTCAAAGCAACACCTGGGGCAACGAACCCAGCAAAGCCGACGACAAACCTCCCGTGCAATGGAACAACGACACCGCCTGGCCCTCTACCCCCAACGACAACAAACCCAACAAGCCTCCCTCGATCTCAAAACGCCACACCAGCAAATCCCTCGCCAAATACCGCAAACCCTCCACCTCCCCCGCCGTTCCTCAGCCGCACTGGCAATTCCCACCCCGTCCCTCCACCACACCCATCCCTCCGTCCTCACACCCTACCCTCGCCCCGGAACCCCACCCCGCCGTCCCCAGCAAAGCCGCCAGCCTCGCCGGCCTCGAGCACCAAGTGCGCGCCGGCGCCGGCACGCCCTACGGCCACGCCATCGCGCGCCCGTCGTACGTCGACACGCTCGAGCGGCCGTACGCCGTGTTCCGCTTCAAATACCGCAGCCGCGGCGTGCTGAAGGCGTTGTTCGGCGACGCGGTGCCCGACCATGGGCATTTGAGCACGCGCACGCCGGGCGGGGAGATGGTGCGCGAGAAGGAGAAGTTGCGCGGGGTGAGTCGCGAGGAGCTGGTGGAGAAGATGGTACGGTTGCAGACGAGGCTGGCGGAGAAGGAAGCGGGGAAGCGGGAGAAGGATGGGCGAAGGAAGGCGGAGAGTAGGGGGACGGAGAGCGTGGCGAGGGATTTGACGGAGGATTGGGTGAGGAGGCAGAGTAGGGAGCCGTCAGAGAAGGGGAAGGGGAAGGAGAAGGAGAGGAGTGAGAAGGGCGAGTGGGGGAATACGTGGTAGAATTGCGGTCTGTGATGTGTAGATGCTGCTGCCAGGAAGGCATACTCTTCATCGGGTTTGTGCTTTCAAAAGGCGGTTGACGGCCATGGAAAATGCACTCTGTCCACGGCAGAATCCTTTTGCTCACGAAAGCCAGAAAGTAGAGAATTAAGGAGTGTTTGTATGCTTTGGTTCATTTCACTGACTTGATGCATAGAATGTGCCCCTAATAGTCGAGCAGCCTCGCTCGGCTCTTCTTCACTCTTCGAGGCGATAAACTCCGCCAATTGTTGGAGGGATTACCTGCGGCGTGGCCACCATATTTGGTTCTAGGCAGTGTAACCATTCGGGGCTCCTTGATTCGATTTTCTCCATGCTGCTGCATGCTTTGCTTCAATGCACGACCTGGGCGGCATAGAACTCCGGATACTCTAGTTGTATCATGGTCGTCACCTTCTCCACCTCTTCTGCTAGCCCGGCCACATTTGTGTCCCACTTCCTCAGCTCCTTGCCCACTTGCCGCTCGGCATGTCCGGTCTTGCGCTCTCCGCTAGCCTCGCCCTCAAAGAAGATCAGGCGGTCGATCTGATCGATGTGACCTGACAGACGTCCTTGTTCCAACATCTTCGCCGCATAGTCCTCTGCTTTTTCAGCATCGACACCCAGCAGCTCGCCCAGCTGGTCAAAGCCGATGTTATTGTAGAGCTTTGAAGCACCGAGTAAGTTGTGTTCTAGCACGGCCTTGTCCAACACTGTCGAGCCATCCGCGGTCTTGGCAAGGTGGTGAGGCTTCAGGTGGCCTGCGAACGCCTTGATCTCGGTGGGTGACAGTAAGCGGTCGAGGAACATCTTTTCAAGAATTGAGTAATTATCGAGACTGGATGCTCGGTCATCCTTGTATAGCTTGGCCAACATCCTTCCCCTTAGAGGTCCTGCCGGCGCTAAGACTGCGCAGATCAGCGACGCACCGAGAGCGGTCTCACGCTCGTCGACCAGGATGTTCGGCTCTGTACTCAGTGTGTAGTAAGCCTGGGCGGCGTCGAGGAAAGCGCGTTGTGAGTCGTAGATACGAGCTTGACTGAGGTTGAAGAACAGTTTGGTGTCCTTGTCTGTGACGTTGAAGAGGATGTTCTTGACTTTGTTCAGGTGGGTGAAGGCGCTGGTGGGATCATCCTCCTCGAGGTAGCACCGCACTATCCGTATCCACACGCGCGCTTTCTCGTCTGGCGTCACAGACTTCTGCGTTGACTCCAGGTTGATTGTTGACAATGTCTGCGCGGATTTTCTGAAGTCCTCGATGGCCTCGTACGCATCTGCAATCAGCAACTTGAGCCTTGTGTCCTGCTCTTCGTACTGCCCTGCACCCTTGGATTGCAGTAGCGTGACGACATTCTCGCCGACGTCGATCTTGACATTGTCATCTTTGACGTTCCCAAAGGCATCGACAAAGGCAGCGAGCAGCGGCCGCAGAACGACTATGCCGAGCGAGTCGTCGAGGAGTGTTTGTGCGTATGCGTTGAGGTCGGCGGTGAGGTTGTTTGAGGACGCGACAATTTCTTGGAGGAGTGCAGAGTATCTGGCCGGCTTGTCACCGGCTGATGCGCTCTCAATTGCCTGCAGCGCGGACGCGACGGGCGGCGAGGCCATGGTTGTAGCTAGTCGTGCGCGAAGTATCTCTCTTGTGATTGGGCTTTCGCGTGTTGATCTCGATGATTTCTTATCTTTTTGGGCCACCAAAGTTGTTCCTTGTCCGATGACCTCGCGCCTAGGAATCGGTTCAGCAGGTGTGTTTATTGTAGTCTGTTGTGCAGTTTGAGCTCTTGAAGGCAGCAATCGTGGGGCAGTAGCTCTTATCGATATGGAAAGAGCGGCCGCTAATGCAGGCAGTCGCGCGCTAGTTGCGGCTTGCTCTTTGACCGCGATCAAGGCGCAGGGCTGCCTTTGATCCTAACCTCGCCCAGCTTTCTCTTGCAACCACCAAAGCCGTCAGAACCCAGTCCTGCCCGAGGCGGCTCACCATACACCGCTGCAACACGATAACCACTGACACACCATGAACGGCGTGAAGCCCGACCCGGACGTCAAGACGGAGGACTTGTACATGGACGATGACTTCTACGAGGATACTGGAGAGCTCGCCCTGCCACCCCAAGACTCGCTCGACAACGTCTGGCTATCGCGAATTCCCGACTACCTGTACAGCGCCATCTCCAACTGGGACGACCTTGCGGAAGGGAACGACGACGACCAGATTCAGATCGGAGAGGTGCTTGCCTTTGCGACAACGAGCGGCATCGACAAAGCAAAGCCTATGCGAGTCTTTTTCAACGACCGCTGGCACGCAAAAGCAAACCTACCTACTGCATTCCAGCTAGATCCCACCGCGACCTCAGACCAGGTCCTGGGAAACACATACGTCTTCACGGAGAAAGACTTGCCGGGGTACAGGCCAACGGGCTATGGCCAGGGCAATCGCGGCGGCCATGGAGGCTACGGCGCCGTACAGGACCCCAAATCGCGCGTGCAGAAACGAAGCCGATACAAGAAGGCCATCCCAAAGCAGACTGCACTCATCGGCCATGCGACGCGCCACTACAACGCGAACCCTCTAGAAACAAAGGAATACAAGGACTTCAACGCCGCGCGCATCAAGCAGGCCATCCAGGGAACACATCGAACCACCATCATCACAAAAGACGCAGAGTCGCTCATCAACAACAACAAACTTGTCAAGCACTTCGACGGCTTCCTCAAGCCGACATCCAAGGCCAAGTCACAACAGAACAAGGCTGCGCGTGTGTCACGGGAAGAGCTGGTGGACATGCTACATGCTGCTTTCGACGAGTTCCAGTACTGGCCGATGAAGGCGCTCAAGTTGCGGACGAAGCAGCCGGAGCAGTTCTTGAAGGAGGTACTGGCAGAGATTGCACAGCTGGTGAGGTCTGGACCTTTTGCGAGCACTTGGAGGAGACAGGAAATCTACAACGCAGCGCGAAATCTCAGCCAGCAGCAACAGGGGGCTGCAGAGGCGGCCGAGTCGGAGGGAGAAGAAGAGATGGAGGATGTGGTGTAGTGCCCACTCCCAGACGTCTGCAATATTTCCACGGAGTCTTGAGGGCTTTGTACAATTCTATCATTGCGCTTTCAGCGATTTCAGATACCTGCGTAAGCCATTACGTTTCCCAGGGTCCTTATGCTATATGCCAGTCTTGCATGCTTGGTATCGATACATAATATACACCCATCACACATATCATGCTATTGCTCCGTAATCGCACTCTCATACTCCTCCAAGCTCTTCACTTCCAAATCACTCACTCTCAGCACCGTGAACCGCATCTTACTCTTAACATGCTTGACGTGTCTTTGCCTCCTCTTTGTCTTCTCCTCCACTCGCAACGGCTCACTCTCGACCCCCACGACCCGCGCTCGGCACACAAACATGCGCTCATCCAAATAGAACACCTTTTTCCCGTGGTCTGCATTGCCCTTGACCGGCTCAGGCGCTTTCAGTGTGTAGTCTCGGGACCCAATGTGCGTTGCGCGGTTTAATCGTAAAACGTCGCCAGGCCGTACGTGTGGCATCAGGAAAGGCAGACGCAGGGTGTCGCCCTTGGTGAGGAGGTAGGGGCGTCCGTGGATGTGTGCTGTGACATAGTGTGCCGGTTGAGAGTGCAGGAGCGGGAGCAGCTGTCGTATTGTGGGGGTGATGTGGGTTGAGACGATGTCTTCGCGGGTGTGTGGTGACGGCTTGATCTCTGCTGCGGACGGTGATGACGCATTCGCTGGTGTGTATGTTGTCGATTGCACCTTCTCTTTCAGATCTTGTGAGATGTGTTGCCCAGACCGTATCATGGGCTCTGGGACATTGCCGGTCTCGAGTGTGTGCGATACGGTTGTGATGTGGGCGCGCAGAGGGAGAAGGAACGTTGGCGGCAACGCTGACCGTGATTCGAGAATGCACTGCCGTGCCGAGCGGGCGAATAGTGCCATTGTGATGTTCGCAATGCTTGACTGGCTGCTGCGACACTTTTTCGCTGCGGAGTTGCGCTCAAAGTCGGGGATGCATGCCAAGGCTGCGCTAAGGTGGAACTTTCGAAATGCCAAAAGTTCGCCGCAACACCAACCTCCACTTCGAAGTGAAGATATTCAGAAGTCACCATGCCTCAGAACGAGTATATCGAGCGCTGGCAGAAGCAGTATGTCATTCCACGCCCCGCATCCACTATTTCGACCAATATACGACATTCCTTTCGTTCTGCGCAGACACTGACCCCTCCACAGGCACGGCAAGCGCTTCGACCATGATGAGCGCAAGCGCAAGCGCATTGCGCGTGAAGGCCACGATGGCTCCAAGAAGGCGCAAAACTTCCGCGGTCTACGGGCCAAGATGTACGCCGAGAAACGCCGCAAGGAAAAGATTCAGATGAAGAAGACAATCCGCGCCCACGAAGAACGCAACGTCAAGACGTCCGAGCCCGCCGAACCTGCCACCGAAGCCTTGCCACAATACCTGCTCGATCGTAGCAACGAAAAGAATGCGAAAGCCCTGTCCAGCGCGATCAAGCAAAAGCGAAACGAGAAGGCAGCACGATTTTCAGTCCCATTGCCAAAAGTCAAGGGCATCAGCGAGGAGGAAATGTTCAGCGTGGTCAAGACGGGCAAGAAGACGGCGAAGAAGAGCTGGAAACGCATGATTACGAAGCCCACATTCGTTGGACCCGGGTTCACGCGCAGACCCGTCAAGTACGAGCGCTTCATCCGGCCCATGGGTCTGAGATACAAGAAGGCAAACGTCACACATCCCGAGCTGAATGTCACGGTGCAATTACCAATCATCTCGGTCAAGAAGAACCCACAAAACCCCATGTACACGCAACTAGGCGTGCTGACAAAAGGTACCATTATCGAGGTGAATGTGTCAGAATTGGGCCTTGTGACGGCGGGTGGAAAGGTTGTCTGGGGAAGATATGCTCGTGAGTATATCCCGGAGTCAGGCTCATCAGAATACATGCTAACTGAGATCAGAAATCACAAACAATCCTGAAAACGACGGCTGCCTGAATGCTGTTCTGCTAGTATAGGCATCGACAGCAAAGGGATCACAGCATTGCATTGTATGGCGTTCAAGTGGGTCAAAATACTACAAAGGCGTTTTGGGTCGCAAGCGAGCGAGGCCTGCAGATTTTTGTGAGGCTATGCCACAAGCTGGCTGAGGAAGCAAGTCGATACTCGAGGATAAATCGATGAGAGGCAAGATATGATACCATATGAAGTCAAATCACTACATCGCACGTTCTGCATGAAGTCGCTCATTATGCTATAGTATAATCGCTAATCCAAGGTTGCTCTCCTTTTTGCGCCATTGTAGCAATCAAATTATGCCGCTGCCATAAAGGACGAAAACTTCTCCTAGCCTCATCATCGAATCTTTAGACATTCATCCGCCACCTACAACAACCCACTTGCGTCCCTTCCTAGCTTTGATCCTGGACCTCCGCACATATTCACCTAAGAGGCACAACGACAGTATCGACTCTCTTGGATCGCGTGTCTACGATGCGCGTTTTGTGGTTTTATCGACCCCGGCCATGTTCCTCCTTGTGCCGAAGCTGATCCTACATGCACCGAGACTGTGCTCCCTCACTGCGCATGTTTGTCGAGAGCAACGTCGGACAGTAAACCTCGTGGCCGGGGCTGATATCACAGCTTAATCGACCCAACATACTGCTGGGACGTCCAGTCATTGGGATCCAAGAATATTCACACCAAGGCCGATGCCTCCAGGTCGCACAACCGCACATCGACTCTCTTCTACCCCCCTGAACGGACACAGGTCCGCTCGCTAACGTCTTGCATGATGATCATACAGGCCCGTCGCCCTCTTCTTCATCGACGACGGCTCGCCCCCGTAGTTCCAGAACTTGAGGTATCGCACCGGCGGCAGTGTCCAGTTCGCCTCCTCGTCGAGCGCGCGGTCGAGCACGAACGTGACGAGGGACGTGAACGCCACGACGGCGATGGCAGCAACCCAGTACACCCCTGGAGACGTCAGTGCCATTCTCACGTGCAGATGTAGATGCGGGACGTACAGAATTTTGACTTGTTGGGTGCATAGTTGTCCTGCATGCTGAACAGGCTGCTAGTGTATGCCAGCGGAATGAACAGTAGCGCGAGAATGTTGAGCCGCTTGACGCGTTTCGCTTCTTCCAGGTTCTGCCGATTCCCTGCGATGGAGGCCAGGCCTGTCATGGAGGTGGTGAGGTTATCCGCGCGCTCTTTGAGGATTTTTAGGCGGAAGTAGACGTATTGCAGGTCTTTCTGGTCGTCTTTCCAGTCCACTCTTCGCAGCCAGGACGACTGGTCTAGTTTGCCGTCGAGGGGGTAGCCCAGGCTAAGGAGCGTGTCTTCAATGTCGTCTCGGAAATTGCCGCATCGGCGGGATATGGTTTGGAGACTTTTCCACTGGTCTTGCTCCTCTACCCATGCGGTTGTTAAGCGTAGCTCGAGCGACGGTAGCATGACTTTGATGTAGTCTACGAGTTGGAGGTAGTGCGCAGCTACGATCTTTTTCAGGAACAATGCACCCATTTGGGGCTTTTCCCACTCGGTATCGTCTAGCAAGTTTGCGTGGTTTTGATAGTAGTATATCAGGTCATCCATCATAGACTTGTGTGGATGCTTTATTCTTCCCAGAGCTGCGATTTCGTCTTCAGATGGAGGAATGTCAAAATTCTTGGGAGGGAGGAAGTCAGGATAGCCGCCCTGGAACGGGCCGTTCTTGAGATTGTCACGAGGGTTCATAATCACCCTCAACCCTCCGTCGACGACTTCTTTGGGCTCAGGCGAGAGGTGCTCGAGCTGAGGATCGCAAAGTATGACGACTGATGACTGGTCAGCTCGAATTAGAAGGATTTATAGGACTACAAACCGTCCCAGCCTTTGGCTGTAGTCTCCCGGCACCACCAACTGATCTTTCGACGCAAGATGCCTGTTGTGGTTTCTTCTTTGTGCCGTGGTGCTGTCATGCCCACATGCCGTCTTGTTTGCTGACAGAAGTAGTAGCGATTCTCCAGTGCCTTGTCGAACTGTCTGAGCTCCATGTACTGTAAATGAAAACTCCTGTCTGGATCAAGCAGACTGGGGTGCGGCAGTGCATCGCTGACGGGCGTGAAGTCATTACTCCAAACGCATGTTCTTTCCTGCCGTTGGAAGAAGGTCGGTTCCATGAAGAAGTGTCCCCCAATTACGCTGACGAAGTCTGTCGCAAGACCTTCCATTAGGTAGATTCGTCGACGATTATGATTACGCGGTGAAGTTTGGAAATGTTCGCGGAGCTTTGCGGATTCGGTGAACCATTCCGGATCCATATAGTTGGGTTGACCGGTGGCAGGAGCATCGAGTAAGGCTACCCGCGTGTGTCTCTTCGTGTGCGGCCCGGTTCTATTGTTCGGGTCGGATTTCTTCAGGCCTGGGTTGGAGGTACTCAAAGCTTCAATATATTTCCTATATGGGCCTTCGTCACAAAGCCATTTTCCTACAATATTCTCGTCCGGCTGCGGTCCAGGGCTTGGGGTAGCGTTCCTTATGTCGGCTGCGGCGGCGATCTTGACTCTGGAGGCTCTCCTGACGGATCGCATTGCGATTGGCTTCCCGTTGCTGGCCATCTCAACTCAGTGCTGACTGTCTTCGCGAGTCTCGCGCCGATCAAACCTCGTCTAAATCAATTGAAAGATGGAAGTATTAGTGTAGAATGCATTTGCTATCGCATGGTCGTTATCTTGTCCTCAGACGGGGTCAATTGATCCAGTGATCCGGAAACGGGAGGGAGGAACGAGCCGCCAGCGGGCCTCTGGCTTTTCAAGCGAGTGCGGCTCTGCATGGAGCGAGGCGGAGCTGGCCAGAAGAACGCCACGTCAACCGTGCGTTTCCTAGAAAGGTTCCCTCTGTCGCATCAGGCGTCTTGCGCCCGCGTCGCGCGCGCATCGAGGCTGTGGAAATGCCGGTGAGGTTTGAAGAGGCGAAGGCTACTACAACAACAGAGGGGTCAAGGCTGACCGGCGGGTAGCGAAATGTGCCTCGACATCACGAACGACAATTGACCGGACGGCTGTTGGTGATACAACGCTCGATCGATCGCAGAGCATCCCTGATGCTCATCTTCGCAAAGGAAGCGAACGGGAAGACTCGAACAAAATTGGCGCTAGTGTGCCTCGAAGTACCCACAGGGCGGGTAATCTCAACATTGGTGGCGCCTTCTCCGCAATTCAATGTCGCTCCGGAGCTTAGACTTCCACGCGTCCTCGCAGCATCAATGCGTTCAATTATCAGCCGCAATCCTAACATGACATAATTCCGTTCTGTCTCATGTCCATCATTTGTCAAAGTACAAGTCATGAGACTTCTCGCCACCTGCACGCAGCAGCTCACAACCTTTCTTTGCCCGATCCCGGGATATGTAATCCTTTCCCACCATGGGAGATGACGAACTCACATTCGAGGCCGTTACAAGAGCTCCTATCAGTATTTCGGAGAATCCTGCACGAGTAAAAAAGGGTGTGCCAATGCCCAAGGCGTGTGTGCCCTGGCGAAAAAAGATGGCTTCAACTGGAGATGGATTGACAGTCTGTGCATCGCGCAAGCCAGCTCGTCGGAACTGCAGGAGGCGATCGATTCAATGTTTGGCTGGTACGAGAACGCTCAGCTGTGTTACGTGCTGCACACTGCCCTACGACGATTGGCGCCTACGCCGGGACATGTGCTACACACAAAGTGCAATGCGCGGTACAAGATAGAAATCAGCCAAGAAGCAGGACGAAAGTCCGTTCGAAGTTATCAACTCAGGCATCTGCAAGTCATGAGCGCAAGTTATTCTTTCAATTCAGATCACCTATTCAACCAACTCTATGATTGGAGTAACACGTCACATCTGTAGGCATCAGGAAAATTTACCCCATTTACAATCAAGATATGCTTCTAAGTACTTTCAAACTGAGCCACGGCTGTATAATTCTGCAAGAAGAGAGTCAAGTTGGCGGTCTGTGGCGAAGCGAGCATAGCCATTATTACAATTATTACTCTGGTAACACGACAAACCGCCGAGATGAACATTGGAATTCTACAAAACATCTCCTAATCTCACCCACTTCGGTTCTCCTTGCGTTTACACTTGCGAACCGCTTGAGGTTTCGCAACTTCCACTAAAATCGTTTCTCACCAATCCGTCGACCACGCCGAACCTTCGCCCGATACTGCTCGTCATCCGAGTCGTCCGTGTCCACATCGCCTTCGCTACTGGGTGCATACTCAGACTCCGGCTTTTGTTTTTCGGCAGACTCAGACACAGTGTCCAGCATCTCCACATCATTATATGTGTGTTCGACGGCCTCTTCTTCCTCAGACACTTCTGAGTCCCCATCTTCAGAATCTTCAGAATCATCCTCGTCTGTTGAATCAGCCTCCTGATTCTGGTCTCCCCGAGTGTTCATGGGCGGACCTCGTTCGTCGGATGAACTGGCACTTTCAGAAGTTTCTGCCGAGTCCTCGAGGTCATCATGCACTTGAGGATATCGGACAGTAGCTGTTGCCAGGATCGCGCCACGTGCCGCTTCTGGACGTGCTTCCGAAATCGTTCTTGGGGTGTTGCGAATGCCAATTTGTGCTGGGACTTTGGCAAAGAGATTGGAAGCTTGTT
>TARA_R110002003_G_scaffold194_7_pt1 | contig 19603 bp, 19 predicted proteins | sample TARA_R110002003 | Tara Oceans TARA_R110002003 (sample SAMEA4396441) | marine metagenome | biome: Westerlies Biome; feature: [SRF] surface water layer (ENVO:00010504); material: water (ENVO:00002006), including particulate matter (ENVO:01000060) such as... | depth 5 m
CTTCAAACGCCTACCAGGTAGAGATCTGCGACGGCATCATCAAGCTCGAGCGACAGCACATCATCCGCAAGTGGTACAAAGAACAGCGGCCACTCGCTCACACTGGCCTCACCCAGAACACCAGCTTCTTCAAGCAGTTGGTCCGATACCATCGTGCGGCGCGGCACCCAGAAGATGGAGAACTCATGCTCGACCTCACTGTCGCGTCTTATTCGCTTGATCTGATCTAAGGAATGTCAGCACCGTACAATAGAGTATCAACGTATAGAAAGCAACGAGGACTCCAATAAAAGTGTTCAAAAACTCATTCTAGGGATCAAGACTGACTAGACAGAGTGGATGCTATCTGCCTAGTCTCTTTTGCTGATCCCGAATTTGCCGCGAGGCGCAGGAAAGTCAGGAGTAGAACGGAGAACTACATACCAGCAACAGCCATCACCGTCTTTGCCTTCTCTCCTCGAACGAGGAAGACGACATTGCGCTGCGACGAGTCGACATTGTCGTTCTCCAAGAAGAACGGCTTGTCAACGCCATATTCTTGCAGAGTCGAGAACTTGACGAGCAGGTTCAAGGGGCCAGCGAGCGCCTTCTCAAGCACGAGATTTTTCTTCCCTCTAATCTACACGTGTCAGCAGTTGTCGACAATAGAAGTGATGGTATTACCTTACACCCTCGAGCAGAAGAAGAAGGTCCCGGCGCGATTTTTCAGTTATATCCGAGGCGCTGAATGGTGTGATGGGCGCCATTGTCGCCGGGGTTTCAGAAAGGCCGCAGGCTATGTCGAAGCTGTAGCGGCATTGCTATGCACTCCTCACATTCGTGGTGCTTGGGAGGGTTGATCGAGAAGAGCAGCCTGAGATTCGCAATTGACGTTGGAGGCACGTGCGGCCGCGCCAAAGGCTTGGCATGATTTGGCTCGATGCGCCCAACTTGCATGGCCTTTCACATACAACATGACTATTACGAAGGAGGTTTGGAAGTATGACTGCGGAATCTGTCTTAACAGATCCCATGTTGCTGTGCGCATGCCACCTCTATAATCATGCTATATCTACAGAAGAAGCAAAGGGTATACAACGTTCAATCTTCAACCAGTTCCTTCCTCATGCCCACTTTGTTTCAAAGTCGTTAATACATGATCAGTTCGCACCAAGAGCTCTCAACGCAGTGCGCAACTCTTTTACAGCTGTTGCTGCATCATCAAAGTTCAGTGCAGATATTGCCCACTTTGCATGCTTCTGAGCCTCTGCGATGGACTGCTCGTCATCTCTAAACGGACCCTGAGCTGGGGCAGGAGGTGGCGCCGACGGCTGAGCATATGGATTATGCTGAAGCGGGTGTGCTTGTTGTCCAGCAGCGTGAGGAGGGAAAACACTAATATCTCCCCTTTGCGAAGCTTGAGGCGGCTGTGTTGGCTGGGAGTTGTACTGGAAGTGTTGCTGTGGTTGTACAGGACTCGGCTGGAACATGGGTTGTTGTGGAGAAGCAGCATTATGATAGAAGCTCGATGGGTCCGGGGCCTGTGGCGCTTGAGGTAATTGTGAGTCGGTCGGCAATGTTGACTGGCCTATACCCGATGTCGCAGGTTCATCGTCTATTGAAGAGGCGGTCGGCAGACTCGGCGCTGTGTTCTCTGCGGTGAACGTAGGAGGGTTCGTTCTAGGGAAATAACCGCCGCCAACAGATACGATTGAGCCCTGGCGCGATGAATTAGGTTGGGAGATTGGCGAGACATCATTGTGCTGGTTATGAGTGTAGCCCGTCGGCGCAGATGGCAGTATAGGAGGAGGTGAGACCTTGTGCGCCGAGAAGGCTGGTGAGGGCTGCGCGCTCGTGTTTGGCGCTGTCTCGACGTATGGCTGATATGGATTTTGTGGCGGTGGCTGCGGAGCGCTCTGGTTTATGCTCTGAACTTCTGGGTCGTTCGGGTCGAGCGCTGAGGGGGACAATGCATCTTCTTCCGGCTCCCTGACTGGGTTCGTGAGATTCGGGTCCTCGCCAGCCTTGACGGCTTTTAGTATGCGCAGGGCATGGTATTTTGCGTATTTTGTCTTTGATGTTACCTCGGGGTCGTCCCTCTTCCATATCGTGAGGATCTCGAGGAAGGTAGCAGCTGCGAGTAGTGTATCTACCGTATTGCTGGAGTCCGTCAGCGTTGAGAATCGCAAGCCGCTCCTGCTCTACACACTTGGTCGCCTTGTTCTCCGTCATGTCCTTGTCGCCTTTTGCGAACGTCTGCAGGGCAAACTGCTCGCAGTAGGCGCTCGCTGCGACGTCGTCCAGCAGGGCGTCTTCATCCGGGTTCTGGGCTTTTGCTTGCTCCAGCTTCTCCATCAGGTGGGTCGTGTAGGCGGTGCATTCCTGGTCGGCTGAGTGGAGGCCAGAGGCGATTATCTTCTGGACTATGTGGAAGCGCACTATGTTGTCAGTATATGGTAGTACATGGGATAGCTTGTACCTACGCCAATACGTGATGATGGGCTTGAACTTCTCTAACTGTGCCGCCCGTTTCGCAAAGGGCGCGAGCTGCAGGCCCTTGAGCTTTGCCGGAACGTTGTCGGCCATGTTAGAGCATGTGTGGAACAAATCACATGGGGATGGTGGTCGTGGAGCTCCAGGCAGATGGCGCGAAGCATGCGGTCATTTTGGAGCACCCCTGCAACCCCACATTCGCGTGAGCTCTGGCCACTTCGCGCGGTGAGAGACGGTTACAGAAAGAAGACAGCCTGGCAACTTCACCAGTTATGTGACCACCGCCTCATAAGCACCGCGGTGCCACCCTCCTCCTCACGCGCTTATTCCACCCAACATAGCCTCGAAGTGTCCCAACAATGGTGCGCACGACAGCTCTCCTCGCGGCTACGGCTGCCCTCGTCCTCGATGCACACGCCGAGAGCATGTACTCCAAGAAGTCTGGTGTCCTGTCCATCACCGGCATGGACTACGACAGAGTCATTGCCAAGTCAAACTACACCTCAGTAAGTATTGTCAGCGATCATCATGGCATTGACGCTAACAGCCCATAGATTGTAGAGTAAGCTCTCAGAACCGACCACCTCGATCAGCGCCCTCCTAACAGTTCCAGGTTCTACGCACCATGGTGCGGCCACTGCAAGAACCTCAAGCCGGCCTACGAGACGGCCGCCAAGTCCCTCGCTGGCATCGCCAAAGTAGCCGCCGTCAATTGCGACGACGAGATGAACAAGCCCTTCTGCGGCCAGATGGGCGTGCAGGGCTTCCCCACGCTCAAAATCGTCCGACCGGGCAAGAGGCCAGGCAAGCCGACAGTGGAGGACTACCAGGGCGAGCGTTCGGCGAAGGGCATCGTAAACGCCGTGAAGGACAAGGTCCCGAACTCGGTCAAGCGGGTGAGCGACAAGAACCTCGACGAGTGGCTGCAGGAGAACAAGGACAGCGCCAAGGCCATTCTGTTCAGCGACAAGGGAATCGTCAGCGCCACGCTGAGGGCACTGGCGATCGACTTCGCCGGCCTCGTCTCCATCGCTCAGATCAAAAAGTCGGAGAAGACGGCCGTGGAGAAATTCGGCATCACCGAGTTCCCGAGCCTGATTCTCCTACAACCCGGCTCAGAAGAAGCCATCAAGTTTGACGGCAAGGTGGAGAAGGACGCCATGGTCAAGTTCCTGTCTCAGGTCGCACCGCCGAACCCCGATTGCCCGCCACCCAAGGAGAAGAAGGCAAAGGCAAAGAAGGACACTAAGAAGGATGCGAAGTCGTCCAGCAAGTTCTCAAAGGCTTCTGAATCGCACAAGTCGGCAGACGCATCCTCGGCCGCCGCATCGGCCACAGACGAGACTGTAGAGGAGCCTGTGGTTCCGACCGAGTCGCCCAACCCGAATCTCAAGGACGAGGATACACCGGAGCCAATTGAGCTGCCCAAGGAAGAGGTCAAGCCTACGATCCCCGTTCTCTCCGAAGCCAGCGAAGTCCAGGCTCTCTGCTTGAACGAGGCCAGCAAGACATGCATCCTCGCGATCCTGCCAAAGGACGAGTCCTCTGAAGCTGCTCAAACGGCTGTCAGCTCGCTCGCCATAATCCACAAGAAGCACGATACAAGGACTGGCCATCTTTTCCCGTTCGTGGGTGTCACCGCCTCGAACCCTGTCGCCGCGTCCCTTCTGTCTTCGCTCAGTCTGGGCAGCGACGACCAAGTTCACCTCATTGCTACTCACGGCAAGCGTGCATGGTATAAGAAATACGCTGGTAGCGCATTTGGCATCGAGGAGGTTGAACAGTGGGTGGATGCCATTCGCATGGGTGAGGGCAAGAAGGACAAGCTGCCTGAGTCACTTATCGTGGCAGGTGAGAAGGTGGCAGCAGAAGAGCCTGTCCAGATCAACATCGAGGACATCACCGAGGATGGCGCGACACCTGAGCATAACGAGCTTTGAGCGTTTCGGCGACGAGCTAGCGAATAAGTTGAGTGTTCAATAAGTAGCAAATCCGACCTGTGCCTAAACGACCTAGTCATGCAACCTGAAGCTATACCCGGAATTGTGAAGCACGACTTGCCCGCACACAGTCGTATTGATACCTATGCAAGAATCGGGCCCAAAATACCTATTCGGCTATTTAGATACCCTTGCCGCACTCATTCATGCCAGATACGAACAGACAATATATCAACGCAGACTCTACGGGGAACCGGACGGTTGGCGTTTGCTCCTGCCCTCTTCGAAACATGCAGGTGCAAACGCAGTCACGCCCGCAGCCTATGCTCGGCCCGCCCTTGCTTGCGTATCACTTCATATATGGTGCGTCAATAACCTCGCTACCAGACAGACAACCATGGCGTCTACCCTTTTACTCCTCTTGGCTGTCGCACAGTGGACTGACGCCTGTCAACGCGAGCTTCGCAGTCGTGAGGACATCCAGCATCCATCAACCCACGTTCTCGCGCCTCGACAAACAGTAACGTTCCCACCAGCATGGACCAAAGAAGAGAAAATCTTGCACGAGTCGTTCTCGAAGAGCGAACTAGACACGTGGTCGTCGTACTATACCCATGGGAACCACATTGCCGGCTGCAACAAGTCCATGGCCGAAGAGACGGCGAAGAAGTGGACTGAGAATGGCGTTCCGTCGTCTTTGGTGGAGTACGAAGTCTTCTTGAACTATCCAAAAGAGCAGGGACTGGTGTTGAGGTGGGGAAATGGAAGTCGGTTTGAGGCGCAGATGTATGAAGATGTGTTGCAGGAGGACGAGACGACAGGGTATCCTGGAGCACTTCAGGCATTTCATGGCTACTCTGCAATTGGACAACTGGAGGCAGAGTATATTTACGTCGGGTAAGTGTTTTCTCGTACCAAAACGTGAATTAGCCGGCTAACGCTGGTATCAGTCGAGGCCACAAAGACGACTTTGCTGCACTCAAGAATGCTAACGTCAGCTTGTTTGGCAAGATCGCGCTCGCGAAGTATGGAGGACCATTCCGCGGCGTTAAAGTACAAAACGCCGAGGCACATGGCATGGTCGGCGTGGTTGTGTTCTCAGATCCTGGAGACGATGGACCACAAGTGGCTAAGGGTCAAGCTGCGTATCCCAGTATGCTGAGGATATCCAAGACTACGCATCTTCGAAACTAATTTATCGTAGATGGGCCATCTCGCCAACCATCTTCCGTGCAGCGCGGATCCGTCGCCTACATCAACCAGTACCCTGGCGATCCCACTACACCGGGTTATGCTTCTAAACCTGGCGTCGAACGTGTCAGCAGTCCTCCAAATCTACCAAATATTCCATCCTTACCCATCTCCTACCGTGATGCCTTGCCTTTACTAAAGGCGCTGGACGGACATCGTGTATCAGGGCAGAATATCAATCGCGGCGGTTGGATCGGAGGGCTCAATGCAACTTACAGCACCGGACCGGCACCAAGTGTTACGCTTACACTAACCAATTTCATGGAGGAGAAGGTCGCACCAATTTGGAATGTCATCGGCACCATCAACGGTACCAACGCAGATGAGACTGTTATTATTGGAAATCATCGAGATGCTTGGATTATTGGCGGAGCAGCAGATCCGAACTCTGGCAGCGCGATTCTCATTGAGATCACAAAATCATTTGGTGAACTCTTGAAGACTGGCTGGAAGCCACGTCGTAACATGTAAGAATGATCTGTTTGTGTTACATGACGGTGGGGCCTGACTATTCCACCCAGTGTCTTTGCCTCCTGGGATGCCGAAGAATATGCTCTTGTCGGCTCCACCGAGTGGGTGGAAGAATACCTCCCATGGCTTTCCTCTACCGCCATCAGCTACCTCAACCTCGACATCGCCGTCGCAGGACCACTTCCTGGAGCCGGTGCCACACCGGAGCTACGCAGTCTCGCTCTCGATATCATGAAGAAGGTCATCTATGGTCAAGAGACACTGTACGACGCCTGGGACAATCTAAACCAGTTCCGCCCCGAAGACAATGGCTTCACAAACCTGGGATCTGGAAGCGACTACACCGCGTTCTTGCAACTCGGCATTCCCGCGCTGGATTTCGGCTTCGATGCCGATCGCAACACGCCTGTGTATCACTACCACAGTAACTATGACTCGTACCACTGGATGAAGCAAATCGATCCAGACTATAGTATCCACGCTACAGCCGGCCAATTCATAACCCTCCTGGCATATCACATCGCCGACGACCCGCTCATCCCCTTCGATATCGAAACATACGCGAGGAACATGAACTACTACGTCCGCGACCTCATTGGCGAGACCCTAAACATGGGACCAGATTACGGGCGCTTGCAGGGCCTAATTGCCATCCCGGAGCTGGACAGGGCCGCAAAGGATCTGATGCAAGTTGCCTATCAGTTCACTGATATCACCACGGGCAAAGACTTCCTGAATAATGCGACGAGAGTCCAAAACGTAAACAACAGGTTACGAGACCTGGGCCGACTGTTTGTCAGAAATGAAGGTCTTCCTGGTCGCCCGTTCTACAAGAACGCATTGTACGCGCCCAATCGCGACGATGGGTACATGGCGCAGACTCTGCCGGCGAGTATGGAGGCGCTGCAGGATGGGAACTTGGAGTTGTGTCGGGAGTGGAATTTGTGGCTGGCAGATGCGATGGGGAAGGCGGCGGGGCTGTTGACGCTGGAGTGATGGTTGTGATGGGGGAATGTAGATGGTGTGTGCGGTATGAATGCGATGGGTGCCTGGAGGGTTTTCAATACGATACCTCAGAGTGGTATGTCAAGTCACACGTCTATGTCTAGGCCTTGCATCGCTGAACACGAGAATTGTGAAATAGCATTGACTCAGTACATTGCCTGTCAAAACCAATTTACAGCACTTTGCAGCTTGGCTCGTGGCTTGCGGCAGACTAGACTATGGCTGCTGAGAAGGAGGACGAGCACGATCATGATAAAGCAGATGAAAAGATGTCGATGTAGAGGCTCTTGACACAAACTCGCGAGGTGAATCTGCTGGCTGGACAGACCTGGACGAGGAATAAGTGATTTAGGTCGATGTTGATAAAGAGGAGGATCTAGCTCAGGAAGAACAAGGTTGCCTTAGAGTATAGCGAACGAACTAAAGAGGAAGTTGATAAAGAGCGACTTAGATTTCTGTAGCGCTTTATTAAACACACTGGCCTCCCGTCTTCTGGACGTGTCTGCTGGCGCTGCGTCAAATATCTAACGGTCCGGGAGCTCTGAAGAAGGCTAATTCTTCGACTTATCTACCCTGCCTTTTCTGCCCAAATAAGTCCTTTAGGACAGCTGCAAAGTGGTTCCAGCATATTGGTAGCTAGCATTGAGAGGAGCCATGGCCTGATCTTTGCGGAATTTGATAGGAAGATTGAGCGCGAGCGTTTTCACGGCTTCAGTGACGATGTGGAGCATACCTAGACCCAACAACAAAAGTGACTTGGAGAAATCCAGAGCAACAAGCAAACAGTAGAAGCAAGAAAATAGTAAGAACCTGTACCGACTTTGTGAACGAGCAAATACGAGACTATAGGCACGATGAATTGACCTGTAAGGGAGAGCGGTGTTCAATCTTTTACTGGTGCGCGTGCAGAGATCCAGCTTTACACCCATCACTTACCAAATCTACACCTAACACGCAGCAAAACAAACACGAACCGCCCTGGTTTTCGTCTACGATAGTCTCCCGCATATTGCGGTCTAATTTTATAGCGTTCGCCAATTCCTCGAGTGGTTTGCCGGAAGTAATTTAGACTTAGCGGCCCCCAACCCGCCTGACACCGCAGCCCCAACGCGCAAAAAAAAAACAAGCCACACAGACTTGCCGGCACTGCGAAGACGGCAAAAATTGTGTGGACGCTGTGGGAATTGAACCCACGACCTTTCACAGACATAGTTTGAGTTATGCGAAGCGAAAATCATACCCCTAGACCAAGCGCCCTTCTTATTGGATGTTAAGCATTTTTGGCATTAGCAAAAGTATATTGAGTTGCTTTTGACCACGATGGTATGCTGTGCAGAATTTTGGGAGCACGGTGGGTAAATGCGAGATTTTCGGCCAATGTGGGGTTGCAGGAACAACGGTTCGCCCAATAAACACTGTGGCACGTTGATCTGCATTGGCCGATAGTAGCCGAAGTCTAGGAGTTCAAGGACTAGTTGTCCGTTGTGTTTACACAATAGACAATGCCTAGTCTTGGTACTATCAATATCGTCGCATCGCTCTCTGTAACCTACTCTACGATTTTGCGTAAGCATTAGCGCCATGGGCGTCTGCAACATGCATCGGACGAAAGACGTCCCACGTTGCGCCTCAGCCTCGTCGCTATTCTTGCTACCTCATCGCATCGCAAAAACACTTCAAATAACGACATCAGACTTCAAAAACTGAAATGCCTGACGCAAGAAGCCCTTCGAGTGCGACCAACAGCCTGTGCGGTGTATGCCGCCGTGTCCTCGACGAAGTTAGCACTCCCGGCTGTCATACAGACCTCGTACACCAGGAAAATCGCGCCGATTTGGAGAAGTCAGCATCATCGGCTTGTGGTATCTGTACGCGACTTCTGGACGAACTACGCAGTATTGAACATCAGCTTTCGTCTGTCAGCTTGAACGAGGCATTTCCTGTCACGTGTGAGTCTGACACGTCCGCTGCAAGCTGGCAGAAATCATTCGAAATACGATTATCGTGTCGACGCATTGAGCCCTTTGAAGCCCTGAGTCTCAGTTTTGTGTTAGAGGTCGTTGAGGGACCAACAGGTACGCAACTTCTAAAACCGGCTTCTGGCAGGTTCGTAGCCGTTGAACTCATGCATGCACACAGACCTTCCGACTACGTATACGCCCTCGACGTCAACGGACTCGCCGGAGTGTCAAGCGTTAATCAAGCAATGGCTGCATGAATGTGAAAGCTCCCACGAACGATGTAATGCGAGTGTCCCAGAGGCTTGGGCGCCTTCACGTATCCTCGATGTCGGCCGAGGTGATGAAGGTTATTCGAAGATCTGGTTGGTAACGCAGGACAAGACTCAATTTTCGAAAGAGCCGTACGCGACTCTTTCGCACTGCTGGGGATCCGCCGACTTCATCAGGCTCGCTAGTTATAACATCGCCAAATTCGTCTCGGAAGGTATCAGCCGCAAGACTCTTCCTAAGACCTTTGATGATGCGATTGATATCGTACGATGTCTTGGGATCCGATATTTGTGGATAGATGCATTGTGTATTGTGCAAGATAATTTCGACGATTGGGCGCATGAGGCAGGCCTGATGAGTAAAGTGTATCGATACTGCTCCGTCAACATCGCCGCCGCTGGGGCTGCAGATAGCAAGGGCGGTTGCTATCGGACAAGAGACTCACAGATTGTACAACGAACCGAATTCGATATTCAATGGCGCAATGGCAACGAATCTGGACCTTCGACATACTATGTTGTCCCTGAACCCAGGATCTGGAGACAGAAATTATTGGATGAACCATTAAATCAGCGATGTTGGGTGGTACAGGAGCGCATTCTGTCACCACGAACCCTACAATTTGGCCGACAACAGCTCTTTTGGGAATGTCGCGAGAAGATCGCATGTGAGACTTACCATCGCGGTCTACCTGTCTCTTTACAAGGCGACACGTTCATCGCCATCAAAACATTAGAGCTTGGCGACGAAACGAGCGATGATCGCTGGCCGGCCTTGCACGTCTCGAAGAACAGTGGAATTGCACCAACCCTCTTTGGATCAATGTGGAATAAGTTCACGGAGCTGTTCCGTCCAATCGTACGTCAAGAAGTCACACTGTATGCAACAAAGAGGAGCGGGGCGGTGTATCGTGATTGGGACACTGTCGTTGAGTTGTACTCACTTGGTGAATTAACCTTTGCCAATGACAAACTCATAGCAATTGCGGGCATTGCGGAAGCCATCTCGAGAGGCGAGGAGAACTTCCCGAATGACGGCTATTTGGCTGGATTATGGCATTCTTCACTGCCGAGTCATCTTCTTTGGACGACGGAGAATGTCAACGTACTGCGACATGGTGTTTGGCAACCCAAGGCCCCAGAGAGGTACCACAAATACATTGCGCCGTCCTGGTCTTGGCCCTCTGTGAATGGCAAAATTTCCTTCGAGTGGTGTCAGCGCGACTTCGATAAGACCGACTACCTTGCTACGATGGTGGACGTACACATAACTCAGCGAACTGAATATCGCTTTGGGTCGGTTGTGTCTGGTCACCTGACAATTCTCGCTCCAATCGCGTCGTGTCTTTGGACATCTGAGGACAAGATCCCATCAGCCAGGCCATCACTCGCTGCGATAACGCAAATCTTTCCTCTCGGCGAAAACTGTGACGTAGCTGCGCAGACTTTTCCAGCGACTACGTCTCAGCTGGAGAAGATGTGCTTTGACACAGCGGAAGCTAGCACCTCAAAGGAGATCATCTTGCTGCCTGTCATTGGGACCATGCAAAAGACAGCCCATGACACCGAAGCAATATTCGCTCTGATCCTTCGGAAGGCCTTGCAGTCCGACATACGGAGAGCGTCTTTTTCAACCAGATCTGGCGATTGTTATTTGCGTATTGGGTTCCTATATACCGGGAGGCCACAAGTGTGCAGGATTCTGAGGAATATGCAACGCCAATCTGTCACGATCATTTAGGACTCCGATGTCAAAGGTCGGAAGCAATCTCTATTTTCGACAATGCTACGTACCATCTCGACCCTTTTCCATCATGGTCACTCGACTGCAAACCGGCGTGTGCACCTTTCCCGTGACTACGATCAAACAGCCCAGCACTGCTTCACGTCCTGACGACTCCCGCCCTTATATCCCTCAACCCCTCCGCAATCCTCCCCTTCGCATAAGCCTTCTCATACATCTTCACCGCCCTCACTGTTTTCGCATCGCCCGTTTCAAACAGGTAGTCATATCTACACAACCTTGGTATGTTCGGCCTGCCTTGTCGCGCATTTTCTCCTGGCAAAATTCCCTTCAGCGCTTCGATTTGCTTGCGATCCAGCTCTTTCTCCCAGACCATGATAGGTGTCTGGCCGGGTGTTGTGAGGTCGATGAGGTCGGACTTTCGGATTTTCAGACCGGCGTATTCGAGGATGGGGGTGTTGATTGAGGAGAGGGTGCCGGTCACGAGGGCGAGATGTTTGCTGGGCTGGGGAAGGAGGATGGTGTAGCGCTCGGTTATGCATCCAAGGTAGTCATTTGCGTAGAGTACAATTAAGACGGACAGTGGATTCAAAAGGCATGGTTCTGAAGTAAGCGATGATGAGGATTTTTGATGATGTAACTCGTTCTTCTCCTGGGAAGCGTGGTGCAAGATGCGCCAGGTCAATTGTGTTTTGGGAGGATGGATGGATGTTGTTCTGCTGCATCATACAAGTGTCAAATCGAAGCTCTTTTCATGCTGTTGCGTTGGCCATCTGGCCCATTCTGGCGCGCGGCTAGAATTAGGAGTGCGATGCTGGCGCGCGGCAGTACATACTTCGAAACAACATGGCGATGTGAAACCTCAATACATGTTTGATGTACTCCATACCTTGATACTGACAGGTGAAATCTGACAGCATTCTGAAGTCTGGGTTTTTATACAAACTACTCAGGGGCGAATCTCTGACACCCCACCCGGGCGGTACGGGCGCAGTGAAGATAGCTCACAATCGCAAAGAGATATTCGCAATTTTGGGCCACTGAGAAGCTGCTGCATCATACATACACTGTATTCGACTTTCGTTTTCTAATGTTGTTGATCTGGCCATGTGACCGAAGTTTGGCGCGCGCTTGGGAAATACTGCCCTATTGGCGCGCGGCACGATAGAACTAGAGAAGTCTCAAATGATTGACATGTTATTCCTGACTTTAAGACTCTGGATCGTTGAACCGACATTCTTGCTTTGGGGAACATGGTGTCTGTTGCTGATCTGAGATGCTAATGTGAGCCTCTCTAGCCTCGAGCTGCTTCGGAAAGTGAGCAACCTGTTTGACTGTCTAAGCATCGGCCATTGAAATGCACGTTTCCTCAAGATCTACGTTATTGTTGTGATAGTCAGAAGTAGTGATACAGTTGTTGGTCAGTGCGGCTGCACTGACAGTTGCTACGCGTTGGCGAACGTCGCCTCAAAACCATAATCCAGCCGAGTCATCCCACCTTTTCCTTCTGCAATCAACTGTGAATTGCACATAAGCTGTTATTCTCCGGCCATGTGCGTTGAGCGAGACTTTATTTTGTTGCAAGTCAAGACACCAACGCGGAATGACGATCGCCCCTCGGGCCGTGATGAATGTTTAGATACGCTTTCATCGTCGTGCGAAGTCGACCGAGGAGGCTACGTGACGTCTCAGTGAGTGCGACACCGAGAAAGCGATGACAGAGTGCGCTGAAGGTGCACGGAGCGGTCGTGATATAAATAGGGAAAGGTATCACCTTCTCGACCGACCAATTCGAATATCCTTCAACTTCTCTTCGATCTTTCCAGCTCGATTAAGGCCTTCATACAGGGCCCAGGCAGCCAGCGTTTTCGCATCGCGTGCACCTTCCCTCCACAAGACGTCATACTCGCGTACTCGCAGAGTAATCAACTCGTCTTTCGCTCGTTCGCCCGTCAATTTGCCTTTCAAGGCTTCAATCTCCTTGCGATCGAGTTCTTTCTCCCACAGCAATAAAGGTATGTACTCGTCAAGATTTGCCGGGCTTGGGTACATGGCTGGCTGCAGATGTTCCGTGGTCTCTGCATCTTCGAGTGCCAGCGCTGTCAAATCTATGAGCTCATCGCCCCGCACTCTGAGACCCGTCTCTTCTTCAATCTCTTCCATGGCTTTCCCAATGACGTCGCCGGATTTGTCGTCCAACATGCCTGCCGGAATCTCCACGAAGGCTGTACTGCATGCGCCGATCCGCGGTTGCTCTGTGAGGATGACATATCGTTCATTGCGTGAGTCCTTCGGACGTAGGATCATCAGAACAGCTACGCTACCTCCACGCAGGAAAATCACTCTGTCCAGCTGAGTTTCCTTGTTCTGTTGAGCGTCCTTCTTCCGTAACAATGCTTCTATCGTCATGAAGCCAATCTTGCCATTCGCGAAAACTGTGACACTATGTACCTTGACACCCACTAATCGCCACGGCTCCTTCTCGAAAGTGTGTCCTGGAGTCTGCTGCCCTGCTAAGTTTTTCTTCAGGCTTTCCAGCCAGTTCTTGAAGGCGGGGAATGCCATCAATCTCTTCTCGTCGATATCGATGCCATCTCCTACTGTGACTGGTATGGACGGCTTCCAGGCTGACAGTTGGAACTTGGACGGCATCTTCAGTCCCAGGGGAATTTCCGTATGCTTTGGGACAAATATGTGGCAATGACCAAGGCAGGTCTACGACACGCTCGAAGACGTGTAATATTTGGTTTTGCGGAGTAATCTTCGCTGTAGATACGTCGTCGTGAATAGGCTGCGACGTTTGCGACTGACCAAGGCTGTTGATGTTGATCATCTGGCTTCAGTTCGGTGGGGGCTGAGCAAGGCACAAGCGTCGCGTGGCGCCAAATTCTGCCTGAGGCAGGCATGCTGAGGAACGGCACTCCCGAGATCATCATTTGCAAATTAGTACAACCGGACAACCTAGAAAGTTTTAATGTCATTGGCGCAAAAAGGTAAAACAGTATCTGTGCCTGATGATCCATCAAGCTCTGGCCCTTGACGCCCATACTGCAAGCTTCCTCGACAGCTGGAGCACCCGGGCAGGGTACAATGCACGATGCGCACGTCCCTCTCTTTGTGCGCCGCTTTGTGTGTCGACTCCTTAAACTGTCGCAGACCTTAGGTATGAAAGCATACAAATTCCATCAACGTGAAAGCTTCTCCCTACAGCATCTTATCGCTCAGCTCATAGCCATCGAACTGATCTTTGCACATCGCGCTTCGGCCTCGATACGCCCGGGCTGAGCTTCACCGGTTCAACTGTGGCGAGGTTGAGCAACTATCCTGGCTCCCCTCTGTAAGCAAGCAAAGTTGTAAGATGCTCTGTAAGGTTTGCGTTGGTATGCTGAGGGGAGGACGAGGGGAGCTCTGGGCAGGAACGCATGACCTCACATTCGAACACCACACGACGACCACTACGCTCCGGCGATCAAGGGAAGCAGACTGCTCGATATGTATCAAGCTAGCAAACACTCTGCGGCAGGAAATGGATCTCCTGGAGGATCAACCTGTAGCTATTCGGGCTAGCTTACGCAAGGTTTCTGACGACCAAACTGGTGAGACCAAATATCGATTGGACTTTGATTTGGAGAACAAGTACACGCGGATATTCCTGCTCAAAGAGACAGGTAAGTTTGGTCGCAATCAAGCCATTGTTACTACTCTGGCTAAAAACTTTTAGGACCTCGCGATCATCAATTACGAACCCCTCGGTCGTTGGATACTTCATCCGACGAAGTCTTTGAACTTGCCCAAAGATGGATGAAACAATGCACTTGCGCAAACTTCTGGGATAAATCTGAGACTATGTGGTACCCTAAACGTCTACTCGATCTCGAAGATCTTCGCAACGCGAATGGGCTCACCGAACTAGACGGCCTCAAATTGCTATCTGAGCACGGGGACATAGAACGTACCAAAGTGCGCTTGATCGAACCTGCTGAGCTCATCCAGCAGCAGACGAGGGCCGGAAAGAATATCGTCCTCATGAAATCGGAGACGCACAGCAAACGTAAGATCAGCCGCCGCGAAAGGGAGAACTATCGATATGTTACACTCAGCCACTGTTGGGGCAAACCCAAAAGCGTTCAAGGGCAACTCAAACTGAGCAGCAAAACCGAGGAGAGGTTCAAGAAGGAAGGCATAGAGCTGAGAGAGCTACCCAAAACGTTTCGAGACGCGATGCTGTTTGCGTGCCGGCTGGAGAAGGTTGGCTTCATATGGATCGACAGCTTATGCATCAAGCAACGTGTGACAGATTCTAGCATCGAAGGCCTGGGAGGGGCTCAAAAGGACTGGTTAGAGCAAAGTCGAGCCATGGATCAGATCTATCGTAATTCGTTCCTGAATATCTCCGCAACCGCCGCGGTTGATGGCGACCAGGGTCTGTTTTGTAACCGCCGGCCTGAGTACTTGTGGGAGGACGAGATCAACATCAATTACACTGGAACGAATCTCTTCGGCTCTACACGGACCGGTTCCACGCAACAAGACAAATTGGTAAGATGTACTTTGATCGACGTGTCCTTTTGGGACGACCTAGTAGAACGTGCACCGGTCAATCGTCGAGGATGGGTACTGCAAGAGCGCTTGATGGCGCCCAGAGTGCTACACTTCTGTCGCGATCAGATTGCCTGGGAATGTCAAGAGTTTCAAGCCGCGGAGGGTCACCCAGAGATGAACCCAACACTTTCAGTAAAACTTGGCGACATTGTTGATGAAGGGCGTCTCAAAGACCTCACTGTCAAAGCTGGGCTTGACCTCCGCGAAAATCGGCTAAAGGGTCTCTCAGATCCGGATACCTTCATGCCACATCTACACGTCTACGAATTATGGAAGCGCGTGGTAGAAGTCTATTCGCGCATGAGCTTAACAGTGTCTCGCGACAAGCTCATTGCACTTTCTGGCACGGCTAGACTATTCTCCGACATGCTGCTGAGGGAAGGCAGTTCGCAAGACTATATTGTAGGCATGTGGAGCCAAAATTTAGAAAGCCAACTACTCTGGCAGGTCAACGAAGTCTTCCAGGACGGAGTATTTGAGAATCCCGCTCGTCGCGATACCTCCAGAGCTCCGTCGTTCTCATGGGCTTCTATAGACTCACCGTACGGCATCACATACGGAGATGTTACTGACTATGGCGCGGCCCCCGTTCTGGGACAGGTGGCCAACCCCAGTGGACACAATGATAGCGAGGAAGCCGATGTGCGAATGGAGGACGTAACACCACTCACCCAATTCCACGCTCGAGCTAGTCCCACCGCCGTAAAATTGGACCGAAGAGCAGCACGAAAGAATCGCGCCGAAACACATCGCATTGATGAACCATCGATTCCCATTGAATCGTCGAATCCTACCGACGATCTTTTCTTCAAGGTGCTGAAACACAACGTGGTCAGGACCGACCCAGAGAACTCATTTGGCATGATCAAAGAGGGCCAACTACTTATCAAGCCTCGTTTTCTTCGAAAGATTGAATTGAAAAAGCTGGAACCTCCGCTCCGCATTCCTTTCAGCTGGCGTCTGCAAAACGACGATGCCGACAAGTCCATGGAGCACAGCAATCTGATTCTGGAGCGTCCAGATACAGATGCTGACATCTTCAAGACTGGTGCCGAACTGTATGTCATGCCCGCAGCATACGGCGAGAGGACTGTGAGGAAGGCCTTTCGCTACTTGTACTGTTTACTGCTGAAGTATGAGGGTGATGTGAGTCCCTCAATTTTCGGTGACGCCACGTTCGTCGCTACACATGACCAGCAGTCTTTCGTCGCACATGAACAGCCTGGAGACGGGCAACCGACGCATTATCGGAAGTTCCGCCGCATCGGCATCACAAAGCTGTCGAATCACATGGATGAGGAAGCTCAACGGGAATTGAAGTCGCAGGAGACGGATGAAAAGATTTGTCTGGTGTAGGACAATCGGAATGCTCGAAATTGTACATAGCTTTAGACTACATTTGCATACAGAATGTCTGTGAGCATGAATCTTCTCTCACCTCCGCTCTCCACTCACCCACGTCACTCTCACCGCCAACGCCCGACCTTTACCCGCGGCACGTGCCCCGGTGCCCAAGCTCCCAGCTAGCGCCTTGGCACCCTCACGCAGATAAATACCCACCGCCCTCTCCTGCCCTTTTCTTTTCCATACTTGTTCGTGTCCCCCCACCCCACCCCTACGTTTGAGCAGTCCAGCTAACAATTTCCCAGACCTTCTTGCGATTGCCTAGCTCAACGATTAGGCCAATCAATCAGGATCTGCTGCATTGCACAGCGCGGACAGGTCTTGGTTTGAATCTCCTTCGGGGGCTTCAGCGGGGCAATTTTTGCTGGTCTGCCATCTCCATGGCTTTTTTACTTTTTCGTTGACGCGTGAGCCGATAAGGTGAGCGGTTGAAGAAGAAGAAGAAGTTGGTAGTGGTGGGCAGGACATGTTGCGGTGTGAGATTTGTGAAGGTAGGTACGTGGCTTTGACCTGTGTTTTTGGTGGTCGCACCACAGGTGATGTTGCTATGCTGTGTCTGCACGAGATGTGCTGCTGTTGTTGCATGCTTAGAGTATCACAGAGGTCGTCGCCCTCGACCGCTCATATGCAGATGAAGCTCATAGCTGCCCAACGTCCCACGACCGACCCGCAAAGCCCGCTCGAGCTCGCACCAGCGCATCACGCAATGAGCTATCGCGCAAACTCTTCATGAGCAATGCCTTCCTGCCTCTGCGAACCGCGATTGAGACCGACGGCGTGTATACCCGCCCGAGATACCTTGCGCGCATCCGGCGCCGTACGGTAGCCCCGCTACGTCGACGCACAACATACCCATGCGGGCGCTGTAGAGACTAGAGATTGCATTCGAGTGCCTTGCCGGCTGAGTTGATAACTACAAACTCAAACATAGCATTGAAGCATGCACAGCATGGGATAATGGGTTCTGCAACAGCATGGAGGCGTTCGCGAGCTGCGAGGAGCTGTGTGGAGCTTGGGTTCGCCCAGGCCCCACGACACACCTGAGGCTCGCTCGATGTATCACGAATGTAACAGAACCGCTGCAATCGTGGTACATCATGGTTGGCCTCCAAATTGCCGTAGTATCTGCAGCGAGGGAGGACAGAATGCAATGGATGGCGTGGTGGCGGGCACAACAGAGGGCAGGATCACCGTGGACAGAATGTCGCGTTCTTTTGTAGGCGTAAGAATGCCGGCACCATCGCTACAGAGCAAGTAGGTCTCATACCACTGTACCATCCAGGCGGCGCAATTGTATCTCAGGATCAAGCCGCAAGGTCACTGAATTCAAGTCTAGTAATCCATCATCGCGCCCGCCATTCTCCGCTGATACTTCTCCACCACTTCCTGACACCTCACCACCACACCCGCCGCCAGCACCCTCACCCGCTCATCCTCCTCGCTTCCCGCACCCAAGTCCTTGAACACCATCTGCACCCACGCCTGCGTCTCCAACAGCTCTTTACCCTGCTCCGTCGCGACCCGTTCCTTATTCTCATTCGTCTCCAAGACCATAAGAAAGCCAAACAACACCGCATTCAGCACCAGCTTATCCCTCGCCGCCAGTCCGCGCACCGACAGCAGCAGATCCCAATACTCGCGCGTCATCTGCGGCAGCGCGAGCGCGTTCGGCCCCGCCGCATGCAGCACCAACGACAGCGTCTGCAGAAACGGCGGGAGCAGGTGCGCCGACGCGTAGATGGAGTCGGTGCTCGCGCGCACTTGCAACCACCACCGGCCTGTCAGCGGGAAGAAGAAATTGTCGGCTACAATCTGCGCAAGCGCGTTCGGCATCGGCTTCGCGCGCTTCTTCTCGACCTCCATGCGCGACGAGAAGGTGCGCACTTGGAGGATGCGAGGGCCGCTGAGCTGCTCGGCGGCTTGGGAGGCGAGCGGCGAGAGCATTTCGCGCGCCATGCTGCTTGAGATGCGCAGGACGGGGTTGGCGTCGTTGGTCTCGGCGTAGAGCTTGTGGAGATGGGGTGGGAGTTGTTTGCTTGGGAAGGATGCGGCTGGTGGTAAGAGATCTTGGCTCGTAGAGTCCTTTATGCCAGCTAGCGAGCGTGCGCCGAGACCGAGCGTGGTGAGCATGGCGATGCGTTGGGTGAAGCTGTAGTCGCCGGCGAAGAACGATCGGGCGAGCCATTGGGCCATTTGTGCTGGTCGAGCGAGTAGCACGGCTATAAGTGCTTGCTGTCGCTGTTGGGCAAAGCCCTCAAGGTCGAGGTTGTCTTGCATGCCTGTCAGTATGGTGGCCAGCTCGTCGAGGTGGTCGGTGACTTCTGTGCCAAAGTTGGCCTTGCGTCGAATAAGAGATGCTGCCGTTGACAGTGCCAACGCATGCCGGTCATAATCCTCCTCGTCTCGCAGACCAGCAATGAGGTCGCGGATATACACTGGTGCAGTTGGCTTGTTACGCGTGACGACAGTTGGGTCGTCGTCGTC
>TARA_R110002003_G_scaffold25_25_pt1 | contig 19583 bp, 15 predicted proteins | sample TARA_R110002003 | Tara Oceans TARA_R110002003 (sample SAMEA4396441) | marine metagenome | biome: Westerlies Biome; feature: [SRF] surface water layer (ENVO:00010504); material: water (ENVO:00002006), including particulate matter (ENVO:01000060) such as... | depth 5 m
AGGTATAAGGGGTCCATACGAAGAAGGCGTCAAGGGAACGAAATGCCATATTGCAATGACCTTGAAGGTCCACCCACTCGCAACTGCCATCGTAAGCATGACGATGTCGACCAGCGTGTGGAGATTAAAGTCGCCATAGAAGTCATGGTCATGACAGCGTTCAAGAAAATAGGTATGTGCTGGAGGTGGCGGAAGTATTCCGAGCGGTCGACGTGGAGTCAATGCAGTCGTGGGACTACTTTACTGTGCGTAATCGAGTTGGTGCGGCTCAGACTTGAGACATAATGCACCTGCAGGAGTGATCAGCATGTCATCTCAAACCAGAGAGTCTGCTCTGCGTAGCTGACTGCCTAATTAGCCTTCAGTCAAAGCCAGAACGAGTACTATCAGCAGTACAAGGGCTAGGACTTTACCAAAGCTCCACTGCTGACTCTCAGGCTCTATATTATCGTGCTTCCGATGCCATAAGTCCAGGATGCCCCAAGAAAAGCGCAAGCCAAGCCATCCATATCTTCCTTGTAAGCTGAGCTTGCTGCTGTAGAATGGGGTAACTTCTCGCCTCGAAAGCCTTTGACGAAGCGAGGTCGAAGAGGACGCGGAAGCAGAGGAACGTCGCCAGTGCAGGTCGATGGAAATCACTTATGACCAGCATGCACTGTTGTCGTCAGACGTCATTTTTGATGCACGGAGAAAGGTAAGCCGCGCTGCTGCGCCTATGCCGTAACACCACCGCGCCTAGGCGGTCCACTTGGCGACGTTGTTCGGGATGAGCTTCTTGAACATGTTGAGTTGCTTTGCATGAATCGCTGTCTTCGCGTCCAGTATGGCGGGCTTCAGCTGCAGTGTTTTGTCGATGCGCTGCTCGGAGCCGCTGTAGACAACGGTATAGTCGGGCAGATGCGTGTTGGGCGGGACAACGGACGACGGCGAGATGGTGCAGTACTGTGCTTGCAGTCAGCTTCCTGTGGTGACGGTGACGGCAGGTCGTCGAGGGGGGGCGCAGACCTTGCCAATGACACTGCCGCGCCCAACCACGGCGCCAACCTCGATGACAGTGCCCTCGCCCACCTCGGCAGCCTCGACAAGGGCGTTGGACTCGACGACGACGTTCCTGCCCAGCACAGTGCCCTCACTCCTGACGGGCGCGCTGCTCCGCGCCGAGGCCATGCTGCTCCGCCTGCTCTCTGCGTCCAGCTCCGGGCCCATGCCCACGCCGACCTTGGCGCGCTCGTAGACGACGACACCCTCGCCGAGCACCACGGGGGCCAGCGCGCTGCTGATCTTGCTGTGCGGATGCAGCACCGTGTGGGGGCCGAGCGTGATGGGCTGCGTGCCCGTGAGCTGGGCGTGCTGCGCGATCAGCACCGAGGGGTCGAGTGCAATCGACGACGGCTTCGGCAGCATCGAAGTGCGCTTGGGCACCGTCGAGGACCGGCGGTCAGGCGCAGGGCGTGCCGTCGCCGGCTGCGCAGACATGGTGGAGGTGGGAGGCGAGGGGTGGGGTGGGGTGGGGAGGATGAGAGTTCCAGCAGTCGCGTCCACGGCGTGAACGTGAACCTTGGAACGCGCGCAACGCCGTAGCACGTGACCCGAGTCGTGCCATCCCGGGCCGTGGCCGGCTACTTCCCTTAGCGTCTCAATGTCTCGGTCCAAGCGTTCCCAGAACTGCCATCAAAGGGAGCGAAGGTCAAGTCATTTCACACCATGGACATGTTTTGGCCAGATGATTTCATTTTATTCATAGCGTCGTCAAAAATCTTGTAGCCGTGTGGCTAATGCTCGTAATCTTTCTTCTTTTGTTGTTCATCATCGTGACAACTCATAGGAAAACCAACAAAGGTTGCAATTTGAGGGAAAAACAAGCCGTCGCAAAACTCGAAATGATTACCGCTTAAACACTCCGATGCTGTCGCTATGCAGACGCTTGAGAATGGGTATTATCAACGAGTGGCGAGAATAGTCATGACACAGCCCGAGTAGAACTCCCATATACGAGAAAAGGAGACCGGTGAAGGAACCGTCGTGGCCGTAAAGCAAACTGTCGCTGTCGTAAAGATGCATGTCGTCATGGTCATAATAATTGGTATCGCTGAGCCTGAGCTCTTCAAGTCTTTTCGCTTTCGTCATGATCGTTTCGTGATGGTGCAGTAGTTGATGAGGCCGCCATATGTGCATGGGTGAACCAAAATGTCACCTTCAAACCCTGTAGCCAGCCTCGCGGAGACAACTGCTACACCTTTCGAAAGCTCTGACCATCCCTCGACCGCAGTAGCAGCTTGAAGACGAGCTTGCAGAGGACTTGCTGGAGCGGCGGCCAACCGTCTCCGCATGATCCAGGCCGTAATCGCTATTCCTGGGGCTGGTGCCACCACTCGAGCTACTAGCGCTGTCGTAGTCGTTGGACGAGCAAGTGTTCCTCCTGCCGGTGCCAATGGCTACTGGCAAACCCTGAGTGACCTGACCAGGGCGTTGACCAGGGTCTCTGCCATCGTTCACAGAGAAGTTGCGGCAAATCATGTATGCACGCGTAGCGGCAGCATTCTTAGCGAGGTCGTCTGATTCGTAGTCCACATCAGTGGAATATTCGCGGTTGTTCACTCGGACAGTTGCGCCGTAGCCGTGACGAGTACGGTACGTCTGGAAAAGAGGGTCTGGCCAGTGACGACGTTGGCAAAGACCTAGACATAACGTCAGTGAGCCGAAGTCCAATAGGATGACATCCACCCGTCCACAGATGCATGCTGTTCACCCATCTTTCACTCGTGGTGGTACGCAGTGGGTCAGCGCTGAACGCCGTCAGGCTCATGCAGGTTCAAAAAGCTCTGCTAACAGCGTACATGGTTCACCTCGTCCGGTACCACAATATCGGGAACGATATGAAAGCACAATCTACACACCTGTGAGATACATGATGTAGAACATTTTGGTACTTGAAAAGGCCCGTCGACGTGTTCAATCCAAGCAATGGGGGCGCTCCGCCGCAGACACGACAATCCCAACAAGGAAAGATGGATGCACACTTTTGCTGAATTGGCAAGTGCTCGTTGGCGGCGACGAGGGAAAGGGATCCGTGGCTCCTGTTGTGCGACAACAATTGCTTGCCGGGCGTTGACAGTTGTCAAGGTCAGAAGTGACAGCTGTACGAAAGGGAAAACGAGCAATCGAGATATGAGCGACGGCTAGGAAGGGGACGTGGCAGACGGGGAGGGGTGAAGCATATGTCTCTAGAGTGGGATGGAGTCTAATTTATTGCAGCAGGCGAATGCAGCAGGCATCTCAGTACATGCAAGCGCGCAGACTCCGCTTGCAAGTAGCGACCGAGTGCAATTGGACATGTGGAAATGAATAATATGCGGGTCTGTTGCGGCTCTTCAGTAGAAGGACTCCGTATTGACGTGGCGTGGATTTTCGCCAGTGGGAGACTAGGTTCCAGAATTTTCAAAACTCAGAGGGTACAGCTCACCGGTCTTCGCCAGAGAGCATATCATTCGCTTTTGCCACAGTGCCTGCATGCAGGAGTAGCGCAGAAAACGGCTGCTGATCGGTTCCAATTCCTTGCAACCCGTTCTTGGAGGCTGGAATTATCGATCGGCTACGCAAGCATGAACAGCAAAGGGACCGCAAGCACTCTTGGCACATGGAGCAGGAATGCGGCAGCTGATTTGCTCGTAATCGCTGAAGGCATAGGTTCGACCAATACAAATAACGCAATTGAGAGGCCGAGTGTAGAGCTGGGGGATTAGATACCGCACGCTCCCTATGGCGTTCCGTGACCCGGCATGTATCTGATCATCTTGGCGAGGCAATGGTTGAAGACGATGGGCATGTTGGTGAACGGCATCAGAGACCAGGCGGTCCAATTTGCAGAAAAAAATGGGACTGCTAGCTGGAAAAGGTACCCACAGTGGTAGCAAGCGCGGGAGTCGCGCTTGGAGGAGGGATGATTCGAGGTGAGGTTGACACGCTATCGTGACTGCAGGCGGATGCAAAGCATAGCGGCGTTGAAGCGGAAGAGCGTCATACTAGGAATAGTAGGCCGCTACCCGGCGACAGGAGCCAGTAGGCACACGAGGTGGTTGATTGCTGGAATCGAGGGGCCAGATAGGTATCTGGGGTGTTACCGCAGGACTGTACGGAGCCCGTGCCCCATGCATATGTGCGATGAGCTGGCAGCCTTTGGACGTCGAGCTATCTGCACGCGCGACCGAATGGGGCGAAGAACCAACGGTCCTGTACAGCATGCTTGTCAACATGGATCGGCCGTTGTGGAGACAATCTGTCGGCGCTCGAGCAAGATTTACAGGAGCAGCAGTTCGAGTCTGTGGGAAGGGCATGCACTGTGCTTGGCGCACCGCAGCACAGATGAGGGAGGCGTTGCAGAGGCCAGAAGCGAACACATGGCCGCGTTGTCATGGCGAACAGCTCATGCCAAATTGCCGAACCATGCATTGCCTCGGTCAGCAATATCCGGAGATATTGGACGTGCAAAGCTGGGCACAGCTGGAGGAGCCAGAGGGCCGCAAAGCAACCAGGCCACCCGTCCGGAGTACTTGCTGTGTTGCAGGCCCTCGAGCTTCAGCAGCGCGGACGCCCAGTGACGAAGAGCGGGAGTCTAGGTACACTGTACGTGAGGGAGCAAGGTCCATGCAACAGCGGCCTCGATTTGGCGCCGGTCCATGGTCCTGGTTTGAAAGAAGCGTAGCGGGGCGCGAGGTGCAATCGTGCGCGGCGGAACAGCCACCACGACCTCGGACGCCCTGGCATTGAGAGCGCGATGGAGGAGGGGAGAATGGAGGGCGAGCGAATCAAGTGCTTGTCGCCGACGGCCACAGACAACAGACGTTTGGAAGCGGTAGATTGCGAGGCTGTGGTACGCGTCGGTATCGACACAGTAGTGGCAGCAGGAGCTCGAATCTGGGGCGCACAGACCTTAGCCGGCGATGGTCTGGGACGAGGCAGGCACGGCAGGGGCAGGGAAGGCGCGATAGTTTGACACGCAGTCCCTCTCCTCACCGACTTTCCCCCCCAATTTGCCCCTCATCGGCCGCAGACACGCGTTGCGCATGCATGAAACGCTTTGCAAAAGGCGAGCAAAGCGCCCTAGCTCTGCAGCCAACAGACCGTACGGAGGTACGAGTTGCGGAGGAGTGTCCATCAGCGTCAACGTCAGCGCGAGGAGAGACGACGTCGTGGGCATTTGTCTTCGAATCGGCCTTGTTCCATGGACTGGCGGCGAAATACCCCACGGGTTCGACGCATCGCTCCAACCACAACGCGCCGCCGCCCTCCTTCTCCGTCAGCCTTGTCCTCGCGAGACGTGCTGATGCAGCAGCCGCGTAGCGCAACACCACGCACGGGTCTGTTGCGTCCGACGGGCGAGATATTGGACTGCGTCCCTCCGGCCTGCATCGGAAATGGCCATGCACATCAGATACCCCGCGTTTGACGTGCGACGTTGAACGGACAGGGCGACTGTGGGAAATTCTCCGGTATCGCGTAGCGGTGAATTGCTCGCTGTAACTCACCACTTCCCATGTTTTCGAGGCCAGCACCAACGTCTCAAGAGCAACACTCGCCAGATGCCCTGTTTGTGAGGAGCCCGTCCATGCTTCTTTTCCTCGTACAAACGCAGGGGGGGGAACCGAAGCTGAATCATGTTCTGCACCACATGGCTCCATGGCTCTCCTCACCCGGCTCTCCGGCCGAAAACCACAACGGAATGACTACATAGGACACTTGCTGCACAGGAATGGCTCCATGAGCAGCTAATCCGTCACCAAGTCTCTTGTAAACATTGAACGGCATTAGTCTTGACCATATCCCTTGCTCACCAACATGCCCAAGATTGTCCGCCTCACGCTCCTGAAAGTTACAGATGTCGAAACCGTGCAACAAGCCGTCCAAAAATACGCAACCTTAGCTCAGGATGCAAAAAAAGTACGTGCCTGTTTCACTCCCCACTCTCTACAGTCCGTCGAGTGCATACCCGCTCGGCCCGTGCATGTCGTAGGAGCATGCTGCAAGTTTGCTGCACGTCACGCATCTCGTCACCACCGACTCCCAGACGCCTGCCTTATTTGAGCCATGAGGTACCTGGCAACAGTCATGGCGTCAACGCATGGTTGACTCATGGCCTCGGGTTGTGAAGCTGAAGGCCATGCCTGTGTGCTTGCGTCGAGACGAGGCTAGATTGCACGATATTGTCCTTTCCACTAGAGGCGAACGCTTCGCCAGTTACTCGAGTCAGCTGCATCAAACAAGGACTCTGGCATCATGATTCTCAAGCTGACCTGAGCAGGACGGCAAACCTTATATCCAGATGGCTGCCGCGAACCCCACGCACGACGACCCTCGCAGCCAAGGATATACAATGGTCGCCCGCACGGTTTTCGAGTCCAAGGAGGCAATGGACTACTATGACAATGAGTGCGAGGCTCACGGTGCAATCAAAGCGTTGTTGAAACCTAGAGTTGCCGGCCCTCCGCTTGTGGTTTACATGGACGCAAATTTTGAGAAGGTATCGTGAGCAGTATTGCAAATTCAACGAGGTTACAGTGAGAACACTCGCCGTTGTGTAGATAGCTGAAGCCAAGAATAAAAGTCAAAGCCTCAAACGATGCTTAGAAACCTTCCTTTGCCTCAAAATACCTCCTACACTCGTACACTGACCTGAATGGAATGATGAACACCGGGTGGATCGCCCGAATCACATCTTCATGGTCCCACACAATACCATGGCCATCATATCCACCCTGTGACTTCCAATGGTACGGGGCTCCCAGGTTGTCACCTCCAATGTCCTTGTTGACGTTCTCATCGTACACGTACCTATACTGTGCAGCACTCAAGCCCGCCAAGTTGTAGCATGTGTGATATGCATCTGCATGCTTACCGGGTTTGTCTTTCAGTCCTCCGGGACTCTTTTCCTGGCAGGCTGACAAGATATAGCGTGCAAGTGCGCCGCGGTTCCAAAGATTGATCGTGGAGGAAGTGCCCGAAGCCGTAGCGGCTTCGACCAGCGCCCAGCAACCGCCGACCCAGTGCGAATAGCAACCATCGACAAGCTTGTTGGTGCGACCATTGTACCCGCCTTCTGGGCTAGCCTGGCGGGACGAAAGCCAGTGCACCAGGAGAGGCATGTCGAGGTATTTCGGCAGCATATCCTTTGGAGACCCCATGATTGAAAGGCAACCAAGGCCGCAGAATGCGTATGCACCGTGAGCTTCATTGCCAGGTGCTGCAGATAGACCGCCGTCCCAAGACTGACACTGTGATATCCAATCACCAAGGCCCTCCGTGAACATTGTGAGTCCATGCTTGCGTGCTGGAGCATCTTGGGGAAGTTCGAGTGGCAGGTTGAGAAGCGAGATAATCACCATGGCACAAAATGCGCCGCGTATGTCTTCCTCGCCACCTTCTGCCATAGTGAATCCTCCATCTGCTTGCTTCATTCGCCCAATGAAGTGCCACATGGTCCTTCGGTTGATTGATTCGTATGCCGATGTGCCGCCTACCATAGCTAGCGATAAAACACCAGCATATGTACATGCCAAATGTGGAAGCTGACCATAGCCTCCCCCGTAGCCTCCGGCCGGATGTTGAGCGAGTGAAAAGGTGTGTGCAACGCTTCGCGAGATCAGCTCAGGCCTGCGTAGTGCTAATGCGTGGAAGCAACCGTGTTTACATCGCCTCTACACGGCTGAGGAATTGACGTACCGCTCTTGAAATCGGTGGATATCAATACCCAACGCCGTCATGCTCTGCAGACCCCAGTACACCAACCATGGTCTCGAAGCATCCAGCTGGGCAAACTGACCAGGATAATCTTTTAAAGTTCGCTCCAGCGCCTTGGCGTGTCCTTCGCGCTGAAGTTTAGGTATGCCATAGGCGTTCAGCGTGAAGTCGTTCGGATTGCCCTCTAAGTATGGCAGTATGATTCCGGCGGTATCGTCCTGGACCTTTGATGTCTCCGTCTTGTAGTCATCCCTTATCGGAATCCTTATAGACTCCAGGTACGCAATGTTTGCCTGTTCTTCTGGTGTTGCAGTGCCCATATCTTCGTATTCGTTGTCAGTGTCTGAGAGCTCTTCGATCCGGTCTGATCCGTCGAGGATCTCTTCTAAGCGAGGCGAAGGTACCTGAGCGGAAGAGCGCAAAGGAACGACCATCCTCTTATTTCGCAAATTTCGGTGGCTAGATTTAGACGTTGCTGGGAAGGGCATGTGAGTGGTTGGTGCGAACAATGGCGGTCGTTGCGAGCCGTTACTATTGTTCAGCTGCACGTCCCATCACCGCATGTGGCTTCTCTTCAGGGTCCAGTACACGGAAGCTATCGACTGTTCAGTTCAGCACGAACATGGAAGACACGGTGGTCATGGTTTGTGCATTTGGAAAGTTGTGGAGAGAGTGGAGCAGGTGCACGTGCAGCAGACCGAAACGGGCGATACCGGTAGTAGCTTGGCGGTTTGCGTTCAAAATCAATATCACGACTTATCCACTCTCACTAACATATTGTGCTAAGTAACATGTCTCATTCCGACGAGCGTACGCCTGCCATACCTGCCAAATGCTCGCCAAATTTCTCTCCGGCAACGCTCAACGGCTTGCTGGGCTGCAGCACGAATAACATTCTCGTCCACTCCGTGTCACTGTGATTGATCCACTGATGCATCGTTCCCCGCTGGATCGCAACATCGCCCCGCCTCATTGTCCGCTTCTCACCACTGTCTAGCAGTAGTTCCACTTCGCCTTCGAGCACGCAGCCATAGTCGAGGCTCACAGTGCGATGCATCGTACACGCTGTAGACGGTGGAATGTCCACGTGTCGAAGCACAGTCCCACCAGGGACGACAAGCCCAGGTGGATCGCTCAAATACTCGCCGTAAACGTCGAGGTCCTTGTCTTCGTCCATGTCGACCGGGAAGCCCTTCGTGGAGAAACTCAAGGCGAAGGCGATGCCGTCGTTGTTCGCTTTCATCCTGCTCTCATCATTGAAGGCATTGCTGAAGACTGCCTTTCCTTCGGCATTATGAGCGGTTATATAGCGGTGGATCTTGGGGAGTGCACCGACGTGTGCCATAATGGGCGCAGATCTGAGATTTTGGATCTGGAGAGTCGTCTTGTGCCCAGGCGCTGGTTGCGCTTAGCGATCGCAGTGTGATTATATTATCAGGACCACAGGCAACGATTATAACTGTCCTGGCGCACCGCTTGTGACGGTAATAGCAAAAGTGTGTTTAAGGGCCGCATGCGTGGTTGGCATTCCCCACAGCAATCTATATCACATTGTTCCATAAATGGTGCAGAAAGGACGGGAGATGTGTGTGTGGAGCCGAAGTCCGTGGCGGGCCGTGGGGACTATCCGCATTGCTTGTCATACACGAGATTGCGCAGCACTAGTCTGGTGGATTCTCACCTGCAGACGACGGATATTGTACTTGCTATCGCCTAGATGCCGTAATCGCGGTTCCGCGTTGAGACATTCTCATCCTGGCGTGCGAGGTGCTGCACAGCCCAACAAGGATTGTCTCACGATTTCAAAGTGTACTATTGTTTCGCGACTTTAATTGTTGCGGGTAATGAATGAGTACTGTTGTACCTTCTCGATCAGCATGTTCATTTTGATCTTGGTACATGAATGTATCCAATGCATAACGATACCCAAGGGAATATTGCAATAGCGCTTGCCTCATCTTGTTGTACAACCGCGGGGCACGATTGGCATCAGTTGCCACCCTTTCACGCTGAACCGCCCCTGTGCTGTTGTCTGGTTTCGTTTCCTGGCCGTTTTGGACCCCGAGCTGGTCGTCCTAGACCCATGTGAGCTGCAGCAGGAAAGACTGCGACAGATCGTACCAGCAACAATGAAGGGCAGTCGTTGGACTTGACCAGAGCTTGTCGGTCGAACGGATAGATCGTGCCACTTGAACAGACGTCGCCTAACGGCCCAAATACACATTCTCAGCATCCTTGTTTGGCGTAGATGGAGTGGCTAAAGCTGAGTTCTTTCCCATTCGATATGGACTCCTCACGCCGAAGGCAGCCGTGCGTATACGAGGCCTTCCCCAGAGGTGGTGTTGCAGCGAGCTTGTCGCATTGTAGTCGGCTCGTTCGCCTGGAGCGTTGCCTGACCGTGCTACAGATAGTGCGTTAGCACCTTGTGGAAGCACAGTAAACGTCACTGCTCCGAGATAAGCCATATGCGATGCTAACAGACGTAGTAAATCTGACATACTTTGTTCATAATTCGTCGCGGAAGACCACTCTAGTCTAGTCTGCCCTGGGTTTGTCGAAGCGGCTTTGCCCCTGACTTCACACATTCCGGTATGCCAACCGCTGCCTGTTCCTGTATTAACGCCCTATCCTAAAGATTGGATGTTTCTTGTCGAGAGCCCTTGGGGCACGCTCCAAAGGTTGCACTTGGATCGGTTCCTCGAGCTCAGGGCCATTCCCAGCAGAACGTAGTCTATGCCATGGATTGAGACATCGAGCAAATAACCATGAGAGCTTAGTACTCCACTTCAAGGGTCTTATCGTGCTTTCCGAAGAATTGTATAGGGGTGTACTTGGTCCGATGGTTCGACGGTGCTGTGAGGATAGCCTAGCGATATCAAGTGCGCCATCGGGACTTTGGCCGTGGGTTGTGTAGAAGTGAATCGTCAATGGGGCCGGTTGCGGACCGCGACTTCCTCTAAACAGACCCTGACGAAAAACCTTGTTCAGGCAGTCACCTGCAGCGCCTACGACCATCTTTTGAAAACTCTCAACGCGACCACCTTGCCGATTTTCTGTCGGCTCGCAAGCGCATGCCTCACATTGATACAGAGTAGTCATGCAATCGCGGTACACTAACATGTCAATCTAGAACACTTCGAACTACCTACACAAAAACACATTCATGACCCGTCGAGCTCAATGGCGACTGTCTGCTCGTGCTCACAACTACCGCAGCTTGTTAGGCGTAACTTCAGATACAAGGCAGTACACGATAATGCCGTCGACAACAGCGACCATTTAGCGACGGCTCCTTCTTCAAGCCCGACTAGCTCTTTTATACGCGCATAGCTCGAGCAACAAGAGGCGGAAACATGCGACGGTGCTTAGCGTACCACAGTACAACTCGACCAAGCATTGTTGGAGTGATATCCCCCGGACTCGCGCCTGCAAGACATTGCCGACATGTTCTGGCAAGGGATAGTCCTTGGGTAACGTCGAACAAGACCACTAGTATTTGCGGTCACGAGGCTTGGTTGGACAGGACCCCTTTCAGCATGTCCTTCTGGCGTCACACCAATAACTCAGGATGACAGGAGCTCCTGTCAAGCTTTAAACCCAACCAACTGAAGTGCAAGCCAAGACCTGCCAGCTTGGAAAGGAACCGAAACGCCCAGCTAATGCTACACCAGGCGATGCCTTGCATCCAGACTCACGTCAGTACGGGAGTGTTAGGCAAAACGCGCGCTCGATGACATGCACCTCATTCCGGATCGACCGCTGAGGGGATGCGACAGGTCGACGGCTCGAGCACGAGGCTGTACCCAAAGAGACTGATGCAACGCGTGGACGTAGGCATTGCAAAGCAAGGCATGCTCATGCTCGGGACAGCGAGAGCAATGTACGATGACGCTGGGCCAACCTGCTCGAACATGCTCCAAGGTGTCGGTGAGACTGGCAAACCGGTGGAGTGCTCCGTACTGTGCAGAGTACCGTTGTTGAGTTGCACGCCAGGTCATGCCAGTGAGGCGAATCCGTGCAGCCCCCCTGGTCCATAACAGCGACCGCTACTACTTGGTTGCAGGTCATCGATCCGTCATGGGCTGTATTCTTAGACTTGCTGATGGCGGAAGGCGCACGCCGTCTCTGACTGTCGCGCGTCGGGACGGTTTGCTTGCCCCAGCCTGCCTGCCTGGTGGACAAAGAAAGCACATAGGCAGGCCTGGCAGACTCGAGACTCGAGACTCGAAGTGCTCAGTGTTGCTTCTTCAGTGCCGTCTCCACACGCTGATCAGGACCCCGAGTCTAACGCTTATCGAAGGAGGGGTCGCCTCGATAGGCGACGCCAGTGCCGAGCGACGACGATATTGCGACACTCGAGCCTGCAGCGCCCGCTGAGTGGCCCAGCCCGCGAGGCGTCAGCTGGCGTTGGTGGAACAGCGCACCCAAAGCGGAAGCAGGTCGCAGGTCGCTGGAGGGCCGTCACGGCGGGCAGACACCTGCCCGGCTGCCATGAGGTGAAGCATCTCGTCCGGCGCCGTCTCCCTCGTCCCATCGGACGCCGCTACGACCGCAGCACATGTCCCGTCGAGTGCGCCTGAGAACCCTCGCCCGCGCACTGCTGCGTCAGGGTTTTTCGCGCTCTCGATTGCGAATCGCGCGGTCCGTTGCAGCGCGTGAGGCGCTACTGGCCGCCAGCTGCTGCTGCAGACAGCGATTGGATGTGTGGGGCTGGGAGTTGCATCTGCTTCACCGACTTTTGCTGCGCGCTTCTGGGTGTAGCGCTCTTGGCGGCTCCCGCGACACTTGACTGCCCTCGCCCGCTTACTGCCTCACACCGCTTACTATCTCAGCTCAGAGAGGCTGAGCACACTCACCTCGACCACCACTCCTACTCCGTGCAAACATGGAGAACCAAAACATCGACTTTGACGGCACCCTCTACGCCGGCGAGGGCGTCTTTGATCCCAACTACGACCCCAACCGCCAGACCTTCAACTTCTCCCAGACGTGGCCCATTCCCCTCTCACCCGGCACCATGTCGCAGCAGCAGCACCACGATGGCACCCAGCACCAGCACCCGCACCATCAACACCACCAACACCAGCACCACCAGCGCCGCGTCAACACCGTCGCCGCATCGACTGCGCACAACAGCATGCCCGCGACCACGGGTACCATTGCTCCACTACAGACCATGGGCCTCGGCTTCCCCGCGGCCATGCAGGCCATGAATCCTATGTTGGCCAACTGGATGAACTTCAACACGGATGGCTTCGCCCAAGACGCCTTCTCGCAGAACGCCATGGGCATGAGCGCCGACTTCAGTGCCACGTACGGCGCACCGCTGCAGTCGTCGCCCGTTGAGTTCCCCATCAACACGACGCAGGCCGCCATGTTGACCTCGATGAGCATGGCCCCGTTCACCATGATGCCCACCACCATGGACATGTCTCACATGAGCACTGCACCCTTGCAGATGGCAGACTTCCAGCAGGACTTTACAAACATCTCGAGCGGAGCCGACTTCACCGCCTCAAACGCAGCCACCGCTAGTGTGTCAACGGGATCGCCCAGCGAGCAGTGGATGGAGATCCGTTCGCTCTCCAGCAGCGACAACGGCTGGGTCGACATCGGCCACCGAAACTCGTACGACTTTTCTGACAACTCCGCCATCATCTTCAATCCCGCCCAGTCCCTCTCCCTCCACGTCCGCACCAATTCAGACTCCACCAACTCGAACCAGTCAGACGCCCCCAGGTCAGCACACTCGATGAGCAGCTTCGAGGAAATTCACTTTCCCATGAACTCGCCGCAATCCGAGGCAGAGAACACGCTCGAGCTGGTGCACTCACACACCCATCCCGACAACTGCAACCACGGCCACAGCCACAGCCATGGCCATGGCCTCCCCATTGAGCAGGACTTCGCCAACTATATCTCGCCACATCAGTCGGTCAGTCCGCCCATGGGCCGCGTCGAGCCTATCGTTATCAAGCGGTCCGATTCGAACACGACTTCTCCGACCTCGTCTGCCGTCAGCTCACCGCCTTCTGCAGCCCGCCGGAAGAAGTCACCCGCCGGAGCGAAGCCCGCGAAGACAATTGTAAAGAAGACGCCTGCGCACACTACCAAGAAAGACACCACGGGCGAAAAACGCGTGGGACGCCGGCGGGGTCCGTTGAGGCCAGACCAGCGGCTGCAGGCCCATGAAATTCGCAAACTCCGTGCCTGCTTGAGGTGCAAATTCCTGAAAAAGACCTGCGACAAGGGCGATCCGTGCGCTGGTTGCCAGCCGTCGCACGCACGTCTGTGGCAGGTTCCTTGCACGCGCATTGACATCAAGGACATCGCCTATTTCATGAAGGATTGGAAGGCCGACTACGAGCGCCATGTCAGCCTCGGCTTCTCCATTGGCAACATCAAAGGCTTCTCACCACAGGAGCGGCCCATCTATGTCACTCACGGCTATGGCCACTATCTACCCATCATGGCGCGCGAAGTCTACGTTCGTGACGAGAAGTGCTTCGGCGTCGACTGGTTCGAGACCCTCAACGGCCTCCACTTTGAGATCAACACCGCTAAGCTCTCGGCGGGCATGGAGGGCATCTCACGCGCCCACCTCTCTGACTACCTAGATCGTCACATTGATGGTGGCTTCGAGAAGTTTGTCGACGAGTACTTCGAGGGAACATACTTTGTCACTGAGCTGCTGAAGACTGCCTACCGTTTCTACTGTCGAGAAAAGCTTCCCGTCATTCGCAAGGCGTTGAAGCTTGTCCTTGCCTACAACCTGACTCTTCACGTCACCATGGTCGAAGGTCTCGGTGGTGAGGAGGAGGTCAACCTTGGCAAGGTTGAAGATCAACAGTCCAAGTTCTGCGGCAAGACTGTTGCGCCCGTCATGATAAACTTCCAGGTCAAGTGCGCATTGGCTGACATGTGGCGTGAGTTGCAGAAGGACGTTCTCGAGGAGCTTTCTTCCCTATATCAGTCTGTCTACAGTGGTGACAAGCTGAAGAACTGGCCTACTATATTCATGCTCGCCGCCATTCTTCTCGCCGTATGGGAGCTGATTCAGTTCGACTGCAACTACCGTGTTCCAGATCTTGGGGCCGTCAACACATTCTGCTCCGAGATGGAAGGCACTCCGGTTGGCGTCATTGTCGGTCTCTTTTCCGCCATTTCGCAGAAGCTGCCCGCTTTCACAGAGTGGGATTCGCGCAAACATCACCACCTGCTCAACTCGAATCCGGCGGTGTGCGATGCCATGACCGAGGTTCGCGCGCACGTCACCAAGTATGGTAAGTTTGAAGCGCCACGTGTTTGAGCCATTCCTTTGCTGACCACATCCACAGAGGGCTACCTACGCTCGAGAAGTGACTGCAAATTCGACCGCCAGGACTTTGATTCGTTATCGAACAAGTTCCTCTCCAAGCTCGTCATCCGCGCCAACTGAAACGCTCCTATGCGACCGATCCACCTCGCCACCTTTACCTAATTTTCCCCGCTGCATCTTACTCTTCTGTCCGCATATTCTACCTCTTCATCAACCGACCGACATCCCGCAGCTCGCTGTCACGGCACCACAATACGATCGCTCCATGACTTGACGTGTCCGATGTTTGCTATGTAACGGCTGACGACCTCCAAAAACGATGAACGACCTGTCTTTGCATGTTTTTTTGCGATTCCCCGGCGTCTTCTGGATGCCAAGTTTGCGATCATTCGTCCGAATCCTCACAACCAACTACAACACATTCTCTCTGTGCGACACCGGACTCTTTCCTTCTCGAGCTCTATTTTTACCTACACTGTTATTACTTTTAACGGCTCACGATGGTTCCACGACTGATGGCCACGACCTCATTTGACACTTCTTGCTTGCGGTGCAGAACAATAGTTCTGCGTAGTCGACATTTCATTTCACGGGTTTGGAGACCTGTCGTGATGGTTGCATCTGATTGTTGGATGTTGGTCCACGTCATGTCTCACAAAATGTCCTTTTCTTTTCTTTCACGATTGTGTTATTGGCATAGCGAGCAAGCAAGCAGCTTCACCTTATGAAGGCAACCTGATGACAGGATCTGCCTCTTCGTCTCTCATTCGACGAGGGCATGTGTATCTATGGAGCGTATTTGGAGAACAGATAACTATTATTATTACATCTGCATCAGCTTTGGCTTCTTCACCATTTCAACTCTGGGCTTCTAGTGCTCTTGATGCGAAAGACTGCGCACGTGCATCGGGTTTCCCCAGCGATGGCGAAATCGCGTGGTGTTGAGGGCGGGCCGAAAGTAGATTTGCTAGAAAGGATATCAACTCAACAGTGATTGAGCCGATCATCTGCCGTGGCGGGAAGCACTGTAATCACTCATGTTGGCGTTTCATGTGCAGGCTCCACACTGGGACCGGGGAAACTCATCCCACGCACACCGCCCATTTGCCCAACCTGACAAGTGCTGCACGAACGCTCCAGCCGCCACCAGCATGCCGATCAGGCGCTCTAGGCCTCCGTCTAGCCGCACGATAGGAAGGTGGACCGTGGGACGCTAATCGTGCTGTTGTAGCGCGAGTGGGTCTTACTGTGCCTGAATATATCGCAGTCTTACATTGCGGGGCAATGAGGGCCTTCGTGATACAGTAGGAGAAATGGATGCGGCGTCTCGAAGCATGTGAGACATTGAAGTGCGCGGCCTAAGCGGAAGAAGACAACGGGACATGAAGGATGTGAGATTTGTACGTGCTTCAAGCAGAGATATTGGCCATCAAGTCCACCCCAGATTGCAGCTTACACGAGCTCGGGAAGCAGTCACAAGGCCCATCACAGGGGCGAACGGCCATAGCTTGCATGCTATTGTAATGGTATCCTCGAGTGGGATTTGAAGCAATTGCTAAAGATTGTGTCGACTCGCTGCGTGGATAATTGAAATGAGGATTTATATCCGTGCATCACTCGAACATGGGAGCAAAGGCATGCGATGATCATCTCGTTTGATTCTCTGGGCACCATAGGACTGCCCCTGGTCTGCATTTCCCGATAGGCAACGACTGCTTTAGAAGCCTTGCCTCTCTTTTGGCACATATGCCTCCTCGAGGTACTTCGCATCCTCATCGCTTAACTTGAAGTTAACATTCTGCACAGCCTCCTCGATCCTCTCCTTGCTGCTGATGCCAATGATGGGACAAACGCCCTTTTTGATACACCAAGCTGTGGCAATACAAGCCATGCTGACGTTGTGCTTCTTCGCTACTTCCTCCACCCGTTCAATGATCATCTTGTCGGTCGCAAACTCGCGCTCATACACGAGCATGTTGACAAATTTGTCCGTCTCGGCGCGCTTCGAGGAACGATCAGACCAGGACCGTGTAAGGGCGCCGCGAGCAATCGGAGACCAAGGGATCAGGCCCACGCCCGTGTCCTGGCAATAAGGTATCTGTGCAGTCATAAGTAGAGGTCGCACTCTGTGTAATAGCGGCTCACCATCTCACGCTCCTCCTCACGATAGATGAGGTTGTAATAGTTCTGCATCGAGACAAATTTGTGCCAGCCATGTTTCTCTGCAATGTTCTGCAGCGTTTGGAACTCCCATGCGGCCATGGAGCTGGCGCCAATGTACCGCACCCAGCCCTTCTCTATTACATCATTCAAGGCCTTCATGATCTCTTCCCTCGGTGTGCTCCGGTCGAGACGATGAATCTGCAGGACGTCGATATATGTGCCGAGTCTCTCGACGCTCTTCTCTACCGCATCGAAGATGTGCTTCCTGCTCAGGCCAACCTCATTTACTGTCTCGCCGTCGTTGGTGGTCGAAAGTGCAATTGGGCGGCTCGGGTTGGATTCATCGACTCCAAAGTAGCATTTAGAAAGTATCACAACCTTGTTTCGCGGGATGTTATACTGTTGGAGAGCCTTGCCTATGATCCTCTCGGATTGGCCATGGGAGTAAATGTCGGCCTATTAGGTACTGTTGTCAGAACGCAATTCGAGGTGGCTCTCGCTGGGGCATTAGTTAGGACGTACAGTATCCCATGTGTTGATTCCACACTTGTAAGCATGTTCAAGCAACGGCAGGCTCTCAGCCTCGTTCAGAACCCACGGCTGCCATTCGCTTGAGCCGTAACTCATGGCACCCAAAATGATCTTGGAGACTTTGAGGCCGGACTTGCCCAGGCTAGTGAGCTGTTAGCTACATCCTGGACGCTCCGTATGCCGCAGCATCGCGCGCAGCGACTTGCACCTACTTGACGTATTCCATCTTCTTCTCAGCCATTGTTGCAATTCGATCGGACAGATTGGACGTGACTCGATGTATGGTGATGGTGGAAGAGGCGCTCTGCGTACGCGATTCGAAATGTGCGGGGCGATGGTCCCTATATGTTCGACTGGAGTTTACCCTTTGCCCTAAGCTCACGTGGTCGCCCTTTGCCCTAAGTTCACGATTTCGCCCTTTGCCCTAACTTCACGTGGTCGCCCTTTGCCCTAAGCTCAAGTGTTAACCGCAACTCCCCGCCCAGTGCAGAAAATTCGACCTACTGTAATGAGCAGTGAGTGGCATCTTCGACCGTGTCGGGCTTCTCGCACGCATTTATGCTGTGTTCCCATTGCGCCGCTGGAGCTAGACGGACATAGCAAACTAAACGCCGGTTGTGGCAAGAGTGGGCGTTGACACTAGACCGTTCACTGGTGAGTCGGCGTGCTTAAGTAGGATTAAGCAGATGCAGACTGTGGTGCTGCTAAAGCAGTCAGCGCACTATCTCAGCATGTGCAACAAGGCAGGTCACAAATCATGGGCACAGCGTCACGGCAAAAGTGGTGAAGTAGCCATTCGAGACAGAACTCAGCCCGTAGGCATGCTTGTTGCATTGTTGAGGGCCTTTGCAGCCGTGTGAACTATGAATAAACCCCCTCGTGATCTAGCCCGTAGGCCGCAATCATACCGTGAACGCCATGCGTAGAAACCCCGCGACCTCACACCTACTGTCCGCCACGAAGACGAAGCACCAAGTGCAGCGTAGACTCCTTCTGGATATTGTAGTCGGAGAGCGTTCGGCCGTCCTCGAGCTGCTTTCCGGCGAAGATCAGCCGCTGCTGATCCGGGGGAATGCCCTCCTTATCCTGGATCTTCGACTTCACATTGTCAATGGTGTCGCTCGATTCGACCTCCAACGTAATCGTCTTGCCAGTCAGAGTTTTGACAAAGATCTGCATGCCACCGCGGAGACGGAGCACCAGATGGAGTGTGGATTCTTTTTGGATGTTGTAGTCGGAAAGAGTACGGCCGTCCTCGAGCTGCTTTCCGGCGAAGATCAGCCGCTGCTGATCCGGGGGAATGCCTTCCTTATCCTGAATCTTCGACTTCACGTTGTCGATCGTGTCCGAAGACTCAACCTCCAGTGTGATGGTCTTTCCAGTCAAGGTTTTGACGAAAATCTGCATGCCACCGCGCAGGCGCAAGACAAGATGCAGGGTCGACTCCTTCTGGATGTTGTAGTCGGACAGGGTGCGGCCATCCTCGAGCTGCTTGCCGGCGAAAATCAACCGCTGCTGATCCGGAGGGATGCCTTCCTTGTCCTGAATCTTCGACTTGACGTTGTCGATCGTATCGGATGACTCAACTTCGAGCGTGATGGTCTTGCCGGTAACTAAAGGCTGTGTTAGCACGACTAGTTGCAGTTGGAAGGCGACGTGGCAACTCACGAGTCTTTACGAAGATTTGCATGCCTCCACGGAGGCGGAGGACGAGATGGAGGGTCGACTCCTTCTGGATGTTGTAGTCGGACAGCGTGCGCCCATCCTCGAGCTGCTTGCCAGCGAAGATCAAGCGTTGTTGGTCCGGTGGGATGCCTTCCTTGTCCTGGATCTTGCT
>TARA_R110002003_G_scaffold3_34_pt1 | contig 19569 bp, 16 predicted proteins | sample TARA_R110002003 | Tara Oceans TARA_R110002003 (sample SAMEA4396441) | marine metagenome | biome: Westerlies Biome; feature: [SRF] surface water layer (ENVO:00010504); material: water (ENVO:00002006), including particulate matter (ENVO:01000060) such as... | depth 5 m
AATCTATACTCGTCTGGGCCCCTTTGCTTTATCAGATCTGGACAAGCAAGTCGATGCGGTGGCATGCGATTTTTGGGTCTTTTGTATTGCACTTTGCGCTAGAGACCACAACCTGCCTTATCAGTGCCTTTAGCATACCAGGAGAGGACAAGCGGCGCAATGCAGCCTTCGTTCTTAGCTGTATCAGGGCCATCGCATCGCTGTGTCTCATGGTCGACGCCTTCGCCATTCTCATTAGCAAGCATACAGAGAAAAGCTCGGATGAAGAACGACAGTCATTACTCGGGAGTAACTCATCAAATGGGACAGTCGCGGCGACATACGGCACGGTTCCGGCCGCGAAACCCGATGGTGAAGAAGTCGAACACGTCGACCGCGATAAAGAGATCAAGGAGCAACAAGCAAAGCGCCTCGAAGAAGAAGGCGGTTGGCTTGGATATCTCAAGTCATTTGCCATCTTCCTACCGTATCTGTTTCCCAAGGATGATTGGATGGTGATGGGTGCTCTCCTCCTGCGTCTGCTACACATGCTTCAGGAACGTGTCCTCAACCTTCTCACGCCACGCCAACTAGGTATCATCACGAACAAACTATCCGACCCAAATCCCACAATGCCATGGAAGGACATCGGGCTCTGGGTGTTGTTCAGCTACATCAACAGCTACGCTGGTCTGGGTTTCCTCGATGGAATTGCAAACCTCGTCATCACAAACTCAGCATATCGACGCATCACTCTTCTCGCCTACGAGCACGTTCTCGGATTATCTATGGACTTCCACACATCCAAAGACTCTGGTGAGGTCCTCAAGGCCGTCGAGCAAGCATCGTCGCTGAACACGCTCATTGAGATGGTGTTGTTTGACATCTGTCCCATATTTTTGGACCTAATCGTAGCCATGTACTACGTCACAGCGCTCTTTGATGCGTACATGGCGTTCATCATCTTATTCATGGGAGCCACCTACATCAGCATTGGGTGGTACTTCACAAGCCTTTCGCAACCAAAGCGCCGCGACTATGTCGAGAAGCAGCGAACAGAGAGCTCTACCGTGAACGAAGTTGTGCACAATTGGCAGACCGTGGCCTATTTCAATCGCCTGTCTTTCGAACATAGTCGCTACGCAGAAAATATCATGAATACGATTCGAGCGCAGTATGCGTACTACTTCCGATCGATGGGTGGGCACGCAATGCAGGATCTCATTACAACCTTTGGGTTTGCAGGCTGCTGCATCTTCGGCATGACGCAGATCGTTTCTGGCCGCAAGCGTGTGGGGAACCTCGTAACTCTCATGATGTACTGGAATACTCTAACGTCGCCTCTATATGTTCTGTCGTACAGTTATCGCATGATTTCAAGCTCGCTCATTGACGCGGAACGACTTCTTCAGCTACTCAACACCAAACCCAGCGTGGCTGACCAGGAAGGGGCCAAGGATCTGGTCGTGGATGAAGGACGAGTAGAGTTCAAGGACGTTGAATTTGCGTACGATGTGCGAAAGCCCATCATTCGGGGCGTCAATCTCCAAGCAGAAGGCGGTCAAACAATAGCATTTGTAGGGGAGACAGGAGGCGGCAAGTCAACTATGTTGAAGCTTCTCTTCCGTTTCTACGATGTTACTGGAGGCTCAATCATGATCGATGGCCAAGATTTGAGATCAGTCACGCAGTCTAGCTTGCGCGACGCTTTGGGCCTCGTTCCACAGGATCCTGTGCTTTTCAACCAGACGATTCTGCAGAATATTCGTTATGCACGCCTCGACGCCACCGATGAAGATATTAAGGATGCCTGCCGAGCGGCTGCCATCCACGATGACATCGAAAGCTTCCCGGACAAGTACAATTCCAAGGTTGGCGAACGCGGCGTCCGACTTTCTGGTGGCCAGCTTCAGCGCATCGCTATTGCGAGGGTGCTCTTGAAGAACCCCAAGATCGTGCTACTAGATGAGGCGACTTCTGCTATTGACTCTGCCATCGAAGAACAGATACAGGCAGCGTTCCGCAAACTCAGCAAGGGCCGTACAACGTTTGTGATCGCGCATCGACTCAGCACCATTGTGGAAGCCGACCAGATTATCGTCATCGAGAAGGGCGAGATCGCTCAGCGTGGTACCCACCACGAGCTGCTGGAGCTGGGAGGCAAGTACGCTGAGCTCTGGTCGAAGCAAACAGCTGGTCATCTCTCAGCCGTCAACTCGAAGACGCCATCGAAAGCGAATTCGACGAAAGGCGATGACGATAACAGCACACCGCTGATTGACATCACGCCGGCAGAAGAAGACTCGGCGACTACAACAGGAAGAAGCGACAGCGATGAGACGCTCGGAAAGCGAAAATGAATTTGAATGACAATCACGACAAGCGACGAATTATGAGACAGCAATTATGCGTTCGACTGTTAGTGTTTGCGTCTAGGCGGCCAGCTTTCTAGTTCATCCTCGATGTTTGTACGAGCTGGCCAATCAGCATGCAGCAAGGCCGGTCGGACTCGGTAGGCATCGCCAACTTGACACATATGGCGGGGTAGACGCTGCATACTGAAGATGAGTCGGGTGAGGCATGGAGGAGAAGTAATTGTGATCGGGCGCCGTTGTAACCTTCCTCATGTAGAATGTGCTCTTATACGTTGTCCTGAGAGTTTCTCACGTTGTTCGGATTAATAACGTAGTCCAAAAGCCGGCTCCAATGCAATTGAATTACCACCGGAAGCAAATCCATAAAATGAGAGCCGCTGATATCTTTAAGGGCTTCTTTCGCCTTATATGAAAACTTTGCGGCGGTGGGGACAGTTGTTCGGCTACCGATGTGCAACGGTTTCCGACCGTGCGGCGCAGAGCTGGAAGTGTGACCACGAAATTACCTCGAACGTACATGCTGCCGCAGATCATGTCTTCGTTTAGTCTCACATACCAGAGCGCCCAGAAAGGTACAATGCTCTGCCTACCTACTGTGTACTGCGAGCGCGCAGAGGTCGGTCGAAGCAACCACAATCCTCGCTAAGTTCATCAAAGTTTCATCTTCGACTATTTCGTCCGTGGACAAGCAAGACATCGCATAGTCGGGACAACTATTGCAGTGCAGTTGCTGATGTGGTCAGAACTGTACGAGGCGAGAGGCATGCGGGACGGCCAATCTCGCCGCGCACCGACCGAAGTCGCACGGACGCGGATTAGGCGGTCGTATACGCATCAACCGCTTGAAACGGCGCGCGTCTGGATGCGCCTTCGTAGTGTGATGTTAAGAGCCTGCATTTCCTCTCACTCTTGAATTTACACTCCTTCATATCTCCTAACCCGTCTCGCTGCGCGCGCGGTGCTCTTGTGTTGTGTGTCGCACAAAATGGCGATTCCCAAACGTGCATTACTGCTGTCCTCCTTCGCCATCACATTCTTCACCCTCAGATACGCACCACAAGTCGCGTTCTTCCCTCGGAGTTACTTCTGGAACATAGCGACGCTCTTTCTGATCCAAGTCTTTGCGCAATTTGGCTGGCGAATCGTCGTGTACCCGCTGTTTTTGAGCCCGTTGCGTCATTTGCCGCAACCGCCGGTATGTTTGACTTCCGAGATCTGTCGGCAACGTGCATGCGCTGACGGTGCTTGATGGAAGAACCCGCATTTCCTGCTCGGCCACTTCAAGAGGATATTCAAGGAGCCGACAGGCGAGCCGCAAAGGGAGTGGATTGATACAGTGCCAAATGATGGCGTGCTGTATTATCGATGGCTGTTCAATGAACCTCGTGTCTTGTTGACGAATCCCAAGGCGATCGGTGAAGTACTTGTGCAGCGAAACTACGAATTTGTGAAGCCGGAGAGGATACGGAATGGACTTGGACGACTTTTGGGTGTTGGCATCTTGATTGCGGAAGGCGATGAGCACAAGCGCCAGCGCAAGCTGCTCATGCCTGCGTTCTCGTTCCGACACATCAAGGACTTGTACCCAATCTTCTGGGAGAAGGCGCGAGAAATGACAGACCGGATGACTGAGACCATGAGAAGCAGTCCAGACGGATCGAGCGTCATTGAGATCCGCGAATGGTCTTCAAGAGCAACCCTGGACATCATCGGCCTCGCCGGCTGCGGGCAGGACTTCGACTCGCTCGCCAACCCCGACAACGAGCTGAACCAAACCTACAAGTCCATCTTCTCCAGTAACCGCGGCGCGCAGCTCGTCCAGCTCTTCCTTGGCATGCTCCCGCACTGGCTCGCCGTGGCGCTCCCTCTGAAGCGCAACGACGAAATCGGCAAAGCCATCGGCACCATCAAGAGCGTCGCGCGCGACCTCATCGCCGACAAGCGCGCCAAAACGCTCGCCGGCAAAGCAGACCAAGTCGACATTCTCTCCGTAGCCATGCAATCCGGCGGCTTCAGCGACGACGACCTAGTGAACCAACTCATGACCTTCCTGGCCGCGGGCCACGAGACCACGGCCTCAGCAATGTCCTGGGCCGTGTACCTGCTGTGCAAACACCCCGACGTGCAAGCCCGCCTGCGCGCCGAAGTGCGCGCAGAGCTCGACATCAACGGCACCATCAACGCCGCCAAGATCGATAAATTACCTTACCTCAACGCCGTCCTGAACGAAACTATGCGTCTCTTTCCCCCCGTGCCCCTCACCCTCCGCGAAGCAGCTCACGACACGACCATCCAGGGCGCGTTCATCCCCGCGGGAACAACGGTCGTCATCTGCCCCTGGGCCATCAACACGGCCACGGCGCTGTGGGGCGCGGACGCGCGCACGTTCGATCCGGAGCGCTGGCTCGCGCCGGGGAAGTCGAATACGGGCGGCGCGGAGAGCAATTACGCTAACACGACGTTCTTGCACGGCCCGCGCAGCTGTATTGGGCGCGACTTTGCCAAGGCCGAGTTTGCGTGCTTGGTGGCGAGTTTGGTAGGGCGCTTTGAGGTCGGCTGGGAGGACGGCGTGGAGTGGGAGTTGAAGATTCAGGGGGGGATTACGGCGAGGCCGAAGGGGGGGTTAAGGGTGCGGTTGAGGGAGGTGGAAGGTGGGGAGAAGGGGGAGGCGTAGCGTTGGGATGAGGGGTGGTGGGTTTTTTGCGTATGCATTGTTTGCGATGGAGTTGCGGTGGTAGGCATGGGTTAGCGAGGTTTTTTTTGGGTAATTTGATGAAGGCCGATTTCGTGTATCGGGCGTTGGGGAATTGACGTACTGATGTTTGTATGATCTTGAAGTTCGGCTTGAGCTTGTTTGTGGGAACTGTATGCATCGTTCTCTCCTATGCTATCGTGATCACGAGCAGAGATAATACGTCGCGGAAGGGGTGCGGCGAAAGCGATGTCTCAATGCTCGGCAATCCCAGCATTTAAGCTGTTGTAAGACAACAATATCGGGATTATCTCAATGCCGCTCGATTAGAAACAATCCGGATGATTGATCATGTTCGCTGTCTTTCCCCGCTCATTGCCTTGGCTCCGTGTGAACATCATAATGCATCTGGAGAACTGTTGTTGTGCCTGGCCAAGCGATTTTATTCTATTTTTCTAAACGACAATCAAAGAAACTCGTGTACAACAAGCAGATACAATACAATAAGAGAATCCAGCCTCAGATCACATCCAACCACGACCTCTGATCATCCCAGCATCCAGCGCGTCGCGCATAGCTCATCAAGAGGCTATGAAGCTGTCTAGCAGCCCTGGCAGGACGCAGGCTGTGTCATGTTAGCGAAAAGCTTGGGCAGAGTCGGGGTGTATGGAAGTGTGCTTACGGGGTTGAAAGAGCTGTTGGCAAGAGTAGCAATGCAAGCCGCATCAGCAATGGGGTTCAACCCAGCCTCAGCGAGCGCGGCGGCGCAAGAAACAACAGTGGGAGCCAAAGCGGCAATGCACTCTGCAGTAGTGGTTAGCATTATCCAAGCATATCGAAGTGGGCATAGCGTACTGAGCTTGGAGCAGCCAGCTGCCTCCTTGGCAGCAAGGAAAGACTCGGCCTGAGCCTGCAGGGCACTGACGGCCGAAGTGTCACGCACGACCAGCGAGGCGTCGACGACAGCGGCGGAAGGAGCGGCCATGGTGGCGGCGGCGAAGAGAGCAACAATGGTGGTGATGGTGAACTGCATGTTGGCGGTTGGTTTGGAACGAAGAGTGATCGTTGAGTGAATGAAGTGAAGGCGTTGGTTGGAAGTGAAGGCTGAGCTGATGATTGTTGTGTGAGTTGCTGGTGTGGTGATTCTTTTGAGAGGAGTTGGAGACAATACTTATACGTTTGCTTGCTGGTAGAGAGGACTGTGGTGTTGGCAGTTTGAGGCGCACATACGAGCATCGAAAAGCTTCGGACAAGGACTCGGCGATGCTGTGCCCGTCTTGTCCGCGAGCCTGAACGTTTCTGGAAGGCGCTTGAGTGAAGATTTTCAGTTGGGAGGAGAGGTGACGATGGTCTTGTTTCAGATGAACAGTGGAGAGCTCAGCACTGAGGTCTGTGCAAAGCAACGCACAGAGGCCACATGCAATATAGCGCCCGTGAGGAGAATCAATGAGATTGAGCCCAGCCTCGGATGACTGGTGGTTCAGGTGTATCCTTCAGAACCAAACAGTGCTGTCTCCTGAGTTGATGTGAATGGTAGTCGCATCAACATTCGCTGTTAGAACTCGTGCAGCCCATAGTGGCTCTCATGATGTCGTCGCATCAGTTTTGGACTGCAAAGGGTGCAATCAGCCTCACCCAAGATCGCCCAAAGGAATACGATGAGGTACCTGAGATCGCCAAGTTACTTGCCACTTGCTTAACGTTGAAACAAGACCTCCAAGCTTCCGCCACCAACGTCGACATCGTACCTTCCCAGCCTCGACAAGCGCATCGGACACTTTCAAACAGAGTAGATCATATAGCCAGGACGCCTTACGTGATGCGACGATATATCGTACACTTTTGGCTTCGGCGTTCGTGTTTCGGACTTCGTAGCCAATGACTTCGCCTACTGGTGCAGCGCCCGAAAACTCCTGCAGTGTGGGGAAGCAAGGCTTGACACTACAGAACACATGCTTGTATGCGCAAGGCTTTTCAAGTCATCCGTGCACTCGTTTCTGCTGACATCATGTGGCTGCGCAATGCGATGAATGCGTCGCGAGTGGTGTTGTAGAGTGAATGTGTCGGGTCGTCGGACTCCGTGACACACAGTGAGGAAGATTTAACCGCTCTTGCACTAGCGCCAACTAGCACGGCTGAATCATGGTCATCGCGGAACACCAACGCATTTCATCCCATCTGTCTTCCACATATACTTCTGATTTAATGTGTAACTGGATTGGAAGATATTCTGGAGCCTCAGACTGTCCACGAGTCAACACCCTCAATTCAATTCTTAAGACTTGCTCACACGGGCCCCGGTTATTACTTGCAAGCTTCGGTAGATCCTCCCTCCCTTCGTTCTGGCCAAGTAGTTATCTACGGCTCACGCCACTCCACATGTTCTTCAGATGCCCCTAATCAGGTTGAATATCCCAACTGCATATCGTACTCAACGTCGGGATGATTCTTCTCCTCACCTTGGTGGGTGGAATGTTCGATCGAATAATACTGCTTCTGAGGCAACCCTGAGGTGATGTACTTTGGTATGCAGGTGGTGGGTTGGAGATGTGAACCGCGTTACATAATGGAACATAGTGCTACGGAGCTCAGACAGCTATTTACAGGGAGAAACGGCACAAGGAAATGATCTCCGCCCAGCTGTGATGAAACCTGTTTCTGTATTGGTGGTATACCAACATCGATGCCAGAAAATGAAGATCGTTGAAGAGGGATACGCTTGCGAGCGCTTCGTGGGGACTTTATACGCCAGGAATGATGCCGTGAGAAGGGAATGAAGTACGATCTGAAGGATGCCACCAACCAATACACTTGCAATGTATTGTCGTTGCAATTCAGGCAGAGGATAGCGCGCCAATGAAAGCCAGACTGCATAGCCCTATGCCGACCAAGAGCTCCGCCGCAGTGGGATCTTTGAATATTCCAGAGCACGCGGAGGCTGCAACTACTTTTGCTTTGGTTAGTAGGAACACCACTACGGATACGAACACTTACAGGAGATAGTACTTAACCAGCTGTCAACTCCGGCGTGTTCCATCATAGCCGTGGCCATTGGGTCGATAGCTATCACGCCCGCGACAGTCGGTGTTATTTTGTCCATGGTATCGCTCGCTTCTAGGTCCACGCGATCTGCTGCTGTATGCGCCGTCCCACCCTGAAGGCCCAGACGGTATGTAGCTATCCGTACATCTACGCTCTGACTGAGGAGGGCCTTGGTTCTGGTAGTCCATGCGTGCGCTACGATTTGTCTTCGCCCGCTTCGTATACTGGGATCGCATGGTAATGTCGCTTCCTGGTCCTCGCTTCTTTCCCCTACTGAAGTTCGCATTCTCATCGCGGCGAGCAAGAGGCTGGCCTGCCTTCTCGTTGTTAGTTACATGCCACCCTGAAAGATGCTGTTTCACCATGCTAGATTGATGCACAGAATTGCAAATGGCTCAGTGGGATCTTTACCTGTGATTGAGACACGCGGCCATTATGAGGAGTATCCTGTCGACGAGCCTTGTCTTCGACATCCTGCCTCATCCTCCAGGCCTCAGCATCTTGGAAGTCCTGGGTTTTGCGTGCTTCCTCTTCTTCGATATTCTTGATGGCGGCTTGAAGTGTTGCCTTGAAGATTGACGAAGGCAATCCCTTCGAGGTCTCTCGCATGCCTCGCTCCAGATAGCATCGCATTATTTCGTCCCCCAGCTCGGAAGGCATCATGCCAAAGTCCTTCACACGAGTGTCATGCGGCACTGATACGACATACGAGAAATCGCCATAGGTGCCGACTTTCGGCTTGAAAGCATGATCGATTGGCATATAGAAGACGCCCTGGCCTGGTATGAAAGGCACCTGATGGAGAAGGGCGCCATCGTTGCTCTTAGTGTGACATCGATAGGGCGTGCCATCTATGCCTATGCCAAAGCAATCGAGTTGCTTCTCTGTAGGCTTGTACAGAGGTCCACAGCCGCCAGCAGATTCGAATACAAGGAGAACCATGTGCGTTGAGCAATTATATACTACCATACCATAACGATATTTTGAACATACGCGTCCTACGTCCGTAATGGGATGCTGCTGAGAGTTATCCATGCTCATCGAAAAAATGGGAGCTTGGACGATCTGTTGAACCCGAAAATCTGACTGCTTCAACCGCCAGTAAAGATGCTTGCGCCTCTCCAAGATGGACATCTGGTCGACAGGCTGGCATGGCGAGTCCATTGTACATTCAGCACGACTGCAATGAAGAAAGTTCACCGGAAGCGGTGATGACAGTGGCGTGCTCGCAACGCTCGATGTATTTGTGGTGCGTCCATGATTTGTGGAGCTCGGACCATTGGCGTGATCTAGATGTTCTTTCGAGTTCTGTATGAGTAACAATTAATCTTTTCGAGTCTAATCATCATTCGTAAAATACGTACCTGATCTTTGTAGCCCTCAGCAACTATTGAAGAAGCCGTCGGCCGATGACCCTCGACCTTAGAAGCAGCAACCATGTCCGAAAGTACACCTCAGCTTGCGTAAAGGCGTGTAGATACCGATGATGTTCCTCGATATGGTGGAGTTGAGGATGTTCTCGAGTATGATAGTTGTAGACGTGCAGATATTGAACGAGAGAATGGTTGACGATGTTGACAGCTTTAGAGGAAAGGTATGCGATTGCAGGCGACATAAGTTTCCCATAAGTCCCATGAAAGTGGATTAGCTTGTTTGTATGACGTGACTCGGGTTGGCGACCGGGAGGCATCGCAGCTTCGCGTGCAAGTGGGTCTTAGTGAAAGTGAAAGAGTGGAAATAGTGCCTAATAAATACCGCACTGAGAACCACTCCATTAACCTTACACAGTCTTGCGGTCTCAACTATTCAACTGCTATTGTACTCCTGTCCCTGTTCCCTAGGAGAACTCGGTTATATCACAGTCCTTTAAACAAGCTTTGCCATACGGCTCCATCGACACACTATCTCGAATAACGGTACTGGCGGCAAGAACAGGAAACTCAACGTACATGTCGATCAACTCAACCGGTGCCATGAACGTCCAGAACGAGCCTACCACTTCCGCTATGAAATCTCCGAACGTCAAACCATTGGGGCCGCCTTTAGCTTGCCCGTTCGAACCACGAAGCCCTCCATCTAGTTTCGGTCATGGAATCGTTCATCATGTGTACCCGGCGGAGCTCGACGTTGCGATAACAGGGTGTGGAAATATGACCACACAGACACGGGAAGCCTGGGAGCTGAAACACAAAGTTGTCTTAGCCCGAGAGGCGTACGATTCTGAGATACCGAGCCTGGCGCGTGAGATCTCCGCAGCAGAGTGTGCAGCAGAATGCGCAAAAGCCGACATCACGAAAGTGAAGGCACGAATCCGGCTGCAACGCGCCCAGACACCCGAGCAAACCCGCACCCTCCACGAATTCCAGCAGGCATACAAAGACGCACAAGAAGAAGAGGTGTACATTCGGCAGCGGGCGCAGGTCCTCTTCGACGATGTCCGAAAATTTGAGGGTCGATTGCTACAGGTGTTGATGAGCTTCCAGCTTCGCTGTCACAATCCCTACGCAAAGACTGCTCCGGCTTCGACAGAGGATCAGTGCCGACTAGAAACCAGTGACGGTTATGAGAGGGTCCAAGGAGGAGGAGAAAAACCGAAGCAATGCCTTTCGGCGGATGAGCAGACGATGGCCGAGGACACTCAGGTCTTTGCCAGAGCTGACACGGCCTGGGTGCAGCAGAGCACACCGGGCTTACGAGTCCCAGAAAACGCGCATGTGCAGGTTTGCGCGCCGAAAATGGGGCCAGCATCGGCACAGCATGATGATCCTGTCATGCCAAAGTCCCCACATCAAGGTGATGATGACTTCGCAGGAGAGGGCGATCGCCCTGTATTTCACCGATCTGGACAGTCTGTAGCGCAGGCCAGCGAAGACTCCAGCGACTGCGCTACACCTTGCATCTCGGGACCTGTTAGCTTCGGTTCCGTCCCGCGCCCTGCTCCAACAATCGAGATCCATCTGAACCCGACAAGCCCAAAGTCTGATCACGGTGGTAACCATGAGCAGTCCACGGGAGTTACGAACCCCGTTCTTGCACATTCGGTCTCAAAAGGACATTATTCGCCACCCCCCTCCAAGGCGTTCAAGCACCCATACGCACTGTCAGCACCTGAAGCTCCTAAAGAGGTTTCACACAACGTGCAAGAGGATAACAAGAAGCTCAAAGCATTGCAAGAGTTGGAGCGTCGGGAGAAGCAATACTGGGACGCAGGACAAAAGCTGGACACTCATTATGACACGTATGATGAGCAGCTAGAGGCTTGTTATAGACGAAACGGCGAGCCGGACCGACCCTGCGACGTCCTCGAGGATGAGTTCGCGCAGGAGTATCTGCAACGCAGTAACGCCATCAGCAAGGAGCACACATCAGCGAAGCAGCGTATGCAGGTGGCACGTCGTTTAGCAGTAGAAGCCGGAGTTAACGACCCAAATTCTTGGGATCAGGAGTCTGGTTTCGTTCCTGTCCCAGGTGAGGGCCCATCGCCATCATGGGACGCACATGTGGCCCAGCAATTCGACGGAATCCAAGTGCGGAGGTGGTTGAATAATGAGAACGCAACAAGCAAGCTTGAAACAGTAGAGGCACAATTCGCCCTCTCCGGCGCTGAGGTCGATGTTTGGGAAAGCAGCTCAACCCGCGGCGATGCTCACAAGCGGAAAAAAATTGACGCCCACAACGACGCTCACAAGCGCCGCAAGCTCGATGCCGGCGCTTCACGCCGCCTCCCAAACCACGCAACAGAGTCTGCTGAGCCCGGAAGCGACGCGCCCAAACCACATAGCGCTTTGGGACAGCGCGACCGCCGCGCACCGCAATCTCTCAAGCGGCGGTTACGGAGGGTGATGTCGGAGTCGGACTTGCGCGAGTATATGCAAGACATATCCGGGCCTACGCCGTGAGGATACACAGGACCCGGTTTACCGCGGGAGTACGTGTGAGGTGCGGTTGTGGCGGGTGCGGATAGGTCGGCCTTTTCACACTAAAGGCGGAGGCTGACCTGCGCGAGCACATACACGACATGTCTACGAACTCATCCAAAGAACCCATCGAGCACACCCTCATTCCACCCGCTCTATCGCGCTTCTCCGCCGTTGGCCGCAGCCAGGTGAGTCTTTCATCTCCGCAAATTCTTCGAGCTGTTATTGACATACAGCAGGACGCGATCCCGAATGCGCTCAAGGACGACATCGTGGATTTTGATCCGGCCTGAGAGTCCGAACAAGACATGCCTTACGAGCCGCCACTGCATCGAGGCTGTGACACGCTATTCTTTGAACGCAGCCCATGGTCAAATCTTGGAAGATTGTCCGAAACCTACGCAGATCAGATATACAGACACTGCCAGCGCACGCCTTCGACTTCACGCAAACAATCCCATTCGAAGGCGAAAAGGGCTTGGCCCTGGGAGGTGAGCGTGACGGCGCAGTCGACGGAAAAGCTTCGACGAGTTTCTGCGCTGCGTCTTGTGGAGGGAGGGTTGTCTGCGCTGGGGTACGGGGTTAGTAAAGGCCGGCTATGATGTGTCCGTGGACTTTGTAGATTGGGCAGAACGAAAGGGAAGGGAACGGAAAAGAAAAGAAAAGGGTATTATTTGAGACGGGATTAGTATCATACGTGTGACAAGACGATATGATTGGATTAATTTTGGACGTACAAACTCCATTGCCTCATTGTCGAATTCATCATGGGGTATCCGAACGAAAAGTGAGCAAGACGAACCCCGAACGGACTCCCGTTGTCAAAGTAGCCATGAACGCCTTACAAGTAGTGCCTTAACGCCTGCGAATACATCTGATCGACTCATCCATCCCATATTCTTACAAATTCCCAATGACAACCATGAATCGCAACTTCCCGTCGCCTTTCTTCGGCAGCGCACCGCCATCTTCTCCGTTTCCGGTGAGCGTGATCTCGTCCAGCATCAACGTGCTGCTCTTCCATCCCCAGCTCTGACTGAAATTGAAGCGGTCTGGCGCGCTTTCGTAAATACTCAACATTCTGCCACCTTTGCTTGGGCTGTAGATCTTGAAGTACGTGCGGATAGTGGGGCGACCGTCAACATAGGCCGGTAGGGCGGACACAGTCTTACGCCTCCGGACTGGATTGGGATAGGGCTGCTCGTCCTCGGAGGAAGAGGCGTCAGAGTTGGCGGATGAGGGGGAGTACATCGCGAGCGGAAAGGTGGGGGAGTCGGTGATGTCGTTGTCTGCTGGTGGGGAGGTGGCGAGATTGTTGAAGGGAAAGTGCGCGGGTGTGCGAGTCGAAAGACGGGAGATATTTGCACTGCGGCGGCGACCAAGACTGCTGCTCGAGAAGAGAGGATTTCGAACTCCAGAGAGGAGGGCTGGGTCTGGCTCGCCGCCGCTGCCACTCGTGTCTTCTTCACCAACTTGGTCGTTGATCATGGCACGGGTGCCGCGACGAATATCGCGACGCTCACTGCGCATGAGCATCTCTCGCTCAAGCTGGCCAATACGTTCGTCGACTGAGCCGTTGTTCTGCTGGCTTAAGGAGTTGCCGTGGGTCGGCTCATCTGCCTCACGATCTTTCGCACGATGCAGGTAGACGCCAAGCTGGACGTTCTTCGCTGAGCGAACCTTCTGAATGTAGATATTCCACAGAGATCCAGCATACGACACAGTCCTAGAGTAGACGCGCTTCTTTTCTTTCAAGAAACGTGGATTGGGGAATTCTGCAGAGAACCGGAAGGGTGGAAACTCGGTATACGAGATTGGCTTTGGCTGTCCGGCATTGCCACCGCCCGCCGAGATAGGTCGCAAAGACTGATCGATGCGTGTGTTGGGGTTAGTGAGGGTCGAGGGCGTCGATGCAAAGTCAGTAGCCCATTGAGCATCTTCCGGCTGTATGGATGCTGACAGTCGAGTGGCATGACGTTGGAACGAGCTTGAAGTCGTGACAACCGGATCTGCGCCATTGCCCAGCACAATGTTGCAGTCTGAGCTGGGTATCCAGAACTTGCGCGGCTTGCCATTACCGTCCCAGCTGTCTGACTCCACTGCGTGCTCCTTTGCTGCCTTCTGCTTCCCTTTGATTGCAATCGCCCCATCACTTTTGGCGGCGATATTGGATGTCTCTGGTTCTGGCGGAGTGCAACACAGTCCCAACTCTTGGGCTGATTCATCAGTATTGAGAACCCGCTGACGCAACGCAAGTTGCTGCCATAGAGCATTGGAGATGACTCGCTCGGGCATGACTGGTAGACCAAAGACATCGCGTGCGCTGCGGATGAAGTCGAGTTGCTCGTAGTCCATGTGGACATAGTGTATGCCTTCATCTAGCAGGACCAAGATGCGCTCGATATCAGGGTTCGTGTAGAGTGCAAGCCACTCGCCTTGGGCGTCTGAAGATGCATGTGCTGCAGTCAATGCGTTCTGACGATAGACGCCGTCGAATCGAACTGCCATGAGACGGAGTGAGTTTGGTGCTTGTGGGATGGGTTTTTGGCCCCGCTGCATGAGACCAGCTTCGATAGCAGCTAGACGCAGCCTGCGGTCGAGCAGGCGCTTGGCCAGGACCCATCTGTCCCACTCACTGTCGACGTAGAAGCCGTCAGACCCCACGAGCTCGCGAATGATGTCGCCCGGCATGTCATCCCAGTACTTGAGCGGCATCTCCCAGCCGTTTCTACTAAGCATGGCTTTTGCTGACTCTAGGATGCGATCACCTGACCGGCCGTAGTAGTTGCTTGTGACGAGGCGAATGAGGAAGGCGAGCGTGTCTGGAGCCATCTGGCGGAGGATGGACTCGATGGCAGAATCAATCAGATCCTGCATCTCCAGCCAGCATCCCGTCGCAAAGAGGCCAATCGCTTCCACATCTGACTCTTGCGAGATGTCCACGCCGTACAGCTTCCGGATGGCCAGCTCAAACGACTCTTGTGTGATGCTGTGGTCGATCTCCTCGGGATGGAGCGTGACTTCCTTGTTCTGGCTCTCAATCCAGGGTTCGGAAAGAGCGGTGGTGAAGAAGGGGGCGCGGTCGAGGATGAGGCGATGCAGGTTGTAGCGCTGGCCAAAGGCAATGAGGGTGATGTCCGAGTGCCGGCCCTCGAGCAAGCCGCGCGTGTAGAGGTGGTCGGGGAGTGGTATGGCATCGTTGGAGGCTAACAAGATTAGTCACTCAGTTGTTAGATATACGGCTCGGCTCACCCCGCAAGTAGAGAGGGCCGGTGGCGTTGTTGTACGACGGCGCTCGAGAGCCTGACATGGTGGCGGAGTCGCTGAACAGCTTGGTGAGGGAAGTCATGGTGGTTTGCTCCTGCCTCATCAGGTCCATGGTGGTCCGCTTCCTGCTAGTGTTCTCCAGCGGGGTCGTGGGGTCATCGCCGCTCTTCTGGGCTTCGGGAATCTGCCTCTGCAGCTGCACAATGGGCGCATGCGAGTCGGACACTTTGAGCCTCGCCGTGCGCTTCGCCATGCTGGGACCGAGCGACGACAGCGAGCGTGACGGACTGGGTGATGCAAAACCACCCGCATGGGGCCTGCCTTCACCAAGAGTGACGTCGGGCAAGGGCGAGGGCAGGATTGGAGGCACGCTGGGGGAGAAGAGAGACACGTGCGGCGTGCTGCTCGAGCTACCGCCGTCTGCGGCTGCGACAGACGCGAAGGACCATGTCTCGCTGTGAATGCCCTCGCCGATTTGGTGCTGGCCGGCCTGAGTCAAGTCGTCTTCGTGGCTGTCAGGTGTGTTGCGGGCGGAATCCATCGTGAATGCCGTCATAAGTACATGGGAAAGTGCAGCCGTATGTCCAGCACTCAGCGGGGCACCAGATGGAGGGTATATCGCGCGAGAAGGAGGGTATCACGAAAATCAAGATTCATGGAGGAGATAAGAACAAGAGAAGGAAAGAGGACGATGACATGCGGTGAGCATTGTCACGCAGGCCTGCTGGCGCTGGTCTGGTGCAGGAGATCTTCGGTGGATGCCCGTGTGATGTCCGCCCGCCGCTTGTAAAACGTCCCGCGGATGACGCTTGTCGCTCGACGCAGGGCAGGTTGCTGCACCCAATCAGAGGACGCGGGATGTCGAACCACCAAAAAGTCAATGATACCTTCGACTACGTACACGGCACCACTTCTCCCTCCCACCTCACCTCGCCTCCCCGTGATGGCTCACATATTCCAGGCATTCCCGCAGCTGCGCACTGCTGCCCCGCGCCTCTCGAGACGGCTGTTCGTGTGCCGCCCGTGTCTCAATGCCCCCATTCGCTCCGCAAACGCCGCCTCTCGATGCGCATCGCGGCCGTCCATCGCGCAGGCGGTGAGATGGAAGTCGACCCAGCCGCTTCGGAGTAGCGCAACTATCACAGCCTCACAGGTAGAAGGCGCGACACTGGCGGCAGCTGCGAACAGTGAAGGGCGGTCACGCAGCTTCCCCAATGTGTCGTCGAAGAGCGTGGCCTACTGGCTGCTGGGCAGCGCAGCGAGCGTCTTCGGCATTGTCGTGTTCGGGGGCCTGACGCGCCTCACAGAGTCGGGGTAGGTGCGACGGACGTGTGTGGAAGGCACCCGCTGATTGCGCCAGACTGAGCATCACCGAATGGCGCCCCGTCACAGGCTCGCTGTGGCCCAGCAGCCCAGAGGCATGGGAGAGCGAGTTCGACAAGTATCGTTCGTCGCCCGAGTTCGCGCAGCTCAACTCCAGCATGACGCTGCCCGAGTTCAAGCAGATCTACTTTATGGAGTGGGCCCACCGACTGTGGGGCCGAGTCATTGGCGTCACCTTCCTCCTCCCCACCGCATACTTCATCGCGCGCCGAAGAGTGGCACCCTCGACGGCGTGGAAGCTCGTGGGCATCTGCGGCATGATTGGCTTCCAGGGCGTCATCGGCTGGTGGATGGTCAAGAGTGGGCTCAAGGACGACCTCTTCGACCCGGGCAGCCACCCGCGAGTCAGCCAGTATCGCCTCACGGCACATCTTGGCGCGGCATTTGCCGTCTACTGCTCCATGGTCCTCACCGGCCTCTCCATCCTCAAGGAACATCGCATGCTCGCTGAGCCGGCCAAGGCCGCAGAGAAGATCAAGGCGCTGCAGCACCCTTCCCTGCGCGTCTTCCGCAGTTCCGTCACCGGCCTCGCTCTTCTGGTGTTCACGACGGCCATGTCCGGTGCTCTTGTTGCTGGTCTTGATGCTGGCCTCATCTACAACGAGTTCCCCTGGATGGGTCTTGGCCTCGCACCGCCGAAGAAAGAGCTCTTCGACCCGTTCTACAGCCACGTGCCGGACCAGTCCGATCTGTGGTGGCGCAACATGCTTGAGAATCCCTCCCTCGTTCAACTTGACCACCGAATTCTGGCCACCACTACCTTCACCGCCATCATGTCTCTATTTGCCTACACTCGTTTCTCCAAGACCGTTCGCAGCAAGTTGCCTAAGGATGCTCAGAAAGGAGTGTTGGGCGTCGTGCACCTCGTCTCGCTACAAGTCGCCCTCGGTATCAGCACCCTTATCTACATGGTTCCCACGTGGCTTGCTTCAGCTCATCAAGCTGGTGCTCTTGCCCTATTGACCGGTGCTGTCGTCCTGTACAGTCGCATCTCCATGCCTCGACGCGCAATCCTCCATCAAATCACCAACCCTAATCTCGCACGATCTCGTACCGTGCCTCACATCAGTACTCGTCTTGAAGCCGCTAAGTCGGCCGAGAAGAGTTTGTAGATATTTATCCGCAGTGATGGCCACGTCGCCACGCTTGTACAACAAGAGCATTAGAATCGGCGTTTCAACATGTATATCATGTAGGTTTAGACTCGTCGGCGTCGGAGCCTCTCCATTCTTTCATGTCAAATTATTATATTCATCCGTTCAACCCTAATCATGTTCTTCTCTCCTGCAGTCGACGCGATCGAGCGGTGGAAATCGCGATTGCAAGCATGTGTTCAGGTCTTTACGGCTCCCACCAGACTTGCATACTTGAGCGAATTCAGCGTCGCAGCAAACTGCTCCGCAGCAGGCGAGACCGTGACGATGATAGTCGAGTTTCCCTTCGCCGTGCTCGTGAAATGCTCTCGAAGTACCATTGTCAGCGTCGACGATCGGAACGGGATTCTCGTCTGGCCCTGCGACCATGCTCGCATAACCTCTTTGAGCGCCAGCAGATCGCTGTTGATCTGTCGGCCTTCTTGACGCTCCTGGAGCGTCTGCTTCGATGCTTGCGGGCGATGTCCGTTTTCCGCGTAGTACTCTGCGCCGGCGAGATCGACGAATACTATCTTCGCGCCGAGACAGGTGGTGGACGGCGATTGGACGATAGCTTCGATGTCTCCTTCTGCAGCTGCAACTCGGGCCTCACAGCGCGCTTTTTCAGCCTCAATAGTGTCGATACGCGTTTGATCCTTCCGGTAATGCGGATTAGGTACCCATTCACCGTCTACTCCGCGAACGACGCTCTTTGTATCCTCTTCCACCATAATGTCCGTTGCACGCTTCCCCACAGGAACCAATTCAGACTGTCGCTCAAACAGCGCATTCCGCGCATCCACTAATTCCTGATTCACAATCTCCAGTTGCAGAAATGCGTGCGTTCGAGAGCTCTGCTCATGCACGCTGGACGAACCCGTCGCACGCTGCTCCAGCGCCTTGCCGAGCGCCTGCTGGAAAGACGCAAAGTCCCAGCACGGCTGTTGGATAATCGGGCGCACGCGAACCTTGCCGCCGTCCAGCATCTCGGTACTCCCGCGAATGTGTACTTTGCCATCCGGACCCTCTCTATCGAAACATTGCGTGCGATTGTTGAGCAGATCGAACGCTGTCTTTCTGCGCAGCTCGAACACACTGAGTCCGACGCCCAATCCCTGGCCGGCATTTCGAGTGTTGAATGCGTCGAAGAGCTGTCTGGCCGCGCGGAGACATAGTTCCAGATTCCTACTTTCTCGCAAGTCGTACCCGATGACCGTGTGCGTTTTTCCACTGCCAGAATGCCCATACGCGAAGAAGCTGGCGTTCTCGCCGCACAAGACCCGTGGGATGCTGGGTGCGACAACGTCGTTGTAGAGCTTGGCGTTGTTGTCTTCTGGGTTGAAGGCGGCGTGGAATGCTGCTGGACTCGTCCACAGCCCATCCTCGGCTAATGCGCGACGCTTGATGGACACGGACGTCAGGGAATGAGAGGTGGAATCCGTCTGGCGGGCGATTTCTTCGAGGACAGCTTCGCTGGTGGCAATTGGTCGCCAGCGAGCATAAACATTCATGCTCGTCACTTCTGGGTGTATCTCGGCTGTTGTGCAGACTGGAGCGAGGTTTGAAGAATGTCTATGGGAGTCTTGGTCAGACCGTGGAATTGATCAGAGGCGGTCGGTCCAATTGCGACGCAATCACTCCATGTTAGAGCAGTTGCTGCCTGAAAGCATGGTCGTCGCGCTAGGATGGGGCTAGACTAAAGACAACACGAAGGACAGAAAGGGGGTAAGTTCTGGTCTAGCGTCCAAAGTGGGGACACGACAACTACAACGCCACAACGA
>TARA_R110002003_G_scaffold96_28_pt1 | contig 19568 bp, 19 predicted proteins | sample TARA_R110002003 | Tara Oceans TARA_R110002003 (sample SAMEA4396441) | marine metagenome | biome: Westerlies Biome; feature: [SRF] surface water layer (ENVO:00010504); material: water (ENVO:00002006), including particulate matter (ENVO:01000060) such as... | depth 5 m
TCAAGGTTGCGCCGAAGAGCCTACGAGGCAACTTATACATGCTGGAGAAAGGAGATTGCATTGTCGCTTTCACCGTCCTCGGCATCCACGCGTTGAGGCGAGAGATTGAGAAGAAGACCGGGAAGAAGTGCGCTATTGTCTACGGCAGCTTACCGCCAGAGACGCGAGCGCAACAAGCACGACTATTCAATGACCCGGACAACGATTACGATTTCCTGGTGGCCAGTGATGCCATAGGCATGGGCCTCAATCTGTAAGTCGAACATGAACGTTTCAGCCAACGTGCACTGACAAGCCAGGGCCATCAAGCGAGTCATCTTCGAGTCCACCGTCAAGAGCAACGGCACCAACTATGTCCCTTTACAGACTTCCGAGGTCAAGCAAATAGCGGGTCGTGCTGGTCGTTACAAGACCGCCCACGAAGCAGTCACCGACGACTCGCAAAAGTCCATCGCCGATGGTGTCGCTGATCCTGCAATTGGCTTGGATGAAAAACCAGAATCCAAGGAGCCAGAGCAGCAGACGGTTGGATGGGTGACAACACTCGATCAAGTTGATCACAACCACCTCAAGAGGGGCATGGAACTCGAGCCGGAGCCGATCAAAACTGCCGGACTCTTTCCTCCTTCCTTGATCGTGGAGCGGTTTGCAAATTACTTCCCTCCTGGCACTCCCTTCAGTTACATCATGTTGCGCCTTCACGAGATCTCCGAAATTCATCCACGTTTCCATCTCTGCGGGTTAAAGGATCAGTTGGGCATCGCAGACTGCATTCATACTGTTAAGAATCTTAGTGTTCAAGACCGCATCGTGATCTGTGCTGCGCCGGTCAATGTGCGCGACAAGGGCGAAAGACTCTTTCTGCACTCGCTTGCTGAGTGCATAGCAGACGGCAAGTCGGGCAACCTGCTCGACCTTGACAAGCTGCCGCTCAGCGTCATGGACAAACCTCCCTCGGGCAACAGACCGTACCTGTACTCACTCGAGCAGCTACACAAGATGCTTGTATGTTACTTGTGGCTCAGCTACCGCTTTCCAAATGTCTTCACGACACGGACCCTAGCGAACTATGCCAAGAAATTAGTCGAAGATCAGATCGAGAAGACGCTGACCGAGTTCTCATTCGTCGACCTAGCAAGAGCGAAATCGAGGAAGCGAAGAGAAATGGCAAGAGGGAAATATGAAGGTCAAGATGGAGTAGGTGCCGTACAAGTACTGGAGAGCGCAATACCGGCACCTCCTGGCATGCCTGCAGAAGCAAAGGACATCCTGAATGATAAAAGTGCTTTCGGCGAGAAAACAGCGCCGCCGGATGACGAGGATACTTATCCAGAAGACCCATTGCCCGACAACGTCGTTGAGCAACCACGGCAACCTGAGGCGGCACCATCGAGCTTGTAAAAGATGTTGTATAATAATTGTCATATTATGTATATTAGATGTGCTATAGGGTCAAGCTTCGCATCACAAGTGCACGCTGTTTAAGCGGCACTCGACGTAGACTCTGCATTAGATTAGAGAAGTAAACCAGTTTTCCCACACCTCTCGCTTCCTCCCCCAATCACTGAATTCTCACGAACTTTATATCCATTATGCTACCCTTCAATCTCGTATTCTTGCCAATCACCATCTTCCCGCCTCCAATGATTCTTCCTTCACAATCCACAACTTCTCGTCGCTCCTCTGTCTCCCACCACCCGTCTCAGCTAATACATCCACTTGGTCGAATAATCCTTGGGGCTGACCGCAAGTCCCTTCCCCTTCCTCGCCGCCCTATACGCCACCTCGATGATATCAATCAATTCCTGCTTGTCCGTAATCGCGAAGTTGATCTTGTTGTTGTTGCCCGTGCCTAAGTCGACTTGGATGTGCTTGTTGCGCCAGAAAAACATGACTGTACATACGTCGTAGATCTCGTACATGCTGTTGAAGTCCGGCACGGCGCGATTGTCGATGGCGTAGATGACGGCGAAGTTTTTGACGCGGTCGACGATCTTGAACAGGTGTTCGTCCTGGTGGAGGTTAGTGATGCCGGGGTGGCGGAAGGCAGGCACGGCTGGAGGGATGGAGGGATGGGGACGGCTTTGAAGGGGACGGACGGACCATGCTCATGCACTCGGGGTGTGCGTCGGAGCCGAAGCGCAGGACGACGAGGCGCGATTCTTCGGACAGGATAGCTTGGTCGACGTGCCAGGCTGAATGGAGGTGAGTGAGGAACGTGGAGCCCATGGTGCTTGTTGTTCCTGGGGGATGGGGTCGGGTTGGATTTATGAGTGCTGGTGATCAGGAATGGCCGAGGAGAAGGATAGAAAGTAGGAGGGATTTCGGGAAGTAGCGACTGCGTGAGGTGAGAGGAAAGTGCAGAGAGCCAGTGCGTCACGTGGCTGGTTGGGCTGGCATTTTCCATAGCTCTCTTTCATCATCCCTACACTAGCCGTGCTCAGAGTCACATGCTCAACCAGTTCATGAGGCTACCTTGTATCGCCATCCTCCATTAGCATACCCCAAGACGAAAACGCGCAAGCAAGAATAAAGTGGTATCTCTCAACACAACAAGATCCAACGTCATCAATCCCTCACACCCCCAGCATAAAACTCACTCACGCTCCTCTCAGGCGCATAATACTCCACCCCACCCCTAGCCTTTATTAGTCGGATCTCCTCTCCTCTCCTGCTCCTCTCCTCTCGCGCGAACAGTTCGTACCTTGACCCCATCGTCTGCGGACTCTGACTCGCACAGTGCAAGTACGCGCTACGCTCTGCACTCGGCCCAAGCCGTTCGACCGCGTTCAGTGCGCCGTTGATATGCGCGTTGGCTTGGACATCCGTTTCGCTGGCCGTTTGGTGGAGTGCGTTGGCTTGAGGTAGACGCCGACCGGTGACGGGGTCGCGGTTGGCTACTTGGCGCGCTTCAGCGAGGAGGTCACGGGCTTCGCGGGGTGAGGCGGGGCGGAGTATCAGGGATGGCTGCGATTGTGTGGTGGTTTTGGATGTGGGTTGAAGTATTGGGGCATGGCCTGGGTGGTGTGGATTCAGGTAGGGGTTGTTCTTGCGTTTGGAGGACATGCTCAGTTTAGAGAAGAAAGACGGCATTCTGTCGATGTGGACTTCTATGGCCAACAAGATGCGTCTGGTAGGTAGACAGAGGAAATATATTTGCGCAGATCTTCCTGGTACGTTGCTCATGCGGGTGAGAGAGCTGCAGCCTTGCGCAGTACGACTTTGAATGCTACTGCTTCACATTTACACGCCGTGACTCCACCCAAGCTCTTTTGAGTTTTACAATAGGGCCCTCAAAACTCTTGTCCAGGTATGAAGGTGTCGCAGGATTGTCTTATACTTGTGATGTGGTGTCAAGGGATTGGATTCCTCTTCTGCAGTTCTCCCGCGGCGTTATTTGTGACGAATCTATAGGAAGTAGCGTGCGTAATGGGTGAAGTTGGGAAAGGATCGCTTGGGTCTTCTTGGTGCCTGAAAGAGTTAAATTAAAAGTAAGGCTTACCACGCTAACCATATATAAAAGGGACGGCTGAATTGGGCGAAGGGGGTTCAATAACTCGCCGAGTTGGCTTCGACACAAAAAGACCACATTTTGCCCCTCGCGAACGCAAAATCTGTGTACACTCGAGACTCTAAGCAGCCTTCTGCAATAGCTGATGCCATGTAGTGGCACGGGGAGTGTACATAATATCTGTTCGTATGGATTGGGACGTACCAATAATGTCAGGAGTTCAAGAAATTCAGTGTGGAGGGCATACATGCAAACAGGAATGATTCGCACTGATGGGCATTGACTCGTCTCAAACCTCGTTGGGGTGTGAATAAGTACCGCCCACTGCCACCTGACACGAGATCCAAAGAAGGACAAGTATCTCAGGCTGCAAAAGACGGATTACCTTGACCAGCTCGGGAGGTTAATATGACCCGATGTCCGGGTGCCATGAGGGCCAGATTCCGCAGGATACCAGAGAAGCCTTGCAGCGAAGTCTCCAGTGGCATTCCACACCCCTGGTCTCTGTATTGGTCCCAGGAACTGTACGTCGCGGCATCAATACCTTGAAAAGTCTGGTACCTGTCCGGTATGTGGAACAGGCTCCGTTGGTAATGCAATGAGGAGGGAGTCATATAGGCCTCGAACAACCCTTGTACCCAAGCTCATTGCAGCTCGTCTTGAAGGTGGTAGTCTCGGACTGATTTGTTTGCCCGACATAGGCCGACGGCCTGGAGTCCTCGTATACTATGCATGAAAGCAGAAACGGAAGATAGCTCTAGATTGAGCCTGTGAGCCAGACAGGAGCTGCCGGCTGGTGGCCAAGCTTCGGAAGATGCCATGTTGCTTGATTTAGATGAAGAGCAAGCACTAGGCAGAGCGGATGGTGAATTGAAGTGACGTCTTCTTATCGATAAGAAACTACCACAATTTTATACAGTAGTCGCGACTCACCACTTCAACAACACTCCAATGGCCTTTCGCAAGCGCAACATAGCGCTCACACGTGCGCCCGCAGATGTGGATGCGTCTGATACTTCATCAATACCGGCGCATGTCTCTTCGACCCCTCCGGTACCTGGTGTCCGCCCCTCGCCTATTGATGGACGCCCGACCACCTCCACAGGCACGCCCTCTTTAGATGGTATACTTGCAGGCCATGCTGGCCTCCCACTCGGGAACTCTATTCTCATAGAGGAAAGTGGAACGACAGACTATGCTGGTGCGCTACTGCGCTTCTATGCCGCTGAGGGAGTGGTGCAAGGTCACAAGGTACATGTCGTGGGCTTGGGTGAGGTGTGGGGCAGGGAACTTCCGGGTATAAGTGAGGATCGGGGGAGCAGTGTGAGAAAGGAGGCCAAGGAGAGGGCCGAGAAGATGAAGATTGCTTGGAGATACGAGGGCTTGGGACAATTCGAGAGTAGTAGAGGTGCGTGCTGTGTATATACTTGGCAAATGCAATGGCTTCTCCTGAACAAATCTGACGGTACAGATCAGGCTCTCCAAGCCCCAGTCGAACTGCAGGTCAGGGCGACGGCGCTGCAGAAGAGCCTCCAGTTTTCTGCCACACCTTTGACCTGGCAAAACGCCTCACGCTTCCTGTAGGAACGGCCATATCCTACATACCCATACCGCGACCGGCGTCCAGCGCTGCATCGCCGTTCCTGCAAATACTCCAGAGAATACAACAGCAGCTCGCTTCGACACCGTCGAATACCATCCACCGACTTGTCATACCTTCTCTACTCTCGCCAGCACTATACCCTACTTTCTCGTCACATCCGAGCTCGATACTGCATTTCCTGCACGGACTGCGATCATTGCTCAGACAATATCCCACGCGCCTGACAGCAATCTTGACATTACCGTTGTCGCTACATCCTCGGTCGGGAGGCCTCGTGCGGTGGATGGAGATTCTGTCCGATGGTGTTATCGAGCTTTCGCCATTCCCATACTCGCATGCGCAAGCACTAGCACAATCGGCCGGCACGACGAAGGACGAAGAGAGGCCACAGGGCATGCTTGCCGTGCACAAGCTACCCGTCTTTCACGAAAAGGGCGGCGGCGGTGGCGCGGAGGATTTGGGCGAAGATATGGCATTTACGCTGAGCCGGCGAAGGTTCGTGATCGCAAAGTTCAGCCTGCCTCCACTCGAGGGTGATACTGAGGCCCAGGAGCAAGCTGTGAGAGAGGCTGCAGGCGGCAATGCGATGCCAAAGAAGGCCGACCTCGAGTTTTAGGTCGAATGTAGTTCTTGTATATTTCAAAGGAGATACCCATTTGCGAGTGACTTCAGAATTCGTGCACAGCACACGCCTTAGGGCCATGTTGAAACACCAATAGACAATGCATGACATCTCAGTCCTCTTCACTGTCTTCTCCTAGCATGTCTTCCATCTCGATTTGCTCCCATCCTGCACTCCCAGCGCCGGACCCAAATCCGCGCGTGTATTGGCGGCCGAAGGAGGCGTGTCGAGGGTTGAAGGTGACAGGAATGCCAGCGACTCTAGCGCGGAATTGATCACCCATGCATGACGAGAGCGCGAGAAAGACGAGCCAGAAGATGAGCGGAATGAAGAAGAGCAGACTGAGAAGGACCAGCACGTTCATCTTGGCGAATTGGTGTGTGAGGAACGAAGATGGAGCGTGATCACATGCGAAGACCCTGAACGTCATCGCGGCGCGGAATAATCTTGACGCCGATCACCCCTGGCGATCCGCTGGAGCAACAACAGCAGCAACATTTCCATTGCACTACGAGCACGACACAGTAATGATGAATCGATTACTACAAGTACCTTTTAGCGCATATCTACTCCTCTCATGCGCCTACAATGCCGCAGCGCACGGCGGAGAGCATTCTCAGGTCGTAGTCGCGCCCGATGCAGACTGGCCGACACGGCATATGGCTGGTAAGTCCTTCATATCCTGTCGCAAGAGGCATGCATCTAATACGTGCATAGAGGAACACCATATATCCGGCTTCGATGCAACGACCTTCTTCAACCTCCACGATTACGATAGCACAGGTCTCTGGACCTCCGAAGATATAAAACGCACCTACGGTCTTACCGATCCCTCGAGCTCGCACATTTCCCCCACAAAAAAAGACATGGTCGTACAGACGGTTCTCGATATGTTCGACATTGACAAAGACGGCTCCATCTCGCTATCAGAATTCCTGCAAAAGGACAGCGACAATGTCAAGTTGCCAGACTTCGGCATGGGGCCAGGGCACCACGGCGATGATGAGTACGAGTATGAGATACATCACTGGGAGAAGTATCACTCGGGCGATGATGTCAAGGAGGAGGACCTGAATCATCCTGAAGATATCGAGCATTTCAAGAAGCACGATGAGATGGACGCGCGGCGAGAGGCGTGGGAAAGAGCGGAAGCGAAAGGCATTGTAGAACATAACATTCCTGCAAAGTATAGGCGGAATTGAAGAGCCGGGGATACGAATGTACGATATGGTAATGTCAACATGAGCTTTACTGCCAGCAGCAGTATCATCACGACCATCCCTGCCTGGATATGCCGCGTGTTTGCCATAGGCATAGACATCATTAATTATACGACTGTAAACAGCAGCAACTGCGCTGTCCGTGCATAGAAGCAGAAGGAGAGATAGAGCCGACAACTCGCAATGCACGACCGAACAGGTACGCACCTTGAGCTGAACTACACAACCATGTGTCGATCCCACCCGCCCATCACATCACCATCGAGATGTTTCCACTGAACGTGACCAGTCGTAGGAGCGCTGCAATGTCGCTGACGATATTTGCTAGTACCATTTAGTTACTAGTGCGCTAGCTATGGTGCGTGCAGAAAGGTGCTAAGACATGTAACATGCTCGCAATTATGGTCTGGCCGTTTTGACCTGCGAGGGCACGGTGTCGCTACAACGACTCCGAAGCAGTGGGCGTTGCTTCTAAGTGCTAGCTGATCGACCAGCGTCTCTAGCGGATGTCTGCGTGCGGTCCATTGCGTTGATTCCAAATGAAGTTCTTCCTGTTGTCGTGCTCTTTCCTGTCGTGTACTGTAGTGTTGCAAAGTAGTCCTGACGTCGGTGCAGCATTGGCACAAGTGAACAATATGCCCATAAGGTAGGTACGTTCTCGAATTGTCTCATTTTTGAAGCCCATCAGAAGGACGCGCGTTTGGTCAATAACGACAGGCATGAGTCGAGCTCCACCATCATCATCCCCATTCGTCCATTGGCATAGGGCTTCGGTCAACCACGTGGAATATGCGAGACGGTAGCTCACCTGTTCGACGCTACAGAACGCGGGGCTGACCTGGTGGGCGGTTTCGTGATGCTGACGGGTCCGCTCGTCAATATTCCGAAAGTATATCTACCGTTGCTCGTCTCTACCCTCTGCGACGTTCTAGTACGCAGCCACTTCTAACCTGTAGAGGATGATACCAAACTCTTCTTCGTACTCCGCCCGCTTGCACCAGTAGCGGTTCGGTCTTCGAAATTCTGCGAGATATCGGTACGCAGCCACGGCAGCCACTACTGGCTTTTAAAGAAAGCTACCAAACCCCTTTCAGTAGTCCGCCCGGTTGGCTGTGGAAGCGATGCAATATCGGGAAGAAGGTAACCCACATTTCTCCGGTCCCCACTTCTCGGTGCATTGCTGCCGCGAGGTTAGCACACCGTTAGCGGGGATGGGGGAGGAACAGGTGAAAACTGGGGGTCCAGCTTGGGCCGCGCCGGTTAAATCGACCTCTGGCGTGCGGGGCTGGGGTAGTGTTGCACAAAGCTTTGTAGCCAAGACCCTGATAGGCTGATGTGGCTGCGATACGAAGTCTTAGCTGCGGAGTGGTTGCCCTTCCTTGCAGAAATCCCGGGGTCCCCAACGGTAGACAGCCACCTACATGTACAAAGCGCTATCAACCCTTCCGGTGGGCGGACCGCTTCTAACGACAACGGGGTCGGGTCGGTCAAATCACACGGCCTTGGTGACGGCGTCGAGACCGACTCGAAAGCGAGGATCTGTGATTGATGGAATGTCACCCAGATGGCCAAATATCATCCTGCAGGACAACAGGCCCATTGCCCCGGTGCTGTTTATAAGGTGGAGACGTTCCGGCTCCTGTCGATTCTGCTTCTTTCCTTGCCATCCTCTTCAACACCACACCTCTGTCCCCTCGGCCCACATCAGCAAACATGAGTGATCCTGTCGAGTTCAAATCGTCCGGCGGCGATCCGCACATCGAGAAAGCCATTATCGAAGATGCCTCTAATCTCGACGAGTCCGCGAAACTCGCCCAGTACAAGGCCGCTGCAGTCGAGGCAGAGAACGCGGAGCATGACATGGGGGTCCTTCAGGCTGTTCAGCAATACCCTATGGCTGCTCTGTGGGCGTTTGTCATGTCTTGCACTATTGTGAGGCGCCTCTCTTCCTTCACACCTGGAGTTCTCTCGATGAAGAATGTCAGCTAACAACATCTTTAGATCATGGAGTCCTATTGTGTCTTCTTGATGGGCAATTTCATCGCCTTGCCTGCATTCGCCAAGGAATACGGTGTGTTTGACGTCGCGAAGGACAAGTATGTCATCGTGGCTAGCTGGCAGTCTGCGCTGCAAATGGGTGGGCCAGTCGGTGCAATTATCGGCGTCTGCCTGGCTGGTCCCCTTACCAGCCGTATCGGATACCGTTGGGCGACCATTTCCGGCCTCATGCTCTTGAATCTGTTTATCCTGGTATTCTACTTTGGCAACTCGCTTCCAGTCATGTTTGCATCCCAGCTTCTCGAGGGTATTCCATGGGGTATCTTCATTGCCAACGCACCGGCATACTGCAGCGAGATCACACCAATCCAGTTGCGAGCTCCTGCTACCCAGATGCTGCAAATGTTTTGGGCCATTGGCGCTATCATTGTAGGGGGCGTCACCTATCATTACAACAACAAGGATGATGCCAGCGCGTATAGGTATTACTCTTCCACTTCACAGGCAATTCCTCCGCTAACAAAAGATGAAGGATTCCTATTGCGCTTCAATGGATGTTTCCAACCCCTCTCGCTATCCTCCTCTATCTGGCGCCCGAGTCGCCCTGGTGGCTAGTTCGAAAAGGCAAGCTCGAAGCTGCAGAACATGCAATCGGGCGCTTGGGACGCAAATCAAGGTTGAACCTCAGCGAAGCTGTCGCCATGATGCGCCGTACCATCGAGCTCGAGAAGTCAATCAAGGAGCCCAATCACCTGGAACTGTTCAAAGGCACTGACCTCTACCGGACCCTCATTGTGTGTGGTGTATACGCGGCACAGAATCTTACGGGCAACCTCATCGCCAATCAGGCCGTTTACTTCTTCGAGCGTGAGTTGTCATCATTGCTATTCTAGGTGAAATTTGAATGCTAATTTGACCACAGAGGCTGGCATGTCGACAAACACTGCGTTCGCCCTAGGTCTTATCACTTCAGCCCTCCAGTGGATCTTCGTTATGCTCTCCTGGATACTCACCTCATACCTTGGCCGACGCACCATTTACGTCTGGGGTTCGCTTATCAATGTAGGCTTCCTGATCGCCCTTGGTATTGCAGGCTCTGTTGGCGCCTCAAACGCTGCCTCCCTGGCGCAGGCGTCACTGGGTCTCATCGTCTCCGTCCTGTTCACTTTAGGCCCTGCGCCCGCTTCCTGGGTCATTATTGGAGAGACGTCCGCCATCCGCCTCAGGCCTCTGACAACGGGAATTGGACGCGCTTCATACTACATCGTGAACATTCCTTGCATCTTCCTCGCGAGTTATATGCTCAACCCTCAGGTACAATCCTGCTCCTTCCGAGTCCAGCGGTAAACAATTGCTAACGAAGTATAGGAGGCAAACCTCGGCGGCAAGTGCGGCTACGTCTGGGGTGGTACTGGTTTCGTCTGCTTTGTCTTGGCATACTTCTTCTTGCCTGAGATGAAGAATCGATCCTATCGCGAGATTGATATCTTGTTCAAGCGCAAAGTCCCGGCTCGCCAATGGACAAAGACTGTCGTCGACGTGCAAGACGACGAGTAGATGGAAAAGTAGCTAGGGAAACTGAGGGACGAAGTAAACAACAGCCAAGCATCAGGAGTGCTCGTTGTCGTTTGCGTCTTGGAGAAATAGTTGATGGCGGTATCCATGCTTTGTACATCGTTTGGTGACAGGAATGAGACGACCATTGAATTTTAACAACGTTTCAGAGCCATATGACAAAATTAGCAGAAATCCTTGCTAACGCCCATGAACCTGAGAAAGAATCGACAGCTAGAATGAAATCACGGGAGCTGAAGAGGACCTTTCCTGCCTGAATTATTGAACTGGTGGAACATGCTTCACGAAAATGGGTTCTGGGTTGCTTGCGTTCCAGATTCTCTCAAGATTCCTACAGTTGTCTGTGAGACACTAGTCAGAGGTAGTCTAGCTGATTACAGTATATGCGAAGCTTGTACCTACGGGTGCTGACACAAGGACGGACTCAGGCAAGGGGAATTCGATGTCACCAGTCCTGCTGCTCATTGCCTAGTACCAAGACGCAAGATGCAAGACCAGAGTCTCCAGCATGCCCTTGTCAATGTAGATCCTGCAAGCGAGTTGTTGAACATGTCACCCTTATGTCCGACCGGATTCCCTGGTCCACACTCAACTTCTTCCACCAATCAAACACGGCCTGCTGCATCCCGCCAGCACATCGGCATCTTCCGTTTTTGTTGCGCAGCCTAAAAGCTTCGACTGAAGCTTCTACACCGCTCAGATTCTAACACGATGCGTCGATCATTGCTGGACACGTACGAAGTGCAGTGATGCGTGGATCTAATTCCATGGGCAAGGTCCAGGTGCTCAGAGAGGTAAAGTGTGACAAGCACGGGACTAAGCATCATTGCTGCAAGTTTACTGGTCAAACTATGATCTTGCGCTATTGGCTCTGCGTCATGCCCGGAAATTGTGCCCGAAGGCTGTACTGTGGTATGAGCTCAAACCTTTGGAAGCCGAAGTCTTGGCGCTTGTCCTCACCCCTGACTCGTGAGTATAGCCTTTGCCTTCAATTCCAAGCACACTTATCGGAACTAGACCTCTATGACCTAGAGTATTTGCCGTCTTGTCTATCGTGTAAATGTGCACAAAGAATGGGACTCCTCTCACATCGCCGATGTCATCCACGGACAACCGCGATACCGGAAAGTGCCCATGTCATAAAAGCGACCACCTGCACCTTCTTAGTAGACAAAGGTCATCTGGTTTCTGCCGATCGTCACGTGTAGTCGCATATTTCCGTCGTCCATTGGTTTGCAATGATAGAACCTCGCTGTGTTCCTATTGGTAAGGTCACGGGCTGCGCTTGCCGTTACTTCATCGCGCACTAGTATTGTGCTTGATCTCTTGCATAACAAGTCGTTCGAGTTGCTCAGGACGACCAACAAAATAAGACCTGCGTGTAGACTTGACAGATCTGTGGCAAATGAACGCACCCTGTCAGATCCAATCTTTAGGTCGATTGGCTCTGATGTGACAGTCTCAGGACATCCGACCTTGATTTCTTGAGGAGCAAATAGGCCCTTTGCAGGTATCATTTTCGCCTCGACCAGTGGTAATTTGGGCACATCAGGCAAGCGATTCTTCTGTTGCTAGCTCGGTCATTGGGCATCATCTTGAAATCGAACCGTGTAGCATCATCATCGACGATGCCTGGAGAGATCACTGTCCGAAAATTGAAGAAGTCGGCATTGACTGCTTTGACTTTCGTCCAGACTCGCTTGAGAGTCTTTGGTTGCATCTTGTCGTCGTACAAAAGTTATATGCCAATACGAGCCCTTGCACAGCCGTGAAAGGTGACGTCGCTCAGAGGACCTGCTTCAAGATAAATCAAGTATGCCGGTACGATATAGACAATCCGTGCATCTCGAAGGTTGTCGCTACTAGTATCCTAAAAGGAATTGTGCTTTGAAGGTCATAGCTCTGTGGCTGTGAATGAAGGGGCTGATACGTTTTCCTCGCCAATGTGAAAGCTAGACTCATTGAGAGCTCAGTTATATATACAGGTCACGTACTAGAATATTGTTCGAATCCTTTTCTAACTACTTACTAGGCACTCACGCCTGCATGCTCTTCTCTCTCTACCGGTACGCACATCAGAGTTAATAGCATCTGTAAACCGGATTCAGGGTATACGAAATAGGTAACTCAGAGAAGGCACAATCACACTCCCTCTTGAGCCGGCTATCACATATTTTGGAAAGAGCCAACGACCTAGACTATCGAAGGTTGCCAATAAACTGGGTTATCCTTCGGGGAATGGATGGCCGAGGCCCAGTACTCGAGGTTCGCTCCGCAATCAAGTGATAAGCTTGCAAGGTATTCGTCTTGAAAGCATGTGTACCACCCCATAAGAACAAGCGAAACACTCGGTACGTCTCCTCGCCCCATCCAGCAATGATATCTTCCTTTGCCGCATCAAGGCGCTTTGCCCATTCCAACATCGTTAGCTCGTAGTCATGAGTTTCTCGGGCAACGTCAACAATCTCAAAACCATGGTAGAGCATCTCAGCAAGAACATCTTGGAGTGTCATGAACGTATGAGTCCCGCGCCAGACATAATCGCGAGTGAACGAGCTCACGGCAAATTTCTCCACAGCAGCCGAACCGTCGAGATACAATCTACCGCCGGGTTTCAAGACTTTCCAGACACTGCGCGCAAATTTGCGGTAGTTTGGTAAGTGCTCAATGACGCCGTAAATGACAGCGTGATCGTAAGGTTCTGTCGGCGTGTGCTGGAGGAAATCCTCGAGGAAGACCCCGCCGGGAAGCTTTTGCTCCTCAATCAGTTGGCTGATGAACTTTTGCGAGTCTTGCGCAATGGTCAATGTTGTAACGTGTATTCCACGGGTACCGCAATATTGCGTGACACCGCCCCATCCTCCACCAATATCGAGCAATCGCATGCCAGCTTTGAGTCCAAGCCCCTGGTACATGGACTCAAGCTTATGCTCAGAAGCCTCTTCAATGCTCTCGTCGGGGTTCTGAAAGAGTCCATGCGAGTAGAAACGGAAGCGTTTGTCGATGAAAGTCAGGTAAAAGTCGTCACCACGACTGTAATGTTCACCGACAGCCTTGGCGTTCATCTTTGTTGCTGTTCGAGCAAAGTCGTAGAGGAACTGAATCTTTTGTCGCAATGGCATCTTGTCCTGTACTCGTTCTCTCGCGCCAAACAGAACTCCGATATCTCCTTCAACATCGATGTCGCCTTTTACAAAAGCCTCTGCAATGCTAAGCTCTGTCATCGGCGTCCGAAGCGCTTTCTTGGAGCGGAAGACGATGCGATAGCTAGGCTGGCCATTGCCGATTGAGTGTATTGTACCGTCTGGCAGCTGAATCTCACCCGGTAAGTCGAGACTGGCTAGCAGTGGGGCAAGTCCTGTTCGGGGTAGCATGATGCGAGAGTAACCAGGTGCCATTTTAGAGACTGCATTCAAAAACAAATAAGAAATGGACAAGGGCACAGTTCGAGGTAGGAGCAGTACCTATACTCGGGGGAAATGAGAATACGAGAGGGGGATCGCACATGCATATGCGGTCAGCGCAGCGACAACAAAGCGGCTAGGCGTCCAGTGTTTGTTTAACCTTGGGCTGTGCAGATCTCCGTTTCTGGTCCATGGAGACAACAATCTGTGCTATAATGCTGTGTACGGTACCTCAGACGACGATAGAGGGGACAGAGAAGCTTACGTTTGGATTTGGCTGAATGTGCTCGGGTGTGAGATTTGTGTTAACTACATGTCGGCCACAAAACCTGTCTCGCTTAGATGGCCCAACACGAGGCGCGGAGAGGGAATATCGATAACTGGCATCCGGGTATGTGAAAACCGGAAAGTGGGTATGCCATCAAAGTTGTTTCCTCATACACCGCGCATTGGTAAGTAGCAAGCTGTCGCAATGTTTGTTGTGTGCGTGTGAGTCTGTCCTACTTGAATTTCGGGCTCTCGCGACTTAGGTCATCTGGCAACCAACCTCAACGTCTGGCTCCTGCTATCTAAACTCACGCTCGTATTTCTTTAATGGTCATTCGTATCCTGTTTCCCCATTATGTCGAATTGTCCTGGTCGTTGCCCTGCATATGACAGACCCGAGACGCAACGCTTGAAGATCTTTTAAGCGTCCACAGACGAATCCATCAGAGCAAATGGTTTGATTGCCGGGCTCAACCGCAACTGTTTTGAATGCTATTGATCTCTAGACTCCCGGCTACTGTGTACTAAAACATGCCATAAGTATACTCTACCTTCCTTTCTTGTGGATACAGGATGCAACCAACTCGACTCAAGACACGATCGACAAAGCTCCCATGGTGATATACGAGCACGCCCTGTCATACCGTCCGGGTTTTGCAAATGTCATCTTTGGTTCATTATCCACAGCTATTTCAGCCCAACTGTTTGTCACAGGGTCGAATTGAGGCCATCCAAGTTTGTTCAGCCCGCTATTCGGGTCATCAGCAAACGCAGCAATTGGTCGCTGCACGAGCTTCAGGGTTGCCTTTTGCGCCTGCGACGCAGGAAGACCGCTAGCATCCTCCGATCCTCCTAGAATCATGTGCAACTCAGTGCCATGATAAGCCCCACTGGTAGGGTAGAGGCGGGTGTTGTCCCAGTCACCGAAATAGCGGTAGACCCACGTCGGAACTTTTACGGCCACGCGCTGCCTGGCCTCGTAGGAGTGTGGACAAACAAAAGACTCCAAGAGGAATTGAGCAGATTGCGCTTCCGTGACATTTCGACCTTGTGCAAAGGCGGAAATCACATAGTAGCCCTGCTCGTAGTTTTTGTGGCCGTGCAAATAGGGTATTTTTGCGAAGTCGCCCGCTGACGCAAGGGATAGGTAGTCACTGAAGATTGTCTCGCCATCAACCATGGGATAGAACGGCGGCGTGGATCGGACTGGGCTTCCGCCTGGGCTGGGTGGGATTTTGGATACAGCTGCTGAGATTGCCTCCCAGGGCTGCTTCCGCATACATGCAACCGTGTCACCCGATGAGCCACAGCCAAGCAGTTCGGAAAGGGAGTACCAGTTGTCTTTTTGCTTTTGCGGCGCATTCATAGGAAAGCTGAACGCATTTCCAGAAGTTGATATCAGCCCATGAACGATAGGATTCTTCATGTATGCATATGACCACCAATCAACGGCAGCACCGCCGGAAGATTGGCCAGCGATGACGATTTTCTTCGGATTGCCTCCGAAGCCGGCGATGTTCTTCTGCAGCCATTCTATGGCAAGGCGCTGATCTCGTAGCCCAAGATTAGTACCAGTACCAGGCGCACCGGGAAATCCAAACACGTTCAATCGATAGTTGACTGAGACAACGATGATGTCTTCGGCGGCAGCGAGGTACTGGCCATTTGCAAATGGAGTATTGGTGTTACCACCAGCGAATCCTGGAGAGTCGTATTAGTAAGATGCAATAGCAGCTAGCCAGTAGCAGGATACGAACGTCCTCCGTGGAACAGAACGAACACGGGCTTTGCCGCTTTGCGGTTTTTGGTGGTCTGTTTGGACCAGATGTTCAAAGTCAAGCAGTCTTCGCTTCGCTGCGTTCCAGCCGCGCCAGTGAAGTAACTCAAGATGCGCAAGGCTTGGGAGGTGAAGCCGGGAAATTCAGGTTGAGTAGCGGCTTGCTGTGGACAGTCACTGAAAGTGATCAGTACAGATGGACAGATGGTTTTAGCGCCTTGTACATACTAGCCCTGGTTCCGAAGTCAGTGTGATCCCCCCATGACGAGATGTTAGGAAGAATATACTTACAAAATTGGTAGCGGTATACGGCGTCTTGACACTGTACTTTTGTGGTCCTGCGAATCGCAAATTGCCAAGTGGCGGTTGCGCATATGGAACTCCCAGGTATTCCCAAACATCTCTGACGTTCGGTGTTCGATGGCCATGAATGGGCCCATTTCCCGTCCTGACCGTTCCAAAATCTGGGGTTGATGCAACCAACGAAGGCTTGAACGCACAGAACCAGGTTGTGATAGTGAAGAAACCGCGCATCTTGGGGTTGTTGGCGAAGGGAAGCTACCTGGGTTTCAGCAAAGGTGAAATGCGAACAGCACTGATTGCGGCGAGGCACCTCTAGACTTCATTTGGGGTTGCAGCGCAGCTATGACCTGACGGTATTCGCGTGGCGGTGATCTTCAACCTGAACCTCGGAAGGTAATCGAAGGTGTACGCCGTGTCTACCGTAGGGGATCGCATCCTGCACCTGCGACTTCGGCCCTAGTGCAATTTTTCCACCTACGGTAACGGTAACTTTAAGCACCTAGGGAAGATATAGCGAGCTCCAACATCACCATCGCCATTCATCTATGTTATCGCACGACCTATCTCCTCCATCGAATATCAGTATTTGCCCAAGTGGTATACCCCTGTCAGTGCAGTCTCTCATGGCAAGACGATCATTCGGCATCATCTCGTCGCTTACGGAGAAGGGTGAACCTGGACGAACGATCTTGGTAACGTTGACCAATTTGCTCAAACGAGCTTCACAAAATCAGTCTCCGGCTTCGCCGCAACCCACGCGTCCTGATGAACGACTCCCACTCCGACTCGAAGTGCCTCGTACTCGTCAAGATGAGAAGGCCGCGAGATCAACATGACATTGAGGTAGCACCAATCCTTCGATTTATACACAGACTCGTCGAAATAGGACATCTTTGTCTCGGTCACGAGGCTGCGTGATATCAGGATGAACTCGCATCTCAATGAGTTGACTCCGAAGTCCTCGAGAAAGGTTTTCGGTAGCAGGATGCAACCCGCGGTGACACCATATGCGTCCTTGATAGCAAAATTAGTGCTCTCCCTATAGAGCCGTTCATGACCTATGGTGCTGAGTTGATGAATGCTTCCGTCCAGCACCAGGGAGGCGCGGGTGGTCCAGCATGCTAGAGTCCGAGCATCTCGCCAATCTTCTGATTTTGCATCGATCTCATTGCGTGGCACAATGCACGGCAAAAACGGCCTGATGACGGAAGAGCTAGGTCTTTGGCTTTGCGCGCTGATCCAATGGGGATGGACGTCCAGACGTGTTGCCACCGACTTATCATTGACGATGAACCACTCTCCGTCAACCCGGTAAGCCTTCGTGACTATGTAGGTATTAAGATCGACCTGAGAGTCCCACCCGGCCCATGTCCAACTGGGGAAGAGTGGTTTCGATGGAGGTTGACCAACTGGTCTATTCCTTCTTCTGTAGAACGAACCCTTTAGCTGCCAGCATAATGCTTGAGCTAGGATCTTCTCTGGTATGCCTTGCCAGAAGTCAGTCTTGAAAGCGTCCGAAAGCACCGCTTTGACGCCTTCGAACGCCTTCAAGATATCTGATGGGTAAGACACATTCCGATGCGTATAATATGACAGTGCCATCTCGTAGCTTTCCCACATGTGGGATAGTGCAGTCAATGGCTTTCTGCTGAGCTCCCATCCGCCCCAATTAGAGTCCTCTTCGGCCGTCAGATGCCGCGACTTGGAGCTCCAGATCGTGTTGCCAGGTGGTATGTACGCGGTTCTACCGATACTTTCGCAGACTATGTCTTCGCAGAATACACTGCATGAGCATTGGAAGTAGACCTGAACCGGAGTGAAGTAAAGGAGGCGGCATGAAAGCTGATGTTCTTGATACGTCTAATAGGCAGCAAAAGTGTATTAGCATCTGTGTTATGGGGCATCTGCAGAAGGAGCTTTCCTACCCAGCATCTCGTGTACCAGCGCGTGAGAAGCAAGTAATCGTCAACACCCGGAGACACCAGCATCATTCCCAGGCCATTGACTTGTCGCACAATTCGCTTCCTGGCCGCATTGTATTTACCGTACCCAGGAAATCCATCGCAGGGATCGTCGCTACCTCGCATGACTGGATATGCGCAGACCAATGTAAGTGAAGCGCAACCATACACTCTGTCCATCTGACGCAATTGCGCTTCCTTGTGTTTGAAATCATCTTGAACTATGCAAAGTGCATCGATCCACAGGTACCGAAAGGGAAGCTCCTGTGCGCATCTGATCGCATCTTGGATGGTGCCAGGTAATGTGTCCATCCTGTCAAGCAGCGCATGGTGCTCGAAGAGTTCCGCGTAGTTCTTTTGCTCAAGAGTCAGATAGGTCTTCGCAGGCCAGCAGTAGCTCAAAGCAATATACTCCGATCCTTGTGGCATATGACAGATACATATTTCGACCAAATCTATCGCCAGTAGATCCAAAGGTTGCAGTGGCGGTGGTTCTTCCTCTGGGTTGCCTCCAAGGGTCTCACACAGACTGCCATGGGTCGTTTGACAACATTCCAGCCACTCGCGAGCTTGTGCCATGTTAAATCCATTTTCATTGGGTACGCGTGCGAGAAAGTCGAGTGGCAGACCTATGAGGCACGCATTCTCTGCCATGAGTTGAATGTGCCCGACTGAGACAGTCCCTCGAAGGTCCGAAACTATCTCTATGTAGTACGCTACTTGGATGTTCATGCCCTTTTCATCCCGATTCCTGCCACAGACGATGCTGCTCATGCTGAGGACGGCATCATCGCTGGTCTTGGCTGGTGCATTGAAGGCGAGATAGCAGAATGGGCAAAGGCTTGATTTTTGTCGCAACTGTTTAGAAGTACCTAGGTCTCTCCTTTTAAAGAGCTCCATTCCAATTCGATTTTGAGTACTGGGCTCTCCTTCTACAGGGGGTTGGAAGTAGGTTGCGAAGTCGATGGTGCAACAAACATCGCAGAGCTGCGACTCGGGTGGGGGTGGGGCGAACATTGTTGCTCTCAATGTTATATCTTGAAGAGACAGATCGAAAGAGACGAAGTGAAAGTCGAGAACGCATATAAGAGGGTCCTGCCGTAGAAGTACATCTGAAGCAGTCACGTACCCCGCGATTTCCGCCCCAAGCACGCTCTAGAACATTGCCGGATTGAGTATACGGCACCATCAAGATATGAACTCAATCCCGTTGTGGCTCATTTCGATGGGCATAATAGTTGATGTTGTGGCCTCAACAAAGAGGCTAGGGATGAAACCTTAAAAGGCGATTGCCATACTTATCTTATACACGTACCCATAATCTTTC
>TARA_R110002003_G_scaffold130_11_pt1 | contig 19518 bp, 31 predicted proteins | sample TARA_R110002003 | Tara Oceans TARA_R110002003 (sample SAMEA4396441) | marine metagenome | biome: Westerlies Biome; feature: [SRF] surface water layer (ENVO:00010504); material: water (ENVO:00002006), including particulate matter (ENVO:01000060) such as... | depth 5 m
TGGACTTGCTTCTAACCGGATGATGCTAGGCCTTGTACATCACCTTGACTATTGCTCAACGTCGTCAAACCTCGCTGCTTGCATTTAGTGCGAGTTGTCGTCACTCGATCCATCCTTGTTTGCGACGGGTTGCGCAGAGCGTGAATTAGCCATTGGTACGCAACTTTGCGTGTGTGGAAGTCATGTCGCGCGTTGTACAGTGTTCTCGACAGGTTGATGCGTTGCCACGAAGATTGCAGTCTGACAGGAATAAATGCTGCTCGTTGGCGCGGTTTCATATCCGTGAGCATAGCACCATCGCGTGAGTACAGCCAACAGCCTGTAATCTTTAATCTGACAACCGACCTCCCGGTCCGCTGCGGTTTATTCACCCGACATGTCCCACTCCAGTGGATGAGCGAAAACCCAGTCGCTTTTCTCGGTAGCCTTTCTCAGGATATTCGCAGACTGCATAAACTCATCGCTTGCAACGAGGATGGAAATTAGCAGTGGCAAATAGAGGAGGCTCCTTGGACTGAGCGGCGGCGGTGAATGTCCATGCTGCCGGAAGCGGAAGGAGATTTTCGTCGATTTGCCATGCCTGTTCAAGCGCAATTTATGATTGGACGCAGGTGCCCAGAATAGCAGGTGCCCGCCCCAGTGCCTCGCGTCATCCCGGCCTGAAAAGCGGGGCGGCAAGGATGGTGCAACGCCCACAGCAAAACCGTGATGTCTTCGATATTGGTTCGGGAGACGGGCGACTTGGAAAGCGAATGCTGCGATCCCGTCCACTTCCACATGCCACGTCTCGAGGGCGTCCGCTCATTTGAGGGAAATGACACTGTGCATAGCGAGGCACATCAAACAGATCTCATCTCGCTCGCTTCCCCACGCCTTGGCAGTAATACGCAGGATCACCTCTGCGATGCCGTTGACATTGGGATGGCGAGCCTATCCTGTCAAAGACACGATGCACATTGGTGCCGTGCTGCGGACCCTGCGGATGCTTGACGCACTGTGAACAGGTGCATACACGGATTCGAAATCAACAGGGTGGTACTCGAGCGGCCACTCAATTTATGTCGGAGCATCTGAATCTCCTGCCTCGCTTGTATTCAACATTCGCTGAAAACACATGATCTGTTCCTGAATGGCCTCATCCATGGGAGACGGAAGCTCTGGTGGCAATAAGCGGGAACATGTCGGTGAGCTCGACCATCACGAGCAAGCAGACCCAACGTTCTTATCGCATGCACGCAGGGGACATATCCCTGTTGGCCTCCTCAGGCCACGAATTCCATGGCTTTGTCGTGCTGCACCATACCCACCGCTGTTCACCAACTACTGCAAACGGCTCAGCCGCAGGTGTGGGTTCGCACTGCGCAGGAGCTGGTGGTGTGGTTGGCTGCGCGGAGCGTATCCACGTAAGTGTTTACCAGATCGCGTACCGTACTTGTTCGGGCTAAACGCGTCAAGAACGAAAGCATTCGCGGATGGTCGACGGCCCTGCCCACAGAAGATACGACCAGAAGCGTGATAAATTGCCCGCTCCCGGTCGAGATTTGCCTTCGTCCTGGTGGACCCTGGCGTGCTAGGAATGTGGGCGAGCGTGCGTTTGCGTCGCCTCGGAATCCTCGTTGCTCGGAAGCGCAGCGTGTCCGGAATGGAGGAGAAATCCATCAGGCGGTGACCGATGAGCATGAACCTCTGTCGTGCCCGGCCCCATGCATCGCGGGCGTGCACGGCAACAGGCCCTGCTTTGGTGGGAGAGCAACAAGCAGTCTGGGAGCCATTTCGGCGGCTGCAATATGGCGCTGCAGCCGGGGCAGCGCGAGCAATTCCTATGTAGAACGCGCTCGAGCACGCTATAGGCCGGCCGCAGACGGGGCTCAAGGAGTGAAGCTGCAACGAAGGCCGCACATGTGCTGGCCTGCTCAGTGCCCGTCCAGAGTGGCCGCGGCGGACGAGGCAAAATAATCGACCGGCTCGATTACGAGCGACGGCTGCAGCCTTGCTCCCCTCAGCGCGCGGTGCGGGAGGAGTGAAAGCCAGTGCTCGCACGCTGGCCTGACCATACACCACCCGTACACACGCGTGCCAGACTCGCGGACAGCAATCGCACCTCCAGCACCTCCAGCACCTCCAGCACCGTCACAGCGCGTGAAGGACGGGTCCCGTGACAGCCGTCGTCCACCGCTGGCGTGAGGTAAGTTATTGATCTCCCATGTCTGGCTGGCGCCCTGGTCCGTGCATGGTCGACCCCTTCTTTCACACAAGTGCACAACTCCCACTCTTCACCCGCCGACACCGACGACCACACCCTCCCTCCGCTATTATTTCCTTTCTGCTTGCTTTTGATCGTTCGTCGTTCTCAGCGCAGTCCGCCGACCCTTCGAGACCGTCCAATGCAGGCTTGAGAGTGTGCTCGAGGAGGCTTGGTACACGCTGCCATCTCCGTCGATTCACGACAGCCTTCCTGAGCTCCGGCCCACGTCGCTGCATTCTATTCTCTGTTTTAATACTTTCTCTGTCTTTGCTTCGTCGCAGGTACAGCTCTCCATTGCCCGTCGTCTGCACGCCGCACGCCGCACGTCGAGCCGCGTCTCTCTGCTGCCGCCTCCCTTCAGTTGTCGCTCTCCTGGCCCTGCTCCCCACGCCCGCCGCTCCGTCCACAGCATCACGCCACCTCCATCACCCATTGCGTCTTGTACGCTGCGTAGAGCCTCCTGCTAATCCTGGTGCTGCCAGCAGTTTTCACCGTCGTCCCCCAGTCGCCGCTCCCACGACGACCAGGAGACGTCCGTCGAGCGCTCTCCTGCCGTGCTATTGACGGGTACCGATGGCTCAGGTACTCGCGCCCATCGTTCAGACAACCGGAACCATTACAATGCCATATTCGCCCTCCGATGGCTACCAGAACGCGCCCTCACAACCCCACCACTCGCAGCAGCGAGGCTCGCAGATGCCGCGAAACCAGATATACAATGCTCACTCGAGCGGGACAGGCTACAGAGGCACGTCCGCGCCGATAGCACCGTATGCCTTCTCCAGCACGCCGCAGTTGCGGCAGGAGAACAGGTCCGTCTCGGCGCCGAACCCGCAAGCGCTGCAGCAGCTTCCCAGCCATGTCAACCAGACCCGCCTAGGCCATCCATCACATCCATCCTCCTCCTCTGACTCTACTGTGTCCACCTCTGGCTCCTCGAACCGCTCGCTTGCCAACCCCCCTGGGAAGCCAGCGGACAGCCTGGCGCCATCCATCTCCTTGTCGACGTCAGTACCTGATCTGTCGTTCTCAGTGGGCGATGCGCCCGTGAAGCCATCGCCTGGACGCTACAGACGAGGAGGTGCTGGGAGAACAGATTCGTCCAACAGCATACCTACGGGCGCCTCCACTCCGACGCAGCGATCGACGACCGCGTTGCCGACTGCAAGTCCGGCAGCACCAACAATGGGTCAGTCCCAGACCGACAGTGAGCTGTCCGCGACAACCAGATCCGGACACAACCGGGCGAGCAGTGCAGACGACTCGGCTATTGCTCGCGCAGGTGGACTTGACGCTGCGAAAAGGTACAGAAGGCGCAGCTTCAATGGCTTGGATGCCAACGCTCTTGCCGCCAACATGGCTACTATGCAAGTAGCACCAGGTGCGGGTCAGAGCACGACAGGAAACGCGTCCTCGCCGAACTCGACGAGACCCGCTTCGAGCGCTGGCAGACAAGGCAGTCGACCATCTTCAAGCCACAGCCACGACAGACAAGGCAGCGCCGGCAGTGCTTCCTCCAACGCCTCCTCGAGATCACAGGTACGTCATGTGGGAATCATATTGAGTATGGGAGCTAACAGCGCTGTAGTCGCGCACCGAGGTGGCTGCGCCCCGAACATATGCCTCCGTTGCTGGAGGTGCCACATCCAAAGCAACCGAGACTGCCAGGCGACATGCTCCTTCTCCCTTGTCACATCCTGTCTCCCCTTCCGAGCCTGCGAGTCCGGCGAAGTCGCCAGCAATGTCCAGCGCGGCTGTAAAGCAGCTGACGGCGGTCAACGACAAGGACAAGGGCATGAAATCTCGCCTTCGACGCGCTTTCTCCTTTGGAAGCGCTGCCGAGCTTCGACGAGCCTCTGCAGAGAATAACATTTCTGCGGAGCGTGCCAAATTGAGGAAGGACAGGTATCAGACAGAAGAGGATGCCGAACAGGCTGCCATCATCGCCAAGCAGGAAGCTGCTGGTATCGGTGCTGGAATCTACTCCGGTCAGGGAGGCATGGGCTCCACCGATAATCTGTCTGTCGCTTCTGCTGCCTCGTCAGCGTCCATCATGCTCCGCAAGATGGGCCAGGGAATGAAGAAGGGCTCAAGGTCTATCAAGGGACTCTTCCGACCGAAGTCTGTGATTGGTGTACCAGCGGCAGATGGGCCCATCGCCAGACCCAGCGTTGGAGAGGTCTCTTTGGTCTCAGTTGAGGCAGAAAGACAGAAGGTCAATGTCAACGCCGACCCTCATGACCAAGTTCGAGGTGGAACTGGTTATCCTAGACTGGAACGGAATTCGATCGATGCAGGACGGACTGCTGAGATTGTCAACCCGTCCATCCCAGCGAGCGACTCGATGGCCAGGAAAAGCATTGTTGGAGGCGACCGAGAACGTGCTGAGATTCTCTCAAACATGAAGAAGGGAATTCTCAAACGTAAGTGTGCTGTGACGACTTCCGAAATTCACTGCTGACAAGAGCTAGGTAATGGTACCAACTCTGACGCTGGATCGCCTGTACTTCGCCCTACTGATTCACGACGGTCTGATTCTCCGAGTACTCCCAACGACAAGGGATCAATCCGCAACGAAGACTACTTTGCACGAGGTCCGCGTCTTCCGAACGGAAGCACGCGGAGTTTGCCGAGCACACCACAGGGGCACAAGGGCAATATCTCCTTTAGCCCCCGAATTCAGTTTCATGACGCATGGTCGCCTCAGGACTATGATCGTCGAGGAGACATCGCAACGTGCAACAGGCTCACCCCCATGCTGGCACAACAAATCAAGGAAGAGCTCAATTCCTTCAAGATGGTAAGTCGACCGCTCCTCACCACGGGACTCTGCTAAAATCGTATCCAGGAGATGGAGGTTCACGAGCTCTCAAAACCCCACACCCATTTCTTCTAACGATTATGCATTCATCTGGACATGGCGTCTTGGCGAATACCTCTGAAGTCTGCTCTTGTGCATTGGGGCAACAGCATTTACGAGTTGTCGTCAGCTCAGTTCCATGTTCTGGTTACTACGGACTTGTCTCTTCTATCTTAGCGAGCATTTGCAGTCAAGTAGAGAGGACTTTGCCAGAGGGGGACGCGCAGGCAAAGTAGCAGTTGTGAGCATGGAGAAAAAGCAACAGACGCAGGGTGAGCTCTAGCTTGAGCCCATGATACTTGCCTTTGCAATCTCGCATGTTGACTCAACTGCGATTGGCTTTCCTTCCACTTTTTCATCCTCAGGCGTGGCGAATGTTTCTTTCTTTCACTGTCTCTTTTCTAGTCACTGATTATCTGTCTCTGCGCTCTTCGCTGTAGAGAAAACACGTCTAGCGAGCAGAGGACGCACTTGGCTGGTTTCAGGGTCCTAGGTTGTAGTGTGCCGGATAGCTCTGTAATTGGAAAAGAACTTTCGGTGGCTCTCGTCTCACTCTCAGGATCCCCCAATGCATTGGCTTGAAGATCGGCTCGGGAGTATCAATGCTGCGTATCGTTATCTGACCCACACAATGGCAAATTAGTGAACAGCTGTAATTGACCAATCACGGGCTCTTGCAGCTACACACCACTTGGAGGCCTGCGTACATGCTCTGCTGAGCCAGCGGAGGCGCGTGGACTGTAAGAGTACGTGCGTCCAGGATGCGGCTATTGTCTGCCTTCCTTCTTGAGGAAAACTCCCAAGCGAACTAGTTTGAACCCCAGCAGTTCCCATACACACAGACATTTAGGTGACACTGCCCATGGCAGACTACATAGCCGCCCAAGAAGGGGTTTGCACCTAACCATCACGCCTTACCATTTGGACTTTACCATTGCCGTGCATGGATCGCTCTAAGCGATGGCGGGATAGGCGCTAAAGTTCCGATATATCGAAAGGAGGCTTTTGAGGACCATCTCCGCTCCCCAAGCGACCGCATGATCACACCGCTCGTAACCATGGCTTGCAGCAACGGTGCCAAGGCAGATTTGGTGCAGCAGCAATCGATGCACAGAGTGCATGGCGAGGGTGACTTGTAATTCCGGGTGCCGGCGTCGATGTAGTCGGATGCACGTGTCGCATGCTTTGATAGTATGGTTGCGCATGGCACATGCAAGCAAAGAGGCGTGCGACGCGTGCTTGGAGGAGTTGCCGGACGTGTATGGGATTGGAGCGCCAGATCACGTGAGAAGAGATCAAGCCGGCGCTCGCTAAGCTCGGACTATCCTTGGCACGACTCCGCACCGCACCACCTTCGATTTTGCCCTTCAACTCGGCGACAGGAACACCTCAGCACAACCACACATCCGACAACATGGTATGTCGACTGGCATCAGAGAGCAAGGACAGGCACTGACGAGTTGACAGGCACCTGCAGCAACTGGAGGCAAGAAGCAGAAGAAGAAGTGGTCTAAGGGCAAGGGTACGTGATACCGCAACGCACAATCAGCACTCCTCTCGGCCTTGAAACCATGGCGAATATTCTCGTACTCGGCTGTCGCTTCCTCGAAACGCTTTCGCATCGCTTCATACACTCTCATCGCTCTTTGCGCATCGCCACTGACATTCCCACAGTCAAGGACAAGGCCAACCACGCCGTTGTCCTCGACAAGCAGACCAACGACAAGCTCCAGAAGGATGTTCAGTCTTACCGCCTCATCACCGTCGCCACTCTTGTCGATCGCTTGAAGATTAACGGTTCGCTCGCACGGAAAGCGCTTGCTGATCTCGAGGCAAACGGCCAGATCAAGAAGGTCGTTGGTCACTCGAAGTTGAGCATCTACAGTATGACATTCCACAAGTTCCGAAGCGGAATGCAGGAGAGGGTGAAATGGTCATCTGCTAACAGTTTCACAGCACGAGCGGTCGGCGCAACAGACTAAGCGGCTCGCCTCGGTCAAGTGAACGACAGTGGATGCACGACACGGGTGCTTCTTTCAACTTTTCAACGACATTCCTCTTTCCCATTACCAATCGGCGTCTTCATGAAAGGGTCACACTACATTGGGCATGCGTTCATGGCATACATGAATTGAGGGGACGGCTTAGGGCAAAATACCGAGTCCGTGGTCGGTTATGTATTGAATGAAAAAGATTCCCGAACACATCTGCTTGAGCTTTGATCGGAGTGATAAAAGAGCGACGGCACAAGCCTCCATATGGCATGTGCGTGTGATGTCGGAATGCCATCTACTCCAGGAGCAGACTATGTGGCCTGCAGATTATCACGAAGCTCAACGGGCTTGGTTGACTATAGCCGTACTCCCACCAGTGACCTTGACGACACTCCCCACCCTTGGTAGCATCACTAGCGTAATCACCTCGACTCGACAATTGCAGCACACAAGCAAAGTAGTAATAACGAAGCATAAAGATCAATGCAACAGCCTTTGATTTCCAGCTTCGTCTCCATCTAATCATACTTCCTAACCGGCCTGCCCTTCTCCGCCTGCTCACACAACTTCCTCACCGGCAACTTGTCCAGCCACCCCTCCTCTCTGCTCACCTCGCCGACCCTGAAATACTTCTTGCCCTTATCCCCTCTGAACAACTTATGCCAGCTCTCCAGCCCCTCCTTGGCCTGCTTCCTTGCGGCCCTCAGTTCCTGCGCATGCCGATTCTTCCTCTCCCCCGCGCTTAGCGGCTTCCTGTGCTTCGCCTTCTCGATAGCCTCGGGCGTAGCGTCGGGCTTGAGTTCCGGGTCGACGGGAATGTACATTTGCTCCACGCCGCGAAGGTCCGGGGTTGCGTCTTCTTGGAAACAACCCGTCAGGAAAGCGCGCGCGGCGTCGCGGCCCGCGAAGAAGTGGTAGGAGCCACCCGGGCCGTAGGTAGAAGGGGAGATGGAGACGTCGTAGATGGTGCCATTGAGGGCGAGGTAGATTGGTTTCTTGGGGTCGGAGCCGTCGTAGGCGGCGAGTTCGGCGTCGGTGAGGTGGACTTCGCGTTGCTGGAGAATGTGTTAGTATGTGCGTGCTGCAGAATGGTAGAAGTGAGGGTGGGCAAGAGATGGCGACGTACTAGGATGGCTCTCCATTCCCGTGCTCGTGTCCACCAGGCGTTGTAGCCCCATGTCATGCTCTCGCCGCTTGTGCTCAGGTAGCTCAGGCCGCTGCTGAGCAGGAGCACGCCGCCCAGTATGCGCAGGACATCGAGGACGGAGAGACGGGAGGAAGTCGCGGCTGCTTGTTTTCTGACGGCGGCTTTGAGCTCGGCCTTTTCCTGCTCGCCCACGGGGTTGGAGGGCGTGGTGGGCGCGGGTTTGCGGTACCGAGCTGCGGGTGTGGAAGACATTGTGGTGGTGGGACAGGAGATGGTAGTGGTAGCGTTCGGAAGGTGACTGGGGGTGGTGTAGTAATCCAAAAACCACTCTGTGAACAATTAGTTTCCGTATGATCGCGCATTGAACGGTGAGAAGTTGGGTCGCCGTACCTCTTTGCGCCTAACTATAGCACGAAAGAACGGTCCATACACGCCTGTTCCCTGAGATGAAAGGCTTCAGAACTGGTGTATGATTGCACCTCTCCAGCTTCAACCAGTGCAGAGACGTGTTCAGACCGAGTAAAGTGGCGGCGGAAGCAACATGCGGAGATATATTGCTCTGGAGCTGTTCTCGGAAGTAACACGCTTCTTCGTTCCGTTGATTGGCTGATGTCATTGTTCGGCTACATGGACTAGTGACAGGGGTTATTGAGATCAGCAGAGGTATCTGACAGGGTGAGAATCTTGAGCATCATAAACGCGTTTCAAGAGACATTCGTTCAGCTAGTCTAAGCTTTACGCCATGATCCGTCCCTCCCACAAAGCTGCACTTCTGAGTTACGAAGCACAAGTGGTCGATCCACGAGCGACCTTGCAATGCGCGACTGTGGAGCCGATATGTACAATGGACATCCCAAATTCAAGTGTGGTTGGACGATGCACAGCACTCTTGCCATCACTAGTCGCTGGCAGCGCGGATCTCGACTTGAGCCTCTCGGTCACCCTTGGGAAAGACCTTATTGAGACCTGCCTGGAAGACACCGACATTGTAGTCGATGATGGCCTTCTTTTCTGCTGGGTGCTCTTGACCCATGATGCATACCAATGCGAGGTACCTAGCTTGCTGTTAGAACTCATCGTGCGTATGCCACTCGATGCACTTACTTGTTGATCTCGCGGAGATACAGATACCTGCTGCCCTTCTTCTCCATTGTGATCAGACTCTCAGCGTCGTTGTTCCCGGTCTCTCCGTCGCCCTGTGCCTCGTCTGGTCTGTCCCAGCCGTATATTTCGCTAACATCAATCACGACGTCGATATAGTCCGAACACACCTCGTACGTCGCGATATCCGTGGGACTCGTGTCCGTTGCGATGTAGATCTTGCTCATGATGTCGAAGAGGTAGGCCTTCTCGATGTTGCAAGCGCTGCAAAGGTTGTTCAACAGTGCTTCTAGCGTCGGAAGCTGTGGTATCAGCTTCTGTATGACTTTGCTGAAAGCCTCGAAGATGGAGTGGTCGTATATACTCGTTTGGTAGAAGGATATCGGTGCTTGCTCGTAGCCGTTATCACTGAGCTCATCCTGCACCCGCTGGATGATGTCTCGAAATGTGTCGCCTCGAAAGTCGTCAGATAAACCATCGACCTTGTGAACAAAGACCTCGATGTTGATGTTTGGGTATGAGTTCTGAAGGCTGAGGATCGTCATATTTAATCGTTGGATAGCATCGAGGTATTCGTCTTGAGCATCAATGACCCATATGAGAGCTCCAATCTCCTCGAAGATGTTGTCCGTGTCGAAGGCAGGGTCCATGTAGTCCAGGTGGCCGGGTAGGTCCCATACTTGGAAATCCATGAACGAGCTAGTGGCATGTCAGCGCATGCTTTCCTACTTCAGGCAAGCACATACTGCATTGATTCCTTCTTTATCCTATAGGTGGTTTCGAGGTATAGTGTCTCGCTTGGCGGAAGCTTGTGGAAGACTACGCTCGATATTGACGATTTTCCACTCCTATTGTTGACCAGTTAGTCAAGCAAACTTTGCCACCTCACCAATTACTGACCTTCTCTGCCCCATGAGCAGCAACCGCGGCTTGCCATCTCCGGCCTTGCTATTGGGTACTCGGCCCGTATGGTACTGCGGGGGGAATTCTTGGGGCGGCTGCTCGGCGTTGGGAAGATCCTGCAGAAAACGCTCCATGGTCAACTGTGCTCGTGGGTCCAGAAGCGAAGAGCTTGCTGATGATTGTGCTGGGACTTGTTGCGTGCCATGCTCCTCCGCTGCTCCCGTCATGTGCGCAGGAGTACGCTGTGCAATAATCCGAGACTCCATGATGAAAAGGTACTTGTACAGGGTATACGCTGAGACGAAGCAGACGAAACTCGCGAAGAGAAATGACAGTTCTGAAAGCGCGGTGAAAGCGGGACAACCTTTTCTTCACATTCACCTGCCCCGGGGCATTGTGCGGTGAAGCGTAGCACTTTACAGGGGAAGCGAGCCGTGCTGCGATGACGTGTAGGACAGGACCAGAGAACAGTAACAATAAGACGTGTGCACAGGAGAGAGCGCCTGAGAGACAGCGATGGTACAATCAGAAGCGGCGGCTTGGTTATACAACGGTGACACGCAGAGCAGTCGCGCCGCTCAAGCCATGCCGGCACGCATGTCGTAGGGCTGAAGAAGGAGCAACCTGTGGCGTTGAAAGACGATGAGATTCGGGAAAACGAAGCACACACGTGGGATCCGGCAGGGTATATACAAAAAGGAAGGGCCTCTAGGAAGCCGCCGGGTTGCTCACCTCCATAATCTGTCCGTAGCAAGTGTCTTTGCGACGCACTGGCCTGCGGCAGTGAAGTGCCTTGGGCTGCACGCACACCCTGCCCTAGCCCAACCAGACACGGCGAGGCGAATCCAGTCGCAGACAGCCAGATGAGCTCGCTTTCTTTTCTCGGTCGGTCGCTCTCTGGACTGCGGTGATGACCCTTCTGGCGGTCAGTGCAGCCAGCAGGCTTCGCGAAGCCGAAAGGAAGCACAAAGCCGCCGTCGACCAGCCCAGAGCTAAGCACCTGTGCAGGGATTTCCTCTCTAATCTGCGCGCTGCCACTGGTCGGAAGCCACAGCGTGCAGCAGAGTGCACGAGTCGAGGCGGGATTCGAGGAATGTCGGGCAATAGTGGCACGATGTCGACCATCCAGAAGTCTGACGGCGGTGGGAGGAGAGAGGCACTGGCTTGGTCCGTCGCGTGCATGCGCTTCGCTTAACCCGAGGGATCTTCAGGCACCGTCCTTCGCCTTCCATCAGCTCAACCACCAACACCCCTCGCCAACATCGTGAGTGCGACGCTGCGAATCAAGACGCAGCCCTGAATGAGCGGAGGCGGCGTCCGCCAGCGGAGCCTCATGACTCAGGGCTTACACTGACAGCGCATGGGAAGCTTGAAATTAGTACAACACGGATATGGCCCGAGGCCCCCGAATGTACTGTAGCACCGATCGTGCAGCCGAAACCGCTCTTCGTACGTCATTCCAAGGTCGCACCCGGCTCTGGTATCAGACTTGGCCGAAGCACTGTACCGATGCCTGGGGATTTTGCGATCGTGTTTGATCCTCTGGTGCTTGGATATGATCTGTGCAGGCATTCCCGAGCTTCACCGCAGGGATGCTTATCTCTGTCACTCCATGCACCATAATTCTCACTCTATTACCACCGGCAGTAAGGCCGTGCAGGTGTGAGCATGCATCAAACCCAAAGCTGTCTCAAATGTGCCCCCTTCAAGTTTTAGGTCACGGAGTACAAGAGCAAGGTTATTCCTACTCAACGGAGCACTGCATCTTACCAGTGATAAAAAGGATCATATCTACCCGAAAGGTCTCGAGATTGCAAGGCGATGGATTCCTTCATTACTCTCCAGTCTCGTGACCTCGCTTAAGGCAGCGCAGAGCCTCAGCCTTGCAGTATTGTGGCGTACAGCTGCCACCAAATCTCACTTTGTACTTCCATTCCATAACCTGGCTTGCCGCCATGGCACCTGAATTCAACGATAATCTCCTACATATGGAAAGAGTCAGTTCCGAAGGCAGACATCTTGATGCAGACGACAATACCAGCCCAGGCGCCAGGCCCAGCCTTGTGGATGCCTCAGCAATCGAGGCTGCCGCACTGCCCACGAGGCCAGAGTTTGTGTACGAACCTCTGAAGGGTTCCGACTTCACCATCCGTTTGTTAGAGGTTCTCTCTGCCGAGTCTGAATGCGATATCAAGCTCAGGATCTGGGAGCGCACGAGAGATGAGCAGTACCGATGCCTTTCTTACACCTGGAGTGTTCCTTTCCCGGAAGTTCGAGTATACACTGATGCGTCGAAGCGTGATGCTAATCCACTTTCCAGCTCGGCTGATTCTCACGGGATTGTCGTCAACGGACGAAGATTCAACGTCGGCACGAATCTCTACCGCTTTTTAGAATTGGCTCGTCGAGAATATCCAAATACACCACTATGGATCGACGCTATCTGCATAAATCAAAAAGACGACCACGAAAAGGGCCAACAGGTTGCACGAATGGCGGACATTTTACTCTGAGGCAGCAGAGACACTTTTATGGCTTGGCAACTGTCCGCAGCTAGACCTTGCTTTGTCGCTCTCAGAAAGAGGCTATGGAACACTGACCAATTGGACAAGGACTCAAAAGCAAGCCTAGAGTCGTTTTGCTCCCATCCATATTGGGAAAGAACGTGGATAACCCAGGAGGTGCTCAGGTCGCAACATGTGACAGTCCTCAGTTGGACTATAGAACGCGAATGGCAGGGCATTCTTCACCTCACGCTATCGCAACCTTTGGATCGAAGGGGCCTCGATACCATATGGAGACTCATGCTGTTACGGAAGTTTCGAAGGCCATCCTCTGATCCTTGGTCGGAAGATTGGGTGCCGGATCGTCAATCTATATGGGACCTGCTTCGATTGCGACGTGACACTGGATGCTCGGACAGCCGTGATCGTATTTACGGATGTTTATCTTTGGTGGTGGACAGCAACACATTCCCCGTGGATTATACAGAACCGGCCATTGACTTGTTTTGGAGGGCCAGTAATCACTTCTTAGCCTGGAATAGCTTCCACTCTATGCACAACCTGCGGTGTACGCTGAAACTGAACATGACGCAAACTTTAGCCAACATAGAAGACAGCCCGTTATTGGAGCTGACGATCTCCCTTTGGAATGCCTCGAGAAATACTGCGGGGATTGCTATCAGGAGGCAGGTCGTCTGCAACCAGGAGACCTGTAAATTGCAAGGACCACACTATTCGAAGATTCCTTCGAGGTCTCGACGCGACCGCCTGCTCTGCGCAAACTTCGAGTTTGGCGCTGTAGAGGTGTTTCATGTTCTTGTCCATCCACCCTCGTCGCGGCGCCCGGCGGAGTTGACATTAATCGCATTTCAGAATGGCGATCCCCTCAAGTGGACTCTGGACGTAGGGATGCTCCAGCATCTTACCGATGAGGGCTTCATAGCAACTCCTGATTGGTCATATATCGAAAACAATCTGACAAGCAAGGGCGCACAAGAGGGCGAGTGGTGTGTTCAGATACCAGCAAGAGTCTCATGTGCATGTTACCGCGAATGGTATGAAAAGGACTGTATTGTGACCGAGTCAATGGAGGATTTGAGGCCAGGTTGAGCGTTCGGCTAAGCACAACCAGCATCAAATGAAAGGATCAACCATGCAGTGACGTTATCCTAGACTCGCGGTACCTTACTGTATCACGCTATCGGACTCCGGCTCTCATAGCAATTCAATACAGCAATTCGGCTTCTATCTAGGAGGTGAGGTGCGTGGGGAGCGGTCGAATGGAGCACCCCCATTGCCTCTCCTACGGATGCCGACCTCGGTCTTGTCAGCCTTGTTCACAACGGCGTGTTCGTCGATATGTAATGAATGCCCATTTCCAACAAATACGTGCGTTGACGAGGCCAGTGTCAACACCAGCTCCCGAGCTACGGACCCGCATAGTGGCAATGCCTGACCCTTTTACAACACTACAAGAGCCTAGGATTGCTCCTCACTGACCTTCCACTCCCTCGTCATGACAATATCCCCACATCCCACACCCCTAGCAATCCCATTTCCATGGGTACTTCCACCCGACTTGGATCCTCTATCCCTTGGAAAGACCCCTCTGTTACATTCAGGCGGGGTACGCGCCTGCAGGCTCCCGTCTTCGCTCCTCATCGCACTTTCCTCCGTCTTCACAATCGCCTCATCGCTGCCCCACGCGGTATCATTCGGGATACTCAACGGATGTCTGAACGTGCTATCCTTTCTCTTCCTCTCGCCCGACCTCGCAATCGAGCCCGAGTTTCCTGTCTTGGACTTGTCAATTTCACCAAGCGGATAGCTCCCCGCCGTGCTACGATTGTGTGCCGTAGACGCCAGACCAATGGTGGTGTAGGTCCAGCGCTTGAGCAGGGGAAAGACCATGGGTGCGTTGCTAATGAGAATTGCGACGAAGGATTCGCGGACAGACCATTGGCCGGATTCGGAGGGTTCGGTGGGGCCGACCTGTGGAGAGTTAGTGTTGGAGAAAGGCATGGAATGAGGATGGAAGGGAAGAAGAAGGGGATCGGGCATGTACGGTGACGAGTGTGACGCAACGGAGGATGCCGAAGATGATGACGATCCAGCCGCCGCTGAAGAGGATCATGAGGGACATTTTCTTCTTGAGGTCGAGGTGGGCTTTGTAGATGATCTGTCGGGAAATGTTAGCGGTTCTTGCGTGTGATGTAGGCTAGAAGTGGTTAGTACATACGGGAAGCGGTATGGCCATGAGGTATATGTCCGTGACGGTGTTGATTGATGTGATGAACGACACGTTCAGCTTCGAAGCTCCGGGATAGCATTGATCTGGGGAGTTGTGTATTAGCAAAGGACTGATGCCGTGGAAAGTGTGAGACAACATACTTCCGGGATCAGGATAAATCTGCCACTGGAGATGCAGTGGCCAACACTTGAACAATATCATGCAAACTGCCGCGAGGTATGTGGTGCCGTTCAAAAACCAGGCCAACTTGATCCGTATGTCCATTTTCTGGACGCCATCCCTACCAAAACGTGTCAGTCAATCATTCCGCCACCTGGTTCGTGAAAGGGGATCGAAGAACGTACGTCATGCGCGAGTAATATATAGTCCAGCAAGACTTCAGTGTCCAAATCATGCCCGTGTACATGAACCAGCCCAGTATATGTCCCTTTGACCCCTTCACAGCAAACTGCCACGTCTCAGACCCCGGAACCAGTGCGGCGCGTTGTTGCGGCGTGAAATTATTATTTCCCATGCCGTACCAGACCGCGACAATCAAGTGCGCAGCGACTGTCTCGACAGCATACAATGTCTGCTCCTGTTAGCCTTCAAAATGCGAAACGTGGAGAAGCTATTGGCCTTACACCCGCAAAGACCATGAGAAAGTCATCCAGCGTCATGCCTCGAAGTCCGACTTGGGTGAAGCGAAAGTAGAGACGTAGGAGGATGAAGACGATGCCGATGGCGAGTTCGGTCCAGGCTTCGATGATGAAGTTGGCGGCCATGGTGGTTTGGGTAGGAGTGTGCGGGAGATGGGATGTCTGATTTTGGTTCAGCTTGCTTAGATCGAGCACTTGTAGCGGTGTGAACTGTATCTCAGACTAAGGATTGAACTTCGAGTCAAGGCGAGCCTGGAAGCATGATATATGTGCCATGAATCACTGGACAACAAGACCACTGGTCGTCAAACTAATTAGAGGCGTAGATGATGCTAGTTGCGACGAGATCCCGAATGCAATACATGCTGCCTGCCGTAAAGGTCTCAGGTTCAAACGGGCTTCACTTGGAGATCGGCGGAATAATCTCCAGGCTCGACTCCATCTATGATGGGACTGAAACGGTCTGATGGTAGATATTTTTCTTTTGGGTGCACTCCTTTTCTTTTTTTTGGAATTGTCGCGTCTGGACGGTCCATCATAATCTGGGATTGAAAACGTAGCTGAAGTGACGTCCCGAAACCTACAGCTAGATTCGGAAGTTCGCTTCTCTATTTGGCTCGATCAACAGTGCTTCGTTTCCAGCTTGCATGCTAACACAATCTCCCGCCCGTGACGAGCTGAGTCGTGCAAACGGCATTGATCATTTCAAGTCTTCGATAAAAGATTTGGCATGGTAATTGGTGTTGTCTGACCGGTGCCGCGCAGTGCATCACTGCTGCATGGTTGCTGACCATCTGCATGTTGATAAACGCGATTCTCCGTACGCAAGCCCTCCAATCGGCAAAACTGTTTCAACATGTACCGTTCAAGGATGCTGAAGGTTGGTGTTGTGCATACTCACTGTCCGATGATTGGTCGTGAGTTGCAAACGGATGCGGGGACGGCCTTGTACGACCAAGTTGTCAGCCGTAAATGGGTATACCCGCGTTACACGGATCCTCTGTTTGGTCCGGGGAGCAGATTGGCTCGCCACGGCTGTTCAAACCCGTGCCGCCCCGACCGTACGCGTGTCTTGGTGCAATACTAGGATGGTAACCACAATGCTCGCGTGGAGAAACAGACCTGTGGTCGTGGTCGGTGAGGAACATCTTGGGCCAATAGGGACGCGACCAGGTTTGTGATAGGCCCATCAATGCTGAGATAGATGCATCACAATGCAGCTGGGTACGAAACAGACACAGCCTAAGGGGTATTTGGAACAGTAGGGAACCTTCATTGGGAAGGCTATCCCACTTTGTGTATATCTTCTGCAGCCTTCCGACTGTCATGTTCAGTCACAAACCGTCACCCATCACCATGGCCATCTCCCATTTCGCACTCCTCGCTGCTCTTGTGGCTCTGCTAGGATTTCGATTGCGCAAAGTCGGTCGGAGGCCAGCAGACTACCCTCCAGGTCCACCGACACTGCCACTAATCGGCAATCTCCACTTGATGCCCAAGGAGAAAGTACACCTTCAGTTCCAGAAATGGGCTGAGGAGTACGGACCAGTGTACTCTCTGATCCTTGGGACGAAGGTGATGATAGTACTGTCGTCGGATCAAGCCATCAAAGATCTGCTGGACAAGCGAAGTGGCATCTATTCATCGCGTCCGGACATGTATCTCGGCAATGTAGTTAGTGGTGGCCTGCGCATGCTACTCATGGTATGCTTCATCAGATCGTGTTTACGGTGGCAGTGAGTAGTCGCTGATTCCAATAGGAATATGGCGAGACCTGGCGTATGATCCGTAAGATCGTCCACAACAACCTCAACATCAAAGCAGCGCGGACATACGTACCGTACCAAGACCTGGAGAACAAGGCCATGCTTGTGGGCTTCTTGGAGACACCAAATCTGTTCATCGACCATATTCGGCGATACACCAACTCCTTGACAACTCAGATGGTGTTTGGTTTCCGCACCACGAGCATTGAGGACCCCAAGCTGAAGCAGCTCTTTCATGCAAGACTGCCCTGATCCAGAATACGCTCGGCTGCTAACACACGCATAGGGCTTCGAGAAGTTCTGCGAGGTGACGGGAACTCAGACGGCCGCGCTTCTCGACCTCTTCCCTGTCCTTCGAGCTTTGCCCGACTTCGCGCTGCCTCTGCGACGATACGCGAAGAAGCTGCACGAGAAGGAGAGCGAACTGTATGTCGGTCATTGGCTCAATGTCAAAAAAGCCATCAAGAACGGCACAGCCAGGCCATGCTTTTGCTTGGATCTAGCCCGTGCACAGGACGAAGAGAAGTTCTCTGACCCTCTCGCCGGATATGTGAGCGGATCGCTCCTCGAGGCCGGTTCTGATACGACCGCTGCTACGCTCGTTGGCTGTACGTATCGCCCGAAATTTGTTTGACACTTTACTGATCAGCACCAGTCATCCAGGCAATGCTGTTGTTCCCTGAAGTCGCGAAAGCCGCCCAGGAAGAGCTCGACCGCGTGTGTGCCGACCACTTCCCGACCCTCGATGACGAGCCTCATCTTCCATATATACGCGGCTGCGTCAAAGAAAGCATGCGATGGATGCCAACAGACATACTTGGTGTTCCGCACGCCGTTATCCGCGACGACGAGTATCTGGGCTACAAGATACCGAAAGGCGCTGGTGTGATGTGGAACGTGTGGGCCGTCCACATGGATCCCAAGCGGCATCCTGATCCTCGACGTTTTGGCCCTCGTCGGTACGCTGACGATAACCAGACTGCTGCAGAGGCTGCAAACAACCCCATCGCTTCGAGGCGCGATCATTTCGTGTTCGGTGCAGGTCGGCGGTTATGTCAGGGTATGCATATTGCTGAGCGGTCGCTCTTTCTGGCCATCGCTCGTTTGTTGTGGGCGTTCGACTTCCATCTCGCGCACGATGTACACGGCAACGAGATCAAGCCAGATGCAGACGATCTGACCGAGGGCTTGTTTGTGCTGCCGAGTCCCTTTCCTGCCAGGATTGTGCCGAGAGATGAAGAGAAGATTGCGCGTGTGAGAGCTGAGTGGGCCAAGATGGAGGAGCTGCTAGATAAGGATCTGCAGTGGAAGGTGCTACCCGAAGGCCTGATATGGAAAGAGTACAAGCAGGCCGCTGCAGCTAGCTCATAGGGCTGCAGCTCTGGGGGTCGTGGCAAGATACAGTCGATGGTGTAGGTATCGCACTGTAGATGACGTGGACGCAGAACATGTAATGTTGCGACTGAGATAAAGCAGATATATTAGCAGACAAAATCCAAAGTACTCCCGCCAATCTCGGCTCCTGAATCCAGGGTATCAAACCATGCTTCCAAGCACGCAAATACCGTATCCGTGCAGTGTCACAAATCAGAAAGCTTCCGAAAACGCCAACATCTCATCATTTCTTCTTCTGACGACCCCTCCCACGTAGTTGACAATCGTAATTTGTTCATTCGCGCGGACCTGTGACTTCTGCTCCGAGAGCACCTGCAGCCAACTGCCCAAGTCCACCAGCAAATGCCAGAAACAAGGCAAGCGCAGTAGACTCTCCACTCTCAACAAGATCCGCGCCAGTCGTCACACCATCCGCTTCAGTCTCCTCTACAGCTCGCTTGATTGATGATGTAGGCTGATATGCTGAAGTAGAGTCTTGCCCGGCAGAAATGGATTCTGTGTCCGAGTCGAGATCGGCGCTGCGCGTACCCCTTCGCGTGCTCCGCCTCATAGATCCAGTTGAAGACGTGGATGCTCCATTAACGGCTGTCTTGTTTTTCGCTGGGCGACCGCGCTTCTTAGGCGTAGTTGTCTCGAGCACTGGCTCGGGTTTACCGCTGAGATCAGCGAGACGTTTGGCGTCATCTTCGAACGCAACGTGCTTCTCATGCTTTG
>TARA_R110002003_G_scaffold114_4_pt1 | contig 19516 bp, 22 predicted proteins | sample TARA_R110002003 | Tara Oceans TARA_R110002003 (sample SAMEA4396441) | marine metagenome | biome: Westerlies Biome; feature: [SRF] surface water layer (ENVO:00010504); material: water (ENVO:00002006), including particulate matter (ENVO:01000060) such as... | depth 5 m
TGAAGAAGTCTGCCGCATTCACTTGGCTGTCCCCTCTATGCGATGTCTCAAGCATGTAGAGAGCGTATTTGTCTGAGTATTCGCGTGCTGTGTACACGTACTTACGCTGTCCCGATGAGCCTGTCCACTCACGGGTGCGGTGCAGATGGTACGTTGTTGTGGGCTGGTTTGGGTCGAGCATCGAGTGGTATGGTATATCGGACGAGGGAAGCTCGTCGTAGAGTGGAGTGGAGACTGGCGAATACGACGCTTGCCATGTCAGAAGGTGCTGTACCTTTTACAAGATTAGCTTGAAACCATCGGAGTACGCAACGGGGAAAGTGCATACTGCTGATAAGCTCTCGCTTTCCTCATCAAGATCCCCATTTGCACCCCAGTAATTTGGTGCTGGTACGAAGATGCATTCGTTGCCTTCTTCGTCTATCTGATCGCTTCCGCTCTCCAAGTGGGGCCGCAACGCCCTCTGCCGCTCTCGATGGATGGTAATTTGTGTTTTGGTGATGCGTGTTTGCTCGTCGAGGTTCTCGTCTGGTGATATGCTGGCTAGTGATTGTTCGATTTGATACTCCAGTGCCAATGCTGCAGCCTCGTGCTGCCGGTACGACGTGTCATAGAGCCAGGCGTGTTCAGATTCGAAAGCTGAGCTCCTGAGCATCTCGAGGTGCTCGTGCGATGTGAGCTCTGCTCTAGCCATGCCGGGCATTTGAAATGTGCCAAACGTCTCCAGGTGGGGACGATTTAGTTGATCTTGAGGGAGAAGTATAGATGGGATGTTGAAGGACCTGAGTCGCAAGGTCAGGAATCAGCCTTGACGTCGCACTGCTGGTAGCGAGCAGGAGGATTATGAGGGACAGCCTACGGAGCCTTCCTGGGCGTCCTGGGGCATGGTTCATCAGCTGCTGCGAGGCGGCGCTAGATCCCCGTCGCGCCCGCCGAGACCCCTGTCATACCGACAGCTGCTAGGCCGGATGCGGTAGTCGTAGATTATCGACCCAATGTAAGGTGTCGAGAAGGACGCGGACAATTAATTAAGCATACCTCGCTACGCACCTTTGGGCACTCAGTCGTGCGGACAAGGCGATTCCAGCGACCTGTCTCCTGTCTCGAACGTGGCAGGCTCCCGTCGAAATGGTTGCGCGCTTTGCTTTTGCGTTTGTGTGAGGGAGATTTGGTGGCTCATTCCGCTCAATCATTTGCATGCCTCCCTGCCCCAAGCATAAGCCAGCGCCGCGCACGAGTCCCTGCCTCATGACGAGTCTCACTCCGCTAGCAAAGCGCAACCTCTGTCTGCATGCAGGCGCTTATGTCGGAGTCCGAGAAGCGGTGACCCCTCGCACCAACCCCTCCAGCATGGCTTGCGCGCCCTAGCGATGGAATGCGTCGAGCTTCTTCGAGAAGGGCTGGGCACGTTCGACGTGGTTGGTCTGCGTCGGGTTGCAATGGTGGGCTGTTCTCGAGAGCCAACCAGCAAGCACGACCATAGGCAATTCATGGCGCCCTGCACGCTGACTGTGTACACCCCACAGCCGCGATTCCGTGGCCAGCGTCTCCCCTCCGGCTCGCCTATGTCGGAAGTAGAGAGACGCGAGAGCAGTCATGCTGCTTACCTTGATTGCAGCCCCACGCTGAGCGTGAGCAGGCTTGATTCACCGTGTCGTGTGTCTGATGAGGGGTGTAGGGCTGATGCAACCAGCGAGGGGTGGGGCAGATCGACATGTCGCCAGATAGGCTAAGTTAGCGGGAGCGGTTCGTTGGCGCCCGTATTGACGAAGCACCGGAATGGACACAACAACCGGATCAGATACTCTTCCAGCATCCTGGCCCCAACTTGACGGAGACGAGATGAAACGAGGGGTAATAGGTGCAAAACAGCGTGACCAGTCAAGCCATAACAACGGTGTCCGACTACAAGTTAGCCCACATCAGCCACATGCAAGGTCTGGATGCCCTTGAATCTTGGTGTAAGTACACTCATCTCAAGACGCGCGTGTTCCCGGACCACAATATCTACGATAGTGGATACAGTCAGCTTGACGCTGGCACCTGCAAGACCAGCTGTCTCCAGAGAAGGTACTCTGCCAACGTTGAGTGATCATCAATTCAGTCAACCGCACCCGACTTTCCCACGCCGTCGAGACTACACCGACGGGCTGACAACGCCGCCGCCGTGGCGCGTTATTCATCCGCCCTCGCTGGCGTGTCACACATGTATACTCGTCTTGCGTGGGGCGTTCCGGCGTGGTCACGTTCAGGCGAACTTAGGTCCGATCTGACGTTCGACAGCCTCGTTGTAGTATAATGAGCAGCCTGTTGCCTTGGTGCATTTTCCGAATTGAGAACACCTACGGGAGTGCCATGACGCATATTACGATGTACTATCACTTAGCGCCCGAGCGCCGAACACCTCGCCGAACTGTGGCAGGTGGCCTCACCGCTGATGTTGTTGCACAGCACTGGCACGACACCGCATGGAACATCGACCGCTTCTTGCTGTCATGGTACGATGCAAGGTACGTACTGCACTGGCTGATTCCGACACAGCGGTACCGACTGTTGTTCGGCAGGAATTCCAACTGACGATCGCTTCACAACACGGCATCGTCCTGCGAGATGGGTTCCAAGCTGCCCTTGCCCTTGAATATCTCCACAATGTCCGCCTGCTCACTCAGCATGAACCGACTCGTTTGGGTTCCAGCTTGTGCCAATCCTCTCCATCGCTCGAAATCGTCCTTGTTTCTCTTGTTACCATGCGCCTTCTCTGCCTCTTTCCAGTGCCCCTCAGAAAATGCGATCATAGTTGTCATCTTCTTCTCCTTGATATCATACACTGCGGAGACAATCGTTCCCGTCTCCTCGAGCCAGTTGATCTGCCAGAGCTCGCCGGGACGGATGCACTGATATGTTGCTCGCTGGTAATTGATCCGGCCGGCCATGGGCCCTCCATGTATGGCGTAGACGACGCGGTTATCTGAGAAGCACCACAGCTCATAGCGCCATTTCTCTGGATTTCCATCCTTGTCCTGTGCATCATAATCGTAGATGAGATGAGCATCGAGGATGTCTTTGTCGAATGACGGGTGAAGCGGTGTGTTGGTAAGGAAGTCTGGGAGATCATCACCGGGAGCCATGGCGTTTCGCTAAGGACAGATGAGCTTCGATTAAGTGCGAGTTGTAGACCAGTATTTCGGAAGAGACGCAAACAGCCTCCCATATATGCACTGTCGGCAGAACCGGACTTGATGACGTATGTCGAGGTGCCTCCACCACGACACGAAGATAGTCGGAGCAACATCACGCCAGCTGCAACCTATGGTAGCAAAAGCTCTCCCTAGCTCACTATCTTCGGCTTCAATTTCGGCTTATCCCTTGTGCAATGCTCCAGTAGTGATTGGTGATCGATCAAGTGTTCCTGACCATGGCAAAGACCAGGAAGATGACGACAAATTTCTACCGCAGCAAGGTTTCCAGACCGGACGAACCTGTGACCCAGTTTTGAAAATGGTTGTTATGAGGAGACTGAGAAACGATGCAAGCGCTGCAAGCTTCGGCCGACAATCTTAGCGCCTCGCTAAGCCCGGCTAATTTTCGGTAGCTTGTCTACAGTTCTTTGGAGCTCTTCGACTTTTCTTTGCGCTTCTCACAACATTGCGCAACAATTGCGCTTCCGTATGCTTCCGTGGTCTTTGGATGACCGGGTCGTACCTCCTGTTGAGCGCCTTGCGCTCGGCTTGAAATGTATCCTCGACTAACCATTACGGGGTGTGCGAGGGCACGCAAGCACCGGTATGTTCACACTTTTTTTCACCTACACCGTCGTACGCGACACGCTACAAGATGACACGTACATCGACCATTACATACTTTAGGAAGAGCCGGAAAAGGTATGGCTAGCATCGACATATGTTACGCCGTCGCTGCTTATAAACTTGGTCTCTGAGAAAGCGAACACCTTTCAAGCAACTACACATTTTAGGTGCGAGAAAATGTGCTAACCCGCAAGAACAGGTAATTTGACCCTCTCACACATTTCATGCGGAGTAGGATGATGCCGTCAAGCCCTAGCAGTCGCCGCTCCCACCTCGGACGCCCTTTCCACACGAAGATTATACTCGCTGTGTTGATGTTGGCTCGTTGGCTCTCAAGTGACGAGGATGCGCTACAGCACATGCACAAAAGCTTAGACACATATAAAGGGGGCGTTCGAGAGAACTATTGTTGGGATTGGTCAAGACGCCCTAGAAAAGCCCATTGTCGCAAAGCAGGAGCGTGTCGGCATCGAGCTCGAACGTGGAAGTGACTGGTATGGGCTTTTCTGCTGACGGCCACACTAGGCCGGGCGCGTTCATCTCCCCCAGAGTGCTCAGGACGCTGTCATCTGCGAGAAGACATCCTGCTTCAACCGCGTTAGGCTCGTACCCTGAATTCCACAGCTCATACAAGATATTCACATCAATCGCGTTCCCATGACCCATCGATACAGGCTGATCTGCACCTGTCGTAAGGTTGTATCCAAGCGATGCGCTTCCATCGAAGTCGAAGTCAACCAATTCATTGAAATCACTGAAGTGGTATGGGTCCCAGTCGGCCGCGTCGACCTCAGCCATGGTGTCAGGGCTAGCTTCTAGCGCAGGTGTGGCATTGGAACTGGGTTGCGATGCTTTTCGTGCCTTTGCCCACTCCTTCGGCGTCATGCCCGTCTTGTCCTTGAAGATCTTGTGGAAGTATCGTGGTGTCAGTCCAACATTCCGTGCTAGGTCCTGCAATCTCAATAACTTTGGATCATCTGTCCTTGCAACTTCGTCTATGAGTGCACACGCCTTCTCCACTGTCTTCTCCTGTGGATCTTCTAGGACTGCGTTAGGCTTACACCTCTTGCAGGCGCGAAAGCCGTCCGCCTCGGCCTCTGTTGGCGTCTTGTAGAATCCAACATTGGCCCGGCGCGCAAGTCTTGCTGGACATGTAGGGCGGCAGTAGATATTCGTTGATTTGACCGAGTAGACGAAATGACCATTTGCGTTCGCGTCCCGAGTTGCAAGTGCACGCCACCGCGTTGCATCAGTGGTGTATGGCATCCTTTCTACTGAAGTGGTTTCTCTATAGCTAAGTTAGTACATGCTCGATGCTCAGACTAGGACTATAGGTTACCTCTCGTGGGCTCTGAGATGAATGCCGCTAGACGCTGACAAATCCCTGTTGAGAAACTTCCGTCGTGCGCAGTATCGTGTGCGAGCGGTCGCAAACTACAATTGTGGGCGAGTTGAAAGTGAAGAGTTGAGTATGGAATTGCTAAGATAGAGAAGGTAGGATGGACGTTGATGATTGTCTTGTCGAAACCAAAGTCGCGGGTCGCGCTGAATCGAACAGTCTGGGCGCTAATTGGTCAGATTGAAAGCAAGACCACCAGCCACTACGTCACATTGCTAAGTCTGCGATCAACGTCTCTAGGTCGGACGTTGCAATGATTCTTGAAAAGCTAAGAAAGTGACTGTCACGTGTACTTGCGTGTGCGACGCGATGGCTCTTTCCCTCCTGATACCCAGCGCGTCAGAGTTGGAGGAAGGCACGATGGAAGCACTCACCATGCAGCACAGAATATCATTAATCTCCCCACAAGATGTTCTTCCATTCATCCATTCGCATCGGGCTTGCAGAGATCATAACCAATGGCCGACAATCTGGCGTCCACCTCGTTACCTGGCATCGCCGCACTTCCTCCAACGACAGCCAGACAGATCGGTTCAGGCCAGGTCATCGTTGACGCCAGCTCAATAGTGAAGGAGCTGATCGACAACGCGCTCGATGCGAGAGCGAAGAGCATCTTTGTGGACATCACCGCTAACAGCATTGATTCCATACAAGTCAAGGACGACGGGCACGGCATACCTGCAGAAGACCGTGCTCTGGTATGCCGGCGGTACTACACGAGCAAGATCCGAGATCTCGAGGACCTCACCAAGGTTGGCGGAAGATGGCTTGGCTTTCGTGGGGAGGCTCTTTCGAGCGTGGCCGAGATGAGCGGTACTCTTTCGGTCACGACAAGAGTGGAAGGTGAACCAGTAGCTGTCAAGCTGAATTTTGGCAGAGATGGCGAGCTTTCTAGGTGAGTGTGCCATTTTGGTCTTCGCATGAGCACTAGCAGCTGACACATCCGAGGACGGAGCGCGACTCGCATCCAGTGGGAACCACAGTCAAAGCAACTCACTTCTTCGAGACCATACCAGTACGCAAGCAGACAGCCGTCAAGAATTCCAGCAAATGTCTGGCTAAGATTCGGCGGCTAATGCAAGCATACGCGCTCGCAAGACCAGCTGTTCGGTTCAGGCTTCATGTACTGAAGGCCAAAAGTAACAAGGCTGACTTCATCTATGCACCAAAGGCAAGCTCAAATGTCGAAGACGCAGTCCTCAAAGTCATTGGCAAGGATTGTGCGCTTCAGTGCGACTGGACTGCCCTCGAGAGCAATGAGTTCGAAATTCACGCTTTCCTCCCTAAGCCGACTGCGAACGGGTTAAAGATCGCCAACCAGGGTGCTTTCATTTCGGTAGACTCACGACCGATATTACATGGTCGAGGAACCATCAAGCAGGTGGTGAGTGCTTTCAAGGACAGGCTTCGAAAATCGAATCCTTCGTTGGCGACGGTCAAAGACCCCTTCTGCTGCATGAACGTCATTTGCCCGCCCGGAAGCTATGATCCCAACATCGAGCCCGCAAAAGATGATGTCATGTTCGACCACAGCGAACTTGTGCTGGGGGCTGTCGACAAGTTGCTGTGCTCATACTACCCGGAAGCGGCCCAGGCGATGAACGACGTTGAGCCGCCAACTTCTGCACAACGTCCTTTTGTACCAGCAAGCGATGATCTGCCCGTCCAGGGTGAAGCATCCTTCGCCCTTCCCGAAGAACGATCCGAGAGTAGTCGACAGCCGACCCCGGAGCCGCGATCAGATCAACCACGGTGGAGATCCAGCATGTACGGAATTGACGAGGACGATCTGGAGCACATGCAGGAAAATCAACCTCGTACGATCGAAGAAGAGGAGGGAAGCCGTTCTGCAGCGGTATCTAATCCTTGGACCATCGCGCGTATGAATACTTCTATCAAACCGAGGATTTCTACTACCCAGCACCAACTGCTGAGTCCGGCGAAGAGCCATAGTGAAGCAAGCATACAACCTAGCTCACCGGTGGCTGTGACGACACCAATTAGGTTGTCCTCCAGCCGGCCGTTAACGCCCAAAAGCTCGTCAAGAATGAACGTCAGCAGATCTTCTTTGGACGACGAACTGGAGCGGAGCATCCGATCCCTTCCGCAGCACACTTCCAATACCTCGACGGTCACAGATCTGAATATAGGTCCGACTGTGGCAGCGGATCAGCGAGAACGTAGCCTTGCGTTCTCCGAAGCGTCGCGTCCACCGGGCCCGCAACATAACACGGGTCTTCCAGGCCGTTCACGAGCAGTAGTAGAGCAGACTTCGTTCTCGGAAATGCCGCAATTCCAACCTCCGATCATTCAATCGAACATGGCGCCTTTGACTTCGCCCGCATCGCGAACACCGCAAAAACGAAAGGCCGGACGGCCAAAAGCTGCTGCAAACGAAGCTCTCAACGACGCCTGGTTTGGACAGCCCATGCGAGGGTCAGGAGCATCATACTCGACAAGACGCCCCAAACCTCGCGCCGAACCGGCTCTTCCACTGCTATCGAAGGATACCGTATCAAGCCTACGGCGACCCGTCTTAGCAGTGGCTGATCGATCAGTCGAGCATCGCTTGCACTCCAAGAACAACACAGACATTCGAGATTTCTTCGGGCAGCATGCAGGACACCAAATCAATCAAAGCAGCGTCCTGGTGCCCTGCTCGTCTTTCACCGCCATCAATTGTCCTTCTGTGTCGAGTCAATACCGAGCGCAGTCATCGCTCAATGTCGTTGGTGAATTTTATTTCAACGGCCACACTCAACATACAGACCCTTTCAACAGCTTCTCAAGGGCATCTTCAGCTGAATCATGTCCGAGCCTGACTAGACGCAGTGAACAGTCACTGAATAATTCTGAACATGAAAACACCTTTCAATCGCCCATAGACCACCTTCGTGCTCACGCTACGCGAGAGAGATCCTTATCTCAGCCTTTGTCCTCGAGAGTCGCTTCTTTCGACCTGCCCCTACTCTCTTCACGTATTCAAGAAGCATCGAGCATTCCTGGCAATAACGGCATTCTCTCCCCACACAATACGTCCAGCCACCTCCAAGGCTACGAGAACATTCACTCTCACTCAATGATATCCAGGCCTGCTTCGTCAGGAGGCGAACGGCTATCCCTAATTCCCAAACGATCCCAAGAAGTCAAAACAGCACTGGACTTGTACGGTCGCGACAAGCTATCTGTCAATCCTTCTGACATGGCCGCGCACTTTAAAGCCTATCAAGGCCGCGAACTGGCTTGTATGATCAGATCAGCAAGCCTGACACGCAAGAAAGCGCCACGTATCGCTCCGGCCTATGAGACAGCTACCACGTCTAGCCAAAAGAGGCCCAGGACCGCGAACTGCGCGCCGCGTACCAAGTCCTCCAAGCTGCCTCTTGAACGCGTGCCCCATGGCTATCATCTCCAGGATTTCGTGCTCTCTGTTCGTATGAGCGTTCAGTTTATAGTTCAGAGCTCGCGCAAGCTCGACATGGCTCGCAATAGTCTTGACTGGGGCTATCCTGCCGAGGGTAACTACGATGCCTTCGCTGAGCCTGTCACAGCCAGCAAGGTTATGGAGTGGGTGATCAGGCTGGATACCGTTCTGCATGAGCGTTGCAAACGTATGCTAGGGGCCGACACGTCCTCTTTGCTGCACGAAGGCATCCAACGTGGCCTAGATGCACGCAAAGGTGACACAGAGATACAGAGCGTCGAGATCATTGAGGTGCAAGCTCCGGAGCACAACGAGGACGTGGTTTCGAAGGCCGACAGCAGTGTTGAATTTGTCTCTCCAAGCGCGCCTCGATCCATGCCAAACGCCGAGGACGTAATGTCCGACTTCGACCTGTCGCAGTTTGTGGACTTTGACGTGCACCAGACTAACGATGGCAACGTGTTGGCCAAGGAGGCCGCCAAGAAGGCTGACGACGACTTCGGTGATGGAATCGCGGATGACATGTTGCTGGACTTGTAGGACTCAACGGGAGCAGGCTTATGCCATGCTTGTCATGCAATGTCGGGGAAGATGGTGGTAATAATGTGAAGGGAACATTTCGAGATGACAGCAAGGACGAACAGCACCAGCTACATGTTGGGCAATTAGAGAGACACGACTCAGGTCATAATAGGCCAATCATGACACTTCATCAAGTGCTGGTAACAGCATGGAGCTGAGGTTCAATGTCCATAATGACGGGCTTTGACACCCAACACTTTCACAATTCTGGTGGGGAAAAACGTGGAAAATATCTCACCTAGCTTATTGAGCCTCGAACACGTAGTACAACATCCTCGCGATTTTTCTAAGAAGTTTAGATGCACCACACATGACCGAGATCGCCAAAAACTAAACGTAATATCATGACTCGAGCACGCCTACCTGAAGCGGCAACGGCTGCAGGTACGCCACAACATCCCCGCAAAATGTTCTCCAGCACCATCTCAGCATTATTCTTACCATTGTATCGATAAAAGTCATGTTGTTGGAATACTCGAAGATCGCGGAAATTTGAGAAGGAAACACCATGACATCACCTCCACCGCGCCCCAACACCGAACACTGGCTTACGCGCTACGCCAATGCCCAGCATCCCTGGACACTGTTGATCTCTCAAGATGGTAGCAGATCGTTTAAAAGGCCATTGGGCCTGGTCGAAATGTCGTTTGATACAGATGGAACCTACTTTGGCGGGCGGGCAGACATGACCGCCACCCTAAAATTGGAGATTAGGCATGCGCTTTCTGAAGAGGATTTGCGGAGACGAATCGCACTTGCTTGGACATTGGCAAAGTTAAGGCACGTGCTGTTGATGAGTCGGGTGGAAGACGATGAAGATGGGACGCGACGTTTTGTCGTCGACGTACCGTCTAGTTCTACTTCTGCTGTAGAGGCTGTCGAGGAAAACATCGCGTTCCTCTCAGACTGCGGCTACACCGCAGACGTAGACGACCAAGACCTACACCACCACGCACTCAACGTAACACGCATAGTCCAGCCAACACAGTGTTTGTCGAAACTCCACGTCCTCCCGCTCAGACCCATCCCAGGAGCACCAGGACGCTTCGAACTCAAATTCCTAATCGTAATGGCGCATCAGATTTCAGATGGCCTGTCCGCATACAATTGGTTCAGGGATTTCCTTCGCTTCCTCAACACACCATGTGCCACCATCCGGAATGAAATCAGCGTCGCGATTAAAGAGCAGAGTATAAAAGCGAAATTGCCGCCTGCCCAAGAGGATTTATACCCGAAGGTGAACGGTAGCAAGGCGCGGCAACGCTGGTTCTGGGCCATGGTCCGCGTCCTCCGACACGTTCAACGTAGTATGCCACCGACGTTTGTGAATCCACTACGCAGGGAGAACAGACTCTCCGGCCCACTCCCCTTGAAGCCAGTATACGACCGGGTGTTTGATTACCGCGAAACCACGCGGCCGCCCATGAATTCAGGCCATGTGACCGCCTCCCTCTCCCCGACCGCCTCAGCGCGACTGATGGCGCTGTGTCGCGAAGCCAATGTCTCCATCGGCGCGGGCTGTTTCGCCCTCGCGGGACTAAGCATGATGCACCTGCACGCCTCGCGCAACCCAGACGCAGCGCACGCAGCCTTCGGCGCTTCATTTCCGCTCAATCCGCGCCCCTGGCTGACTCGCCCACCCCCAGCAGACAGCTGCATGCTCGCCTTCAGCGAGGGCATCGTAATGCCTTTCCTGCCGTCTTCGCTTCCTATTGAAGGACGCTTCAAGCTCGTTGCGCGCGCGGCGAATCGCGAGTTGAAGGCGTATCAAAAAAGACTGACTGGGAAGAGCAGGAACGAGGGTGGGGGCATGAGCGTCTTGGACAAACATGCCCCCGGGCGCTTACTTGCAACCGGCTTCCTCGCGCAACTGGAACGCGTCGATGCAAAACTTCCTGCTCATAGGAAAATAGGCCAAAATCCGCAGGGCGAATTGGCAGCACGGATAGGACCGTACGCCGCGACGTGTGGCGTGTCGAGCGTCGGATCTACAGCTGCGTTTTTCAAGCCAGGGGAGTATGATGTAGATGATCTAGGGCACAAGGACTTTGTTGCGGATTATCGAGGACTGAGAATGGGTGTGCGGGCGCGGGAGAACGAGTTCTTGATTGGCAGTTCGACGGATGCTAGGGGAGTTGTGGGGTTTGGGGTGAGTTATGATGAGAATGCAATTAGTCGCGAGGCCGCGCACATGTGGGCGGAGACGATCGAGGGGTTGTTGGAGAGAGGAGATGGATCGAGGCTGTAGATAGGGTCGAGGTTCAGACTGTGCATGGGAAGTGATGACAGGTTTGAAAACAGAATGAGATCAATTCGGCCTTTTCCCAAGCCATGGGTACTCTCTATTTGACGAGCTTGACTATTGCACAGGTTTATGTAACATTGATTGAAGGTGACCGATGAGTATTGCAGGGCGCTTATGCCTTTTGAGCGACGATCCCTGGTCAAAGTTAGCATCATTGTCCCATGGCAGATTGTGTGAGACGCACTCTCAACGTCAGCGACGCTCTGGTCGAGGATCTGCTTGAGGGTCTTGGGGTTCTCGAGCTCCTTCTCAATCTTGGCAATGATGGACTCGGCAAGCTCGCGCTGCTGCCTCTGCTTGACCTGGCCCTCGTAGCGGACCCACGAGTCGAGCACGGTCTTGGCCTCGTGGGCAATGGCCGTCTTCTGCTCGAGCTCGAAAGCCTGCGCCTCGAGCTTGGCGGTCTCCTGCGCGGTTGTCAGTTGTCGGCCCAGCGGAATCGGCCCATCTCCAATCGCATCTGTGTCGTACCTTGGAAACCTCGAACAGGGTCTTGGTGATGTCAATGACGCCGCCGAGGTCCTGGACGCTCTGGATGCGCGACTTGACGGCCGAGGTGTGGTCGGCACGGGCGGCGTTCAGGATGCCCGAGATCTTTTCCGCCTGCTGCTGCGCATAGTCTCCCCACGCAGGCCCCGCGTACTTTGCGACGGCCCAGAAGATGGTCAGCAGCGACAGAGCGACGATGGACTCCTCGTTGACGACGTAGAGCTCGTTGCTAATCGCCGCGACGCTCAGCCCAGCACCTGCGGAGAGCACAGCGGCCTTGGTGAGGGGGCTGTTGCCGGGCACGGGTATCGCGTCGAGCATGGTCTGGGCCTTCTTCTTGGGGTCCTCCTGCGGCAGATTCGAGCTGTAGCGGGCCTGCGCGGCGATGGAAGGGAGGGCGCGGAGAGGGAGCGATGGGCGGAGTCGGGCGGCGCCTGTGGGGGGTGAGCAGCGGGTCCAATGGCATCAGTGAAGGGGTGTGCGGGGAGTACTGACCGACCGCGCTCCTTGCGAGACGGGAAGCCATTGCTGTCGATGGGAGAGGGGAGATGTGGGTGCTGCCGTCGTCGCGGAGCTTGCATCGAAAAGCTGCAAGCACCTGCCAAGCACTGCCGCCGGGGCGCGCTAGCCGCAATCGCCGACATCCCAACTTTTTCGAACCGCTCCAACCTGACAGCATGTTGGGGAGCTCGACACAACAATAGAGTCTGTATCGCCAAGAAAATGCCAGGAAAGACAACCGTCAGCCACGCTGGCGTGAAGAGGAAGCGCGACCCCAGCAAGCCCGAGCGCCGCGAGTCGAAGTCGAAAAGCCGGCGAACGTCACCCAGCGACGACGGCCATGACCCGCAAGCCGAGATCCTGCAGCTCGAGGCACAGATCGTCGAGTCGCGGAAGCACTACAACAACATTGCGACCCTCCTTCAGCGCACACGACAGCCCGACGCCGACAATGACGCACCCATCCTCGCCGCGGTTGCGCTGTGCAGAGTGTTCGCACGCCTGCTTGCGACGGGCGACATGGTGCGGAGCAAGGGCATGGGCGAGGCAGAGGCGGTGATTGTGTCGTGGCTGAAGGAGCGCTACAAGGACTTCGTGGACCTTCTAATGAACGACTTCCTGCAGAGCGCACACGCACCGAAGCAGTCAGTAGCCCTCACGCTGCTCATGCGACTGGTGAAGGAGGAGTCCAAGGCGCAGCATTACAACGTCAAAAACGGACCGCTGCCGAGGCTTGTCGAGGCGCTGCTGCTGCTCCCAACAGACGATCCGAACCGAGACGAGTTCGCCGAGCAGTTCTTCAAGCAGTTCGACGATGTTCGCTACTACACATTTCAGACCATCAAGAACGTCCTCGACTCAGACCTCGAGCTTCCGACCCGCCACCTCGTTACGGCGAACAGCCTCTCGCTCCTCTCCACGCTCGACGAAGTCCCGACCTCGTCCGGCGACATTCAAAACTTCTACACCCAACCCCAAGCCAAGAACCCCATTTCGTCGCTCAGCGCCTACAAAGAGAAAGCGCAAGAAGCCTGGCTGGTGACCATGCGCGCCGGTCTCTCAAAGGAGCAGCGCAAGAGCATCCTCACGGCTTTCGCGCACCGCATCGCGCCCTGGTTTCAGCAACCCGAAGTGCTCATGGACTTCCTGACCGACTCATACGACGTCGGAGGGGCAACCTCGCTCCTCGCTCTCTCAGGGCTGTACTATCTTATCTCCGAAAAGAATCTCGACTACCCGTCCTTCTACCTCAAGCTCTACTCGCTCCTCGACGAGGGCCTCCTGCACTCCAAGCATCGCTCCCGCTTCTTCCGCCTCCTCGACACCTTCATGTCCTCGACGCATCTTCCCGCCGCCCTCGTCGCAAGCTTCATAAAGCGTCTGTCGCGCCTCGCGCTACACGGGCCGCCTGCTGGTATCGTAGTTGTGATACCCTGGGTGTACAACATGTTCAAACGCCATCCTGCGTGCACATTCATGATGCATCGCGAGGTACGGGATCCTGCTCTGAAGGAGCAACTAGAAGAAGAAGGCATGGCCGACCCATTTGACATGGCCGAGCCCGATCCGATGCTGAGCCACGCGATCGAAAGCAGCGTCTGGGAACTCGAGGCGCTGCAAACACACTACCACCCGAACGTGGCAACGCTCGCCAAGATCATATCAGAGCAGTTCACGAAGCGGAGCTATAACCTCGAGGACTTCCTGGACCATAGCTATACCGCGCTGCTTGATGTCGAGCTGAATAGAGATTTGAAGAAGGACCCAGAGGTCGAATTTGAGATCCCGAAGAGGATCTTCACTGACGAGGAGGGCTTGGGGCCGCTTGGAAAGTTGTTTGGAATGGTTATTGAAGCCACATAGATAGCTGTGAAAAGAGGCGCAGTCAGGATCATATAAATCAGCCGCGACTCCCGCGTGCACAACCAGACGACAGCCTCAATTCATACAGCCCGGATGATGGCGATTAGCCCGCCTGTCCAGACAATGTGCCGGTATGTCGATAGTCGAACCTTGGCTACGCCGTTGCGCAACCAGAATGGACAGCGTTTCGAACCGCACATCCTCTCCACATGTGGCAATCCTTCCATCAGCGTTCCACGCCTGTGCTGGACTAAAGTTCGGCACCTCTTGGGCCCATGCGGAATGCACAACATTCCGGCTCCTACTAGACTACCAGGAGTGGATCGACGTAGGTCTGTCACGTGCTCCCGTGGTCGTTTGCCTCATCCACGCTACTGTTAATACTGAATTCGCGCGCCGCTATATATTCGACCCATTTCTTTACTCGCTGCCCACATCGATGACCTACCGCACGACTCGCAATCACACCCAACGACATCAACCATGGCCGACGCAGCAGCCCTCAACCAGCGCGCCTGCTCGATGTGCGATCGGTAAGCCACCCATTGCTGTCCACGTTGTCTGTGCAACTTGTTTGCAAATGGAGCATGGCAGGTATGTGATAGTTAGGCATGATTGACAGCTTCTCCGCGTGCTCTTCCCTTTCTGGGTTTGGGCTGGGTAGTCGCAAGGTATCACGAAGCGATTCTTTCCGTCGAACTTGTTCTTGCCTTCCTCCGCTCCAATAGCATGCCCTTTCGAGACTCTTCCCCTCCCAGTCCCCAATCTAACGTTCATATCCGGCCACTCATCGCTGGTCGACATTCGTACACTATTATCCTTCAGCGTATTTCATCGAGACAAAATGCTCAAGTCACCTTCGTCCAAACGCGCATTCACTTCTTCTGTTACCTCTTCGACAGTGTCTACACCAGAAAGCTCGACTAGCTCGGCAGCCGCCACTACCAACAGGCTATGCTCAATGTGCGACCAACCCGCCATGAATCAAGTCTGTGCTGTCTGCAAGAGTAGCTACTATTGTTCCAAGATCTGTATGATGGGAGATCGGCGGGTCCACAAACTTCTATGCCCGACTTTCAAGGCATTCAGTATCGAGAAAGCGCCACCAGATCACTATCGTGGTATATTCTTTCCTGAACGTGAGGATAAACCGAGATTCGCATGGGTCCATCAGAACAGCAAAAGAATGATACGCCCCGAAAGCTTGATGGGCGACAATGTACCGGGGGTGAATGTGGAGGTCGTGGAGGAGGGACAATACAACCTTCTTCTCGACCGCCTCCATCAACCTATGCGCCTTCTTGCGAAAGTCCGACGGAAGCTGCGAAATAGTTGGCGAGAGGAACGCAAGCGTGAGCACCATCGACAAGGAGCTTTACGTGGATATACGAGGGCCTCACTTGTTCCATGGCCTTGAAAGCCATCTGGACATGATGGACTTCCGCCACGCGGTCGACTACCTGCGATTTCGGTTCGTCTCTATACTCCCGATGGAGGCACCAGAGTCGATTAGTATCGAGGGTGTTCGGATCAATTGCATCGGTGACATCCTCATCACTGGGCGGCCGCCTTTCGAAGCTTGGACAGTACCTTATTGGCGCACAACAGAAGCAAACCCTGTTGTTGGTGCTGAGGAATTGGAGATCCCGATGGCCGGCTTGATTGGTCTTCCACTGCGGATCCATTTGCTCCCGCGCATGCATGCGCTGCCATGGCGACACCGTAACATCAGAGGTATACCTTATTTCTACTACGAGAACAACATCTCATTCAGTGTAATGAATCCCTCTCAGATTTTGTTCCCAGTGGGATCCATTGTCGTTTATCGCAAGAGTTACCAAGCGTTACATCCCGGCCAGATCGAGGCATTGTGCCGGTATTGTAATCAAGTCGCAGTCAAGAAGGTCATGGATGTCGACGTCAATCCTGGAACCCTCCCGGATCATGATATCTTCTACGAGCTTCAGGCACAGTTAACCATGGTGGAACGGGATATGCGTCGTAAAGCGAACAGGAGGGATTATTTGTTGTGTTATGTGAAGTGGATGAACTCGATTCCTGGCAATTACTATGGCGAGCACCTCGACTTTCATTCAGAGGACTGAGGCCTTGTGCGTTTGGGCCTTCATTGCATTCGAAAGAGGGATGTCAGGATATGGAGATGACAATACAGAAACGCATCGCACACTTAACCAGTCACGTTGAAACTTTGGAAATCGTGCAGGTCGAGTGAGAGGAAGACAACACATGCTCTTGTGAATCAGCTAGAAGTGGAAGTGAATACGACTGTACATCCCTCTGCGAGACATGCAATGCAAGCGTTACCAGACCAGGTTAATGGAGACGCCGCGGGCCCGAAACCCAGGATCAAGCGTGATGCAGACAGGGATAGCCGGCTGAATATGCACGTTCTCGAATCCCCAGATTAACACTCCCGATCTGCCAAATTACCATCTATAGTACGAACGGGACCATTACAGAGCATTTATCCTTCCCCATACTAACCCACCAATCCACAAAATGAAGCGTAACCGCGCACTCCACAACACACCACCGCCACCATGCATCTCCTGCGCATGCTCCCTTTCGCTCTCTTCGGCGCCGCAGCGCCCAACCTCCCAATCAACCATCCCAATCCCCTCTCACCGCACCCACCCTATCCTACCAAGAACGACACAAAAATCAAATGCCCCATCATCTTCGACGCCCGCATCCCACGCAACCTAAGCCTCCCATCCTTCGACTCCCCCTCCACCTCCCCCTTCAACCCCGACTACGTCAAGGGCGAAAACACATCGTGGTCCAGCATCCTCCTCCTGCCCTCTGTGCCGCCGTCGCGCTTCGACGCCCCGCGCCTGCACAAGGCCGTCGAAGTCACCATCGACGACCGCAGCTTGTTCCGCGCGGGGGCGAATTTGCAAACGGGGTTCCGGCGCGCGGGACTGCTGTTGCGGGATGATGCAAATGATGCGGGTGCGGATAGGAGTGATGACGGGGTGGTGAGTTTTCACTGGAGTGTGAGGCAGGATGGGAGGAGGGGGTTGAATTTGAGCCATGAGTACGTATATGGAGGATTCGGGTGGGAGTGGAGGTGGAGATGGGGTGTGAGATGGGACATGTGGGCTGACGACGTGTGTGTCTGTGTGCAGGTATATGAATGTGTGGCATGAGCGCGCGGACTATGGGGGGAATCAGTTTAGTTTTGTTGGTGGTAGGTTTTCACCCCTTGTACAACACAACCTTAGCTCGGTGCGAGACAAAGCCGGACTAGAAGCTGGACAGCTGATGTGAATCGTGTAGGTGTCGTGCTTGAAGTCGATGGTGGGACGGGTGTCGATACAAAAGACGAGAGGGAGAAATGGCGTATTCAGAACTACAAGAACGAATTCATCTTCGAAACGCCGATTAATTTCAAGGAATGGCAGAACTTTGCGGTGCAGCTGGATTACACTGCTAGGTAATTTCCCCACCGCCTCCTCGCCCTCCCTTGCTCTGGGTACAACACAACTAACCCACTCACAGCACCATCCAAATCTTCTATTCTACCGGCCTCGCTCCTCTCAGAGCCGTTACTGCAGCACTACCGAACGACAACTCGGGTGGTGGGCAGTTGCAGCTGGGCATTGCGAAGAAACCGACAGAAACGGAGACGGTGGTGTTTGACGGGTTTCAAGAGTCAATTCGGTTGAGGGGAGAGGGGCAGGTGTATGGAGGAGTGTTTGTTGAGGATAGTAGTGGGGGCTGTGTGAGTTTGTAAGAATGCGGAAGGATGGAGCAGCGATGTGAGATATTACGAGGAAAGCATAGACGCGTATAAATGTACTTTGGAGTGTGTGGGAGGAAGAAGGCGGACACACTAGGTCTCAGAAGGTTTTGGAGGGGCGCGAAAGCGGACACAACATGCCGTTTTAGTAACCTAAGTTTGAAGGCGCGGAGCGGGAAAATGGCCCCTCTGTGATGTTGCATTTGGAATAGTAGACTTCATCGAATTGTCATTGGAAATGCACTTTAGTGAATCAATGAAGTCCGCATAACAATGCCGATTGATCAAACAATTCCTCTACAGCACACATGGTGTGATGACGATTGCGATTTTGGACGATATTTGGAAGCGTTGGATTGGTCTTGCATACCTAGGTAATAAATGACGAGCACATTGCTCTCAATGTTCATCACAGACCACCTCTCCCTTTGGATCGGATTAAGATGCCCTTGTATCCACAATCGAAAATTCCGTGAACCTGCAATTTTGGCTGGGCCGACGACATGCAAAGACCTTGATGAAGTTTTGTGAAGAACTGACAAGCGCTCATACACCTCGTGTGCAGCACCATTTCGTCATCGGCAAGGTTCCTCATGTGCTACGTGGTTGTGGCTTTGTAATGGAGTAAAGATACTATGGAGTTGATGGATTGCATTAATCAGGTTTGGAGACAATTCATTATTACAATCCAGCAGGTCTCGCAACGTATGTAGCAGTCGCGATGCGCTTTTGGCGTACCTATAGGTCGCGTATGATGGTATTGGCGGCGAAATTTCTGACTACACGGACGTCACCTGGAAAAGCCTCCACATACTCACCTGCAATCTATGGCGCTTTGCAGTCTTGTGTTTCAGAATCAACTGAGTGCATACCATATAAACTGGCTAATGACATTGTATCTTTCAGCTTCTGGCATGCTTGCAGACCTAGGATGTTGCGCTGCAAGTTTCGGGAAAATGTAGGAGAACATAGTTGCGGCGTTTCTTCTTTTTATCCTGAACTGACTTGCTGTAAAGGAAGTTGATAATGAAGAGGAGAAGTCAGAGGTGTTGCAGAACTTATATACGTGCTTGGAAATGCTTTGCAGTCCGCGTGGGGAAACCATCATCTGTTTCAACGCCCTTTTCAATAGACAGTTGGCGCAGAACGGCCACATGCGTCCTGTGTCTTCCGATTTCTGAAAGTGCATAATCCGGCCATTTTTTTGTCATTGCGGTCGGTATCATCCTCGCGTGTTCGTAGTCCAAATACAAGGAATTGAGATGCGCTGATTTGTACGATAGTCCTGATTCACACACTTGGTCGCGTTCAGTCCTCGCAAATCTTCAAAGCCAGACAAGCAACATGTTGCATCATTTATCGAGATTTGCTGAAGGAGGCAGTG
>TARA_R110002003_G_scaffold589_7_pt1 | contig 19502 bp, 30 predicted proteins | sample TARA_R110002003 | Tara Oceans TARA_R110002003 (sample SAMEA4396441) | marine metagenome | biome: Westerlies Biome; feature: [SRF] surface water layer (ENVO:00010504); material: water (ENVO:00002006), including particulate matter (ENVO:01000060) such as... | depth 5 m
AGACGAGGTGTGTGTTCGAAAGTCACCTTGACGTGGTTGAACTTGGCGCTCATATATGTCTCAATCTCCTTTTGAGCTTTCGACAGTCTTATCTCATCCGCCTTATCAGGATCTCGTTGAACTCTGATCACCACTCTTTTAAGTCCCCGAAAGACGGAAAGCTTGGATAGTGTCTCAGGTAAAAGCCATTTAGAAGGCCATATAGTCTCTGGAACTTCGAAAAAGCTCTCAGCATTCCAAGACTCGATCCGAATTGCCGCTATTGCATTCTTCTGGACTGCTGGGAGCTTGGACATCCAGTCGATTGTATCTCCGGCGCGGAATTGTAAGATGTTTACCCGCAAGGGCATCGTGCATGATTCGGCGTAGATCTGTCGACAAGTACGCAGTAATGAGAAACTCTCGTCAGGAAGAATCACTTTTGAGTGGTGCATTCCGTATCTGCGGCGTGGCTTGTCTACTCGCTTGACATTGAAGATGTTACCACCGAGAGCGTATTCCCAGATCTGGTTTCTGATCTCCGCAGGCAAGCTGAGGAGTGGCGTTTGCGAGTTGCGCTTGATGCTGAAACACGTCAGTATTGTGACCACAAAGTCTATAATGGCAATCTTCTGTTACATTGGCACGTTCTTTCCGCTCTTCCGGTTGACGTTGAGCAGACCGTTCTCGAGCCACCGAACAGGACCTTGCTTCTTCCTGTTGTTGCCACGCGCTTTCATATCCTTTCCTGTCGAAGTGGGCTTTGCAGGCTGCTTTCGAGGCCCCATGGTGGTTGAAGTTGCTGTTGTGTAAAGAGTTGAGGGTTGGAGAAGTGCTTACTGGGGTGTGGACTTTATGAGGTTCACTCTGGTCGCAAGCATTCACCTTCACTTACAAGCTCTCACCTCACGTTCATTTATGAGCTCGCACCTCACCTTCACTTCCTATCGTTTCTAAGCAAGTACAAGCCGTCTTGTCTTGAATAGAAACACGGGGTCCAGCCTAAGGGCTTGCTTAGCTAGAGCAGACAGAAGTGAAATCCAGTGGCGAATTGATTGCAGAATCATCATTTTATGCCGTACCACACTGATAATGCGGACTTCGACAGTATCTGAGGAAAGAGCTCATTGATTAGGAGCCGGACTGACTGGGAATAATGGAACATAGCGAGTCCACTCAATACGTACCGCAAGTGCAAGTGTGAAGATATCTACAATGCTCTTCCATTGAGCGCCTAGAGACTGATCGCAGATGATCGTTGACCCCATTGGCTTGCAACTATCGATCGAGATTTGCTGGTGGGAACGAGGAAGTAAAAAGTAGTGAATAATGAAGATACCAAGCCGCTGGACGGTTCTTCACCGTACTGCCAAATATGCTTTTGGGATGTCGCTTGAATACCAGGCATTAAGTCAAAGCAGCAACTAAATGTCTGACACAAATGAAAACCGAAACCAGCACTAAACTCTCGATGTTGATCCAGAAGAATGATCGGAGCAGTGAGTATAGCTCGACGAAGAGATAGCGATCTCGGAACAATGGACAACCTTGAAAGGCTTTCCAAGCTCTGACCGAATAGCTGGCTTCAGTTGAGCAGCATGTATTCCCAGGTAGTTCCTACCTTGACTTCCTTACTACTGGCTGCCAGTAAATGCTCCAGAAGTTCTCCGTGCACGGAAAATCGTGCGCGGACATCCTTCTCAGTGTTCTTTGTGTAGTTGAAGAGGACGATGCGAAGATGAATGTGGCGAAGCGATGGAAGCTCGGAGAATATCCAGTCTTTTGGCTTTCCAAAGTAGTGGGAGCACACCTCGAAGTCAGTTGACACCTTGAAGAAACAAGTGACAAGCTTGAGCGCGGTAATGTTATTGCGATGTACCGGTCGTATCGCACTCGCCCAAGAGTGAAGTCGACTTGGAGAAACGCTGGAGAAGACATTGAGCGAGAACGGTAGGAGTGCGGTTTCGGCGTAAAGCTGGCGACAGACTGCGAGCAAAGCTAGAGCATTCTTTGACTTCGTCTTATTCACGATTTGCTCCGTATCGTCGTCTTTGAGAAGCACGAAGGTGTTACCACCAAGCGCAAAGTCGTAGATGCAATTTCGTATCTCCGGTGGCATCCTCAGCAATGGCGAGTCGCGCTGGTTCTGCATCGCACTATCCATATCAGCACCTGTCTTGAGGGGATCAACATCACCACTTACATCTTGAAGAACTTGCCAGTCTTACGCCCAACGTCCAAGAGCCCATTGTCCAAACGTCGAACCCTCTTGTACCTGCGCTTCGCGACCCCGGCAACTGTCGGCTTCGAGTTCGACGTAGACGTATTTGACTCTCCACTGCTTGGCTTGAGAGGCGCCATGAGGAAGATAGTCGTTGGCTTGGTTCGAGTGGAAGAGACAGAGAAAGGGAGGGTAGATTGGATTGGACAGAGAAGACTATGCAGTGAAAAGTCTCCAGCGCCGACGATACAGCGAGTTAAAGGTGAGAGGCGGCTGACTTGCGTGTTGGCGATGAGAGTAAGAGAGGGTGGTGTTCAAGTAAGAGGGGTTCCGTCTGGGCAGTCTTGAAAAGAGCAAAGCAAAGCTGCGGTTTGTGTACCGAATCATGCTAGGAAGCCCAATTTTTCATTTAATATATGGACCGGCGGTGATCTCACTTTGCTATTGAGCACTGCATCGCCGCCGTTCCACAGTCGAGCGGGTAATAAAGGCAGCAATTCTGATCAGAAGATCGTTCAAGTCCAGCATCGAAGTGGCACACTATGAACTTGCGTGCGCAGTGTGGTCTTTATGGCAGCGACGGATGAAGTGACAGATGTCAGAATATGAGACAGCCTGTGAGGACCAAATGCCCAGTGGATGTTGCCTGGCCATCTTCAACGCCGTATCATTCTCAAAAAGCATCTCCCACAATGTATAGAAACAACACGAGAAAGTGTTAGTGACAGCACAGTAGTTGAGAGAACTAGTGAACTCGAATACATTACTGGGTAGTAACTTAGGAAAGTGGTCTGCGATTTCCATTCCAGCGAAACCGGACGGCCGTGATAGGAAACGACCCGACCCCAGCTGTCGCCGTGTCATGTCTGTGATTGCAAGACAGCGCAGCCATGCCACCCTACACGATCGTTCATCTCCACCAGAGAGCTCACTGTCCAGCCAATGAGTCAGTCTTCAGCATTGCGTTGCCACACCACCTAAAAGTCCGTTAGCTCACGTGGCTCGATCGTCTATTATCGCACCCAAATCACTTACTCGTCATCGTACTCGTTCCAGGTCATCTCCATCTCCTTGACGCTGAGCTCGTAACCTTTTGAGCACATGTCTGCCTCCAATTCGGAGCGGAAATGTTTCTCCCAGGTATCGAATGACGTTGTCATCCGCTTGCCTTGCTTGAAGAAGCAGGCTTGAATGCATCGCAAGTTTGGAAGCCACTTGGCACAGCCCATTGTAGGTTTGGTTTTGCCAAACCATTCAGCTATAAAAACGTCGATATCATTGTTCCACTCAAATTCGACCTGGATCTTCTTGATCTGTCTGCGCTGGTGGGCTCGGAGACGCCTGAGTGCTGTGCTGATACTAATATTCCAATAGTACGGTAACGAGAAGTTGTTCAGCTGGTAGAGGAGGAGTGCAGTCTCGGCAAAGACCTGACGACATACTCGTAGCAAGGCCGTAGCATTTTTCGTATCGCGTGGTGAATTTCTCAACAAAGTCTTCTTTGATCGACTTAAAGGTTGCTGGCGGAAGGTCATGCCTCCCAGCGCAAACTCCCAGATTTGATTCCGGACTTCGGCGGGCAGCCGCAAAAGCGGTGAGTTTCTGTTGTGCTTTACGCTATAAAACTGTCAGCAACGAACCCTCCGTGGTGTCCTGCAACCAGCAAGCTGTGATATGCGTTGATTTCCTGGGGGGGTCCGAAGTACGCACAGTTCTTGCTCATCTCCCTTCGGCGTCACGTTGAGCATGCCATTCTTGAAGGTATGGTATCCGCGAGCCGGTCGTTTTGCCACTCGCTCCTCGCTCGGCTTTCCAGGAGCTGGACGCTTCGCCACTCGATTGTCGCTCTGCACCGTGGGGCTCGAAGGATCTTCCGCTTTTGCGCTGGCACGAGTCCGTGGTGCCATGTTGGTTGTTGTAAGCGGCTGAGAAGGCCAGTGTGTGTACGGGAAGGTGAGGGATTGAAAGCAGAAGGAGCGAGCTGCGTTTGCACCTGCATCACCATCACCTTAGCGTGACTCCACGGCTGTGCAGGCAACGGCAAGAACAAGTGCATTGTGAGTGATAGACGCAATATTGACGGCGCTAGATTGCAGCTCATGACAAGCACTCGAAGATCACTTCGTCCACTACTCTACCGCCCAGACCTTGCTCCTTGTAGTAGTCACTAGAGAGCCTTGCGCGCATGTTCACTCAAGATACTCGTACCCGTTCGGATGATATATTCTGATGCATGTCAGCGTAGTTTGGCAAGCATGAGGAAGAAGAGTAGGGCGATGTTATGCAAGTGCGCTCAGAGAGAAGATTATATACTCGTCATTGGCAGTAGCAGACGATTCGAAATTTCGGACTGCAAGCAATCGTCAACTTCGCCTCAAGCCTGACACCGCCTCCGACTAAGGATGACGATAACGATGTTTTCATCATTGCATGTGGCGTGCCGAGGATTAGTTGGAGAGACATACCGCAGCTGTATCGAGTTCGCCGTACACGTGAACTATGTTGCTCCCAGCTTCGCGCGGAGACCGGGCGATCTGGATGATCGGAGACTGAAGACGACACCACAACAGGTGTTCGGATGCTTCGTCAATAGTTCAATTCCATGGTATCATCCTTCTGTGCATCTGGCCCGTTTGCCTGGTGCCATGGATCCCATTCGTCGCTCTCCTCATCCTCATCCCGACGTGCCTTCTGCGCTCGTTCCCTCTCAAGCCTAAGCTGTTGCTTCTTGGCCTTGTACTTGGTCCTGTTCTTCTTGTTCTTGGCCTTGGTCCTTGGACTACTGGTTGCCCACTGCTGCGTTTTGAGCTGATCTACGCGACCCGACTGCACTCTGTCGATAGGAGCTGGCGCGGGACTTGCAGTGTCGCGTGGTGATTCAGATGCGGCTTCTCCTTCTTCAGATAGCTGGCCTCCTTCTCGTCGTAGTCGGCGCTTGCGGAGGATGGCCTGGATCTCAGAATGTCGGAACATGGCGATCTGCTCGTCGGTGAGGGTGCGTTTGGTACCATCAGGGTAGTAGCCGAGTCCGTCGTCTTCCTCTTCGTAAAGCTCCTCGGCAGAACTCTGCTCGACGCCATGGAGGAACGTCTCAGGTGTCGGCGCGTGCTGGAAATGTTTCGCATGGAACGTGCGCAAATCGTCCTTGAAATTTAGAGCTGTGCTGCGTCATACTGGGTAGACTTACGACAGTGACGACAGGAATATTGCAAGTCATCTTTGTGTGACTATCCAGGTGATCAGCTCAATTGGAGCCCGACAGGGCGGAGTGTCACGTTTGCGAAAACATGGTGAAGGATTGTAGACAGAAATCCGCGGTAAGTTCGACAGGCGCCTGCCGATCGTTCGCGCGATCACGAGGGCTTGGCTTCACCGCGTCGTATGACGTCTCCCCGCATCGTCTCCAAACGGCTCACCATTCGAACACATACAACGCCATATATACATCGAAGCCTCTATGTGACCATGAGAACCGCATCTATAGTTGCATATCCCTTTGCAAGCGCCTGCCTCTTCCTCGCCTGCTCCGCAACTCCCCGGCCGTTCGATACCATTCGGAAGTCCTTCAACGTACTCAGCGAGCAGTCGCCGTTGCACGACCTGATCATGCCTCCCACCGGCGAAGTCTCTACTGGTGTCATCATCTCCGATGTCATAGGGAAGACGCAGAACATAGCCATCTTCAGTGGTCTGACAAGGGACATTGACGACGTAGCTAAACGCCTGGACAACGCGGCGCAAAATGCAACTGTACTAGCACCAGACAACAGCGTGATGCGCGGCTTGAAGAGAAAGCCTTGGGAAGAACCAGAGGACTATGACAGCTTTGGCGCGAACGCATATGAAGGAAGTGCAGGGGAGGATCGCGCGCGCAAGAACCTCGAGCGCTTCGTACAAAGACACATAGTGCCTGAGAGCCCGTGGGAGGAGGGCAAGAAGGTCAAGACTCTCGCAGGCAACGAAGTCTGGTGGGAGAGCAAGGACGGCCAAAAGAGGGTAAGTCAATGTGTGTACTTCTCGCTTCTGCGTAGTCCGCCGGACCCACTGCACAATTTTTATATCCCCACAACCCCAGTCAAGAAATTGCCTTTTTTCTCCTTCGCGTCTGCAAGTCGTGTATTTATATTGGGTAAAGTATGAAAACCTCAACAATCCAGCGATAGTTCAACGGTGAGATGGCCGAGTTGGTTATGGCGCTAGGTTAAGGTCTCCTTAGCACATTATTCCTAGTCACGAAAGTGGCGTGGGTAAGAATCCCCGACTTCTGATTAGTCCAGTCACCATACTAAACAGCATCAGGTTCGAGTCCCACTCTCATCAACATTCGTCTGCTTCAAGCAGATATCCTAGGATTCTTTTTTTGGCTGGGTTGTGGCGTAGCACCACAACTACAACTGCTTTCCCATTCTTTTTGCTGTCCTGGCTTCTACCTCACCCTGCTTATCCACCTCATCACTCTGGTTATCTTCTCGAGATCCTTCGCTGATACAGTCACAGATCCAGCCCGGCGATGTCAAAGTCACCAGCATAGCTGACAAAGTTTCGAATGGCGAAATATGGATTCTTGGAGGCTCTCTCGCATAGCCAGGCTTACGGACATGGCGTTACTAAACTTCGGCTGTACATACCAGTTTGATGACACGATGTGCGCTGGCTGCCTTTCATTCGCCCGTTTCAGAGCATAGACACACTTCAGACCGTCAAGGTCACCCATAGACACTTCCTAGCTCAACCTATAAGCAACTTCTTCTAGACTCCGTCTTCGAGGATTGGCACTTCGCGTGCTTCGCGTTCCGAGCTGTACACCTTTGTAAGCTACTGTGACTAGGTTCCGAGAGCTAAGCTGTGAACTCCAGCTTCCAGCTCCAGCTCCTTACCCCCACTTCTCCACATACATAAACACATCATGTTACCATTCAGCACAGCAACACAGCAAGCAAACCAAGATCGTCCACCATGAAGTTCTCATCCGGCGACTTAGCAATCTGCGAGACATGCGGCACGCAATTTGACATTGGCCTCTCCTCTCCTCCGAGCAGCTGTCGCATCTGCGATGTCCGTGACATCATCCCCGAGCTCTCTCCACTCCAACTAACAATCCCAGGACCCACGCCAATACGTCCCCGCAACCGGCCAGACCTGGACATCTCTAAATGCCGAACAAGGTCTCCAAAAGAACACCTTTGAAACCGACGCCCACGACGGTCGCATACACTACATCACCACCAAGCCCCTCACACCCTCCGAACTCCCATCCAGCCTCGCATCGTCCAGCACCACGCGCAAACAGCTAGGCATCGGCCAGCGCGCCATCCTGCTCCAAACCACCCACGGAAACATCCTCTGGGATCTCGTCGCCTTCATCGACCCCGCGACCGTCGAGTTTATCAACAGCAAGGGCGGGCTCAAGGCCATCGTCATCTCGCACCCGCACTTCTACACCACGCATCTCGAGTGGGCGCGCATCTTCAAGTGTCCCGTATACCTGTGCGGCGATGACGCCGAGTGGGTGAATCGCGAGGACAAAGAGGGCGTGAGGAAGTGGTTTGCGGGCACGCAGGGGATTCCCGAGGTGGAGAATGAGGTGCGGGCGATTCAGTGTGGGGGGCATTTTGATGGGAGTTTGGTGCTGCTTTGGGAAAGGGAGAAGAGACTATTTATTGCTGATACGATGATGAGTGTGCCGGTGAGTTTGAAGTATTTGTGTGAAGGTGGCCTCGAGCTGATGCCGTACAGTCTGGATTCTATCAGAAAGATCGCTTGCCGGGGACGGTTAGCTATTCGTTTCAGTGGTCGTATCCGAACTGTGAGTGTCCTAACATCTCTGATTCTCCAGTGACGAGCGCTGACGAACAAAGTGATCCCTCTTCCACCGGCCAAGATCCACGGCATCTGGAAAGCCATCAAGCCGTACGAATTTGACACCACGTACGGGGCTTTCCCGGGCCAGAACGTCACGCGTCCAGATCTCAAGAAGCAGGTGTTGGAAAGCATGAAGATCTTCTGCAGGGTCGGCGGTCATGAGAATGCGGCGGTGTACGAGGAAGCAGTTTGAAGGACAACCCAAAGACAGGTACATATTTTAGTGTACAGTACTATTTCACCAATGCATTAGAAACGAGGCATATCATGAGTTTTGTCTTGATTGCTTAGCCAGTCTTTTACTCCATGAAACCCAATCCTTTTCTCAAGCAAGCCTGCCAGTGCATCAATGTGCGCTCAGTCAAATGAGGCACGTAATGAGGAACTCGCCAATCTCGTGCTAGAAATGCTTGCTGAGCAATATGTACATGTACATGGCCGCGAGAACTTATGAGCCAAAGTGGAAGCTCGAGAGCACTTCGCTGAAAGCGTCAGACCGCCTCATTTCCAACCGTGTTATATGCCCCTTCACTCGTCGTCCGAAACAGGACGTAAGACGCCTGGACATCCATGGGACGGACATCTCAAAAACGCGGCGCCAATCTACGACGTAGCAGCATCGACCGGAGCTGTCGTGATATCGGACTCGGTCTTCGCATTGGCGGGGGCTTCTGCGCCTGATTCGGCATCTGCCTTGGCTGCGGGTGCGTCTTTGATAACTCCCTTGTCCGCTTCAGACATTGCCACGTCCCCATCCGTATCAACGGACTTAGCCTCGGCGGTGGGCTCAGCTGGCGTATCCTCCTTCTTCTCGTCCTCCTTCTCGACTGGCGACTCCTGCTTGGCTGGTGCAGACTTGGCCTCATCCTCGTCATGCTTGACACCGTTGGTTGCCGGCTCAACTGAAGTAGCAGTAGCGGGCTCGGGGTCGGCAGCAAGAGCACCACCCCACTTGGTCAACAAATCATTCGAGCGCTGTTTGAAGGCATACTCTTCCTCCTTAGGGATAGAGTTGAGCTTGATGATCGCCTTCAGCACTTTGTGAACCTTGGTCTTCTTAATGACCTCTGCTTCGAGATCCTCGTGAGCCTCAAGCTGTTTGAGATAGTCTGACATATTCGCCATGTCTTCATCCTTGGGAGCTTGGTCGCGAGAAAGGAAGCCCTTTTGCAGACGGTGGCGTAGGTAGAGGACCTGCTTTTCGCGCTTTTGCAGTCGCTCCTCCTCTGTCATGGGTGGCTCTTCAGGCTGTGCGGGTTCGGCCTCTTCGCTTGACTTCTTCTTCGACTTTGCCTCCTTCTTAGGTTTCGCCGCTGACCCGTCCTTTGGCGTCTTGGTCGTCAGCTTAAGCTTCGTCTTGGGAGTCTTTGCAGGCTGTTAGTGGGTTAGTGGTCGTGAAACACTGGACATGTATCAAACGTACCTTCTCGTTCTCACCATCGCTCTCGTCGGTCTTCTTGCGCTTCTTGCTGCCCTTCGCCTTCTTGGTGCTTGCGGCTGTGGCGTCGTCACCAGCCTCCTCCATCTCTACATCGTCCGAGTCTGCAGCTGCCACGCTCTTGCGCTTGGCGGACTTCTCAGCCTTTTCCTTCTTCTCTTGCTCCTTCAGCTCTCGTTGTTCAGCATCGACTGCCATGGCTGTCTCGTGCGCCTGGAGGACCTCCTTGAAGTGGGCTAAGTCATGACCTTCTGCGGCGATCTGATATGCTTCCCAGAGGGCTTTGTTTTTCTTGGCCTGATTGCCTGCTTCCACGTCCTTCTTTACTTCTTCGAGATCAAACGTGAGCAGCTCAGTGTTTACTTGCCATGCGCTATTGATTGTTACATCAAACAATTGCAAACAGTGTCGCAAAGTCACTTACAATTCGTTTGTGCCCAGGAACATGACCGGGTACCGCCGGTCCTTCGCATTTTTGCCACCTTCCAAAAAGTCCTCGCGGTATGTGCCATCAATGCGTTTGGCGCTTACGGGGCGCTTGCTTAGCAGAGACTCGGGAAGCATCTCCTCGTCGCAGATGATTACCGGCCAAGGCTGGTACCCACGCATAGCGACCATGTACATTTCGCCGGGCGACACATTGAGACGAAGCTCAGGTGCCTTCTTCTTGCCCTTGCCGGGGGTCTTCTTCTTGTGTTCAGGCACACCAGCCCCAGACTTCCGCTTGCCATTGTTTGTCTTCTTAGCGGCAGGGGTGCCGTTCGTTGCAGCAGCGTCGGCAGAAGTGTCTGTTGTAGGTGCGGCATCTGAGAGTAGAGTAAGCGTGTGTGCGAAGTACGTTGAGCCGTTGACAGAGCGTCTCGTGCTGGAACAGTGTCTTGTTCACTCACGTGCGTCATTGCTCGCAGCTTCTGCCTCTGGCTGGCCATTCGTTGTAGGACCGTCAGCGGAAGCGTCCGTCGCAGTGGGCTCCTTCTCAGCATCGTCGACTATCGGAACTGATGATCGCTGCGTTAGCTCCCTTCATGCGTCTGACGCGTAAGGGCACTTACCTTCGGCGACACCTGAGGTGGCTATAACACCATCCTCTTCCGGCTTCGCCTCAGCGACGGCAGGCTCTGCGACAGGCTCTGCAGGACGCGTGGCCTCCTCGACCGAGGTCGTGACATCGGCCACAGCGGGGGCGTCCGCCATTGTTCGGGTTCGGCTCGTGCTTATTGCGCGGCACGGAGCGTGGTCGACGCGTAAGGGAGGCGCGAAGGTCGTGAAATGCTTCGTGGAAATGTCAAGCGCAATGGCAGTGACGCGTAGATGATAATCGACCGTGGGTGCTGATGTCGGTGTGGTGGTGGTTGATGGTGTGGGCTGTGGGCAATCGGTGATGATGGAAAGTGGGCGATGAAATCGGGTCGGGGAGGCAGCTCTTTAGATTTCTCTAGTGCCAAGACTCTGTTCTCAACGCCCGCGATGCTGACTTTCCCCTTGGCCCTATATCTCGCAGTGATTCCCTAGCGATACCAGAGGCAGCGACGCAGGTTTGCTGATGTTGCAGCGACGGCGTAATTGTTGACGGTGCCTTCGTGCGTGGTTTGTTGGTCGTGCCTTCCAAGCTTTGGCGCGATGCGACAGGCACGGGCCTACGAGTACAGAACGCGCCCTCTGACTAGCAACGTGACTTGAACCAACGATGCTCGCGACGTGGTGCGCGCGACAGGCTTTGTCCTTGCTCTTACAGCTGCTTTGAGGTTGCTTCTGAGTCTGCGGTCCCGTGCAAGAGCTGCCGAGAGCGGTCCGTCGGCTGTGTAGATAAGCCGCTAACAATGAGCAAGACCACGCTCCGAGGCAGACGCCTTGACTGATCGACAAAAGCACGTTCAAGTCCCTCTCTTGCGAAAGATATCTGGTTGATCTATCGTGTTGCTTGCTGCGCTGTCCGGTTAGCTTCGTGATTCTCGTGTTTTACAGAAGCGAGCACCAAGTGAGTGGCAGTGGCAACTAGTAAAACTGCTGAGCTGCAGGGTTTCGGACATCCTCGTCAAGGGCTTGCCAGGGTTCAATTTCAGCTACTAATGGTTCTGGTCAGCTCTGGCTTTGTTACTTTTGTTGACGTACTCGGAACGTACCATACTCTAGCTTACAATATGTCTTGCTCGACATGCTAATCGGACAGGCCTCAAGAGCAGCATTGCACCTCTGCGCGAATCCGACTCTTGCGGCATGATGTGATTCCCAGCGCATGTTTCGTAGCGAGTTTGTGACTGTAGCACAGCTTTCTAGCCTCAAGCCCAATATTGCAGAGAGCTGCCAACATTTGTCTGCGATGAAGATCCTGGACACCTCCATCTCTTACGATGCCTTTTTTATGTATCTCAATCGATAGGCTCGTTGCAGCCATAGTCGCAGGTTACCCCCTGGAAAGGCCAACCATCTCCGTCATGCAGAAATGTTACGCATGAATACCATTGCATTCTGACAATAGGCACCGCTCACGGGTACCGTCATTCGACCTGGCAACAGCTGGAGGCACTGCAAAGACTTCATGTTGCCATGGCGTACACGTTCTTCTACGTTGTCGCTTATATGATACACACGCATCTTCGATACGCATGTATTGTCTCATAACGAACAGAGCCACGTGCGGCGATCATCTTTTCTGGTACTGGGATATTTCCTGGCTGAAGCCTGAACATGTCGCTTTTGCGTCGATGCAACTCATTCCCGCTGAGAGTGGTCTTGCAGGTAAGTATCTTCCCGAGAGTGGAAGTCGGCGTTCGAGTCTGCCCTGTTCAGGATAGATCTAATGCCGTGTATATCGATCCAAAAGTTTCCCAGTCAGATGTCTCGACAGACTCTGCAGACCTGAGTGCAGAGGCTGTTCAAGACGTGGTCTAGTCACAGCCAGGCATGATGAATTGCCCTCTTCGACATCAATCAGTGAGGCAGCACGAGGATCTTCACGCCCAGGGCCATTATCGATCAGCCCGATTGTCTTGAAAATGGCCGAGGTTTGAGTCCGCCGGAGGCTCCTGGTTCCTGGTACAGACTCAAAGGTAGGCGGGAAGCACATCGGCGCCCGAAACGTCCTCGTCCAGGTATGAATGACCTCGCTTGCACTACACGGCTTCAAGAACGTGTGCAATTCGTCTTGATAAGGGTCCTCAAAACTGCTTCTGGCGGCATTGCTTGCAGCGGTTCCCATGCCCGGCCTTTCGTACTCCCGATGGTGTGTCCGCTCTTTCTTTTGACATTGTCTAGTCCACACAGCCCGTCAATCGCGTCGCACGCAAGCACTCGAGCAAGCCATAGTGTATAATTTCAGGACTGCCCCTGCATGACATCGCGTGTCAAGCCCTCGTTGCTACACATATTCGTGGAAGCGGTCGGCCGACAGAGGCGATCGAGGGGCATTGGTGCGGCGAGCCGGCCATCGTCACCAAGCGTTGCATTGCTGTTCTGACATCCATTATTCGTGGTGGTATCGGGACTGTGATATTTGCGTGCGACATTTTTGCGGCTGATGCTTGGTTGCGGATGAGCGAGTATGGGAAGTACCACGATGGTAGGGCTTTCGAAGTCGGAGGCGGTTGTGCTGCCGCTAACCTGGGTAAGCCGCCACACGTGCGGCCCTGGGACTCACGAACACGGTCTGCGGTAGTCTACATGAACTCCTGCAATCATGGGGTAACTTAGAAGAGGCACTGATAGATAAAAACGAGTGAATCGGTATTCACAGATTGGCAAGTGCAGGACCATGATGTTCGTCCAGGCATTCGCTTGCGTAAACACCAAATGTGGTGCTGTTACAGATCCGAGATCATACATGATGTGGGAAGGTGCAGACTTTGACCTGGTGCCTCACTAACTTCGAAAGGGAAATCACTCTGTTCAGTGTTGAACTATGGGCTCTACACCCTTCTTTGTAGATTCGCTCGCATGAGTACGGGAATGCCTCGGAGCTCTTAATGCTCGCAACATGTAACAGTGTCTCGACTGCCCTCACCCCTGGAGTAGGCAGCTATCCACGATCTACACAGGTACAGAACCTGACCATACATGCATGCATAACACATTGCCTTTTTAGGATGTCATAGACGTTGGAATTACGAATGCAGTGAGCCAGCATCAATATCATTGGTACAGCAAGTTCGAAAGCGCCACGGCTAGACATGCACACAGTCAGAAGCAGGCAACAATCCGCGCAGCATGGAACGTTCACCTGCAGTCCCATGCAAAAACTCGCGATAGCTGTTCTAGTGTCAGAGTGGCAGGTACGCACGTGTAGTCTTCGACAGGCATTGCATCTGAATTCTGCCATCTGTGGCCGCCTCCGTTTGCAACGGCCCTGGAGAGGGACCCTTATGACGCTAGCAACTGGGCAATTGGTTGTCGCGACTCGTGAAAGTACATGCGATTCCTTAGGATAACCTAGGACAATCGCGCAAGCAAAACATTCCCCACTCTTCCTCCGTAACATGGCGACCCAAGCTCCAACAATCAACAGCACGCCAAATGGCGATTATCAGTCATTATGGGCCAACAAATACCGCGGCGTACGAAGGTTCCCCACTTCAGAACTAGGCGCAACTAACATTTACAGGCAACGGTAGAAGACCTCGACCCCCCGCCAGCTCTTTCCGTCAAACCCACTGATCCGATATCCTGGGCTCTCATGAGCGGACTCGAACGCGACTACACCCACCTGACCGTCACCTCAACAGAAAACCGTGCGCTGCTTGGCTACATCAGCATACCGCGCCTGCAAGAGCTGCTTAAGGAAGGCAAAGTCAAAGACAGCGACCCAGTCCAAGATGCGATGCACAAGTTCCAGCGACGCGGCAGGCGATACAAGGTCATCACAACCGAGACACCGCTTGAGGAGTTGGAGGAGTTCTTCAGCGGTGGTGTGGACGGCAGTGGGAAGCAGGAATTCGCGGTGGTCACGGATGCGAGTAGGAAGTTCGTGCTTGGAGTCGCTACAAGGGGCGATTTAGAGAACTTTATGAAGAGGAGAGCATAATCGAATGTCAAAGAGGGAGACTTGTACTCATGGTTCGGGATGCATTGCTAGGCGTTCATTGGGAAACATCATGGATACGGTGTCATCGGAGGTCTGATTCAACATACCCTCCTGCATGTACCATGGCGTGTCACATCTCTGTGAGGATTCGTTTTCAGGGCGGACTGCTACAGCTAGCTGTCAATAAGCCCAACTGCAAGTTTTAGCTATCACGTAAGTCTACAGCCCAAGCTGTACATTCGACGTCTTGATGTATAATGCTAAAGAATTGAAATCTTCCTCGTCGCACATATTTTTCGCGATAATCCTTAATTTCATTTCGCGGCCAACCCCTCTAACGACTCTGGCGCGAATCTCATCAAACGTCATCATAGGGTGCTTAGTCACGGCCAGCTCCATTCTCGGCCGCATTGCCATACGGCATCGCGTCCCCCAGGCTCCCCGCATGCCGATAACGAGGCAACGCCTCCAAGCGCTTTTGATCTGACAAAGTTCGGGCGTTGACTTTCCTAGACTCCCTCACGAGAGTCGCTGGCATGGTTGCTTTCCTCCTCCGCCTGCGCAGTCCTCCCGCCACACTTTCACAAGCATGGCGATGTACACATGTACGACCTCGACCTAATATACTCGCTTCGCGACAGTCAAGATCGTTCGCACAGAAGAACCAGGAGCCTCGCGTAGGCACCACGACGCCGGTACCGGATGACGCCAATCCGCCGCAACCTAAGACGAAGCCGCCGTTCTACTTCGAAGCTGGATATGCGCTGTTCGCGAAGAGACCTTCGAGGCCGTTCCCTCCACCATTTCATTCACTGCCGTCTACGAGCTTCTCGGAGCCGCTGAGTACGCATAATAAAAGTCGGGACCGCAGACCGACTGTCAATGGCGAAATGATAAGAGGGGTCACCAACGGAGACGACGCCGTGCTTGTCAGTGACTACTTCATTGGCGCAACAGACGGCGTCGGAGCTTGGGCTACGAGGGAAAAAGGCCATGCTGCGTGAGCACTCCTACCGTTCTCCGCAACCACGCACATCACTAACACAGCCCGGTAGCTTATGGTCCCGCCTAGTCCTCCACTTTTGGGCCCTCGAAACCGAAAAGGCCACCTACTCCCCCACCACCGAGCCCGACCCCGTCGCATACCTGCAATCCGCCTACGAACTCACCAAAGAAGCGACCTCGGAGCCCAACGAATGGCACGGCACCACCACCGTCTGCGGGGCCTTGCTCAGCTCCGATGACGAGCAACCAGACCACCCACTGCTGTACGTGACGCAAATCGGGGACTCGCAGGTCCTCGTTATAAGACCGAGTAGTAAGGAAGTCATCTTCAAGACGGAGGAGCAGTGGCATTGGTTCGATTGCCCGAGGCAGCTAGGGACGAATAGTCCGGACACGCCAAACGACAATGCGGTCATGGATCGCGTGGAGTTGCAAGAAGGCGATGTAGTGCTCGCCATGACTGACGGTGTCGTGGATAACCTCTGGGAACATGAAGTCGTGTCCAATGTGCTGGAAAGCATGGAGAAATGGCACGGTGAGAAAGGTACAGATCCTGAGAAACAGACGTATGCGGATCGCATGCGGTTCGTGGCACAGGAACTTGTCAATGCGGCGAGAACTATCGCGCAGGATCCGTTTGCGGAGAGTCCGTATATGGAGAAGGCGATTGATGAGGGGTTGTCTATTGAAGGAGGTTAGTGACATTATGCTACATTTGGATGAGATGCTGACTTGCGGTTAGGCAAACTTGACGATATTAGCGTCGTGGCCGCGCAGTGCAGACGCCGTGATGGATGAGACGGCCGTTTCGAAGTCGCTCACAATTATTATGGAACTCTCACACGCAGCGGGATGGACGATTGGAGTTTTCCTGCCAATAACCCTGCACACCGTTGACCTTCACGGCTGGATGCTGGGTCGAGCCAGACCATGCGGCCGCATTGCCTCGATTTGGCCGTGATCACCGTCCTCCCTGACAGCAGTGTTATAACGGGCACGGAAGACTTGGATGGCGTGATGGCAAGGAGCTGCGTACTTGCAATCAGAGATGCCATCGACACAAGCTGGGCAAGGCGGCATTACTCTTTCTTTCCGACACCAATGACTGGATCTACCGAGGCTCATTGGTAGAATCAAGTGAAAGCACGACACATTATGGGGGGAAATGGGTTGCAAAAGGATGAAGTCTATTGAAGAAGAACGTCTACTGTACAAGCGCCAAAAGAGATCAGGCGTGGGAACGATGAAGGTTCCGCAGATTCGCCCGAGCTTGTCGCATTGGACAGGCAACGATAGTGAGAATGTTTTGTCGCAGAGGGCTGTTACACCAGTGACAGAGTTGAGGATATGGGCGGAACGTGGCCGCTTAGTAGTGTAGCCTCAACGTCACGCTATGAAGCTAGCATCTTGGATAATACTATTACGCCCCTGGCGCAGGTGGACGAAAGCGCCCCGTTGTTCGCTTCAAGCTGGTGATTCGGACGGCGAACGTGTGACTCTGCGTTTCGCACGGCCAGTCCTACTTCGTGATCTTGACCTACTCATACTCACCGATCGCTTGCGTTTCTTGATCTCAGCCCGCGAATCGACGGAGGAGGAGCGTCTCCGTCGGCGCTCTCTCACGGGGCTTCGTGAACTGCTTGGAGACCTACGACGACGACGACGTGGCGGGGTTCTTGATCGCGATCTCGACGTCCTGGGCGGTGGTGAGCTCGATTTGCCTTTCTCTATCGGGGATACAGATCGTGGGGTATGCTTGGGTAACCTTCTACTGTCATGGCTCGGAGACCAAGACTTGTCCCTCCTCCGTCGTGGTGGAGGAGATGCCGAGCGCGAGAGAGGACGCCGTGCGCGTCGAGGTGGTGGTGATCGAGATCGAGATCGGCCAGTCGATGGTGATCTTCGAACGCGACGGCGTGGCGGGCTTCGTGATCGATCTGAAGAGGGTGAGCGCCGAACGCGACGAGGTGGTGGAGAAGCAGGGCGACTGCCCGATGGAGAGCGGCGGCGGTCGCGAGATCGATCACGGCGACCTCCTCGACCGCGACCGCGATCCCGGCCACCGCCAGGGACATAGATGTCTCGCTCGCGACGAGGTGGTGGTGATCTCCTCCTCCTGAGTGGAGTTAGTACTCATTCTGATGAGATTCGATTGGTTCCATACGGCGGAGATCTCGAGTCTCGGCGCGGGCCTCCGCGATCAAAGTCTCTGCCTCTTCCTCTGCCTCCTCCTCGGCGATCATCACCACGGAAGCGGCCTCCTCGACCACGCTCAGGTCGGTCGAAGCGGTCGGATCTGTTGGGCCTTTCTTTCTGCTCTTCGCGGCGGAAAGAGTCGATCATGTCATCCTGTGCCTGGCCTTCGCGACGGCGTTGCTCTGCAGCGGCTTTGGATTGCTGTATTTTGCGTCAGTCGTGTGTTTTTGCCTAGCCTGAAACGACTCACCTGTTCTTGTTGCAGTTCCAGTTTCTTCGCTTCTAAAAGCTCTCTTGGTACTCCCATAGCGCTGTCCTGCGCGCTTAGCATGAGGTCCCACAACTCTTTACAGAAGGCCGGCGTTTCTTTGTTCAGAAAGCCCGTGAGCTGGATCTGGATTTCCTTGATCTTGGGCTGCGGCAAGTAAGCTCAGGAAGGATGCAGCATGGTGCGGCTAGCTTGCAAATTGGTTCTGCTCAATCAGATTGTAGCAGGTCTCGACTACAATATCGTCTTCGTCGCCGAGGATGTCGGTGATCTTGTTGGCGATCCACTTCTTCATCAAGTCAATGTTGACCTTCTTAATGTCGACTTGCTTATCGAACTCGGGTGGAAACTTGGTCGCCCTAAGGCGCTTCTGGTCGATGCTGAGCGCCATGTTGTCTGCGCAGAAACTCGATTGACTGCGTGCGGAGTCGGTGCGACGTGTTGATGGGGAAGAAGGTAAGCTCGGCGTTGCAGCTTGGAGAGCTCAGGTTGCGGCTCGGCGGGTCGGCAACTCTTCCCCGATTACGTCAATTTCAGGTACGCCACCACCATCACTTCTTCACCACAACGGTGATAACACTTGTGCTCGAGCTTTCTTTTTGCAAAAGCTCGATCATAAGAAGCCGTGATTGCAGCTCTCACAATATTAATCCATTCCTTGAATTCGAAGCTTACCACATCTACACATCCATCGCGATGTCCTTTGCCATAAGGTGTGGGAGTAGCCGCTTGAGCATGGCTCTTTCTCAGCTTAAAAGGGTTTTTTTCTGATAGCGACTGAGGGATATCGCAACCTCCAGCCACATGCCTTCCTTTCCATATCCTGAATTATCTGTTTACGTATACCACTGCATCGCACGAGGAGCACTCGTCTCCCACCAAACCCATATCGTCACCAACATTCATCTCATTCTACCTCACTCGTCCCATTAGTCGTCACTAAACTCTACTCTCTTACTTCACCACCGTCTCATCCTCATGGCCGACAGCGAAGCTCCACCCGCACCTGCATCAGCGCCGCTCCCTCCCGTGGACGAAGCACCACTAGAAGCACCGCCACCCGCTGAAGAGCCCCTCGAAGCAGCACCTGAACCGCCTGCTGAGCCAGTTCCCGAAGCAGCTCAAGCTGACGAAGTTCCGGGCATCGTCGAGACTGATCCGCAGACCGCCGCATTGATTGAGACTGAACAAGCCATTGAGCGCGCAGTCGCAGCCCCAGAAGCACCTGCTATCATTGAACCAGAACCGCTTCCTGTGCCGCAGGTTGACGAGCCGGCTGTTCCTCAAGGACCAGTCGAGAACGTCAAGCAGGCCGTCGAAGACGTCAAGGAGGACGTCAAGGAGACTACTGAGGATGTCAAGAACGAGGCTAAGGAGACATCTGAGAGTGTGAAGGCAGCTGAAGTTGCTGCACCAAATATTGCTGCACCAAGTGTTGCTACACCAAGCGTTCTGTAAGACTAACTACTCGAAAGATACTGGGCCTCGCTGACCCGTTCGTGTAGATCGAAAAGGC
>TARA_R110002003_G_scaffold63_6_pt1 | contig 19485 bp, 33 predicted proteins | sample TARA_R110002003 | Tara Oceans TARA_R110002003 (sample SAMEA4396441) | marine metagenome | biome: Westerlies Biome; feature: [SRF] surface water layer (ENVO:00010504); material: water (ENVO:00002006), including particulate matter (ENVO:01000060) such as... | depth 5 m
ATCTCGCTATTGTACATGGAGTACCGTCAGGCTATCCAAATGTTGGGTGATCACTCCACTGTGAGTGAGATAATTAAAGCTATCTAGCAGCAATCCTTCTACTGCAAAGGGGTATCTGTCGCCTCCAGGAAGCGCTTTGAAGATAATAAAAGGTATGTATCTGATCGAATATAGGAAAGAATCGGGTGAGTGGTGATATGTGGCCATGACTGTTTCGGATGCGTCGTACAAATTATAAGGGTGGTATTCGGAATATGAGACAAAGAATGAGATGAGATAAGAATCCGAATGGACGCCCAAGCAGTATGGGCTCTCACAAGGTCTCGTAGTTGGGATCAATCTGAAGTGTCGGCGTCCGGGCCATGTTCTTCTGTTTCTGCCATTCCGATGTAATCTCCTCGCGGACGCCTTGGCACCACTTGAGGAGAGCAGCATCGAGCTTCTTCCATGCAGCATCGTCATCACCATGTACGATGCCCATGACATCAACGTCCAGCTTGATGTCCCAGCGTAGCTCGGCTGCCTTGATCCAAAACCGCAAGTTGTCTGCGCATCGGTACGGTTTCGCGGTGTCGGTGTGATACTGTTTGATTTCCTCGAACTGCCGTCTCGACTTTCGGACGAGGGTGTTGTGGAGGTGGACGAGTCGCAGGCCGTTTTGAAGCGCGAGGAAGAAGGGCGTCGGAAGCGCGCCGTCCGTGGGCTCGGTCCACTCAGGCAGAGTGTCGGGGCCGTTGTCAAATGATCGAAGGAACAACAGCTCCCTCTCACGTTCCCGTCCAGCCCAGTCACCCTGGCGCCAGGACCAGCTTTCCCTTTCCGCGTGCTCCAGTCTCTCCTTTTCCTCTTCAGTCTCGAGCAATTTGCCGATGTCCACGACCCACTGCTTGATCTGTATGGTCTCGTATGGCTGCACGCCGTTGGCGAAATTACGTATGGCGAGGCGTTTCAGCACTTCCAGCACTTGGTACAACTCCTTTCGGATCTGGCGTTCAGACTTGAGAGCATAGAGACGCTGCGGCTCTTCGTGAGCAGTGTAGTAGTTCTTGGCAGCCTTGATTGCCAGCGTGGTCACATCCAGGAGATTCAAGCCTTGGATCTCGAACCATTGTGACTGATCCGCATCGACATCTTGTGTGCTCCCGAAGCCCTTCTCGAGCTCACGCAGATGCTTCATAGCTTCCTCGAGCGACTCGCGCAGCTCACGGCGAAGAACGGTCATATCGGGGGGCGGCGGGAGATAGACGGGGTTGTTCTTGTAGGTGCTGACGGTGGGGGGCAGCATCATGGGCTCGTTGTCGTCCCAGCTCATGGAGGCGGTCTCGTCGAGAGGCGATTCGACGAAGCCCTCGCCGAGATGATCCATTGCGTCAGGCGATGCGAAGGACAGAGTGGACACGTCACCTTCCATAGGGGACAGCGGTGGCTCGTTGCCGCTGGCCGTCCGCGACCCGGACTTTCGCGACTTCGCGACGCGCCCAGTGGCCGTGTCCAACAGGCCTGTGCGAGCGAAGTAGTACTGCAGATGTGCAATCGTCCCGAGGTTCTGGACGCTTTCTCTGTTCCTTGCCGACTTGGAGAACTGTGTCCCTTCCGGGCGCATGTATCCTCGCCGGCGGCCGCCATCCGACAGCCTGGAGCTCGCAGACCGCCCCGAGACGGACGACACCGACGACGCCGTCGACACAGAGCGATCCAGCAGCGGCACTGCGCCCAGCGCGAGCGAGGGGACCGCCCACGGCTCGGGCGAACCAGCGCGCTCAAGCGGGGGAGAGGGTGTCGTGTCCATGGTGGTGGTGGCGGTGGTGGTGGAGGAGCGGTGGAGGCGTGCGGCGGGAGGTGATGGATGAGTCAGAGAATAAGTCGAGTGATGGAAGTTACTTCTGCAGGCATGTACGAGGCGCTGCATGAGGTCAGGTCGAGCGTTGTTTGAGATTCATGGGTGATGCGCGGTTGTTGCTGTGGTGGAGGGCGGAAAGGGGTTTGATTAGGTTTCAAGAGCGATCCGGACGCGAGGACGTGAAATTGGTTGTGAAAACAGCGCTAGTGCGCGTTGTTTTCATCCTCGCCCGAGCACCACCGCCGCATGCGAGCAGCGACCGCCCATGATGCTGCCACCGAGCGAAAGCAAATGATACGGCCGGTCCAGGTGAAAGCAGGCGAAGTGGCAGCGGCCGCTTTCGACGTGGCAGGGACGCGATTTATCCTGGCCCCGCATTCCAGGCCGCGCGATGGCTAGCTGCAGGGGTCGTCACCTCCCGACCTCGCACTGGGAGGCGTATGACGTCGTGGCGATGTGCAACCGTCGTGACCTGACGAAAGAAGCACTTGCAGACTCGAACGACCCCCTTCAGGGCCTGCTCACTACCACGACCGGTCATTGAATGAGGCGGTTCTTTGCCAGAACAGCAACCATGTCACCGGACACGCGAGTGCGTCACATTCCGAACGAGGCTGATAGCAGGGCTGATATAGCAGATCTCGTACAAAGTCGACGGCAAGGTCCAGGGAGTCTGCTTCAGAGACCACACCCAGAAAATAGCGAAGCGCGTCGGTGTCACCGGCCATGTCACCAACGCTTCGGACGGCAGTGTGCGTCTGCGTCTTCCTGCGTCTTTGCTGATGTTGACCTTGACCAGGTCCAAGGCGAGGCTCAGGGCAGCAACGATGCGATCAAGCAGTTCCTCGAGCACATCAACGAGGGCCCTTCGGGAGCACGGGTGACTGGCTTTGAGCATTCCGAGATCTCGACCAAGTCAGGCGAGAGCGGCTTCAGTGTCAAATAGCGCTGGAAGACTCGATGCCGGGGCGTGGCGGAGACTTTAGTGTCCTTCACACCAGCCTTGCCGGCGGCTCACCCAGTAGGGTCATGTACGCAAGAACTTGAGGAAAGCACATCAGGACCTCGGCGAGCCATGAAATTGATATATTGCGCATCTGTCCAGTGCCTTAAGTGAGCATCTCTGGTGCAATGGACGACAGCAGGAAGCATGCCTGACTTCAAGTGAGCATTCCCCGTGCTTCAGAGAGGATGCACAACGTTGCAATTCAGCCCTGTGGACGAAACGGCGATAGGATTGTGGCTGACCCGAGACACCGAGCGAATATGACCCGGAATGACGATCACGTGGTATCGCAATCATGAACAACCACAACACTCTTAATTATGGCTGCAATGGAAAGCCTAGTGAAGACATGGGAGACTTTCAAAAGGACGATGCTCTCTGAAGCGTTTTAATCATATTTACCACGGCATAGTCTGGATGCCGAAATGTCTGTCGGCATTCCACGTCGGAACATATCGGAGCGCAAGGGCTGAATGATGACAACGACGAACACAGCCGCCTCAAACTTCTCACTGCACGCGATCATGCACGCTCCACACTGATACTGTTTCAACGTGCTCGGCCTCTCATATGGCGCTTGTTTGCTCGCCGAGACTCCGGAACACGGCCTTGCCATCGATAGCGGCTGCGACGCTCAAGCATTCCTGCTTCTCCCATTGATGACTGTACATGCGAAAACAAGAGGAGCCTTGCGGATGGCTGTTTTTAGTTCCCGTTGATGAATATCCCTTGAATATATAAGCGTTGCTTGCCTCAGCTAGCCTCTGCACACCATCAGTCCTCACACCCACACAGACACAGTACCCTCCACTCATAACTCAGTCTTGAACACCCACGCCGATGATCTCTACCAGAGCAGCTGTTCGAGGATCAACAGCCCCCGCGCGGGTAACAGCCCACCTCACCAAGTGCAATGCGTCCAGTATTGGACTTCGACCGACTTTTGCCATAGCGCAGCACATACAGGGCCCAGCTAATCAGCGCCACTTCACATCGTCGAACACTCCTCAAATCAAGGAGTTCTTCAACAAGAAGGAAACGGAGAGAGTTCGCAAGACACCAGCAGCATGGGCCCACCCAGGTGTGTAGTCCCCCAAGTGCACGCTTCGATTCACTGACAGCCTGCAGTCTACACTGAAGAGCAAATCAACGCTGTGACCGTCGCACATCGTGAGGCTCAGACTATGTCCGACAAGGTTGCTCTTCTTGCCGTGAGGTTCATGCGCTGGGGACTAGACAAAGCCACAGGATACCGCCATGAACGAGCAATAGATCTGAACGAGAAGGACCCAGAAGCCGCACGCAGAAAATTCGCAATGACCGAAGAGAAATACATGATCCGAAATGTTTTCCTCGAGTCCGTTGCTGGCGTACCGGGAATGGTGGCGGGCATGCTAAGGCATCTTCATAGCATGCGACGAATGAAGCGCGACAATGGATGGTATGGACACGGCTCCTTAGGAGGCTAGTCTGGCGCTAACAAGTTGCTAGGATCGAGTCCCTGCTTGAGGAGAGCTACAACGAGCGCATGCATCTGCTTGTCTTCCTAAAGATGCAGAGACCCGGGCCTTTCATGCGCTTCATGGTGCTTGCTGCACAAGGTCTGTACCTCCGGAGTAGTGTTCAGCAAGCTCAATGCTAATCACCACGCAGGCGTTTGGTGTAACGCGTTGTTCTTCGCCTACCTCTTGAGTCCGCGTACGGTTCATAGGTTCGTGGGCTATCTCGAGGAAGAAGCAGTGATCACCTACACCCGACAGATCAAGGATCTCGATGAAGGCCGCCTACCCAAGTGGCAGCACTTACAAGCCCCCGAGATTGCAGTAGACTACTGGAAGATGCCTGAAGGTCGCCGAACTATGCGCGATCTCCTTCTGTACAGTGCGCATCATCGAGCTATACCTGAAAATTTCTCGGCTAACAAGCAATAGTTCGCGCAGACGAGAGCAAGCATCGTGAAGTCAACCATACCTTCGGCAACCTCGATCAAAAGGAGGATCCCAACCCCTTCGTAAGCGAATATAAAGATCCAGAAAAGCCGCACCCAAGCAAGGATCTTGCCTTTCCAAAACCTACAGGTTGGGAGAGACACGAGATCATCTAGGCTTGACGAGTGAGCTTGCGTCCCCAGCGGCATGGCACAGCGTTTCTCTTTTCCACTCTTCAAAAGCATCTGAGGCGTTTGGCGGAGACCGGTGAAGCTTTGATTATCATACCTGGAGTTGAAGGAGTTGTTTGCTAGACTCGGTGCCTTCGCGGGCACAATGAAGAGGGGCGGTACGGAAGAACCGGAAACTGCCTCGTAATCACAAGCGTCTCGTCAGCCTCATAGTACCATGACATTGAGCGGATCGGAGTAGACCCCAGGAACGCCCAGGCACCTCACCAAGGACTGTGTGCACAATCAATGTATTGCGCTGCCCTGAATGAAGGGCACAACTCTAACAACGTATGCACCTATACGGTGAGATGCTAGCTGGTAGCTGTGAGTCCACGTCCTCGAAGTCGGTCTGACACTAACTCAGACTGCTGAACAGAATTCAGAGTATCCTGAGACGCTAAGACCAAAGCGGCTCATGCCTCGGTCGGTAAAATTAGCCGAATGACCATGTTGCTACTGTAGGGTGGTAGCTCTAGCCACAGACCCACTTCTCCACGCTTCGTCCACATCGCAAACCCTTACGGAGTACAGCTCGATCGAACTGCGTCTTGGACCTCGAGGAATAAGCTGTTGGGGGACTCGCATTTCTTTGACCATTGCTCGGTTGGTGCATCTGTCAATTCCGCAGACGAAGGCGAAAACAGCCGTCCACACCCATATGAGCCCCAGATTCGAGTGTGACGGTCGTTGGGGTGCGGACTTGCCTGATCATGGCAACGGTTGGCGGCACAGCACACTAACCCCGCACTTCCAAGAGACCGACATTAGCGTCGAGCCAAGGCATAAGCCCCTCAAACGAATGCACCCCACATGCGGTTCTTCCACGAGAGGGATGCCCTGCCACGGCTCCAACGTCAGCGCCGCAAGCCCCCGCGGCTACGCCTGAAGCTAGAAGCCGCAGTCAACTGAACTAACAGCTTATCCTTACACGGTGAGATGGCTCCAGGATACACAGCATAGATGAAGGCAATGCAGCGTGCTGTAACAGCTCGGCATGTCGCTGCTGGCAATCGCCAATGGCTCTCAATGGCGAAGCTCCTTTCGGCCCTTAGCATCTTGTCCCTGACCTGCAACAGCCCCATTCAATGTTGCTATCGAGCTGTCACTCGGAACCTGCTCGATCTGACACAGGACGCCACGTTTCTGCAGCTACGGATCCGCAAACCTCGTGCCGTAGAAGTGGGCCTCAGTACGCAACCCAGCATATCTCCTTACTAGATGCGGCCCTTCTCCGCATCCGATCAGCCAGGCCCTCACTCCTGCCACGCAAATCCCAGCGCGACTGTTTATCCAGGCCCACTGCCCTGGGCGACAGCTCTTATCCGACTATATCAACCAATCAGCCTCAAAGTCACTCCTCGATGCCCTGTGCGGTCCCGTGAATGGCGCAGTGTACTTGCGGATCCGCAGCTATCTCATACGTTGCCCGTGGGACATGTTCTTCGGTCTCACCACAATGTCTTTCAATGCAGGGTAGACTTTGGCAGCTAGCCTTCTTTGGTCGACTAGCACGCTTCAGGCCGGCAAGAAGAGTACAATCCCCTCCTCCGCGCATGCACACTGGTGAATTTGGGGCCGAAGGCTGACGGCAAGTGCGAGCAAAGAGAAGCTCAGTCAAGAGATCTCCCTGGAGCCGAAGATCCTGTAGATGCGGGGTTTTCATGGTTTAAAGGAACCCAGGCCGCCTCCAATGGACAACCATGCCCAGTTGACTTGCTCACCTGTGGTTCCACTCCTATTGTATATACAAAGCTCAGCGCAAGAAAATTAGCGACTGGATCCCAAGATGACGATCCCAGACGAGGCAAGTTGCATTCATACATGTCTCTGAATCTGTTCATGGCTGACCGAACACAGGTTGACATTATCGTGTGCGGTGGAGGATCATGCGGTTGCGTCGTGGCAGGGCGATTGGCCAATCTGGATCACAATCTCCAAGTCCTCTTGATTGAGGGCGGGGAGAACAATCTGAACAACCCATGGGTCTACCGCCCAGGTATCTACCCGAGGAACATGAAGTTGGACAGCAAGACTGCCTCCTTCTACTACTCACGCCCTTCGGAATGGCTTGATGGAAGACGAGCTGTCGTGCCATGCGCACACATTTTGGGTGGCGGATCATCCATCAACTTCATGGTATGGCTGCGACAACCACGAACCCGCAATCCGATCTGACCATGGCAGATGTACACTCGCGCTTCTGCCTCTGACTACGATGACTTCCAAGCCAAGGGCTGGACAACCAAGGAGCTCATTCCTCTCATGAAGAAGCACGAGACATATCAGCGTTCCTGCAACAACCGCGATATCCATGGTTTTGAGGGCCCGATCAAGGTCTCTTTCGGCAACTACACCTACCCGATCAAGGAGGACTTCCTGCGAGCCGTCGAGACTCAAGGCATTCCTGTTACTGATGATCTCCAAGACTTGGTTACTGGTCACGGTGCCGAGCATTGGCTCAAATGGATCAACCGCGATACCGGACGACGATCTGATTCTGCACACGGTTACATTCACAGCACACGATCCAAGTACCAGAACTTGCACTTATTGACTAGCAACAAGGTCGACAAGGTGAGTAGCAAAGCTGATAGTAAGTTTCTACGCAATTGACTCCGATCTAGGTCATCCTTGAAGGCGACCGTGCTGTGGGTGTCAAGGTTGTCCCCACCAAGCATCTCTCCAACAGCCAGGTACCCTCCAGGATCATTAAGGCGCGCAAGCAAATCATCGTTTCCGGCGGAACACTCAGCTCCCCACTCATCCTCCAGCGCTCAGGTATCGGTGATCCAGAGAAGCTCCGCAAGGCTGGCGTCAAGCCTCTCGTGGACTTGCCAGGTGTGGGTCTCAATTTCCAGGATCACTAGTACGTTCATCATTGGCCTTAGGCTGTGATATACTGACATGTCTATCTCAGCCTTACGTTCGCTACTTATCGTGCAAAGCCCAATGTTGAGTCTTTCGACGACTTTGCTCGTGGCGACCCGGCGGTCCAGGAACGCGTATTTAACCAATGGAACCTCAATGGCACTGGCCCACTTGCTACCAACGGTATTGAAGCTGGTGTCAAGATCCGCCCGACTGAAGCAGAGCTTGACATGATGGATAAGTGGCCCTGCCCGGAATTCCGCTCTGGCTGGGACAGCTACTTCAAGGACAAGCCTGACAAGCCCGTCATGCATTACTCGGTCATTGCTGGCTGGTTCGGCGACCACATGGTCATGCCACCGGGCAATTTTTTTACTCAATTTCACTTTTTGGGCACGTTTCATGGTATGACTCGATCAGTCGACTCACAGCTGACCGAATACAGAGTATCCATTTTCTCGTGGCTCCACACATATTATTTCACCCAACCCATACGAAGCTCCAGACTTTGATGCAGGCTTCATGAATGACAAGCGCGACATGGCACCCATGGTGTGGGGATACATCAAGTCTCGTGAGACTGCGCGCCGTATGGACGCATATGCTGGAGAAGTCCAGGCTATGCATCCATTTTACTCGTATGACAGTCCTGCTCGTGCTAAGGATATGGATCTTGCGACCACGAATGCGTATGCTCTTCCAGGGAACATTACTGCCGGCATTCAGCATGGTAGCTGGACCATGCCCCTTGAAAAGGGTCGTGCGCCTGAGCCCAACTGGGTCAACTCCAACTGCCAAGAAATTCTGCCAGACCTCGAGTACTCGACTGACGATATCAACCACATCATCAACTGGACTAAGCGTAAGTCTATCCTGTAGCTCCACTCACTTATTCCATCCTGCTGACATGTTCCAGGCCACGTTGAGACCACCTGGCACTCTCTCGGCACGTGCTCCATGGCTCCTAAGAACGGCAACTCCATCGTCAAGCACGGCGTCCTCGATGAGCGCCTCAACGTCCACGGCGTCAAAGGCCTCAAGGTCGCCGATCTGTCCATCTGCCCCGATAACGTCGGCTGCAACACGTACAGCACTGCGCTTCTCATTGGCGAGAAGTGTGCTGTCCTTACTGGCGAGGATCTTGGCTACAGCGGCTCTGCGCTCGACATGAAGGTACCGGAGTACCATGCCCCGAGGGAGATTACTGGCTTGTCAAGGTTGTAAATGTGCGGAGGATGATTCTGGTTGGTGGTATGAATGAAGAGATGTATGGTGGATTACTCACGTGTAATCGATCGTTGGGTATTTGTCGCCCTGTTGGCGCAAGTGGGTACTTATCACGAGACTGAAATGAACACGAACACCAATTCAAGCATGTACATATGGATGAAGGATCTCTCCGTTTCCGTATCCTGCCCTCGGTCAAGTGGCAGTCTTTCCCCATCCCCCATGCCAAAGCACGACCCTCCACCCATCCACATCCTCAAATGTCCTCCCCCGCCCCTCCTGCTCCCACCACGGATTCACACTCCTCACACTCTTACACCCTCCTTCCTCGCCCACGCTCTCCATCCTCGCCACAGCCTCTTCCCACTCCTCCTTCACAGGTAGGTAGAAAACAAGTAAATTGTCCTCGGTCGGTGCGCGCCCTTCTGCTTCTTCATGGCCCTCCTGCGTGGTGAATTCGAGATGGTAGGGCAAGGATGGATGGCCCAGCATAACGCCATCGAACCCATTATGGGCGGTAAAGGACGACAGGATGTGGAAGCCGAGGCCGGTAGTATAGAAGGCGAGAAGGGAGGAGATAGAAGGGGTTGGGCGGGCAATGCGGAGGTGGGCGGTCAGCAGAGGGTTCGATTTGGACATTGTGACCTCGAGTAAGGGCTAGATGGTGCAGTATTGTCTCGCAGTTAGATTTGGTATACGAAATGGTATTGTTGAGCTAATGAGGTGTGTGTATGTACTTGATTTCGGTGTGAGTAAGCGAAATGGTCTGGACCAAAGTTACGAGACGTAGGCGAGAAAACCCAAAGTATATGAACACAGCCCCGATTGATCAAACACCTCTCAATATTCTTCCCGACTACTACTCATACAATTTCCCTTTGGCCGCAACCTTCCCCCTCACCAACCCAATCCTCACCGCCGCCATCCCGCTCTTTACATCTCCCACCAACCTTGGCACCTCCCTCATCCCCTCACACTCCTCAACCTCCAGCGTATTCGAACAGCCCACAAAACTCCTCGTTACACCCTCCTTCAACTCCGCACCGAGTCTAAACATCGCGTAGCCATGCAGAATCGCGCTCCACGCCCCAACTCTCCCCACACTCCCTCTCACCCTCTAAAATCGACTAATATCCCTCCCAAACATCCAGTTCACCACCCAATAGATCGGCACCAGGATCTTATTCCGCCAGCTCACCGTCCTCGTAATATACGCGCCCCGCCAAACAATCCACGCCAAGTACCCTTGCAGCCTCCCTCCCCCTCCACCCTGGAACAGCGCATTCCAGTTCCCGATATAGGCCAGTGTGCCTAAGTTCTTGTACGTGAAGCCAACTTTGTCGAAGTCGCCCTTGTTCAGGCGTTTGGCGAGCCAGTCGGCCTTTTGGGACGCAACTTGCGCGGTGGCGGGGTAGGTGGTGGATTCGATGATGCCGCAGTCGCCAAGGGCGAACACGTCGGGGTGGATGGCTTCGGTGGTGGTCTCGGCGTCGCCTTGGGGGACCAGTTTGATACGTAGGCGGTCGTCCGTGATAAGGGAGCCGGACTTTGCATCCTTTTTGACTTTCCATTGCGTGGATTGTGTGGATGAGGAGGACAATAAGGTGAGGTTTGAAGGGGCCTCACGGACGTGGTCGAGGGCTTGAGCGACGAATGGGTTCTGCATAAGGCCAGTACCTGTTGAGGTAGTATGATGTTAGCTCACGAGACTCTATGATGGGAGCCTGAGAGGAAGACTTACTCCACACGCACATGCCGACGCCAATCTCGCCTTCTTCCTTGACTTTGAGTGTGTACAGCTGTTCACCGCCTGTCCCCTCTTTGTCCTTTTCTTTCGGCGAACCGGGGCGGAGTTCCTCGACATGATGGCTCGTCTTGATATCAATTCCCCTTCTCTTGAACTTCTGCATCGCATAACTAGCCAGTTTCTCGTCGAACATGGGAAGTACCTTTTCCGCGACGTCGTAAACTGTAATTTTGTGGAATTGGATCAACTCTGGATATATCTTCTTCAAGTCCTCGTTGATCAGATCGTGCAGCTCGGCGCTGAACTCGATACCTGTTGGGCCGCCCCCGACAACCGCAAAATTAAGGAGTTGCCGTCTCATCGCATCGCTAGTAGTAGGTAGTGCCGCGCCCTCGAAACACGCCAGCAGTCGATTTCGAATCTTCCGTGCGTCCCCTACGTCTTTGAGGAAGTATGCATGTTCTCTTACTCCCGGTGTGCCAAATGTCTGACTATAACATCCGACGGTGACAATTAACTTGTCGTAGCCCAAGTCAAATACTCTACCCTTCTGCACATCTCTTCTCTTCTCGGCTTCTCTCTGCTCCTTGCTCTCACCCGCGTGCCGATCCGTTGTCAACGCCATGCCCTGCTTGGGGTCATCGACCGCCTCTTCAATCGTAACTGTCTTGTTCTTGAAATCGACATCATCCGCCCAACCTTGGAAAAAGTCGACTTTGGTCCTGTGGCTGCGCACAGGTTCGAGTGCTGTCCGGAATTCCAGCGTCCCAACAGCGGTGCTAGCGAGGAGAGGAGTGAAGGCGAAGTATGACCGCGGAGACACGACAACGGCTTGAAACTTCTTGGGGTCTAGGGAACGCGCAACGGTGAAGCCAGACCAGCCTGATCCAAGAATGACCACACGCTCGCGGTCTGAATGTGTGGTTAGATGGTGAGAGTTTGAACACGAAGCATGCTCATCGTCCAGACGAAACTTACTGTTTTGCCCAGAATCCAATTGACTGATCATTATCCTCCTTCTCTGCTGCAATCCGCCAGCACTTCTCCGACATAGCGATGTCGCATGTGACCACGTGTTTTGCACCAGCACTTCTCTCACGCCTGACGGCAATTGCGACATTCGACTCGAAGACAGCATCTTGCGACTGATTCTGTTCAGTCGCAATCAATCCCAAGCCAGTCAATTGCTCTCCAAAATCTGAAACGCCAAACATTTATATCCAGACTATCCCGGGTACTTGCGGAATGTCCAGAAATGACGTACCAAGGACGGAAACTTTGACGAGCCGCCGATGCGTGCCGACACCCCAGTCAATTTGTTTCGTGCCCTTGAGCCGCACTGTAATACTCGGATGGATGCGTGCGCGGTGTTTGCGGAACTCCCATTTTGGGGCTGAAAGGAACCGCACGCCGATGTGGTTCGGTGTGATGCAGGTGTTATGGTACGGCTCGTTTCCAATTCGGGAAGCTACCGCTACCAGCTTGTAGGAAGTTAGAGTACCAAGATGGCGCATGCCTAGAGTCGAAGAGTAGCCGAGCCTTCAGTCGCATTGCGTGTGCTTCATGTTCGGATGTCTTGCTGTCTAGTACCAGCCGAGATATGTAGTAATGTATACCCACGTGATAAAGCTCGCTGCAAAGATCTTGCAATGACAAAGGTAAACCACGTCCAATCTATTACCACATTGCGATTGATTTGGGTATCCATTCCAAGAAAAAGTAGCAAGACACCAACCGGACGCCAGATGCCATCTTGGTAGCAAAGCCCAGCCCTCAACTCCAAACACCAATTTTGCCCTCATAATCATGTCAGCTGTTCTCACTTCTGCTCCACACTACCTCCAAGATACCCAACCACATCCCCCGCCCTCTCCAACCGTGCCCTCGTCTCCGGCAAACCCTTGTTCAATCGGCTCAAGCCTTCAATCGCACGTTCCCAATTCCTCCTTACCTCCTCGCCCCTCACCAGCGCAGCCACATCAGCAAGTTCATCCTCCTCCACCACCACGTCGTTCTGCGCCTGCAGCATCGCGTCCGTCTCCCTTGCGAACTGTGTCTGAAAAGTAGCTGCGGCTGCAGCGGGAGTCGTCCGACGATGTTGTGAGATTTTGGCGATCAGTGCATCCCTTTTGGCAATGGTAGTCCCAACCTTACTCCTCAGCTTCTCGTCAAAAACCTCGTATTCCTCCTTCTCTACCAGACTCGCTCCTTCCTCCACAATTCCTTCCATCTTATCCCCATGTGCATCGACCTCGTCCCCTTCTCGGCCGCGCTGCACAACATCGATCCCATTGATGGAGATATTGTTGCGCATTCCTGCCAACACTTGCGCGACGAAGGCATCGACGAGTTCTTCGACAGTTTTGCGGAGCTCATCGGGTTCAGACGTGTCGGAAACGGGCGGGAGGTGCAGGTCGAGTTTGCGGCGCGCGGCTGTGCGGAGCTGGGTTGTGAGGAAGGTGAGATCGGCTGGTGATTGCAGTTCTATCTTCCTGTGTTCTGACTCCATGGCGTGCTATTGCGAGGCGTGTGGTGGTGGAAGGCGGCGTGCGGCTGTTGGAGTGTGCGCAGTTGCGCGCGTAGGACGATTTCTTCTTTAGGCAACAGCGTGTGCAAACAGATTGAATATGTAACGTGTGGCGTGATTTCGTCGTGGAGTTGCGGTCGTCGTGCAGGGGGCTGATGTTGTTTTGGTGTGTTTCGGCTCGAGGTCGCTTGCGTACTTCCACAGCCTTGTTCGGATCAAACAAGGGTGGTTTCTAAGTTGCAAGATGTTCACCCTGACTCTAAAACATAGCAGACGCAGTAAGCTCGCGCAATGGTCGTTGTGGTGCAGGTTGTTGGCTTTGTTTTGGTCTTGTACGGCCGGGACACAGATCGCGACTTCTGCTTCTGCTATCGATAAGCAAGTCGCGTCTGAGCCGAGGTGGGGCAGGACACGCTCCGCTGTGGAGCCCTTCAGTTTGAAGCGTGAGACAACTTGATGTGTGGATTCGCGTTGGAACCAGAGCTGCAGATAGTCTCATAGTGGTTGATTGAAGTAGTCATAATGTTAGTTGCCGATACGGCGGCATCCAGCCTCCGCCGGATACAGCATGAGTGAAAGCCATCCTAACGCCGCCATTGCGCCCATACCCATATAATACAGTCCATAACTCCAAAGCCAATACCCAAAACCAGAATCCTCTGCCATTTCCAAAGCGCCCTCCAGAAGCCCAAAAACATGACCAAGTGAAGTCCTCCAGCGTTACGCCATGCCCCATATAGAGGCACCCTCATCTGCTCGGTCAGGACGGAAACATCCTCCTCACCTCCTCATCTGTAACGACGACGTCCACCACCGGATCCTGGCGTCTCTCGAGGTCGTCGAAGTGTACGTCGGCGTAGCTGGGTAGGAAGATTTCTGTTGTCGCAACAATTAGCCTTTGCTCATTGCCATCTTGCCTGTCTCGTCGCTAGATCCACGGCGCCGCAGCTTGTGAGATGACGAACATACCTTGATTCCAATCAAACCCTTGGCTCGCTTTAATACACGTAATCTGTTCCCCAGTTAGCCCCATCTTGAGCATCACAACTCCGGGTATGAGGTGACATGACGTACCAACCGGGGACTCTCCTCCTCGCCCACATTGACCACCGTGTAATCCGCCTTCGAGAACGTCGCAGCTATTCACCAATTAGCTCCCAAACCTCAACACCGAGTCTTCGCACTCGGGGATACGACGTACACATCAAGCTCTCTTTCCTGCGCTGTTGTCCAGGACTATACGAAGGGCTCGACGAGGCCGACGACGAGGACGAGAACGCAAAGCTGCCATACGCGAAGCTAGACGTCGAACTCGCACTCGCACCCGCCGACGTTCCCGACGATCCGAGCTTATTCTTCCGCGCTGGTATCGCAATCGCATTGCTGCTGGACGCCGGACTCGAATTCGATGATGTCGCCATAGCTATATCCGTGTAGAGATGATACGATTGTATAAGTCGGAATGCCAGCTAGCTAGCAAATACGTCGAGCCAGTACAGAAGTCCAAGTCCAGAGATTACGCTCAGAAGAAGAAGGAGAAAGACAGAAGCAAGACTCCCATCATCATAAACCCACAGCCTCACATGCACTCGTCTGACTCCCCATCAACGGGGCAAGCTCGCGCCAATCACAGCCCCGCATGCGCGCTGGCGCCTGACGATCGGCTGGGATGATGATGGCGCTAGGCGGGTGCACGTGTGACGGGCACCCGTGCTCGCGGGCTGGTGGTGCATGCATCAACATGATGCAGCGTTATCTCTTATCTTGCACTTGTACTCCGAGGATGCAGGTGGATGGATTGCGCAGAAAGTGTACCGACAATCGCCACTACGAGAGACTGCTAATGACTTGATACTGAGTATGCTCTGGGGACCGTGTGCAAGCACGATTGTGAGATATGTGACGTAGTGCTGTCCAGGGTGCGGAAGACAAAGGAACGGTCATCGCTTTACTCGATCATGCTCTACTCCAATGACAGGGACGAAGGTCCGGGACATACCGAGCGACTCGGCCTTGCGCTGAGAGTCATCAATCTGTATCGAAGATTACGTTTCCCACCACCGGTGCACGTTGTCAGAAGCATCCGACACGTCAAGCAAGAGCGAACACGCTCATCCATTATCAGTCTCATACCTAATGCGACCAATCCATCCCTATCGTACATAGGATATCTCTCGCACAAACACAAAGGAGAGAAATCGGTCCCGCCGAATCCCAATAGCACAGCGCAGGCTAGGAGAGACGGGCAAAGGAAGAAGAAACGCCAGTCGAGGTACCCAGACCTTTGATGCTATCCCTCGAAAGTGGTGCCAACATGCGTAATTAGAGCGAGAGTATAGAAGGGGTACATAGGAAATATTCCGACCACAGGTTGCTTTTGGCACTCCCCAAAATGAGATAACACTGCCATGGTGTGAAAAGACCCTCGTTTCAGTCTCTTGATGTTTTCCACATCACGAGAGATCCATCTCCATTCTGCTCTCATCCACCCCAGGGGTATCCCAAAACAATAAGGTAGCGGCAACCGCAGATACTCCAAACTCCGGCGCCGTAATGTGCTTAAGAATGGTCGTAGTCGGGAGTTAGGAATGGCGTGCGCCGAAAGCATCAAGCAGCGGCGAGAACATAGCAAAAGTCGGGGGTATCATAGCTTTCTCGTTGCGCATCGCGGGTAGGGAGGAGACGATCCTACCATCCCTTCTTCCGTGCGAAGCGCTTGTTGAGCAGCACCAGTACTTTTGAGACGTTGAACTGGACGTATTCGAGGTCTAGGTCTTCCTGGTTGTCCTTTTGCATTTCGAGCAAGTCATCGAGCTTAAGGTCAAGCTCGAGCAGGCCTCGGTTGCGGCCCTTGTAGTGCAGTGAGATTACAAAGGTACCCGGCAGCGGGCTTGTGAAGTTGAAGTAGATGTTGGCTCTCCGGTTCTCCGGAACATTGCTCTTCTGGATGACGCCCTCCTTTTCCAGCTGTTGATGGGTGAACTTGTATGGGCCCAGAACTTGGTGCTTCTGTTGCTTTCTGGTCTTGCCCTCAGATTGGCTGCGGACGTTATGCAGATATGACTTGTACGTCTCAAGTTGGCCCACCAAGTACAGGTTGTGGTCCCGGATTGTGCGGAACACCTCCTCGAGCTTCCTTGTCTCTTCGATGACCTTGTCTTTCATGGATCCAAGATGGACCAGCTCCTGCTCGACTTCATCTCTGAGCAGTGAAAACTGGTCTTCCTTGTCAATGACACCCAACTCCTGCAATTGACTGAGCAACTCCATACTGCGAATGCCCTTCTTCACCATGATTGAGTCGTTCTTGGTTGTTGCCGCTGCTTCTGCGATTCTATCGAGTCTCAACGGCCTTCGGGTGATGGAGCTGTTTGGTGGTAATGATCGAAGGATCATGACGAATGTCGACTTGGCTTCCATGAAGAAGATCTCCTCTTGGGTGATATCGAGAGCAGCTGTGAAGTCGTCCAGTGGTGTCTCCCACTTGCTGAACAGGGGCAGGTTGATGGCTCTGTTCTCTTTTCTCGGGAGCTGAGCTGGTGCAGGGCCAAGCTCTTGTAAAATCACACCCAAATGCGAACTGTCATCCTTCGCCTGAAAGGGATTAGTGACAGGCGTCTGTGGTATTGTAAGCGCGTAACCTACCAATTCGGTGGCATGTCTCTCCAACAACGAATGTGTAGCATACACTTCGTTCAGTGTGATTGAGAGCTCGAGGTCCTTTTTTGACAAGGCAACATAATTGTCCAGCTCCAGGCTCTCGTAGAAGTCCTGCACTTCGCAGAGATCGAGGAGGAACTTGTTGATGCGGTCCTTGTTCTGATGGACGAAGGGCTGCAGCTTGGCCATGTAGGGCTCCTTTGCGTACGAGGGCTTGTTTGCCAGATTTTGCAACATCTTCGCAATATATGTAAGGGTGCGCTTTGGATTCTCGGCTGGGGTTGCATCAATGAGCATGTACGATCGCGGTGTGACGATGGCGGGGTTGATGAAGCGCAGGAAGAAGAAGCCGCCGATGAGCGTGCAGATGGTCTGGTCCTGCGCGTCGGGGTACTTGCGTCGTGAAAGACTGCGAATCTGCTTACAGATCCAGCGGATACCGTAAGGCGTCTCCTCGAGTCCTTTGATAATGGTGGTGAGGAAGTTGTTGGCAATCTCTATCAACATGCTCACGCGCGGCGCGATAATCTGCTGCACCTTCTCATTCTCCGTGGCCTGCTCTGCAGTGACTGCCCTGGGAAGATCGGGTGGCAACTTGCCTTGCTCCTCAAGCTCGGCGACCATCTTCTCGTACACCTTGAGCGGGTTGATCTCGAGGTCGAGATCCTTTAGCTCGATCAGCGAGTTGATGCTGTCTTGCAAGACCACCTTGAGGTAGCTCTGGCCGGGCCCTCTCCGGGTGTACGTGGTCATCATGCGCGAGACCGGGGTGTTAGCGCGCAGAAGCGAACTATAGTCTGGGGTGTTGTCGAATTGGTAGGTAAGCACCGACTGTTCCGGATATATTAGCGTTTATTCTCCGAGTTTCGAGACGCCACATACCTGAAACATGGTCAAGAGCAGGTGTTCCTCGCGGCTCTCGTACTGATTTCCGTAGATTGTGAACATGACGGTCTGGAGCAGCGCGTCGATCTCGGCCATGGAGACGAGTCGACAGAGATGTGCAATGTGTCGCGGCTCAGACTGGAGGAGGAACAGCAGATTGCCGTACTTCTGCGTCTTGTCGTCGTTGGGGAAGAAGCCTTCCTGCAGCTCCATGCCTTCTTCGAGGTGGCTCGCGACTTCGTTTTGCTGCGTGTGTCAACAGTGGCTCATCGGACATGATGTGCACACGTACTTCTTCCAGCGCCATGCGGTTTTGGATAAGCAGCGCTATCCGCGAGTCGAGATAGCGCACGTCCTTCTCGAGGACGAAGTTCTTCTTGGATTGCGACGAGATCTTTGCCTTGAGCTCGCGGAGGATCTTCTGGGCTGCGCAGTGTTAGCCTCAGCCTGAGCATTGAACGTGAGCGAATGCACCTCTGGCCAAGTCATCTTCAATCTCCAGCTCCTTGTCCTTTGCCGACATGGACAGGTACAGGGCTGTGACCGAGTACCGCTTCGACTGGCGCACCGAGCGCGAGCCGTCGTGCGAGGACATTGTGTTCTGGCGCGAGACGGGGATGAAGGACGACGACGAGGACGTCGATGCCCGCGACGGAGCGTGCAGCATCGAGACGGCCATGCTGGAGTCGCTGGCGGCGAGGTGGACGGGCCAAGGGAGGCTGTTGTCGAGGCACGGTTGCACGAGCCCTGGCGGGTCGGCGACAAAGAAGGCGCTGCTCAGGTACCGGTGTCACGGCGCCTGTTGCGGTAGCACACCCGCGCTTTGTCTTGCGTGGGCTGGAGGGCCGCGGTAGGCTTCTTTGTGCGCGCAGGACGGTTTGCCTGGAAAGCGCCTAATTGCAGCGGGCGGGCCCGTCCAGCGAGACTGTGCGGCGGCAGCGGGCGCTGTTTGCGCGTGTTGGTCGCGGACAGCAAGGCAGGCGAGCAATTACTTTTGGGCGTGGGCGCGGAGAGGTGGTTCGCGACGGCTGAGGGGTGGGCGGCGTGCGGGCTCTCTGGCGCGCAGAGACGGGAGACGTCGTGGTGAGTAGTGAGTGGTGAGGGAGGCAGGGCGAGGGCGAGGGCAGGCGCAACTCGGCGGCGGCAGGAGCGATGTGATGTAGGGCAGCAGCGATGGACGTTTCAGGGAGGCCTAGCTCATTAAGTGGGCCAGGGCCGCACTGCGAGTGTGGAGAGCAGCAGCACTGGAGCTAGACGTCCCGGGTCGACGTGCATTGCACTCGCCCGCAGCTGCAGATGCGCTCGACACTAACACTCCAGGGTCGGCCGTCGCAACGAGGGCGTCTGCAGCAATTGTGTTGCGCAAGCCGAGCTTTGAACCACTGCAGAACGGGGCACCGCGCCCTGGCAGGGTTCGCATGCAGCGAACTCTGAAACCCGCCGTCACCTGCCCCCTATCTGCCTCAAAGCGGGCAAGCCCCGCCGCGGTTCCTGGCGTGCCTGGCTAGCAGCCAACGTCCAGGGCACGCCAGACAACCTCTGTGTGCTCCGGGAGCGGCCTGCG
>TARA_R110002003_G_scaffold3_4_pt1 | contig 19441 bp, 20 predicted proteins | sample TARA_R110002003 | Tara Oceans TARA_R110002003 (sample SAMEA4396441) | marine metagenome | biome: Westerlies Biome; feature: [SRF] surface water layer (ENVO:00010504); material: water (ENVO:00002006), including particulate matter (ENVO:01000060) such as... | depth 5 m
TCTCTCAAACAGTTGTTGTGCTCAACTTAGCAATCCATGTATTTGCCAGACCCTACCATTATGCCGGCCTGATGCCCTCATACAGAGTCTCGAGTTTCAGCTCTTCAATATCAGACTTCCATTCTCGAGCTCGCGGTAGTGAGATTCGCCATCCACGATCCTCCATTTCTTCCAGCAACGCCGCAGACTTGCGCTCTGCATCATCAACATCCGTGGCGCAGATGACGAAGGTGGTGAGGTAGAAAAATACGAAAGGAAATCTTGAGTTGATATAGTGCTGGATGTAGTATTGCCAAGCATTGGCGGACGATGGTCTATCAAATGCTTTGCGAAGTCAGTCAATAAGCATACAGCTGGAGCTAAAAAACCCCCCAGAGTTTACTTACGCATCGCGTTCCAATGGTAAACATGCCCTTCCCACGTCACAAAGTTCAACCCAGTCCGCCCTAAGCTTTTGATTGCAGGCATAGGCCATGCGCAGTAGTGTGTCTGAATGGAGCCTTTTGTCGCGATGGCTGTAGGGTACTTAGTCTTGTAGGCCTGTGCAAACTCCAGTAGACAACTCTTCAACGGGAGTGGTAGAGAAGGCGCACGCTCGACTTCGGCAGCTGTGGCGTCTCGCTTGTATGGAAAGTAGAGGTCGTATGCGCCATCTGTGCCCTGAACAACGACAGGTCGCGCCTGTGGTCGTTCCCAATCTGGAGACAGAGAGACAAGTCCGCACCGCTCCATATCTTCGACGACCCGTCGAATGAAGCGATTGGTATCTCTAGCGCCTGACTCTGAAGCCATGCGCTCCTGATTTGTAGCAATGATGCTAACGTCTGGATCGTGGCATCTGTATCTATTGCCTTCGTATTGGACATCAAGAGGGGCCGAATACCGCAAGTCTGGTGAGCTCTCAATTGTTATCTCTTCCAGGAAGATCTCCTGTACCGAGGCCGGTATGATTTCGCGGATCACGCGTTTTGCGACTTGCCTTGGCGATGGATCGCCACAGAGCATGAGCAAAGTGTCCTGCACAATATCCATCAGCTGGAAGGGTAGTCCAATCTCTCGATCTATTATGATGAACTGCCAAGAGTCAACCACTATAGGGTCATACATCGTGGTTTTGCCTCTCCGCAATTGATTCTTGACATCCTCTAAAGTCATCGTCGTGCTGTAGCGGACGGTTTGTAGCTCTTCGTGTGTCATTGCAGAACGATGGCGGGAAATGAACAAATCTGGCTCAGTGGGACGCACAGTTGCATCTGCATTTGTCCCTTCGTATACCACGAGGTATAAACGCTCTTTCCGTTTGCGTATCTCGTCAAGAAATGCTTGGGTCAAAGGGTCGCCAATAGCCATCTGACCGCATAGATAGTTGCGTGACTGTCGCTGTACCCAGAGCTCGCCTTCTTTTCGCAAACCTGCGTGTGCAGAGAAGTCGTCTTTGCTTGTTGGAATGAAGCCCATGTAGACACCTGTCATGCATTCGCTTAGAATGCTCGCTGGATCGTACCAGTGCTCGTTATACAACCCCAACATGAGCAATTTGCAGATGGTGGTGTAGTCCTCGAAGTTGGAACAGATGCTCGCGAGACTCCACGGTGTCAGGAGTGTCGGGAACCAACGATAGCTAGGAAAGTTAGTCCAGGCTCAGGGAACCAAAGGCCAAAAAAAAACCTACAGTATGTCCCAGCATGGCTTGGTCATCTTGAGACCCTCGGTCGTGCTTGGTATTGTTCCCCCTAACAGCTGGATTGTCTTGATGTCCCCGCCAGCCAAGGTCTGAGCGCAAATCGCCACCCGAAGATACTGAACCGCGTGTGGGCGCCAGGCTTTCTCGAAAAAGTCACAATACATCTCTAACTGACTTGCTTGGCAACCAAACAGGAACTGATCTATACTCTTTGATTTAGTGGCGTGTTCCAATGTGCCAGCCTCGCTATCATTGAGTATCATGATGCGAAACCATGCACGAACGATATCTGTGCCATTGTCATTGGCAGCTTGATCTGCGGGCGAAGGAGATCCAACTTTCTTGGGGCCGTCGCTCAGATCAGGCACGATAGTGTATAAACGTCGTATGCTGTCGGCGCAGAGATCGAGGTAGAAGTGCTTCAGGACGAGAATAGCGCCATTGTCAGGCATACCTTGCAAGGATCCGATAGGTATCTTTGGATCAAGGGGTGACTGGAGTATCATGATTTTCTCAAGGTTGAACGAGTCTGGATGAGGTGTGCTGACTGCAGGCGTTTCTGGCGTAGGACCGCGGTTGAGGTGATGCACTGTTGACGAGTCAGATGAGTCCACCTGGGCAGGAACAGCAAAGGGCAAGTGCATACTGAGCAACGTGTCAGCCAGCTGCCTAACATCTGCCTCTAACTTTGCCAACCATCTGATGTAGTCCTGAATGTCGCCACCGCGAGGATAGAACCTGTCTCGTATCTGGCGCCGAAGGTCCACGGACAGCCGAAGCTTTATAACTTTCTGTTTAGCGGTTTCCGAGCTAAGTACTGCCACCTTTTCTGCGTCTCTCTGGGCTCTACTCCATCGTGCGTTCAGTTCCTTCCATTCCTGGTGATGCTTGTGGCACCATGGGTCTTGCGCGGTCGATGCAAGTGCTACCTGACACAGACGTCTATCTGGATCGAGTGCGTCGCAGACGTGACCACGAGTAGCAGTCGAGTCTTGAACTTCAGTCGGTCGAAGAAGATGCCTCACTTTGCCTCTAGCAGAAGGCCGTCGGTCTTGCAGGCTGCTGACCCGCAGTTGTACACTCATTGCGAGTAGTCGTATGAAAGAGGGCGAAGTCGCACTGAGGAGAGGCTCGATGAGTACACCCACACTGGGAGAAGGATCCGCCATAATAACATTCCGCTACGCAATATTGGACACCTGCCACAGGGAGCTATCCAACCTGTCGGTAAGGGGCGCTGCAGGCCCAATTTGATTTGGGCCGAGTGATGACTGCTCAGTACGGCACAGACATTCTGCGATCAGTCGCAAGGTAAATCACTCGTCTCGTAAGCTTGGAACCAAATGTAACAAAACGCCTTTTGTGAACAAGTCAAAACTAGCAGAAAGATGTAGGCTTCAGAGAACAGTTGCGATATGAAAGATTATTGCACGCGCAAACCATGCTCGATGAAGGCCCCCTAGTCGCGCTGAGCGAGCGCGTCAACGTGGTTCCACGCAGCCACAGGGCGGCACAATAGTGCGGCATAGTCAGCCACCGTGACCAAGCCCATGTTCCGACGCAGCGGGTGTATGTTAAGGAGCATTCTGTGGACTACATCAAGTATCATTGCGATCCTTCGAAAGACATGAAGGACGCATGCCTGTGGTATCGAAAGACTAAACCACACCGGTGATGCTTAAAGTATCTTTACAGCAATCCACATGCTCATTGTAGATCTCAACGACTGTCGCTCCCGCAGAAGGCCCGCAGGAGAGCCTTTAGATGCCGACTACATTTACATCGCCCAGGTGACTTGTCAAATGTGCGTGGGACATGGCTTGGCTCGACACGAGTGAACAGTTCCTTGCTCAAGATTTTGAGCTCCGATTGTTCGTTTTAGGTTGCGGACTAACAAATCGATGTTCGGGCGGTAGCCGCCATGAACTCCGGCTACTTCAGCCACGACGAACCCTCAGGTTCATCCTTGAAAACAAGCCTTGGACAGATTAGGAGTTTCAAGACATGCGCCTGTACGCGTACAAGATAGGATAACGGCCGTCCACACAAACAGCCAATGACGACCCGGGCAAATCCCTGAGGTTGCGTCATGCTCCGAAAGTGCTGCGCACACGGTCCCGGCATTCAGCACTCAGAGGCAGTTCAAAGCTCCGTTGTCGCCTCTCTTCTCGCTCCTGTGTAAACTCACGGACCCAACGCTTGAGAACCTCATTGCTTTTTGCCAGACGTATTAAGCTCGCCGCCGCGGCGGTGTCTACGCAATGTTATATTTGCCATGCACACTACAGAGGGAATAATGGGTTTGAACGTGGAGGGAGCATAGCTCGGCGACAAGGGCGTCTCTTCTCCAAGCAACCCCAGTAGCATTTTGCGTCCAAGGCTTCCCCACATCTCGGTATACCAAATGCGGCTGGCACGGTCGTTAGTAGACCTCGGCCCTTGACATCACAGACTTCATGAAGCTTGCGTCGCCCAACTTTCTCCAATATACTCAGAGCGTGGCTACGCAATAGTGCCAAAGTCTCTTCTAGTCAAAGCGTCACAAATTGCTTACAGCAGTAATAAGTTCGGCTACGATTGGGCGCTGCAGAACAAGCCGCATTACACACGTACGCCCTACAGACATCCCCCGCACACCCGAGCTTCGCAACACACCACGATGGCGATATCCACAGCCATTCGCATATCGCCCACGCGTGCAGCACGTGCACTCAATCTTCTCCGCACTGTACAATTCACGCATCCGCCATCATGCCCCTGCCATTCCAACCCCAACTACCACCAACAAACGCCGTCAACCATCCAGCAAGCACGCCGACATTTAGCTACACCAATCGATCATTCCCAACAGAAGGAATATGCTTTTGAGATGGCAGCATCTAGCATCCGATTCGGTCCTGGCTGTACGAAAGAGGTTGGTATGGACTTCAAGAACTTGGGGAGTAAACGCGTCATGGTTGTCACGGATCCAAATGTAAGGAAACTCGATGCGATGAAGCAGGTTGTGGAGGGACTAGAAAGAGAAGGTGTTTATTATGAGATTTTTGACAAAGTTCGAGTGGAGCCCAAGGATCATTCCATAAAAGAAGCCATCGACTACGCCAAGCCTTGGAAACCAGATGCGTTTCTCGCTGTAGGAGGAGGTAGCGTCATCGATACTGCCAAGCTTATGAACCTGTATACTTCATTCCCCGAGGCCGAATTCCTGGACTTTGTAAACGCACCTCTGGGCAAGGGCATGCCAATCCCCGGCAAATTGTTTCCACTGGTTGCTGTGCCGACAACAGCAGGAACAGGATCTGAGACGACCGGTACCGCAATCTTCGATCTTGTGTCTAAACGTGCGAAGACAGGAATTGCGCATCGCAATCTTAAGCCTACGCTCGGCATAGTTGACCCCCTCAACACCCGCACCATGCCCTCCGCTGTTCACGCATCATCTGGTCTCGACGTGCTTTGTCACTCCCTGGAATCCTGGACTGCAATTCCATACTACGAACGTACACCGCGTCCATCAAATCCGATCAACCGTCCTGCATATCAAGGCGCGAATCCCATCTCCGATATCTTCTCCCTCAAGGCGCTAAAAGACACTGTCAAGTACCTGCCCCGCGCAGTCAAAGACCCCGAGGACCATGAAGCTCAGAGCCAGATGCTGCTAGCTGCAACTCTCGCTGGTGTGGGATTCGGCAACGCTGGCGTGCATTTGTGTCACGGTATGTCGTACCCTATTTCTGGCCAAAATCCGGGCTACAAACATGCCGGATACGACGTCGATCATGCCATCATTCCTCATGGTGTATCTGTCGCTGTGACTGCTCCTGCGGTCTTCAAATTCACAGGTGCATCGAATCCGGAACGTCATCTCGCCGCCGCCGAGGCGTTCGGCGTTGACATCTCGAACGTGAAGAAGGAAAGTGCTGGCGAGGTGTTGAGTGAAGCATTGGCAGAGTTTCTAATCAAGCTGGGTGACCAGCCGAGGGGTTTGAAGGCTCTTGGATTTGGCAGGGACGACCTGGATGGGTTGGTGGAGGGTACAATCCCACAAGCCAGAGTGCTGATGCTTGCGCCTAGTCTGGAAATGAACGATCTGGATGTGGAGAGGGAGCAGTTGAGGAATTTATTTGAGGAAGCAATGGAGTATTGAGCCACTCATTGGCAAGGAGATTCTGGTTGGGAAAAATTCGTGGACTGTACATATTCGAAGCATCGAAAAGTAAAAAACCGACTTGAAAGAACTGTAATTCTTATATCCAAATTGCATGTGCTTCTTGGATCTACATGACCTGAACGGTACCGGCAGGACGTGAATTCAACCCGCTCTGACCAACCACTCCAATTCAGTTCTCTGCTCATCTGTTACCAAGTCCCCGAACTTGTGAACAGTCAAGAAATCATGGTCCGAGTATTCGAAACCCGGGATGACCGTCTGTTCATTTGTCAAAGCCGTGCCCTCACCACCTTCAGAACACTTACTTCACTAATCAAAAGCCTGTCTGAACCCTCCTCTCCTTTCTTCATTGGCAACAGAAAGCTCGCTTTATACTTGCCACCCTCAACAATCCACACCGCATTCTCACCCTGACTTACATCCTGCCCCACCACAAAGCTCTCCATTCTTTTGTCCTTTCCTTCCTCATCAGCATGAATTAGCACATACCGACCCCTTCCTTCGATGACCGTATGCACCGTCTTGCCCTTATTGCGATGAAAGTGTCCCTGTGGACTCACTGGTGTCAAGAGGTAGTAGATCGACGTGCTGGCATTTCGGATCGTGTTGTCTCCAGAAAACGGCTGAGTTGTTGTAGTTGCTTCAGCTTTATTGCCCAGAAAGGGATTCGGGATGGTAAGGGAATTTCGATCGATTTCGGCAAAGTAGCCACCCTCGACGTGTTTCTCGAGCTCAAGCGTGTCGATGACCGCTTGTGTGGACGATGACTCTTGCGTGTGGTGACCCAGCGTGAAATGGGGTCTGAGGGGCCCAGAAACGCCGGGGACAGAAGACATGGTTTGTGTGGCTTAGGCAAACACTGCCAGTAGAGACTCGACTTTGTCACTTCAAGAAGGATCGAAAAGGGAAAGGCCGCATCTTCCGAAGCACCGCTTGCATGGCTTATATATACTAAGCACGTTATTAGTAAGGTGGTCTTCTATGTCGGACGGACGCTAAACTAATCTCGCACTGTCGACTCGTTTTTGGGGGCTCCGCCTTATCTTCTGGCTTATCTCCGTTTGCTGTCACTCAACGTAAGTGACACAAATGTGCAGGTACAACTATCTCAGCGGTTTAGTACCTCTTTTGTATATGCAGGTACAGCTGAATACTAGGTAACTACTTTAGATGCGTCGTTGTCCGTCAACCCATCACAATCATCCCGTCCATTCGATCTAGGCTTGCCTTTGCGCCCACCAATCTCGCACTGGAGATTCCATACTCCTAGTCATTCCAAGCGCAGGTAAAGAGAATTACACAATAAGAGGAAGAGGCAAAGGAGGAGTACTATGGTACAGACAAGGAAGACAAAGTGCGGACCAGGATGAACATACTGCTCCGCAACAGAAGTAAGAAATATAGGTGCGGTTGAGAGCACTACAGAGCTTCGTGCTCTTGCCTCAGCAGCTTGCACGTGCGCTCAGCGACGCCCGATTTGAGCGACTAGCGATGCTACCACATGTCATCATCGGCCCTGCTGCTCTGATCAGAATCAGAATGATTGTGATAGCCGTGCTTGCCTCCTTGTCCGAGATAATTTTGAGTATTCGCCACGCTGTACCCCCCGCCATTCACGTTATGTTGCGAGTGGTGTGAGTCCCTTGGATTCTGATTGTAGGCGTTGGCATGCTGGTCTCTCTGAATGTGGTGACCGTTCTCTTGCGATGGTTGTCTCGGATTCACATTGTTTTGTTGCTGTTGGTGCACGCTTGGCCACTCGCTGGTCTTGTCCGATTGTTCTTGCTGATGCTGCACGTTTGGTTAGGAGTGTAAAAGATGCTCAGTTGAGAAACATACCTGCTGATACCGTTGATACTGAGCGAACTCTTCAGGCTGCTGTTGGTTTTGTTGAGGCTGAGAAGGAGACTGCTGCGGTTGGTTCTGCTGCTGCTCCTTCTTTTGCTGTTGCTGCTGCGCTTGTCTTGCCTGTTTAGAGTTGCCAATTTGTATTTGTGGATGCATCTGCTGGACTTTGGCGAGGTATGAGTACATGAAATTACTCAGCAGGACTTGAGAGTATAATTCTCGGCGAGGGTTGGCCAGTTTGATGTGTGCCATGCGGTAGATAGCACGTTCTTCCAATATCGAGAAGCGAGTCCAGTTGTAATCGATGTCAGGTTTCAGGATGCGCGGTGGTGGATCAGGGGACAGCCCGCGCGAAGCATGCTTCTTGTGCGATGCCTCTTTCTCGCTCTTCTTCTTACCGCCTCCGAAGATTGATGATAGTAGACCAGGCTCCTTCTCCTTCTTTCCCTCGCTGGACGTCTTTCGATTGCTCTCCTTTTTCCGCTCTTCTTCAAGCTTGACACTGTCACGATCCAGCACGACACTCTCACGACCACGGTTTGAATTCGAGCCCTGTATCGATGTTTGGAGCACGTCAAGCCTCGTGTCATCGTGACCTTTCTCTTGTGGCTTGCTAAGTTTGTTCTTCACCTTCTTCGCAAGCTCCTTCTCTCGCTCTTCCTTTTCTTTGTCCTTTTCCTTCTTCTCGCGCTCCTTGTCCTTATCGCCGCCCACTAGCCAGCCCCAACTGGTTTTCCTGGACCCATCAGATCCTTCTTTTTTGTCCTTGGACTTCTTGTCCGACTTCTTCTCCTCAGGGAGATTTGGAATGATTGACAAAGAGTCGGTCCTCGTGCTGCTTCCACTGCCAGGTAGAGGTGATGGGTGACCGACCAAGTCGTCGAATGATTGTGCTGGCTTGATAGGAGAGGCTTGAGCAGCTTGCGCATGTCGATTTGGTCGGTTCTGAGGCGATTGCCGCTGTTGCGGCGGAGGATGTTGCTGAGCGTAGTTGCGGGGTCCATTCGGCTGCTGCTGCTGTGGATGATGGGGAAGCTGTTGCGGTGGAGGCTGCCGGGAAGACAGACGTTCGGGCGGTTGGAATTGCTGTCTCCTATCGGACTCTTGTGGTGGAGGTGTCTCAATGATCTGGGGTACCGGCGATGCCAAAGTTGGAGGCTTGTATCCAGGCAAGTGAGCAGAAGTACGGCCATTAGATGCAATACGCGAGTGAAAGGCCTTCGGTTGCGGCCTGTTCTGTTCCTCTGGAGTTTGGCCAGACGAGGCGGGCCGGGAGAAGTCCTCGGCCGACCCAGGCCTGGGCTCCGCACTGGGAGGGGACCGTCTGCGCGGTCTCGAGAAGTTTGATGGTCCCTCAAATTGGCCATTAACAGGTTCTGACTGCACACGAGTGATTGGAAGTGGTGGAACATCGGGCTCAGATGGGTATGTAGGCGAAGTGGACGGCGATTCCTCCGTGTCAGTCTCTGCTCGCTGCGTCACCAGCCGTCTGGAGAGGGGCGGCCCTCCCTTTCGCAGACTGCCTCGCCTGTATGTGGTGCGCGTTGAGCGCTTCAGCGTGCCAATCCCGCCGAACTTGCCGGGCGCCATAACCGCGTCTCCGTCGGCGCCGATTTCCGCATCTGCACCGGTGCCCTTGGAGGATAGGCTCATGCGTCGCATTAGGGCAACGGGATCCTCTTGGATGTGCTCCAGCTCCTGTAGGTTGGCAAGACCTCCATTTGGCTGGTGGCCGGATCGCTGTCTCTCCAGCCGCTCTGCCCCGTCTTTGTAGCCTGCACCGCTGTCAATCTGCCTCGACAACATCGACTTCTTCCTCTTCAGACCACCGCCCGAGGTTTTGCGGCCCAGGGCGCCGTCTGGGGACAGCGAGTCCGAGTCGGTCGATCGGCGGCGGATTGTGTTGACCTTCTCCTCGATGAAGGTCTTGAACTCCATGGGCGCCAGCTCGGGGTGCAGGCGCGCGGGCACCCAGAACAGCTTCGCGGGGTCGTCCTCCTCGGACAGCGCAGGCGGGGACGGCGGGCCATTGGGCGACTGGAAGGACGGCAAGTCGGGGTCTGCGTTGTTGACGCCCATGGACATTCTGCGGATGGCCTGCAGGTTGCTCAGCTCCTGGGCCAGGCCGGCGGGGCTCGACTCGTAGTCCAGGTCATTGAGGGGGAACTGCTGCGACGCCGTGTCCGAGTTGGTGCGGGACAGCGGGGGCGAGAGCGGGCTCTGCGGGCTGCCGTGGTGCGAGAGGGAGGGGCGCTTCTGGGGGACGGGCATACTGGCGCTGGCGCTGGCACTGGCGCTGGCGCTGGCAATTCCGGTGCCGTTGGGGCTCGTAGGCGTGGCGGGACTGGGGCTCGCCATCTGGGGTCGCAGCGGCGAGCGCGCGGGCGGGGCGGCGGGGAACGGGTCGAAGGGCTCAAAGGCACCAAACGACTGGATCGAGTCGCCGTTGGGGCTCGGGACGAAGCTCAGGGGCCGCGAGCTGCGTCGCGACGACTCGGTGTCGCTGTCGCCGCCGTACAGGTCGCCTATTGCCTCGGTGACGTGGTGGTTGTCATCGCTTATCGAGATCTGTGGAACGTGACCGCGCCGCGTCTTCCAGAGCCGTTCCAGCTCCTGTGCTCTTGGGTTTGCCTGTGCAGTGCAGAGCGTCGAGGTCAGCAAAGGCACGTCTCACGGGGTGCGGTGCTCCGGCGCTTCGTCGGGACAGCGACGGTGGGCAAGACACCCTGGCAGCCCGTCTCTCAATCTCCCGCGAGAGCGGCACTGCCAGCGGGAATGCGAGGGTCGTGTGCTGCTCACCATGATTGTGCCAGCCCGCGGAATGCGGAGACGTGTGTCGCCTGGCGTCCGCAACGGCTCCTTGATCAGGAAAAGACAATCGAGGAGCGGGCATCGAAAGCGGAGCGACGTGCGGCGAGGTCGGGACGGGTGTGCAGCGGCGCAGGCACAGAGGGAGCCGTGGGAGCCCAGGTCATCGCCCGTGGTGCCGTGGTGCCGTGAATGCAATTGAGGATGTTGCTCGACGACTTGAACACTAGAGTGACGTGCTAGACCGAACTTGTCAGCCTTCTCTGGAGACGTGCATCGGCAACCAGACCCCAATGCAGTGTCGCGCTCGCTCGGGCTCCGCCACAGGGGGCATCTATCACAGCTTGACCACCGGCGAAGCGCTGCCCCTCAAGGCGACGCGAACATGCATCGCCCGAGTTACGAGACAAGAGAGAAGCAGTCGCAACCTTGCAGCTACCATGTCACTAAACAGGTCACTTCTCTCATCAAAGTATGCGTATCCGTTTCATCATTTTCCTGCCTCACCCGTGCCCGCGCACTCGCTCTGTGGCCTCAACAGCGCCTACAGCCATTGGTAACGATATCTAAACATATTATGGCCCATTCTGTATGCGGTTAGGCGGGCGTCTGGGCGCCGAATGTCCCTGCATCGTGTCTGATTTGCTCGTGCGTCTCAGGAGCCTGTTGTTCTCAGACATCACCGCTGAAGTGATGTCATTACCGAAGCGCTTACAGCTTACAATGCTCTGGTAATGTGAGTGATTTACTCCGGCCATCGCCGTCTTGGCTATATACACGACACAGCTCACTTAGGCCCTATGACAATGTGATGGAAGCAACTGAAAGTCAGCATTGCACCGCTGTGAGCCAAGTTGACTGCACTAATAATGGTCATGGAGGAGAGCGAGCTACATTATACACCTTCAATATGTGGCATGTCTTGCGACGCCTGATTGCCATTTCTAGGTAAATAAGACGCTGATACTTGGCACTTACGAAGTGCTGCTGTTGCGCCTCCAGATGAAGATGGCCGACGCGACAGCGCATGTCACGGCTCCTAGCGCTAGATAGAGGTTGAGATTGTCGTAGGGATCTTCTTCCTGCTTCGGAAAGGCAGTGGAAGGATGTGTTGCGCTTTCAGCCAACTGCACGTATGTCAGTCAGGCTTCTTGGTCAATGTGCCACGGCGGCTGCTCGGGGGGTGCTTACGTGAACAAACAGCTCCGATATACTGTTCCACGTTGCACTAACATGCAGGGGCGGTGCCATTTTCAGCGTACTAGTGTACTCGTCCGGTTGTTGCTCGCACCGCTGCATCGTCTTGTCCTGGTCGGCTTTCATCGCCGTGTACACAGCTGGAATCTGCTCGAGCTTGGGGTACTTCTTGCGCAGGTCGACAATGTGGGCGAAGCTGTCTGGATCACTCGAGTCATACGTATAGCAAAGCAAATCGCAGGCATCGAGCTTCGCTTGATTCTCCAGGATCGCAGGCTCGAGCTCGCCGAGCTCCTCCAGGATTAGGTAACATTGCTTGCCGCCCTTGAGCTCGACACTGTTAACCGCTGACTGCGGCTTGATAGTGGGATGGTACATCTGACTGAACGGTCGCTGCAGGAAGGCGGATAACAGGGCACTCTTTCCACTGCCACTCGATCCTAGGACATAGCACAAGATGACGTTGCGCTCCACTCTCCCCGGCTTATTGCGTCGCTTCCGTGGTTTAGTCACCTTGAGCGCACTCGCTGTGCCTCCACGGTCGTTGCTCTCGAAGCCAAGATAAGCGAGGTACTCCAAAGTAGTCTTCGGTTCCTCGAAAGTCGTCATGCTCCATTGGGCCAACCATCCCTGCAATGTGATATACCCAGCTTCATTGCGAACTGTGCAGGATGGAAACGCCGAGTCGATCCAGGATGCAGGGATACCTGGGGTGGGCGCAAAAAGATTGGCCAATTCTTCGTTATTCAAGCCGCCGTCATTATCTCTGTCGAATTTCAAGAAGAGATCGACGAAGAAACGGTATCCAGACGGACTGAGCTCAGCAGACGAGAATGGAGCAACGTCGAACTTGGGATGCAGAAATGTGTCCTGTAGACTGAGACTATCAGTGTAGTGAAACTTGCGCAGTATGATCCAAATTGTCTCATGCCGGCCTTTTTCGGCGAAGATCTTATTCAGAAGCAAGAACCCCCTCTCGTCCATGCCACGCTCGGTCGTGGCGCCCGGTGCGAAGCGCTCCATGGACTTCTTGATGTTTGCCAGATCGTCCTCCCCCAGCGGTTTCTCGAAGCACTTGAGCTGGAAATCGTGTATCTCCTGGTCGTTCCAGTAGCCATCCTTGTTCTTGTCGCATAGATGGAAAACACGCTGAAGGGCAGACACAGCCGCTGGCTTGAGCGCATTCTCCTTGGAGTCGTACAGCGGGGCTATTGGATGCGTGACGGCTTTTTGGCAGAGGAAGAAGACCTCGTTGATGTTGTGGTGATCTTTGGCGCTCGTTCTTATGCAGGAGTCGATCTCCTTGAACTCGTTCATCACGGGCAGCATCTCCTCTGACACGACCTGCGAGGTGGTACCATTCGAAGCAAGCTCCGATTTGTTCGCGCACAGCACCACTGGCACGTTCACGCCCAAGGAGCGGAAGTATGGCATCCAGAACAGCGCAACCCGCTCATAGCTGTAGTGGTCCGAGTAGACAAGGAGTATGACGTTGGACTTGCGGAGCTCTTTGCGGAGCTCATGGCGTTCGTGTGGCAGCGCCGAGGTGTCGACGATGGTGGTGGTGACATTGTCGGGCGTCCCGAGCGAGGGCGGCAGTGTCACCTGCGGCAGGACAGGCTGGATCTTGGCGGTGACGAAGACATCTTTGACGAGCGAGGTGATGATGGAGCTCTTGCCGACTCCTTCGTCACCGCACACACATATCCGCACTGAGACGGAGCGTCAGTCTGAGAGAGTGCAAAGCCCGGTAAGACGCTCTCCACCTACCAGTCGCCATGGCGGGGCAGCATTGCTACTGCATTGCAGCCGCGGCTCTCACGTGTGCTGTAGCTGCGGTGCCGTCTGGGCGAAGTGTTGGTCTGTGTGCGCAGTCTCGAAATGGGCCAGGATGTTTGCGACGAGAGACGATGATGGGGGACGCAGTCGTCGCGTCGGGCGGTGACGAGGCATTCGCGCGCTAGTTCTCCCATGTCGGCGGCATCCGGTTCCGATCTTGATTGTGGGCCCAGATATGTGCGATTGACGTGCACGTGACGTGGAAATATCGCAGGACTGCTTTGAATTCCTCGAGTGCTGGATGTTGTGTTGGCGCAACAATATCTGCCAGTGTATATGGCGCGACGAAGTATATGCCTCGCAGAAGGTCTACGTGCAGCCAATGCTACAGAAGCGCTAGTGTGGGGTGTAGAGGGACACCATTTCCAACACGTGGCAGGCATGTCCCTCCCGACCGCCGCTTCCCCGCGCGTTCTCCTGTGTTGCGCTGCGATGGGCCGTGGACAGCACCGTCGCGCTGGGAGGACCCTGCATATGGACATGTGGATTGCATAAGTCGAGCCATGGGGACCGTTGAGTCTGCCAGACCTTTGCGCACTTGGGGGCCGTTCGGTAGAGCGATGCCGCACTCCGCATTGTTACCGGTACCCCAGGCCCGTCCATCCCAGCAGCACGCGGAAGCCGGCCGTATACATACTATACCAGTAGCATATCGCCTCGACCGCCCCACACTCGCCCTGCGCACCGTTGCATTGGCTCCGATTGCCACGACTGCCAGTCATCCGCGCCCCGGACGATAGCGACTGATTGATTGCTTTTCGTCGCAGGCTGCTTGCGCTCCGGCTCCAATGTTGTGAGTGCTTTGGCCCGACCCTCAATCATCCCAAGCTGACCTCTGCCAGCGTCCTCCCCCCACCGCCTCGCTATCCAACCGGAGGGTATCCGTAGGTCTTATGCGCGCAATCCAAGTGAGCCATGCGCTGACGTTGTCCACCATCGTGTAGCGGCGTGCCCGCAGGTCAACTCATCGAGACCAACAACACCCTCACCCATCCTACAGGACCCGAATATCAATTGGTGGTCGGAGAAGGTAGCTGCCCACGCTTGTCGCAGGTTGCAGCGGCTCTGCTAACTTGGGTGTTTGGCAGGCACATACGTGCTCCGTGACGATTTGCATCTGGCTACGCCGCCGCCTCACCCCTCAGAAGCTCCCGTGCACAACCCCAACCCGCTCGCAACCACCATAACTCCGCCGACATGTGGCACAAAGCTGTCGCTCGTCGCCCTCGCGCCTCGCCAGCCCTCGGCCTCGCAGCTTTACCGCTTCGGAACACGCAACAGCACGCGCTCGCAGGTGCCGCCCAGCATACAGGAATCGCCCCATGAATCACACAGCCAAGCGAGCGACACAGGGTCGCAGAGCGCAAATGGTTTCGCTGCTTCGCCATTAGATGGTCTGCACACACCAGTATTTGGCGAAGGCAATGCAGCCTTGGCAATGGTCAACGGGAAGGACTCCAAGGATCCGCTTAAGCGACGGAAGCCGAAGAGTAATATTGTCAAGAGCAATTCGTCCTTCGTCTCGCGAGTCATCCCTCATGAAGCGCTGTCCAAGCGCCTGCAGGAGCATAATCCAAACGGCCAATACGCATTCGCCAACATCAACCGTGCATTGCAGTGGCTGGATCTGAACTCACCGACCAAAGAAGAGCATCTCACCAAGATCCTATTCACCAAAGCACACGCGCTATGTCACGATATAAACCACATCACCAAAGGGCCAAACCATCTTGACATCGTCATGGGCTTCTCGACGGGCGACATCATATGGTACGAGCCCATGTCGCAAAAGTACTCGCGTATCAACAAAAACGGAGTTATCAATGCCACGCCAGTGTCCGACGTCCGATGGCTCCCAAACAGCGAAAATCTGTTCCTCGCGGCACACATGGACGGTAGCCTTGTTGTCTATGACAAGGAGAAGGAGGATGCCGTGTTTGTGCCAGAAGATCAATCGCCTAGTTCCGAGGATATAATGTCTGATGCAGGTAAAAAGACGCACTTGGCCATCAAGAAGTCGGTCAACTCAAAGAACCAAAAGTCCAACCCTGTATCCTGTTGGCAAATCTCGAGTTCGAAGATTAACGCGTTCGAGTTTTCGCCCGATCGCCGACATCTTGCTGTTGTCTCAGAGGATGGCTCGTTTCGCATTATCGATTTTTTAAAAGAAAAGTGAGTGGAGCAAAGTCTGTTTATGGCATCAACTAACTCGCCCTAGGCTTTTGCACCACTACATGAGTTACTATGGCGGCATGATCTGCGTATGCTGGTCTCCGGATGGCCGGTACATTGTCACAGGCGGCCAAGACGACCTTGTGTCAATTTGGTCACTCGAGGACCGTGTACTTGTAGCACGCTGTCAAGGACACAACTCCTGGGTGACTGCGGTCCAGTTCGATCCATGGCGATGCGACGAGCGCAATTACCGCATCGGTAGCGTTGGAGAAGATTGTCGACTCTTGCTATGGGATTTTAGTGTGGGCATGCTGCACCGGCCGCGAGCTGTGAGTGTTTCTTGCCTGTTAAAAAGCCCGCAATTGCTGACATGGGACCAAGGCCTCGGTGCGACAGCGCAATAGCATCGCTTCGTCCAATCTGAAAATGCAACGGACGCGCACAGACAGCACTGCCAATCGCTTACGGTCGAACTCGAACCTTACTTCCGGAAGTTTGCTTGATGACGACGAAGTGGTCCACCCAGTCGAGCCTCGTGCACGAACGGCTATGTTGCCTCCAGTTCTTGTGCGTAAACTGTACACTCTGCTCACTGGAATTGCATTCTGACCTCAGTTTAGGCGAAGACAGTCGATGAACACCCTGTGGTGTGGCTAGGATTCGAAGAAGATTGCATTTTGACGTCATGCAAGAATGGTGAGTCGAACAATTTCTTTGCTGCAATCACCCTTGGCCACCAAGCTTCGCACGTACCCAGCCCCAAAATAATGCGATAAGGCTTGTTCTTGCACTACGCGCAGGAACCCGCTCAGTGTCGCACCTGGACCCACCCCTTGCGTCTGTTGAGGTGCTGCCACTCGTGAAGTAAGATAACGAAGTGCATTGCTGACTTTCATTTTTCGCAGGTCACATAAAAACCTTTGACCGCCCAAAAGAAGGAGCGTCAAACGATGATAGTGGTCGATCGACGACATCGGCCAATAACCAATAGAGATGGCCGAGGTGCGATTTGCGATGCTTGTCCTGTGTTGGCGGGCATTTTCGAGCTGTATAGAGTATGCTGTGCCCAGCAGCTCGGGTCATTGTCACTGCCTGCGCAGCGCTTCCGGGACAACCCGAAACCTGGCTCACTGGCTCGCATGCGAGACATGGATGGTTCAGCTGTTTTCAGTGGTGCCGCATCAGCCCTACGCACGTTTACTTGCATAACGTTGCACACAGTGGTCGTACAGGAGCAGGTGCAGGGCGCTTTATCGCTTGGCCGCTCTGTGGGCTTCTTCACTGTACATATGGAAATGAAAATGTTTATCGAGGTTTGCACGCAACATGAAAATGTAACAAGTGGCATCGGAATCGCTGATCTGCATGTTTGTGGGTCCAGCGGGTACCCTTTTTGCATGAGGCTCGACTGATCTCATGTTGTCGTCGACCGATCAGTGCGGCAATGCAAGCCTACGATTAGTAGCCGCAGATTTTCCAGACCACGGACGCTCGGACCGAGCTGGATATCGCTTGTTGCAGCCTCAACGGCCGTGGCCGCGCCTTGACGGACCTAGTGATGGCGTGCGCTGTGAGATACGGACAGAGGTGTGAGGAATCTGTAGTTGTTCTGTTAGCAGGCAATGGAATCGGCGCATTGTGCTTGCGCAGGATTCGAGTAGCAAGTTGGCGGAAAATGATCCGTCAATATCCAGCAGGCGTGTGAACCCACGTGCTGGAACCGGCGAAGTGCATTATCGCAAGGGAGCCAGTGTTTGGGAGTGTGTTGGCCGATGATGCCATGAGAACCTTGCAGATGTGGCGCAATAGAGTACGATCTGTGCGGCGTGTCGAGCGATTGCGGCGAAGCGCGTGGGTGGCATGGTGAAAGGCGTGGGAGGATGGATTGTACGCAGTAAGCGGCCCTGCGGGTATGGCATGTTGTACTGAGTACCCTCGAAGCACCCAGGGGCACCACGGCGTCAGAAACAATTGCGACGTGTCGAGCACGCAGGACCGCAGTAGGAAACCGTCCGCGCCGGCATGTGTCAGTCCGCACGCTGTTCGCGGGATACCTGCTTTGACGCAGAAAATTCTAAGACTACTGATAGAAGCGGCGCTAGATGCACGCAGCCGTCGCCCCTACACAGACAGCGTCTCCACTCTGTACCATGAGCTCATCAGGGTGCAGCTGGCTAGCAGGCCGCCCTTGTCCGCAGCGTGGGCAGCGTGGATAAGGTATATCTTGTGAGTAGCCAGCACGGGGCTGGAGCAAAAGCCAGCTGAGCATAGAACGAAGCACCGTACATAAGACTCCCGGCCGCAGTGATCCCACTGGTTTCCACACCCACGCAGCCCTCAGCCCCAAAGCCACCTGCTCACCCCAGGGCCACACGAACCCTGCAGCTATCGCGACCATTACTGCATCGGCTCCGGTGACATTGCGAGACAGCGTCCGGCCAGCGGACAATTGCCGCCCCGCGCCTCTACTTAGTCTTGTGCTTTCCCGGCCCTCATGGTGTTCTGATTTTGGTGGCTTCTTTGCCGTGTCCCTCGTTGCATCATGCCTCGCCCGCAAGTTTTTGGCAGAAACGCGGCGCCTGTTCTAGAGATCAAGTACGTCTGTTTCTGCGCTGCAGACATTGTGCGCGGGTCACACCCAGACGCTGACGTTGGGGCAGGCCGGAGTCGCCCTTTGTTGTGTTCTATGGAGAGTCGTCCGAGTCGCACGAGACGGAGCTGCGGGGGAAGCTCGTCCTCACCAACCCAGAGTCCATCTCTGTCCGGAGCGTGCGGCTCACGCTGACCGGCACGCGCAAGGTCTCGTACGACAGCTCCTCTCCCACAGCGACGGCCGAGTCCGGGGGCTAATACAGCAGAGTAGATGGCATTTGACCAACACGGTGAGCCCGCAGCCGATTGCGCACAAGACCAATTTCCTCGTCGAGAACGTCAACCTCTTCCCCGTCGACGGAAGCAAGAACAAGGCGCACAAGATCAACGCTGGCCATCATGAATGGGACTTCTGCTTCAGGATGCCCAGCAATCTTGACCAGAGCGTCGAGGGGCTCCCGACAAATTGGGTTGTGTACAACTTGAAGGCCTCCGTCGACAGAGGCTACATGAGCAAGCAGCTCTCGGCTACTTCGCATATCCGCGTCATCCGCACGCTCGGTCGCGATCTGCTCGAGACCATGCCCATGGAACAGATCAACGAGGACATTTGGGCCAACAAGCTCGCCTACAAGATCACCGTGCCGCAGAAGAACTACATCGTCGGGACGCACATCACCGCCGACTTTGTGCTGATACCGCTGAGAAAAGGCGTCGAGATTTCGACCATAAAGATGGAGCTGATCGAGTCGCGGCAGTTGTTTGCAGATTACGCGGGGAGGCGCATCAGCCATCAGACTGATGTCCAGGTCGCCGTGACCGAAGGTGACATGCCTGAGAACTCCGCCAACCTAGTGTCCAATGAAGCAGACGACGCCGACCAGCTGTTCGACGAATCGCACCGCTTTTCAATGACCTTGGATCTCCCAAAATCGCTCAAGAACTGCAGGCAGTCTGTAGATAGGGAGAACATACGTTTAACACACAAGCTACGGCTATACGTCAACCTCAAAAACCCAGAAGGACATACGAGTCAACTTCTGGTGAAAAATCACGTTCATCTCTTCATTTCACCAAATTTGCCCCCGAACGAGGATCAGAGCGTAGTCGTCGACCACAACATCATC
>TARA_R110002003_G_scaffold110_3_pt1 | contig 19380 bp, 22 predicted proteins | sample TARA_R110002003 | Tara Oceans TARA_R110002003 (sample SAMEA4396441) | marine metagenome | biome: Westerlies Biome; feature: [SRF] surface water layer (ENVO:00010504); material: water (ENVO:00002006), including particulate matter (ENVO:01000060) such as... | depth 5 m
CACGGTGGCCACACCGGAGCTGTAGAAGCCGACGAAGCAGATGATGATGACGATGAGGAGGTAGCCGGGCCAGCCGATCTCGTCGCTCTGGACCTCGAGCGTGTGCAGATCGATGGGGATGAAGTGGAACGAGACGGCGGCGATGATCAGGCAGACGGACATGCCGAAGATGGTGACGAGCAGGATACGACGGCGCCCGAACTTGTCGACAATCACCAGGTTGACGATGCTGAAGATGAAGTTTGTGGCCGAGACGGTGATGGCGACGGCGGTGGCGTTGTTGAATCCGACAATCTTGAAGAGCGTCGCCGAGTAGTACATGAGCGTGTTGAAGCCGGACAGCTGGGAGATGGCCATGATTGTGCACGCGGTGAACACGGCACGGAAGGTCGCTGGCGTGGTGAAGATACGCGCAAGAGTCTTCCAAATGCTGTCTGCGACCATGGTCTGGGTCGCTTCGCGAATGCTCATTTCGATGGACTGGATCTTTGCGCGGCGTTGGTCCTCGGTCGATGTTGGGTAGATGCGAGTCAGGACAAGAGAGGCTTGATCCACGTCGCCGTGTGCCACCAGTTGTCGGGGAGATTCGGGGCACAGAGTCAAGAGACCAGCGAGGATGATAGCGGGCGCAGCGCCAATGCCAACCGTCGCCCTCCAGGCTTGAGAGCCTTCGCCCCCGACTTGCGCGAAGCCAGCTCCAATGGCAGAGGCGAGGAATTGACCAAAGGTGACAGACATGTTGTTGAACGCAATCATCCGGCCGCGGTACTTTGCTGGAGCAAGCTCAGAGATGTAGAGTGGGACGACCATGGCAGCACTGCCGACACCGAGCCCAACAACAAAGCGGCCGACTGCGAATTGTGGGAGATGATATGCTGCCGTCTGAAGAACAGTGCCGATGACGAAAACGATGCAGGCGAGGAAGATGGGAAGTTTTCGGCCAAAGCGGTCCGCAAGCGTACCAGCAATGACGGCGCCAACCAAGGCGCCCCCAGAGGTGAGCGACGTGACAAGTTCTTGTTCGGAAGATGTGAGCTCGTGGCCGAGGGACGCTCCGATGGTGACAAGAACGGAGCTGATGTATCCAGTATCATAGCCTGAGTGTATTAGCACAATTTCTGCGCCGCAAGTGTTGTGAAGGCGTTCAAGACACCTTGTCACAGCTGTTTCAAAGGTACATACCAAAAAGCAGACCACCAAGCGACACAGTGATGGAGATCAACCAAGCCGCCCGTGACGCAGCGGTGGCTTCGATACCCGAGAGCTCAGCGAGAAGATCAGCATTCTGCTTGGCCGCGGTAACATCTTCGATTTTTTCTTGCGAATGCGACGCATCGAACTTGACGTCGCTGAATTCAGCCTTCTCGTTCTTAGTGTCGTAAACCATGGTGAAGCAAGACAGTGGCAAGGACGTTGAAGAGTATGTAGAAAGGATGTGAGGGGGAGGATGAAGATGGAAGCCCGTTGAGTTGGTGATGATGTCCTTGCTGCTCGACTCTGAGAGACCTGAAGATGAATAGACTGAGGTTTGTCGTCCTACTTATGCGTCCCGAGAAAGCCATGCTCGGGCATATCCGCGGCCCGTCTCCAGCACACTGACCACAGCCATGGCCTTGGATGCATCAATTGACGCATTTCCACGTTGGGATGGTGCCGTGCAACGCCATCGCGTGGTCTTTCTCCCCCATACCCCAGCCCGACTTTCGTCATCATGCGGATCATGAGCCACATATGGGAATCTCTGGGGTTGGCTAGTAACAAAACCTGGGGGCGGGGTTCTTCGAGACGAGCCTGCCGAGCTTCAACTGGTGCAATTCGCCACTACCGGGTGCCAGAGCCGAAGCGTTAGGCACGCGGACCCGTTACATTGCGCTGCGCCGTATTGGCTGGAGCGTCCATAGTCGGTCTTGACGGCAAATCGGACGTATTACAATTGGTTGAAGCGACCCGGGGTTGCATGTGTTGGGTGTGAAATCTGACGGGCAAACCTTGGGATGGGAATGATTGCTACTTCTGGCGAGGGAATTCGCGTTGAAGCGCTCGCTCTTTCCTCATTCGTGCGCGCTAACTTAGATGACTCGGGCACGCGAAATCGCTGATCTGCCGTGATTCATGGTGCGACAACAAATTCGTATCCATCTCAACCACGATACCCACGCCCGGTTGGTATTGTTGGGAGAACAATCGAGCCGTCTATTCTCAGAGAATTGGACGCCATACAAAATAAGAATTTGAACGTGCTGAGTTTATACAAGATACGCGATCAGCGGCTGTAGCTATAGGTGCTGCGCCGCAAGGTGAAGTACGAATCATTACCCAGCTTATTATCACCGTCACGATCCTGGTTGAAACATCTCGGTGGAGACGTTTGGTACGGCAATATACATGCTGGGGCCTGATTCCTCGTCCTAAGTCTTGGTGGTGGAGACGCCAACTTGGAAGTGCTGTGTTTGTCCTAAACTGCATCATATTCCATCCGACAATCCCCGATGGGAGCACCGGTAGGAATTATAGGAATACGAAGTGCCCGCTTATCACTCGTTGCAATGAAACAGAGCTTATCGTAAGGGAACCTTGCTCTTCCGTTAGAAGAAGGTCATTCCACAGGGCACTGTCTTTAGCTGAGATCCAATGAAGATTATCGCGTGCAGTCCAAGTCCTCGTTCATTCGTGAGGTGCATATAATTCGTAGTTTTCAATCGCACACGGTTGATGAAAAAAGAATGCATTGCAACTCTGTCTATGCGATAAAAAAATCTAACCCCAGACATCTGCCTTCCACTTACCCCTCTTCTTCAACGCGTCAGCCCACGCCTTGACTTCCGCCTCGTTCAATTGCCTCGCCTGGCCTACAGCATCCTCAAGCTTCATATCTACCTCCCGCGCCATGCTCGCCTTTCCGCAGATGTACATATTGGCGCCTGCCTCGAGCAGCTCCAAAACTTTAGCCGCGTGTTCGCCGACACGATCTTGAACGTATGTTTTCGCGCCACCGTTGCGAGAAAAAGCCGTAACAACCTCGAGCCTATCGCCTAGCTGTGCTTGCGTCTTCTCGATCTCGTCCCTGTAGATATAGTCGTGTTGATTGCGGCAGCCGAAGAAGAGAAGAATCTTGCCGACAGGCTTGCCAATTGCGTGCAGTTTCGCACGTTCTTGGAGGAAAGCGCGGAACGGTGCGAAGCCAGTGCCTGCACTGACGAGGATGATCGGCGTGGATGAAGTGATTGGAAGCTTGAATTTTGACTTGCGAACATGTGCGAGCACCGTCGACCCTTGTGCACCCTCGGCAGCAACAATTTGTCGATATGTTGGTGTAGGGTTCGTAGCGGCAGCGGCAAGGCGTGAGGTCGAGAGAAGATAGTTCGAAGTAAGTCCGCAGATGGTTGAAGCTGAGTCGCCGGGTAAAACCTTGTTGACCACCAGTGCTGTGATTGCGATCCTTCGAGGTGAAATGACCGAGCTTGAGGAGATGGAATAGTATCGAGGTTGCAGGGGCAGTAAAGTCTCAATCACGAAAGAGAGCGGAAGCTCCCTCCACTGTGCCATCGGACTAGCTAGTCGCAAAAGGCGAGCCAAGGTAATGTGGGCCTTTGAGGTCAGCTCTTCGTACTGCTCTCGGTTTTGACCCAGTTCTAGTAAAGTCGCTTTGGCTTCTGGCGTCGGGGCGAATTGTGCAATCTCCAAGACTGTCTTGCGAGAAACTGTGCCGCATATCTCAAGGTGGTGGCGGAAGGCTGTATCCAGATTCGTGGGTGACGGAACCTTGGGCTTTACTGTGTCGTTTTGAGATGCTATAGTAAGGGTTTCTTCTCGGCACGCTTGAAGGCCAAGGGTGTCAATCAAGAGGTCGACTTCTTGGTCAGGATTGCTGGGCCATATCCCGATGTGATCGCCCGTCTTGTAGACAAGATCGGAATTGCCCAGGTCTAACTCCATGTGTATGCAGTTACGATCGCCTCCAGTGAACAGCTCGCGAGCACTTTTGATGACCAGGGGAACAATGCCTGAGTTGTTGCTGGACTGCTGGTGTACCGCCGACATTGTAACAATTCCGTTCTGGTCCACCTTGCCGTTGAATTTGATGTCAATGGAGGGTTGGTATGCAATGCTCTTCTGTTCGAACCCCATGCGTCGGAACATCGCAAACACATCGTCCGTCCACGATTGGTAGTCCTCCTCGGTTGCGCCGTTCGCATCGTCGGCTTTCTGACGCGGTATGAGAGCCGTAGCGCCTGCGCCGTCAAGGGCATCCGCTACGACGTCAAGAACTCGATTATAGTACTTGTAGTTGCTGTTGCCGAGGCCGAAGGCGAGATACCTCAGGTTGTCTAGCTTGATGCCGTCGTCATTGACACGTTTGATCCAGTCCCAAAGTCCCGCTGTGTTATCGCTTGGGTCCCCCTCTCCATAGGTGCTGAGCAAGAAGATGGCAATGCTCTCCGCATCATAATCTGACAGATCGGCGACAAGAGCGTTGAGTCCAAAACGTGCAAGACATTCCCGGCCCAGAGTTTCCGCGAAGCGCTCAGCTGTGCCAGATTGAGAGCCCCAGAAGATCACACATTGATAGTTGCCTTCTTGTATGCGTTTAGAGACGTTGCGTGTTGAATTGGAGGCACTGTTCGAATCGCCTGCCGCGACCTGAGGCTTTTCGAACAAGACGTGATAATGTGGATCACGTTTGTCCCAAACGCGGCCGCGCGTGAGATAGCCGAGAGAAGTGAGAAGGAAAAGAAACACCGCGAGGCCGTCTGCGACTGATGATGGTTTCAAAGTGTCGACCAGCGGTGATAGCTGTAGGCTTTTGAGAAGAGGGTTGATGGTCTGGTGGAGCTCAGAAAGGTCGTAAGGTATGTTGAGGGCCTCCATGACTGATTGCGAGTAACGATTGACTTGACTGGAACTGAGACGAGCACTTCGCACGCGGCGTGTTATAAAAGTATTATGGTCAAGTCAAAGTCCTGCGCAGCGTTTGAAGGTCGTTCGGGGATGACTGCCAGGCTCGAGCTCAGCCATCGCTGAAGAAAACGGCCAAGTGATCATCGTAGCAGAAGTCTGTGATGGGTTCTGCAAGTCATCGTCCGCTACGGATGGCCCCGCTGTTCTGGAAGCGCGTGCATGATCTGTTGATACTAGTTTTGTTTCCTTGCCCCACGTTCACCCCGCATTTCGTCGATTAACTCCTTTCAGCCACGCACACATGGTAAAGTGTTCCGGATCTGTAGTGTTTCTCCGTGGATTCCCTTTTCAATCTGTCCTGTAGTCTGTCAGATGCTGCGAATGATTAACATGTCGACATGAGACAGCTCCACAGCCGTCTATAACAACACTTAAGTGACGTTGGAAGCACCTTCAAGATCTCACAATCAACGAAGATTGCTAGACACCCAACAGATTGGCCTTCTTCCATTCTCGTTTCACCGAACATGTCAACGATGGTTTTTTCGGCGCCTTATGCCGCTGCGCTAGGCGCACTCGTCTTTTTATACTTCGTTGTATACCCAGTTGTCGTATATTTCCGCGATGTCAATGGTAAGCAAGCCGGCGTCCTGACTCGAGCCGCATGCTGACATATCAGGCCTTCGACGATATCCGAACATGCACCCGTTGTCGGGCATGTCGTCGATACCATTTATGGTTCTAGCGCATGGCGGCGCACGTTCCACCTATATGGCGAAGCTTCACCAGAAGCATCCAGTGATTCGAATTGGGCCAAACTCTCTGTCCTATGGCGATGTGCGAGCCATCAAAGACATCTACGGCCACAACACGCCCTGCACCAAGGATGGATCCTACGTGATTTCGGCGGGCTCCCACTACCACCTTGCTGATGTTGTCGACAAGCATGACCATGCCAGGAAGAGGAAGCATTTGAGTTCGGCATATGCTATTAAGAACCTTGAAGGCTGGGAACACAAGGTGGCCGACAAGATGATGAAGCTGAACAGACACCTCGACAAATGCTGTACTGCACCTTTAGCTCCTGGTGTGCTTCCCAAGCCTGAAGATGTGAATGTCGACTACCGAAAATGGACCAACTTTTTCACGCTGGATGCAATTGCCGATATTGGAATGTCGGACAAGCTTGGCTTCTTGGATCGTGGACACGATAGGGTGACAGGACGAAGACTCGACGGCTCGACATATGAGTGCAATCTGCGCGACGCCCTGTACCAGACAGCACGGAAACAGTCGCTTCTTCTATGGCCCTATGAGTGGTACCCCATCATCAACAAGCTGTCCAACATCATCCCGTTCTATGGTCGCATGGGCAATTTTGCCAAAGAATGGGACGGTATTCCGGTCGAGCTGGCACACAAACGCCTACAGCGGTACCGTGGGGGAGAAAAGTTGGACGACTTTTTCCAGGCGCTGATGGAGGACAAGAATGGACATCCAAACAACCTCGAGTGGGGCGAGATCGTTGCGGAAATGAACATCATGATGAACGCTGGCTCTGCGACGACTGCGATTGCCATGGCAAACGTTCTGTACCAGCTTCTGAAGAACCCGGACAAAATGAAGAAGGTTGTGGAGGAGATTGACAATGCGCTCGACGATGACGAGGATGAAGCTGAAGATGGAGTTGTTGCGCATGACAAAGTAAAGCACCTGCCGTACCTTCGCGCATGTTTGGACGAGTCGCTCCGTCTCTTCCCCCCGACACCCCATGGTCTTCCGCGCGTCACGCCACCGGACGGCACCAATATTCTCGGAGACTACATTCCTGGGGGCGTTACGGTTGCCATGTCGGCGATGGTCGCGCACCGGGTCGAATCCGTTTTCCCACAAGCTGACAAGTACATTCCCGAACGTTGGCTAGGCGAAGAGGGCAAGTCCCTGCAGCCTTATTTCCTGTCGTTTTCGGCGGGTGCCCGAGGGTGCATTGGCCGCAACATTTCCTATCTAGAGCAGACAGTGGTGTTGGCGAGTGTATTGCGGAGATATGAGTTTGCTTTGAGCAGTCCGGATTGGGAGATGCAGCGGCTGGAGACAATGAACTGGATCCTTGGGGAGATGCCGGTTAAGGTGTGGAGGCGGGAGAGGAAAACCGCACTCAGTGGCTAGACGAGAAGGCGTGCGTGGTTCAGCATTTGCATAGCGTTTCGATAGACTTCCCAGCCGCTGAATGTTAAATTCAAATAATTCAATCAGGTTTGAGAGCCGAACTCGCCTGTCGCACATTGGTGATGATGCGTGATGGCAAAGGGCACAGCGGAGTCGCACCTGCCATGACTCGCTAAAGTTAGCGTCCAGAGCCCCCATGCTCCTAGCAAACTCCTCGCCTCCGTACGCCTGCACGCCATCACTCTCAACGTCTTGATGTCTGATTTTGCCTTCGCAACTTGCCTTCTCCGGCAATGCATATGAACCAATCGGCATGTCACAGCCGCCGCAAGACCAACAGTCTCCTGCGACTCCAGCTCCTGCGTCAGAGCAAGTGCCTCGCCCTGCCCGATCAAAGAATGGCTGCAATGCTTGTCGGTGAGCTGCCTGGTCCAGCACCAGCATGTCCTATTACTGACAACTATGTAGACGGCGCAAGGTGCGCTGTAACGAGCGACGACCGCGCTGTGGCCATTGTGAGCGACTGAATCTGGATTGTACCTGGAACAGGCCGCAAGGCGCGCGCAATGGTACTGCGCATGCACCCTCAATGACGGGCGCAAGTCCACAGACGCCCAGTCAGCAGCAGCCCTTCAACCCCAATCTCTTACCCCTTGATGGCTTTGCTATGAGCAGTAACGCCTTCTTCGATTTCTCGGGACCGTTGGGTATAGGCACTTGGGACGAGGCCATGCTTTTGAGCCCGAACTCATGGCCTGCAGATCCCGCCATCACCGGTCCTGCTTCACAGATGGACGTAGTCCCGCAGCCCATCTATCAACTACCGCTCGGCCATCAGTCGTCAGGCCCACTCCTAGAAGCTGCGCCCATGCACAGACCACGTGAAAGCATCCAGTCCATAACTGAGCGCGCCTCGCATCAGCCAGATCCAGCATCGACATCACCTTTCTCAGTTGAGAATGGACCAAATGGAAGCGTCGATGAAGACTTTCTTCTCAGTACCTTTCTCCAGATGCTCATGCCGCCGATTCTTACTCCTGTTGAGATAGGTCCGTTTCTCCAGGTTCTCATGCCCCTAGTTCTGACGAGCTTCACTAGGTCCAAAATGGGCCTCGACCCGAGCCTTCTTCGGCTCCATGGCTGCTGAGTCAACCATCGTGAGAAGTGCCATCATGGCTTTTGCTGCTATGCAGATGCAGCGCAGCGGCCTTGGTGGCGACGTGATCAAGGCAGATTGGCGGCCGTTGTATGATCATGCAGCTCGCCAATTGTCCAGCGCCCTGGCCCGAAAACGACAGGAAGAGCACACTGATGGCCAAAACATCGCACTGAAGTACATACTGGCTTCACTTTTCTTGCTAACGTATACCGATGTAAGTCAGTTAACTTCCACCTCCCCTGCCTTGAATGAACATACCATATCCAGACATAAGCTAAATTCTCTATAGCTTCTCACAGAAACTCTGCCTAGAGCGCATGCCAACTTGCGCGAGGCCTACACACTTATTCAGACTGTCGAAAAAACATCTTTCTCGATTCCAGAAAGACGACTGATCTCCTGGCTTCGGTTGTTGGACGCGCGTGCGGTGTCGACCGCTGGCGGTGAAGGACTCTTCCTGGATGATACCGACGAAACCCTATTTGATGCCTCGCCTGCCGCTAACCCTACGTCGGAGCCAGAGACGCTCGACACTGAGATCGAGGAGATTTTATTCGATGTCTTGTACCATCCAGGCATCGTGTTCTATCAGAAAGTACAAAGTTTCGTGGGGCGCATCACACGCATTGACCCTTGGCACCGCAGTCGTGGTACCGTGCAGGATGAGACCGACGTCATGGCAATTGCTGCACAGATTTCCAAAGATCTACATGCCTTATATGGGCAACGTCCCGCGCTAATGGATCACGCTGTTGCGGGCAATCTCACCGAGAAGCACCTGGCGAAGAATCTAGCTGCCGCGCTGACACGAAGCTTTCGCACCTACCTGGCCAACTACTATGCGTCATTTCTTCACCTTCACCGCGTCGCCTACGTACAGTATCCGAAGACCAAAGATGTGATCTCCGCAATAGCCAACATCAAACGCCTCTCACACCTAATGGCGCAGACCGACGAGTCCTTGCCGGTGAATCTGCTGTGGCCGCTGCTCATGTGGGGTGCAGAAGAAGACAGTCCAGATGAACGAACATGGATTGTCGATGCGATCCGAGGTCTAGAAACTATCGCGACTAATGCAAAGCCTACCGCAGATCTGCTCATTGAAGTCCAAAGGCGACAGGACGAAGGGAAGAGGAGGGTGGATGTGCGTAGCGTGAGCCAGGAATACTTTGCAAGCCATCATTTCGCCATCGTATGAACAAGATGAGCATTTGGTATCCACGCCACTATCCGAAACCTACAAGTTTGCGCGATCGATGCGCTTGCCAGTCTCGTCGAATCGAATTTGCTTGCCGCTGACGAGCGCTTCCTGCAGCCACGACCCAATCTGCACAGCCTTGACCGCGCCCTGGAACTCCAACGGTACGGCTTTGTTGTCCAAGCAAGCCGCCGTAAACTCGTTAGCCTCTTTCACAAAGCCTGGTTCGAATCTACCCCAGTAATCACCTGGCGTCTCTCGTGTGATACCTGCACGCGAGTAAATGTTGACCAAATTCTTCTGCGGATTGAGGTTGACAGTAAGCTTGCCCTCGGTCCCAATGATCTCAGTTACGTCTTCTTGACCATGGGTCATCATGCGTGAGGCATAATAGTAGGCAATTCTGCCATCCCAGAACTCCACAATTCCGACCGCGTTGTCGTAGTCGTTGTGTTGCTTGAGGCCGGGCAGGTACGCGATAACGCCATTTGCGGAGATCGATTTCGGAACCACGTTGGATCCGAAGAACCAGAGGGTCAGGTCTATATCGTGGATAGACATGTCAACGAAAACTCCGCCAGACCATGCAGCATACTGCACAAAGAAATCTATGAAAAATGATCAGTGGGTATGGCATGGAATCGAAGCGAATGCAACTCACCAGGGTCAGGGTGCTGTCTATCGCAAGTCTGCGACCTGATAACTGTCGGCCGGCCGATAACTCCGTGTTCGATCTTCTGCGCGACGTCCTGGTAGCTGTCGTCGAAGCGTCTCGAGAAGCCGCACATGACCTTCAGGTGGGGCTTCTTCGCTGCTGCATCAACAACGTCCTGGCAGATCTTCACGCTGGTTGAGAGGGGCTTCTCGCACAGGACGTGCAAGTCTTTCTCTAAGGCCTGAATAGTTTCTTCTGCGTGTACACATGTCGCAGTTCCAATGACGACCGCCTCCAAGCCAGGATGGTTGAGCATCTTCTTGTAGTCGTCGTACAGCGTGACGCCGTATGGCTCGAGGTGCTCCTTGCCCCATTGAAGCTCGTTGGAGTCGGGGGTAAAAGCAGCGACAAGTTCCGCGCGCGGCGTCTTGTTCAAGATATTGAGTGCATGGCGAGCGCCCATGCGACCAAGCCCAGCGACGGCAATCTGGAGTCTGCGAGGAGCCATTGTGTGTGGTCTACCAAATGAGGTCGTGAAAGTTGGGATATTGATGGCGGAAAGTGTTGCAGAGAATGCTAGGGATGCGGACAGCGAACACGCTGGGAAATCGGTTCTTTATGCGATTTGGGCGTTGCCGAGTGCCTGTCGCGCATGGTTTCGGAGGAGGTTTTCGCAGCATTCTGTACGTTTTTCCTACAGAGCTTCATTGGTGGACCAGGACGCGTTGGGTGAACGCGCTGAATAGTCGCGGGGCGAACGTGGGGTATTTGTGGGCTCTTATACCGAGAACATGTATCACTGACAATGAGTGGGTCCGGGGGAGGTTTTCGCAGTGCGAGACGTTGTAAAATACCAATGGTGCTACAGTATGCATGCTAGATCCGCGCCGTGCGTCGCGTACCGGTAGTGCATGGAGCAAGCAGGCAAAAAGGTCCGCTGGCCTCGTGTCGAAGGTTGCGGCTGTTAACCAGAAGTCTGCCAAAAGTCGATACTTCATTCTCCTCCGTGACTCTTGTTGAGCCTACGAGCTGCTGTCCAGCACAAACTCCTGCATACACCAGCCATGACTCGCCTCCGATGATGGGACAGCAGATGATCAGTTTCGTCCGTCCCCTCATTCTCGTTCGCCCGCCCGAAGCCGCCACGGTGTGTGCAGACAGTGCGCTTGACAGACGCAGCCTAGCAATGCGGAGCGACCTGCCATGTTCGTCACCTTTCTCGGACCATTGCGCACCGACCACCAATATCCGACAGCCATCGGAACCGCCCCGCGTCCGCCCAGGCTGGGGCAAGCCTTCGACACGCCTCCCCAGAAAATGGCTCCAGCGAGATGCGGGGTAATAAGCCAGCCTTGTAACACATCATCCATCCAAAACGGTGCGGTTTCCCGGATATCGATGTGGCAATCTTCGCAACTTTCACGCCATCCACGCCGGAATTGAAGCTGCAAGGAGTAGAGAGGGAGCAACGATGCGACAAAGAAGCGGATGGTTCGTGATCTCAAGCCTGGCCCCTGGCCCACAATGACATCACACTGAGTACATGCAACAGCAAAGCCTGCCGCGAACGCCATATCAAATGTATGCAGTCTCAGACGCCCTGTACCACTGGTGCTAAGCCCTGGCTGTAGGTGTTAAGTTACGCGACTCCGAGAAATGCAAGTACTGTACAGAACGGAAGAAGCCGTGCATTAGAGGCAATGCCTTCCGCTTTCGTCCCGTCAAGGCGGTCAAGTTCAATGCTGGAGAAGACATTGGCTCAGCAGAGCAGAGCCTCGAATTCCGGATAGGACAGAAATGGGTTGAGATACCTCGTTCCCGTATGTTGCGCGTGCCTTTGCTGATGCAGATATGTGTTGAACGGGTGCTGACGCCGTCCAGTACACTTCGTGGCGCCAAACACGGACGGCGACGAGGAAGAGCAGGAAGTAGAGGCAGCAGAAGACAATGCGGTTGGAATAGCAGAGACTACATCCGAGGAGTCTGGTGAGAACGCACGAAATCGGCACCAGCACCATGGACATTCGTACCACCATAGTATCGACACGAGCGATGGTTCACTACTGGCGGACTTCAATCAATCCGCCTACGGTGATATGTCATTGCCGACTTTCGACAGCACTTCAGATCTACCGTCCATACACGATGTGTTGAACAGCCACATCTCTCCCGCCCACACCGCGCAGCTCAGCGATCAAACTAGCATCGCCCGGCTCAGGCGCACAGCCTCCGCCTCTGATGCTCTCCAAGGTACCAACATAACTGGATGGCACGCGAGCCCAACATCAAATCCACAGTCGTCACCACATGTCACGAAGAAGTCACCTTTTGAGTCCATCCACAACATATCACCCTTTGCAAATTCCACCTTCAGCCCAAACGCCTCCCTCACTCTCCGCTGGCCCGTCACAAACGCTTATGAGGCCTCTCTTCTCCACCACTACATGGTCTACTGCACCGGCTGGATTGACGTGTGTGACGCCCGACGACATTTCGCAATAGAAGTACCCAAGCGTGCAGCTCATTTCCCGGTGATTCTCAATGGGCTTCTGGGTCTCGCTGCCCGTCATCTCTGGCTGATGGAGAAGACACCAGAAGATCACTCACAGCCATATGTGGACCAGTGCTTGCAAGCCCTCATAGTGGCACTAGAGGATCCGCTGGCTCATTGGGATGAGAATTTTCTTGCGGCTGTCATCCTTCTGAGGCTGCATGAGGAGATGGGAGATGCAGACGAGCAATGTCATCATTTCGGTATGTCCTTTAACATCTTGATGGCGAACTTGAACTTTCCCACCACTTGGATCTTCTCTCATAACTCGCTTGCAACATTTGGGTTAAGCCCACCGACAAATACATCCACAGCTCCTACTAATCACCACCAGGAACCGCTCGCATCCTCAACAGCATATCCTCCTTCGCAGCAGACGGCGGTCTCCGTGAGTCCGCGTCCTGGGTCTCCCTCCGCCAACACATCTACGTATCCCTCACCACCCAACAGCCTCTGAACCTCAGCCTAGACAACTACCGCCACTCATCCGTCTTCCGCGAATACGACGACGAAGCCTGGGCAAATCGCATCATCTTCCTCTTCGCCACCGTCCTCCAAGCCGTCTTTGAAGACGATACCATGGAGGCAAACAACCTAAGCAAAGAAAAGTGGAAGGAGCTAGAAGGCGAGGTGGACGAATGGGAGCGCACCAAACCTTGGACATTTACTCCGCTTTTCATCGATCCAGATGCAGGCGAACGGTTTAATGGCGCGTGGCCTCAGCTTCCATGCGCACAGGGCGTTGTAGCTGTTGGACTGCAGTATTACCATCTCTGCAAGATTCTGCTAATCATATATTCGCCAAATGCGTCTCTTGTTGGCTTGGCTGGGGTGCGGGCACGGAAAGCTACGGACGCGGCAATACGGAAACACATTCGCATCACGATCGGCTATGGCATCAGTAATAGCCATTGCGGAAATGCCATGTTTCAGGGCAGCCATATATTGAGTGCCTGTGGCGCGTATGTAGTGGATCCAAAGGAGCAGGAGGCCTGTGTTGAGTATTTGACTAGTTTGCAGCGGTTGATCGGGTGGCGGACGGATAAGGTTCTTAAGGATCTTAGGGAGCAATGGGCTTTGTAATTCATGAGACACTAGGGTGTATATCGCGAGTTGTTCTATTTGTATGATATGTGGTATGACATGCCGGCCCACGCTGTCATATGGGCGCGCTTACTTCAGTATCCCTTGGAGCATACCCGCCCGATGCCTTCGTCCTAATACAATGAGCTGAATGTCCAGCAAAGTCGACCCTTTAGGCAGACACAAATAAATGCGTCTGAGGTAATACAAGTTACCATAAAGGGGGAAGGTGAGGGAAAGTTTCGACTAAAGTCCGCCCGACTTATCGCACACCCTGGTGTCGCCAGAAATGCAATTTCTTTCTCGATTGTGATTGAAGACCATGCGGAAAGCTCATAAAGACGCCTCTATCTTGTCCAGGCCCGAGACTTGGTTGACGATCCACTTCCGCTTCTCCGCATCGTCATACCTTGGGTACGGTCTCCTGCAATCAGCACTGGATTCTGGATATCCCCTCTTATGGGTGACGACATATTTCGTTCCATGAATCCCACCCTTGCCAAAGCCCCATTCAGTAACGGAGAGTTTGATCTGCAGGGCGGATGCCTCAGCGTGCTTGCCTTGTTGGTAAAGTTCATACATGTGAACGCAGGTCTAGCAGTGTCAGCGCCACATAATCCATCATCAAAACCAACAACTCGACATACCTTGGGATACAAATTCGCAACCCCCGTAATCGTCCCCACCCCGCCCACGCTCAACGCAGGAACAAGCCAATCGCTCTGTCCCGCCAACGCCACAAACTCGCTCTTGTCAAACCGCGCCGCTATCCGCGCCACCTTCGCGATGCCACCACACGTGAGCTTCACAGCAACAATATTCGCATGCTGGCCCAGCACATCCAGCATCTCCGAATTGACATCCAGCCCCGCCGCCACGCCGGGGAAATTGTAAATCACAATCGGCACCGGGCTAGCGTCGGCGAGTTCCTGGAAAAACGACACAATCGCCTCTTGGCTCATGGCGAAGTGGAAGTACGACGGCACCAGCGCGAGATAGGCACTCGCGCCGGCTTCTTTGGCTTCGATGCTTTGCTGGATCGCATCGCGCGTGCAGCCTGCGACTCCGCCGAGCGTGATGGGCAGGTCGGGACGGCCGAGCCGTTGGGCGGTTTTGCGGGCGGTTTGCACGAGTTGCGATTTCTCGGCGGAGGAGAGCGTTGCGGCTTCGCCGTTTGTTCCGGCTACCACGATGCCGTGGAGGCCGCTGGAGATGAGGAAGTCGAAATGCTGCTGCTGGGTCTCCCAGTCAATTTCTTGCGTCTTGTCGTTTTTAAACCATGTTAGGGAGGGGACGTGGATGCCGGGGGGAAAGGCGTAGGTTGGGCTGCTGTGGCCGTTTGTGGGGAGGGATTCTGCTGATGGCATTGTGGATGGTTTTCAGGGGGTTGAGATAGAAACGGATTCAAGAGGAATTGGAGTTCGAGTTATCCTTTCTTGCTTGAAGGAGCGATTGGAGACCATTTTGACCATTGGACTCGTCGCGTACTCAACGCGTTCCGATTCTGAAGCCGAACATTCCGACCTTACTGACGACCATGAGAGTGGTGGAGAGTATGTGGTTGGACTGCAAGACATCCGATTCGACGTCGCCTGTGGTCGGCTTTTTGTCCGCCGGAAAGATGTCTAGTGGCTCACGCTTGTGCTGAATGTGGCTAGACGTGGCCAGCCCTTTGCTAGCGCATGCGACGACCACGCGAGTGCCGAGTCCATGAGCCTCGTCTCGCTCACATGGGGCTCGGACGCCAACTGGAGTCCCCCACTGGAGTCTCCAGATCCCAATCCGGCCGTGAAAGCCTGAAAACGGCGTCGCGTGCCGGCCACACTTTGCATCGCGTGGCTTGATCAGCTCTGACGCCTTGCGACTCGCACTTCCGACCCCATCAAATGCCAGACCACTTGCTCGGAAGACACACCCTTGTCCTCTCCCCCAGTGACCAGGAACTGTGGAGAAGCGAGCTGCACGACTGGGTTCCCGAGCTTCGAGTTCCCATAAGAAGACGTTGATACCCCAGGTTTGGGATCTGCATCGCAGAGTTGCATTGCAGCATCTACATCCCTGACAAGTCGTTGAAGTGTTCCGAGCCTGTCTATCATCATGGGTGGTTTCGCAAGAGCTCCGGAGGACAGGCCGACGCCGCCTGAAGTTGTAAGTCTTCCTGTTCCATGGAGAGAGATATGCGTGCTGATCAGATGATAGTACAATTGGAGAGTGTATATGGCCGCTTTGGTGATCTCCATGGGCGTGCTCGCATACGGCTATGATAGCGCTTTCATCGGCACCACCATTACGCACCAGAGCTTCAAGCGTGACTTTGGTCTGCTGCCGACGCAGAAGACGAAGGCACAGATCAATGAAGTCACGAGTAACATCACATCCATCTGTACGTATACCGTGGTCCGAAGATTTACGGCACACTATGTCGTTTGAGATCCATCGGCCAAAGACGCTGTACACCTTCAGGATGCTCGATCTGTTGAATCCAAGTATTTATCGCTAACGATCACACAGACTCTGCAGGAGGACTCGTCGGTGCTCTCATGATGTACCCCGCTCTAGAACTTCTCGGCCGCCGCATGACCGTCATCATTTCGGATACCATCTTCATCTTTGGCGCAATCCTATGCACCGTACCAACCCATCAGATTGGGCTGATATACGCCGGCCGATTCTTCACCGGCATGGGTGTCGGAGGTATCGCGGCCGTGTCGCCCATCTACATCGCCGAGATCTCACCACCGGCTATCCGTGGCCGCCTGACAGGTTTCTTCGAGAGCTTCTACCAGACCGGAGCAGTCATCGGATTCTGGATCAACTACGGCATCGTGCACAACATGGACCGATCAAAGTCTAAGGCCTGGCGCATCCCCATGGGCGTACAGCTGATCCCTGCCGGTCTTCTTGCACTCATGATTCCACTGCTCAAAGAGTCTCCTACGTGGCTGCTCAAGCGCGGTAGAGATGCCGAGGCGCGCAAGAACTACAGCTTCTTCCGCAACCTGCCGGAAGATCACGAATATATCCAGCAAGACATGGATTTTGTCAAGATTCAGATCGCTAAGGAGCGCGCACATCTCGTTGGCGACGAGCAGCATGCGACATTCGGCCACATGATCAAGAGCGCTGCTAAGGAGGGTAGCATGAAGGGCATGCGTAACCGCTTCGTGCTTGTCTTCCTCATGTTCATGTGGCAGGCGTGGTCCGGAGCGGCGGCCATCAATTACTACTCCCCGACCATCTTCACCTCTATAGGACTCAGTGATGTCACACTTTGGACCGGTGTTTACGGACTCATCAAAGCCGGCGGCTCCATCATCTTCTTCACGTGGTTTATTGACAAGTTCGGTCGCAAAAATCCGTGGATCATCTCCTCGTTGATCTGCGCCTTCTGCCAGTACTACCTGGCCATCTACATTGCGCTGGGTAAACCCAAGGTTGGCCAGCCCATGTCTGACTCGACGATTGCTGGCGGCAAGGGCGCAACAGCTATGATCATGATCTTCGGCGCTGCCTGGTCTTTCGGTAAGTGAACACCCACCCAGCAACGGTTTTTTGCCAATCTTACTAACGTCACCTAGGTGCCAACGGTCTGCCGTGGATCATCAGTGCCGAGATCTTTCCGTCCTCGTTGCGCTCCATTTCCGGCCCGTTCGCTGCCGCTTCCGTATGGATCTGGACCCTAGTCGTCACCAAGGCCCTGCCGCAAATGTATACCAGCATGGAGTGGGGTGTGTATGTGTTCTTTGCCACTGCACTCATCTGCGCGAGCATCTTCGCCTTCTTCTTCATTCACGACACCAAGGGTCTGCGATTGGACCAAATGGATCAACTGTTTGGTTTCGAGCGCAGAGAGCAAATGCCGGTATCGCCTGTGTCGGATAGCAAGCTAGACGACGAGAGTGAGCACAACGAAAAAGTCGCACAGACGCATGTAAATCGGGTTTAGGAAAACCCGAAGTTGTACGCTGAGGATTGCAGCTGTGGGCGGCGAATGATTAGTTCGCGAAGTTATTTAGGCTGTCGCCTAGTAGGATTTGAATACCATAATATACTGATAACTTTTCACGCTTCGTGACCGCTCGGTAGTATCTATCCATTCGCCATCTACTGTTTCGCTGGCTGATAACGCAGTCGATTGCATTTGAAAATACGCAGGACTGCCTTTAAACATAAAGAAGCCGCGGAAGTTGGAGGCTTATTCGATTGCATTATCGACTACGTATATTTGTCCTTGCTTCCAGTGTGCACGGCGGTAGTGGACGGCAGAATAACAACTGCTGACTAAGCTCATTACGCTAAACCTGAACAGGGCAGCCGCCACATTCCTCCCGTCGTCACCCAACATGGACAAATCTGAGCTGTGCCCCCGCATGTTGCAGGAGCTTACGTAGCACTCTTCAGTCAATGCCAAGTGCCATAGCGGCATGAGTCCGAGGTGTCGATCTTGACAATAACCGCTCGATCCGGAGACCGAGAGCGTCAGCACCAACATGCAAGGTCGTGCTTCCTCGAGCGCTATTACCATCAGGCCTCGTTATCGAATCGTTCCCCTGAAAAGTTTCGTAGACTCTCTTGTTATACCGAAGTCGATTTGCAATCTTCATAAGCCCCGTGGCGTTTGACGCCGAGCTTCGTCGCGATCCGTAGCGCCATTTCCCCGAAACTCTTCCGCGAAGTCTGTGCTACGGTGCAGGAACAATGTATATACGTCAGCCTTTACCGCAGCCCGTATCGAAGTGTAATATGGCCGATACCTTCCTTGAAATCTTAGCCTTCGTATATTCGTGTGGAGCCGATTGACGAGAACTAGACTTGTAACGAACATCACTGGAAATAACCTACATCGCGATATACGACCTCAGCCCATGATGGCGACTCTCATATTCATTCCCGGACATTGGAATACACCAGCTTGTTATGAGGCCTTCCTTGCGTGCCTGATGAGCTACGCGTACAGCTCCGCCACGGTCATCCTTCCACGCGAGGACTGCGATGCTGCCACATACGACTTCATCGAAGAACAGGATCAGTTTAAGGAAGTCATGACAGAATTAGCGAGCATAACAAGAGACGTGATACTCATTCTTCATCCATCTCACCCGCGATCGTCCGTAACGCGACAAGGGAAGAGGCACGCAGAGCGGAGCTTAGTCACTGGCGTGTCGAGGATGATTTTCTTCATGGCGCATTTTGACTCCGAGGGCTTTGAAGACATTGAAAATGTGTCTAAGGACTTTGCAGACTTTGAACTTGAGGTATGCTGCAACATGATTCCCACACGCATTCTTCAAATTGCTCATGTGATTTCGCAGAGGGGCACAGTGACGGTCGACGAGCACGGATCAATGAACGTCTACTTCCAGTACTTACCTGAATGCGAGGCACAACACTGGGCGGCGCGAATGCTACCACACAGTGTAGGGGAGTTTCAGCACGCCTCGACTTATACCGGGTGGCAGAGTATTCCTTCGACATATGTATGCCATTCGAATGGTATACGCTCTTTTCGCGTGCCGTTTGCACATTATAAGATCGAGAGAACGAGGGAGCTCAGCGGCGTGTATTGATCCTGGTAGTGTTGTGCAAGCGGTCTGTTTCATTTACACGAGTTGTTTTTGTGACGGGCAAGGAGTTCTTGGTGCTCTTATAGATTCAGTCCTTGAGAA
>TARA_R110002003_G_scaffold104_15_pt1 | contig 19348 bp, 21 predicted proteins | sample TARA_R110002003 | Tara Oceans TARA_R110002003 (sample SAMEA4396441) | marine metagenome | biome: Westerlies Biome; feature: [SRF] surface water layer (ENVO:00010504); material: water (ENVO:00002006), including particulate matter (ENVO:01000060) such as... | depth 5 m
CCATCGTAGGATACCTCCAAGACGAGCGAGAGTTTGGACCTCTGAGTTACTCTGTTGCGTTGGGTCGTCCCCAACCACGCCGCGGCTCGATTTCTACGGCCATGTGATGCAATTAGTATCTGGCGCCGCGAGCATATGCCACATATATGTATTTCCTACGCTCAATTGAAGACTTATTACAATACTATATTACAGTTTTGATCGTAGCGCGTCTAAACGTGCACAGAGAGTTAGAATTTGCACACGCAAACTCTCTATAGTAAAATTAATAGATCCACAGATAATGCTACTCTTAGGTAGTTTGTTAGGTCGGACTAAGCAGTATCAAAGATAGATAGAAATTGTAAGCACCGTGAATTCTAGCTCTCTCAAATCCACTGCAACAAAATCTTTGCCAAGAACGATTGCTTAAGTAATCAGTGTTGTGCGAACGCACGGGAGCGCGACTTACATTGTGTCGCGTAATTTCCTCAACCACCATGAGCTTCCACTCACACATCACTGTGAACACTGTGACGCTGGCACAATGCGGGAGCTTCTTATGACTATGAAAGGCTCTCGTTCAGAACTTGCCTCGATCCGCTCACTTAATCACTATCGAGACTGCGAATGTTGCATGAACAACTGGTCTTCGACCTGGATACAATCGCACAAGCCAGCCTTCTACAATTGACATGCAGACATCACGATACGCACCAAAGACACCGGCTGAGGCCTTGGCTCACTCACGCCTCGAGAAGTTGAAGAAAGAGAAAGAGAATGCCACTCGACTCTTGGGGCGCTTGCGCTGGAAAGCCGAACTGCTTATGATGTCCTACTACAAGGCGTTGGAGATTGTTCGTGGAGCTGAAGCTCAGCACAGTGGTCAGGATGGTCGCGACGCAACAAGTGTCCGTAGTCATACTGCTAGTTTACAGGCTCAACGAGACGCTGACCGCATCAAGAAGCAAGCAGAAGCCATGTTCAAAGTCGACTTCTTCGAATTCCACACTCTCCTCGAACGATACATTACTACATGCCTCGCCGTATTCGGCATCACTATCTCCGGCTCCGCGCCACAAACCAACGTCAACGCCCTACGATATATCACAAACCCCGACCTGCAGCGAACGCGGCCAATTGCCTCGCACGCCTTTCACGCCAATCTGCTGGAGTCACTGGATGACACAAACTCTCCGTTACACGCTTCATTCGGTGGACAAGATGTGCGCATTCAACTTGGGCTAGCCAAGGACTTCCGCAATGCATGGAAGGATGCTGACGAGCGAGTGTTCGCATCGAAGTGGGACGACGACAACCATGGCGCTCACAAGAACATCACACTTCATGACTCTCAACTCAGAGAGATGCTACAAGCGCTCATCATGGGGTCCGAGCATGCACACGGTGTCGTGCAGGCACATACGCCGTCGGCTAATAGCAATGCCGTGACGAGTCGCGACTTCCAGCCGCAGACCTACAACAACAGCAATGGCCATTCCGAAGATACGCCATATGAATTCATGGATGACGCCATGGAGCTGGACTGAGCACATTTGTCTAGTTATTGAGCGCCGCCTCCTTCTAGTGGTCTTCCACGACCACATCATTACTATCAAGACGTAGGTCACGTCCACTTTTCATTTGAACGCTCAAAGCAGATCAATTTCATCGCATCTTCAATGAGGAAATGAGCCTGGTAAGGCACTACAGTCGCATTCTCAATGTGCATGTTCGCGGCAATCTATCACACTCTCCAATCTTTCCGCAATGCCTCCAACCGCCTCAATCGGACTCTTGGGTCTGCCTTGCTCGATGCCCATCTTCCGTATCAGATCGTCCTCTCTTACTTCTCCATCTTGCAACACACTATCTGCACGATCTCTGTTCCCCTCGCATCGTGACGCACCGCTTTCAGCTCGCGCCACTTTCTCTCGTTCTTGTTCTTGTTCCCACTTGCACCTCTCCCTACACTCCCAGCATACGCTCCGCCTGCAGACCTGAATCTCATACTTCCACTCATGCCGATGCAGCATATCCTGACAATGCGCACAGTCCATTGGTATGAGGATCGTTTCCGCGTCCCCGCTTCGTCGCGCTATACTCAGCCCTTTACTTGTTCGTGTACGTATCTTTGGCTCTTCGTTGTCCTGCACTTCGATGCCGTCAAACACGACTAGCTTGTCGAATTTACACCACCATGCAGGACGACCGCCGGCTTCTGTTCGCGCGCGCACAGACTTGCTCGTGAAGGCGTCCTTTTGCCCTGCAGGACCGGGCAGTAAGCAGCCGTTCCGCAATGGCTGAGGTGGTACGAATGCACGGATCTTCTCTCCATGTGTGCTCTTCTTCGGAGACATGTTTAATCTCTCCTTCAGTAGCTCCGTTGGAGACCGCAAAGCTGCTTTCGATTGCGTCTTCGAGTTTCGCATCAGATCGAAGCGCTTCTCGAGTTCGGATCGCGGCTTCGAGCTACTCGTGTCGGTCACGCCCAGGTTCAGCTCAGTCGGTCGATGGAGACGCCGTGGAGTTGTGTCGGTGCGCTGTGCGATCGTCGACGCATTCTCTCGGAGTGCGATGGACGGGGCCTGTGGCGGCGACCGAGCTGACTTTGGCGCCACTGAAATTGGTCCCGATGAGTGAGGATGTTCGTTTTCTGCGGAGAAGTAGACGCCGGACTCTCGATCCTGCGACGTGACTTCGAGCACTGGCTTGAATGGCCCTTCGAAATGTGCTCCATGTGACTGCCGAGGCATCGACTGTGCGTGCGGATTACCCTCTCCTATCAAAGAGTGTGACGATGTTTCCTCGTGTGGAAGTTCGTACTCGTGCCGGAGGCCATCATTCAACAGGATCGCATCAGCATCACCAAAGCTGGTTATATCTGACGTTCGCCGTGTCTTCCTCTGACTGGCTGACTGCGACGCAGCCATTACACCAGCGGCCTCGCTTTGTAACTCCGCACCATCGAAGACAAACCCCCCCTCGTCCTCATTCCCATTATCCAAGTCCAGCATGGCTGCAACATGCACGTCCCGGCTCGACTCTTGCTTGCTGTCATCATTGCCCAAGAACGGCGACTCATTCCCATCTATCTTCATACCTTTCCAAAAAGCGAAAGAAGGCATCCTGTAAACGAGCGGCAGCAAACAAAATCGCCAAAAAGGAATCAAAAAGAGCGTCAGAAAAATCGCCAAAGAGAAAACTGTCAATTTTTCAGTCATACTGTACGACCGCGTACACAATCGTCTTCATATACCCAACTTCCCCCCGAAATCACCAACATCAGCCTATACAGCCTATACCCAGCCCACCACACCACACCACACCACATCACCCGCATCACCGTTCCCCATTCATCATCCCCCATCATTCATCTAGAAGGACCACCCGTGTTTCTCCCCCGCAGTCTCCCACCCCCCGTTGTTGGTGCGCAGCGCCGGCATGAAACGCATCGACGCAGGGCTATGATTGGTCGGAGCCACAACACAGCCATGGCCGGGTCTGTTACAGACGGGATTGCGCTTCATGCAATCAACCGCGGAAATAGACACGGCGCTGTCGATAAGGGGCGTAAGGCACGGATTGGGTTCATGCCGGCTGACGTGGAAGAAGGGAATGTTCGATGGGGTGGCTGGGGGGTGCTGGGAGCAGGGGAGGGGAGGAATGAAGGGCAATGCGTATGATGCGTGTACGCTTCGAGCACCATGGAGGCTGTTTTTGCATGGATTCAGATGGATTGTGTGGTTTGTAGATGACTGATACATGGGGTTTTATAATTGCTCTAGACTTGTTGATTTTCTTCGCATGGGCTGTTTTCATTCAGGTTGCTGTTCGCTCGCTACCTCAGAGTAACAGATACATCTAGCGACATTCTCACATGCACGCGAGCACAACATGGCGAAACGCAACTCCTGGATTCAGCCCTACCACCAGTCTACGCAGCCACCAGATGATCCAACACTCAACATGTCCACATTACCAGCATGGACGCTTATGCACATTCAGCTTAAATCAATGTCATCTATTCACGTGCGAGCCCGCTATGAGTACCCGATATACATGTACATTAAATACCCAGTCATGTCCGGTCATGTCCGTCGTAAATATCAGTTCAGCGTCAGCTTAGCTATTGACAGATGCCTTGGTTACCTGGGAACGCCATCTATCGGAGAAAGGAAAGGATTACATCGTTCTTGTGCATGAGATGTGTTCCAGACGCAAGGTGAGTAATAGAGAAAGAGAGCACAGCTCCCCTCGTGGAAAGTCGAAAGTCGCGCCTGAACATGCCCGGTGAGAAGGAGAAAGCGGAGGCCCAATTGCTTTTTGTATCCGTGTGTCGTGTGTTGTGAAAGGAAATTCATGCTGTTGGACGTGAGGAGCGCCTGGTATGCAATACGCCAAATGTCGCTGAACTTTTCAAGAGTTGTGTCGAGTGAAGGGTAGTGGTACCTGGTTTTGGTCGCCGTGGATGGTCGAAACTTTTGTGTTGGGCTCGTTGGTCTTAGGCATTGCTGCCCCATGGTCCAGTCTCGCGGCCCAGACCAGATGATCCTGTTGCGCGATGACCGCCGACAGGCGCAAGGTTCGGGCTCGCCTTTCCACCGCTACCCCAAGAAAGCCCGCTTAGGCGCTTGTTGCTCGTGCTCGAAGTTGTGGACGCGCCGTCTCTGCCCTTTGCGAGGTCTTCCTCTTCTTCCATGCTGAAGAGGCCTTGTTCCTCCTCGATGCGCTCGCGGCTGATGCTGCTGCTGCTAACTGCACGGTCCATGCCGAGTCGTCCACCAGAGCTTCCTACGCTAGATCCTGAAGTCACGCGGTTGATGCCGGGATGTACTGGATTGCTCGTGAAGCCGCCCTCTTCGCGCGAAGAAAGTCGTGTTCGCTGCATTTGCTGGCTGAGCATGCTCATGGAGGTGTGCCGTGGAGGCGACGAAACGAAGGGACTAGCGTCGCCGGAGGCAGGGCGGTTCATAGCGCGCAGTGACGGACTTGCACCAGGTTGGAAACTCGAGTTGCGGAGTGGTGAACCAACATGGCCGAATGCGGATGCTCCAGGCGATCCTGACTCGAATCCGCCATTGTGTGCGGGCTGTGACTTGCCCCACAAAGACTGGAATCGCGAAGGAGACGAGGTAGCTCCAGAAGGCGAACCAAACTTCAAGTCCGACGCAGTTGGCGAGGCACCTAGCCGAGACAGAGAAGGCTGATGCGAGAGCGAATTTCCTTCTGCGTCACCTTGATCTCGAGAGAATCGACGTAGCTTTTCTTGCGGGGTTAGCAGGTCGCTGAGCGAACCTGGCAGCAGATCCTCCTCGAATCCACCAATCATGTCCGCGTCATCCCACTCATCATCTTTGAAGACTGGCCGCGCGCCCACACTTGAAGACATGATGCCCCGTGAGCGGTTCGCGGCAACCTCAGAGTGCAACATTCTCCTGCCCGCTGGCTGTTCCGTCGACTCCGGCGGCGAAGATCCCAACATTGCCCTGCTTCGCCGGCCATCACCAAAGGCAGAGTCGTGCAGGTTTCGAAGTGCAGCCGAGTCGGCTTGGTACGAAGATGGAGGGGAATTCGCGAGGAATGTGGCAGGGACCGATGACGCGATCGGGCCGTACCGCGCCATATGGGAGATGCCCTGGCTGTCGAAGGATGCTGGGAGTGGGACATCCATGACGCTGAGACCCTTCTGCTTTGGAGAAAGCGGGATGCGGCCATTCTCGTTTGGAGGTGAGCCATAGTTGGAGCCGGGATGAGACGAAAAGGTAGTGTCGATAGTCGGGATCATGTCGTACTGGTTCTTCTGGCTCGCGTAGTCGTCTTGCAAGCCGTACGGGTAGCCTGACTGCATGGGCGCCATGTGTGCCTGCATGGTAAGCAGAGAGCTATTTGGCGGGAGCTCCGGACCGTGTGGGATGTTCATGCGACTGAAGTGGCCTCCTCCGCCAACATTGTGGCGGTTCACGACGTGGCCGTTGGGCAGAATGTGGGCGAGGGCGCATTTCTGGCCGAACTTGCAGTTTCCCTGATTGACTGTGAGCTGCCATTCGAGCTTCTTTGCACATTTGTCGCACCTTTGTGAAGTACTTGCAGGGCGCGCGCTCCGTCAGCGGCTCGTCCGAGTGCAGAAACGGGCAGGCCTTCCCCGCCTGGCACGCACCCTGCCGGTAGAATTTGCAGGGGACGTGTGAGGTGTCTGCACAAGTCAGCTACGATACAAGTGTTTCCACGGATTCTCCACGCACTCTTGTTGTTGGGAGGGCTGCGCGGACCGCCAAAGCCCATGTCGCGCATGTTTGCCCCGTGTCCGTGGCCGTTGCCCATGCGCCCGCCGGGGACTGCCACGGGCCCATTGCCATTCGCGCCAGCCATGGCGCCGTTGGAGGCGTGGTGTCGCAGGTCGCGCGAGGTCCGGCGCGAAATTTGCGGCGTGTTGGAGGCAAAGGCCGAGGCTGGCGGGTTCAGCTGGTGGGAGAAGGGACCGTGTGGGAGATGCTGTGGTGGGGGCAGATCGCGGTGGTGGGGTGCGTCGGCGAGGTCTGAGTTTGGGTGGCTCGTGGGAGAGAAGGTTGTCATGGCTCTAGCGCGGTGTGGTACCGCGGTACGAAGGCGGCACAGGTCGCAGGACAGTGAGAGAGGCTCAAGGCGAGGAATCCGGGGAAAGAGATTGATATCACTTGCACTCGGCGGCGGCAGTGAGAAAACGCTAGCTGCACCTGGGATAGTGGAACAGCGGCAGGTCGCTTACGGCGGAGTGGTTTCGAGCGGCATACGACACGTCGATTCCTTGACTGGTGCGGAGAGACAATGTGAGAAGTTGCTGGGTCGTGACGAGTGAGAGATGCAGGAGAGAAGCATGCAGCCTGAGCAGGCGATAGCAATGTATGATACGCCGACGGTCCCTGCAATCGCTCTCGCGAACGGCGGCCTCTGCGGGCTCGCGCGTGATTGACAGCCTTGGCCCGCGTGACGCCATGAGGAAGGAGCCATGGGGCTCTGAGGCGCGATACGCGTCCTTCCTGCCCTTCGGCTCCTTCCGCCTCCGCGTCTTTCTCGTGCACATGGCCTGCCGTCTGAAACACATATCATAATCGATTGCTGTGGGAATCAAGGCCAGCCAATCCAAGCCTCGCGCCGCATCCACCGGCTACGGGTCATGCACGCGAAGTCATCTGAGCGCTGGAACCAAGTCCCGATGCGTCACCTGCACGCGCATTGGGAGCTTGTAACTCCGCTTTGGTAGACATGCTAATTGCTAAAGTATGCTAAGCTAATTCCTATATTTCCATCATGACCCTCATATCCTGCGAGAAGCTGTTCCCAAGAGATGGACTAGCGGTGGCCAATCCGCAGAATGCCTGCTGAGCAAGTATTGTTGTACCATTCCATCTCCAGGTCGTCCATCATGTGCACTTGCGGTATTCCAAGGGCCGCCGTATATGCATTGAACTGGATCCCAGAAAGTGCCCGGAATTGCTCGTTGAAGAAGACCTGCGTGAGGCGACAGTTGATGTAGCCCCAACACGCAGGTATTGTCGCATTTTGCTCTGCCACCAGCACCTCTTCTTTGAGCACAGCATCGAACCGATATCCAGAGATGCGCAGCGTACACGGTGTGAGGCCGTTGAGCGCACATCCAAAGTACCCAGAGTAGGCGTTGAACCAGTATGCACTGACGGAGGCACGTGGGCCAGCACCGATCTCGCCGGGTAGAAGAGTGCCGGCAAACGGCTGGTTCATGAGCAGCCGCCCTGTTAGTGGCAGGAACATCGCAATATTCGGTTGGGATATCGCAGGGTATGGCTCCCACTTGTCAGGCACGTCCGTGTAACCATTCGCGTAAAAGAGGTGGTGGTATGGGTTTCGCAAACCAGTGACACTCAACGTATTCTCGTCCGGGCCCACCACAGTATCATCAAAGTTGAGCGTAAAGTTGCCAGACTCTCCACAAGAAGTTGGTCCAGGCGCTTCTACTGCCGACATCTCCGCTCGGGTTGGCGCGGGATCTTGCACAGCTGTGGTCAAAACGGTCTCGACAACTTGTGCCGCTGCGGCCCGCTTGACTTTGCGCTCGTCTGGCCCGTCTTCGTAGATCGTTGTGACTACCGTCTTGAAGCTCCTTGATCTCGACGAGAAAATCTCAAACGACGGCAATGCTGAAATTGGCGTCTGTCGGATTGATCTCGTAGTGGGCAAGACAGTCTGAAGATCTGAAGGTAGCGGGCCTGTCACGGTCGGATAGTCGCCCGTCCAATACGAAATCGTCGTTGTGATATCTGGTGTGGGGAAGACGAAGCTGAACGCGGTGTCCCCAAACGATATGACATTGGTTGTCAAGCCGCGAACCCCGAATAAGGATGTGTCGTTCACGCCAATTGGTACAGAAGTCACTGTAGGGCCTGTCGCAGGAGATGTAGCTGTAGGCGTCTGTACGCCAGTCATCACTGGTGGAAAGCCTGAGCCAGTTGGACCGCTTGTGACCATAGACGCCGGAGGAGCGAGCGATACAGATAGCGAGCCAGGCGTGCTGGGAGTAGGCGGCGCAGTCGGAAGGAGGGTTGCTGCTGACGACGACGACGGAGGCTGAGGGTTCAATGATATCAACGAAGAGACAATGGACATTGAAACGCTCGTAGGCTGTTGGATGCTTGTCGGTATTGAGCCTATGCTGCTGATGCGTGATGCAGAAGACGTGCCCAGAGATGAACCACCTGAAAAGCTTGATGAGCTGCCAGTCGGTGCTGATGTGCTGCCTGAGCTAGGAAAGCTGAATGTTGACAGAGCATTTGACCTCGTCGCAGTGGTGTCAGTTTGAATGGTCAAAGGTCGTGAAGTTGCAAGTGAGGTGAGGAGACCGGACGAGCTTGGCGTGAATCCAGATGAGCTGGTGGACCCCGATGAGCTGATGGGACTTGAAGTAAGTGTCGTCAACCTACTGCTCGTCAAAGCACTTGGCAGAAGTGAAGATGACGAGGAAGTGCTAATTCGGCTGCTTGACGATGAGGATGCATTGACAGGTGGCACCAACGTGCTGGTCGTAACCGAAGAGCTAGTCGCTGGTGCACCACTTGTCAGGCTGCTTGAAAGGCTCACGGGTGTAGTAAGTCCCGAACTTGTCGTGCTGCTTGAAGTTCGATTGAGTGGAATCGAGGATGATGGCGGTGGCGCACCAGGGGGTAGACTGACAGACATAGAAGAAGTCGTGATGCTGAATGAGGTACTCGCTGAAGCCGACGACTGCGCGACTGTTGTCGACGACGTCTGCGTCGGAATTCCTGGGAACGATGAAAGCCCAGATGCTGAAGTTCCCGGTATCGGTATACTTGAGGTGCTAGAGATGGGAAGAGCAGAGGAGGGAGATGTTCCTGGTGATTGTGCCAATGTGCTTGAGCTCAAGCTGAGTGGAGCTGAGGTTGCAGACAATGGAGAAGAGATCACGCCAGGGGATGAAGTAACTCCAGATAGAGAAGAGATGAACCCCGATATGGCTGATGGCGAAGTGGATAGCCCTGGGATTGATGCGCTAGACAGTGAGGAAGACGAGGATGCAGCGACAGGGACCGATGTCGTTGAAAGCAACGTAAGCGTTGTCGTGAAACCAGAAGTCACTAACGTTGTTGTGCTTGTCAAAACTGATGGAACAGCAGTAGTGCCGGGGCGTCCAGGGCCAGAGGAGGGGTTAGGTAACGACACCGTAAACCCGTCACTTTGTGTGGGATTCGAAGTGGAGGAAGATCTGCTTGAAGACGTGGAAGACGGTGAAGGAGTGACCGGTGCTGACGGGGCACTGAGAACCGTGGTTGACGTTAGAATGGCTGTGGTCACTTGTCCACCGGGTACTGTGCTTGTGAGCGTAATGAGAATACTTGATGTAACAGGAGGCGCAGGGCTGGGCGGCGCAGGCTGGCTTGAAGAGCTTAGTACAGTCACCGATGTGCTGGTCATCGTTACGGTTCCGCCTCCCGGAACAGTACTTGTAATGGTAGTCAAGGCACTCGAAATCACAGGCGGCATTGAAGGTGGTTGAAGACTAGCGGATGTAGGTGTGATCGTGGTGACGACTGTGGTGGTAATCCTTGTAGTTGACCCGCCAGGATTGATGCTAGTCAGCGTTGTAAGAGCACTCGAAGTCGACGGCATGGCTGGTTGTCCTCCAGATGGCGCGCTGAAGATGGTCGTGGATGTGCTGGTCAAGACTGTGGTTCCTCCCCCCGGAAGTGAATTTGTGATCACCACGAGGACATCGGAAGTTGTGAGCTGGACAGGAGAACCCGAGCTGCCTGGAAGAGCGGCTCCAATTGTGGTTGCAGTGACTATAGTCATTGTCGTTGTCTGTCCACCAGGTATGATACTCGTCAACGTTGTCAAAACACTGGAAGTAACAGGGACCGCTGGGTTGCCTGGAACACCTGAAGGTGGGAAAGATGGTGCTGGTGGCACCGACGGGGGCGAGGTGACGATGCTACTGCTGACAGGACCTGGAACTCCTGGTGGGCTCACTGGTTGTCCCGGAATGATACTCGATGCCACGGACGCACTAGGGGGTAATCCCATTGTGGGGTTTGAAGTCGGCATTACAGGAGTCGGCCATGGTCGCAGAGGCTCCCCGACTGGAACGCGGGAGCTTGACGGCGATGGCGCTATGGTAGGAGGCGGCACGGAAAAGGGGGATGTCGATTGCGGCAATGGCAGCGGGCCGATTCCAGGGAGGTTACTGGTGACGACCGTTGTGATCAACGCGGTGCCTGACGGCAGAGTGGTTGTGAATGTTGTAACGACAATTGGGGGCGCTGGCGCAGGAGGAGGTATACCTGAAGTTGGTGGTGCATTTGGTGGCGCTGTAGAGGGAGCAGGAATGACCGGCAGCGATGAGATGACAGGTGTGATCTCAGCCGTCCTGGTAACGAGAGTGCTGAACCGGCTGGGCGGAGCTATGCTGTTCATCCATTCTGTCGTCCCATTCACTACCGAGAAGTAGTACGTCCCTCGCGCCGGATTAGATGGAGTCGCACCAATGAGTGAGACAGTGATGATAGGCCCCGGTACTGTGACATAAACAACACTGCAATCCGCAGTAGCGCTGACATCTTGAGCAGCAGCCCCCTTCAACAACCCGAGAACGAGCTCTATTCCAAAGTATCCAGCAAACATGGTAGTGAGAGCCAAGCCCACCGTTAAGACCATGTCTAGTCCTCGGGGACCTTGGAAAGCTCGGACGATTGCGAAACTGAAATCTCGTACCCATCTGCACACTCGGCAAGGCCACCAACGTCCCGGTCTCAATCGCCAGCGAGGCCGTTTGGTAGGGGTCGGAACAGATGCAGGCTTCTTGGAATCGTCCCAGGCGTCCGAGATGACGGAGTCTCGCTTCTGATGTGATACCGAGGACTTGGTTTGGTCATTTGACGTCTGGTCGGATGGTGTGGGCGGTCCGGCGGAGCCATCGAGCATTCGCTGTATTGGTGTCGACTTTTCGCTGGAGGCACTCGAAGGAATAGCAACATTTGAACCCGAGATGGATGTGCTCTGTTTGCTGTGTGTGCCTTGATCGAATACAGTCATATTGTCGCTAGGCTTCTTGTCCTTATTTCTGTTCTTATTCTTACCCATGATGCCGATGAGAAGATGTCGTAAGTAGTATGCCGTGTCGAATATATTGTTACTAGGCTGTCGCGCAGTGATTGTTGTGCGAATACAAAAGCGTGAAAGAAGACGAAAGGATCAGCAGCTACACGAGCAACGTGTTTCTGAGGCGACGCGATACTGCCTTCCATTGCTGCGATTTGGTTCGAAGATGGCAGCGAGTTTGCGGTAGGGAGGGTGCTACTTGCGGAGAAGAAGAAGTGACAAAGAAGGGTGCGTGTTTGTGGGTAGACGGTGCCTGCTACGGGACGCTGTGTCTTCCCACAAGCCGGTAGGCAGCCGCGCTTGCCATGAGTGGAAATCACGATGCTGACCGACAAACGATGAGACGACCAGGCGATAAGAGCGACACTGGAGGGACGACAAGCAAGGTTACAGAACCAAATGCTTTCTGATGACAGTAATGACCTTCCTGTCATAGCACGTTATCACTTAGCATAAGAGATCCGAACACATACCCTCGCTTCTTTCCGGGTGCATTCTCATTGAAGATGTGAATACATAGCGTCTGCGCTCACGCTCTCACTTCCCAAAGCTTGACGTGACCGGCTTCGCTACCAACCGCTAGCAGTGCAAAACTACCTTCCCGCTCATCTTCTTCACTTGGTCGTCCCCAAGCGACTGAAGTAATTCGGCCCAGTGGAGTTTTCTCTGTTGGCCAATTCTTGAATACCGTAGCAGACGGAAGGTGTACGAGCCTCATGGCATTACTTTTCCATCGACTCGCCATCGCCAGTATCTGCCCGTCCGGTGAGAAGGTCAGATGCGATGTCGGCGTAGTGAGATTTTGCAGGGCCCGCACAGGCTTGGGAGCCCTAGGTATGCCATTGTTCGTGTCCGCTCCCGCGTCAATGCTGGTTGGACTACTCTCGCTCCATGCTCTTCGGTCATAGACGTTGACAACGCCGCTCGAGCTTCCAACGGCCACCCATCGATCGCCGCCTATCCAATTGTCCCTTCCACTCTTGCCTCCCAGCGCAATGACGGTCGTGCCGACAGCACCCTCGTCGGTCCATCGCCCAATCACACCCTCGTCGACGCTCCATTCAGTGACCTCACCGTTCTTGCCGGCAATGACCAGACCTTGCCCGTTTTCCCACCAAGCAAAGTCTGCGACGCCGCCTCTTGACTCAATGCGCGCTTGTGTTACCCACTGTAGTGTTCCAGCATCGAGGATATTGATCACGCCTCCGCCCTTTCTCGACGATCCCCGCAGAGCCATGTATCTGCCATTGGGTGATAGCGAAAAGTCTTCCATTGTCCGCTGTTCATGCTGGTGGCCATAAATGCGCGAGACCTTCTCCACCTTGCCAGTAGCGATATTCCAGATATGGAAATAGCGGCGACGGGCGCTCAAAAATATGCGCGAATCGGAGGCGGACGGATGGAAGGCAGTCGTAGTGAGTGGTGTGCGCTTGATGTGGAGGGAGGTCAGGAGGGGATTGGGATTTGGCGGGTTGGGCTGCACGTGGTGCAGGTACAGAGTCGAGCTCGGCCCTGACGAGAGGAGTAGGGGATAAGTCGGGTGGAAAGATAACGAAGTAATTGCAGACTGAATCGGATGTTAATGAAGCGTACCGTACATTGGGAAGAATTTCACTTACGGGCCCAGCTTTCGTGACGTCCTTCAACCGTTGAATATCTACGGTGCCGGCCTGGAGCTTCCGTCTCTTCACAGGCCCTCGTGTGTTGCGCGAAAGAATGTCCGCATCCTTCAGTAGTCTGGCAAGAGGTTGCGAGGACAGATTCTCTTCGTCCATGTCCATCTCGCTGGCAGAGCCTTCTCCACTCTCGTCTTCGTCCATCGTTCGCCGTCTCTTCTTGGCTTTTCCGGTCGCGTGCAGTGCCCACTCAGGTGACGCGTAGAGTCGCTCGTACTGTTTCCGCAGCCTTCTCGAGTATTCTTTGCCATTGACCATGTCGTCGTCTACTGTCTCGCGCAGCTTGCGCAATTGTGGCACCGAAGCCAAGCTCACGACCAAGCGCTCGTCGTCGCTGTCTTCCCACGCCGGCTTGTCTCCTTCACTCTCCGAGTCTTCCGTCTTTCCCGCAGCTATCGAGCCAGCAGGGGCGGCGACTGGGCCTGCGTCGAAGAAGAACAGATCCTGGTCTGCAACGCCCTCGAGGTCTGCGTCTTCGCCAAGGGCTTCGTCTGATGAGTCGCCGTATGCGCCACTTGTGCGGTCCAGTGAGAAGGCTTCTAGGCCCTGTTTGAAGCCTGCAGAGTCTCCAAAGATGATGCGCTCAAGCTCTTCTTCCTCGGCATCCTTTGGCAGGATCGGCTTTTCCAGCTTTTGCTTCTCCAACTCAAGTTGTATGCTGTCGGCATCGCTTTCGTCCTCATCGCCGCTGTTGTCTGTCTGCTTCTCGTCGCCAAAACCCTCCCATGCTGTATCCCTGGGTTCGCTCACGGGCTGCAGCGCGCCTGCTTCATTGGTGCTCTCTTCGAGGTCAACATCGTGTGGCAGCTTCGGGGTGGTGTCTGTCTTCTCGGGCAGGTAGCGCTTGTGGCCGTTCGCCTTGTGAGGTTTTGTCGAGACGGGGGCCATTGCAGTGATTCTTGAGTGTCGGCGGCCTACTACGTGTCGCGAAAAGTGAGCTCGTCGGCGAAAATTATTGCAGGCATGGCACGGACCTCCATGTCTGCAACCCATGAACCGATGCTCGTCGCTCAGCATGACCAGGGCAAGCGAGTGCCCGCAATCGACACCAGATCACACACCTGCTAGATTAGGAAAGTCCAGGATAAGCGAGTATCCCGGTCGCAGTTTCTAGTTCATGTTACCGTACTTTGCATCAGAGGCCCATTCATTCGTGGGCGCAACCCTACTGGCTGTATGGTAGATGCCGCCTATGAGGGTATCCTTTCGACACATTGACTGTGAAGACGACCAACACGTCGATTTTCAAGGGGTAGGAATGCTCAAATCTATGCTGGTTCAGCAGAGGGCCTAGGTAGCCCACATTTGCAGACGCCCTTCTACAAGTGCCGACTTCAGTGCCCCTTTCGGCTATAGTAAGTCGCCCTCTTGGCAAACTTCTCCAGATCCGCATCCTGATGTGACGGAGCATACCGCCCTTTTAACAATACTGTCGTGGTTTTAGGCTACACGTAGGCAAGAGAACGCAGTGCCAATTATTGTCCGAGGACTCCTGTAAGACGACGATCGCTACTCCGACTCCGAGCCTCGATCATTCCGACTCCCATCAGGCATCAATATACCACACACCGACGCAGCCTGCACCAAGCTCTGTTTTGTGAAGACGACTCTTCAAAAGCGGTTCGCTCTGCATCACTGTGGACTTTTGCAAAGACGTCGTTCAAAAGCTCAGGTGCAACCGTGAGTATCGGCGTTGACTCATCCATCAATCCGTCCCATCCTCGTTCCGGCCGGTCAGACATCCTGAGCTCATTCAACAACACCAAAAGAAGACCAAACTCCGCCAAGCTGCCGTGCCTCTCAGACATGCCCAATCCCAACCTCGAGGTCTCGCTCCTCAAGCCCGAGGAAGCGGAGCAGTATGTGCGCGTACGTCACGAAACATTCAAGCACACCATCAACAAGATTCTGTATTCTCGCGGTGAGGCATCGCAGAAAACCTTAGACCGAGTTGCAGCAGAAACAAGAGAAAATATCGCCAAAGGCAATCTCTATCTCAAATGTGTGGACACTTCGACAGGCGAGGTCGTCGCAGCAGCCCGCTGGCGCCACGTCAAGCCCAAGGACGAAGGCGCGAAAGAGCGAACCTGGGGAGAAGTCGAAGCCGCCTTTGCGGACCGTTTCAAACCGTACGATGAGAGCGAGCCGGACATGCTAGATGCGCTAGTCACGCTGTTCAACGACCAGAAGAGAAAGTCGCTCGGAACGAGACCCTACTTCGTTCTGGACACCCTGGCCACACTCCCGCAGCACGAGCGAAGAGGAGCGGGAAGCATGTTGGTGCGTTGGGGCTGCGAAAAGGCGGACGAGGCTGGTGTCGTAGCGTACGTAGAAGCAAGCCCAGTCGGAGCGCCTTTGTACGCGAGGCATGGATTTGAGCCTGTCGCGGACATGGAGTTCGACTTGCGGAGGTGGGGTGGGGACGAAGTGATGAAGTTTATTGTGAGTACAAGCGACGTGCCTATCGACGATCATGTTTTGGCTGACATGCATCTAGCCCATGCTGAGGCCCGCGAAGACCGAGCCCTCCCCTTAGCTACTATTAAGAGCATACACCTTCAATGTCTTGCGTGACAGTAGTGACACAATATAGCACCATTCTTGCCTTTACCTTCCGAAGAGGACTCTTCCGTTGTCTTCCTTTATCATTCTTATGCTCCTTTGACCGCCATGACAATCTTTACAAGTGCCTTCTTTCCACACTGAGTACGGGTCCTCCATCTAAGTTTGATCGATATGCTGGCTTGTGCTCCTGCAGCTAGACGTCGTGCGAGGAGACCCTTTGCGGACCCTCTAACTCACATGCCGTTCTGAATCCAGTCTTCAACCTGAGCTACTTCGATCCGCAGCCGCCTCGCGGACTCGAGACGTACCGCGTTCGTTCTCTTATGCACATCTTTCCACCACTGCTCTGTGAGGCTAGAATGAAGCGGGAAGATACGCAGGTTTGCAGCGACCGCGCCAAGTTTCGACCATGCCGTATAAAGGTCTGCTCCCACTATCTGGCTCCTTTCTTCTGCTCCATACCTAGCATGAACAACATGGAAGCCATCGTAAGTCGACAGCTCGCCTCGAAGGCATACAGCTAAGGCAAACCCCATCAACATCATGTTGTCCGTTTTTCCGAATGTTGGGTGACGGTATTTGATGTACACGTGAGGATGTTGCTCGCAGAAATTGGTGATCTTCTCCAGATCGGCCTTGACGCTTGGCTTGGCATCGAGGGGGAAAGCAAGGGGATGATCTGCTTCGTGAGGCGCAAGTACCACACTGGCCAGCCATTTGAGCTTCACCCCAGGCAAGCGTGATATATAGCCGACGAGCTGCTCCAGCGGCTGAGCGTGGCAAGCAGTCGGCTGCGAGAACTGTATCTCGTTATACTTCAACTCCAGGTAGGCCGTTTCGTGGTATAGTTGTTGGTTGACATATTTGACCTCGTTGAATTCGAGTGCGGCAACGGAATCATTGTCGTCAGCGTCCTTAGCCGGGTCTGCCAGCGCCGAGTTTGCACTGAGTTTTTAATACGTCTTTGGCTGTCCGTTGGCATCGTAACGATCAAAGCGCGCGTAATGAATCGGGGAAGGTGACGTGAGTGCATACTCCCAGATCTTGTTACGTAGTTCTCCGGAAAGGCCAAGGAGGGAGGCTCGGGGCGGTGTGGACATGGTGTGCTCAAGGTCTGTGGATGCAGCCGATGGCTGTCGAATGTGGAAGGCAATCGTTTCGGGTGTGGTTGGGTAAAAAGGTGAAAAGCAGTGATTGCATGAAGACAGCGAGCGGTGTGCAACAAAGTGACGTCAGTTGTGGAAACGCACGCGCACGGGAGGTTGCATCAAGTCAGGTGATTAGACCTTCACGTACCACTAGCAACCCATATAGCGAACAGAGCGTGAGGGCAGTTACGAATCTTATCTCATAGATTTGAGCGAGCTGAAAATGTCCCTCTCACTTCCCCTCGTACGTGCTTTCTCCCTTCGAGCAGCGGCGGACGCGACTGAACCACAAACCCCAGGAATCTGGTCACTCTGTCGATGCCAATACCTAGGAATCTCGAGTGTTCAACAAGGCTCCTCTGATATCCTGAGCTCTCAGTTCTTGTTATTGCACTTTGCAGCACCGCCAGTGTGGAGCAAAGGCCACCTCAGGTGAAAGACGCAGCCTACCTAGGACCCAAGTGAAGGTGAGTCCAGCCTCGACTATATATACAATACAACGCGTCAACCTCTTATCAACAGGCGCACTCAGTCAAGGGCTTGCCTAGTCTAACTTCGTATTGGTCGAGTTCACAAAAGTGAACGTGACGATCTGACGCGGTAGAATATACTATACCAACCTTGTAACTCTGAGTGCGTCTGTTCGAACATCGCTTCGGACAGAAGCATGCGGAACGGAAAATCAGCTCGCCTGGTTTACACGTCGCTCAATTACCACAGACTTAAGTGGAATTGGGTGCTTTTTTGCTGCTTTTCGTGGCCATTATGACCTAGTTCGATAAGCTTGGCTATTGGGTGGTTGGCTGGAGTGAGGTGGTTGTAGCGTCTAAGTTTAATAGGAGCGTGAGCGGAACATTGCTAGTGAGATAAACACAATTCAATAACTAAAAGGCTTCTACTTATTTCTTATGACATATTTGAGGTTCTTCAAGCCTCTCGTACATTGTAATGTGCTGTCTGAAGTTGAAGGTAAACGTTGTGTGTGAAAAGAAGAGGGAAAGGCAATTGTGATTAAGGAAGAGAGACATTAGGGAAGTTGAAACTGTGAGCGTAGGGCAATAAACTATGTCCAATTGTTGGTTAAGTTGTTGGGAAAAGATACTATCGCGCACCTTCCTTGATTTCCTGTGCTTCGTATCAGCCAGCCCAGCCATGTCTCGCTCAGAATACCGGGAGCGTCCAATCTAAGAACTTTGTGAATGGCTGAAAAGCATGACGAAACAGCCAGCAGCTTGACTATCTTTTAGAACTTTTCTCGATATGACGGCTTTCAGAACAGAGGGTCATGCCAATATAGGTGTGCGGCACGTGTGCGGCACGGATCGCTGCATTCTATCTTCGGCAGCCCGCTAAGCACCCGAGATCCCATGCTGTAGCCACGAACTGGAGTAAAGTTGCCACTCAATCCATTGCGTCTCTGTGATGTGTAGGTTCTCTGCGTCGCCTCGTAAAGTGAGCAAACTAGGATCCATATGAGCAGTGGGCATTATCGTGAAGTTCTTGATGTCCTTAAACAGATACTGAATATTCCAAACCTCCCTCCAGTGTTGGGCTTCCTCATACCCAATCTGAACCCATGTATTCGTGTTTAATAAAGCGTCCCTTGCCTTCGCTCCAGCCCGATCGCCCTTAAGAGCCGTAACCAGGCACACTCCAGCGGAAAGGAAATTCAGCGACGAGGGGTATATGTCGCAATCGAACCCGAAGTTTGGGAACTGATAGCGTATGTCAATGTGCGGGTGCTGCTTGCAGAACATAGCCAGCGATGGGAGGTCAGGCATTGGTGGAGCCTTCGGTTGAATCATCGTGAGGCAGTCGACACCTGAAGCAATGATAACAGTCGAGAGCCATTGCAGTTTGTTAGGTGTCATCGGCGCGACGAAGTCTAAAAACCACTGTTCCGCTGCCTTAAAGTACTTGCCCTCAGATGCAGGTAGATGTGGGCTTGACTGGAAAGGAGACAGTTTCTGCGGAGAGAATACGATTGCGTTGAATCGGATCTCTAGTCCCGCCGTTTCTGCGTAAAGCTGTCGACAAACAAGTTTGAGTCTGTTGATGGAGGAACGATGGCCCTTCTTGGCTTTCACCATATCCTTCTCTTCGACCAGACGGTGGCGATGCGAGGCAGTGGGTGCCATAGGCGAGAATTTGGTGCGAGGCTGACGATGGTGAAGTGGCCGAGGAGACGTCAGCGCGTACTCGAAGATCTTATTCCGGATTTCGGCAGGTAGCCGAAGAAGCGGAGACATGCTCATGACTGCAGCCGCGGACATTGGGCTCAAGCTCGAAAATGAGAAGAGATTGCTAAAGGTTGAGGAGATTGCTGAAGGTTGAGGAGATTGCTGAAGGTTG
>TARA_R110002003_G_scaffold63_7_pt1 | contig 19334 bp, 18 predicted proteins | sample TARA_R110002003 | Tara Oceans TARA_R110002003 (sample SAMEA4396441) | marine metagenome | biome: Westerlies Biome; feature: [SRF] surface water layer (ENVO:00010504); material: water (ENVO:00002006), including particulate matter (ENVO:01000060) such as... | depth 5 m
TGCGGGCCGCCCCATCAGACCTCACGACGCTCCCAACACGCGTCCTGTGTGGTGAAGGCCGCGGTAGTGTGGAGAGGGGCCACAGCGCAAGGGTGTGGTTGCACGGCGCTAGCTAGACACCGCTTGATCGGTGCTGTCTAGCGAGCTGTTTACACCGTCGCCGCGACAGAGAATGCAAATGATACGGGTCCGGGAAAAGGCAATCCTGACATCATGCGCGCCCATCTGCCCGCATCGCGTAGTATTGTCGACGCCTTTGGCCCCGCCAAGTGGGTGATGGAGCCTGTGGCACGTTGTGCAGAGCGACTATCCTAATGCTACTCCACAGTGACCGGCTCGATGGGGTCGAAACGCGTGCGCCACATGATTGCGACCAGCGGCGGCGGATCCCAAGACGGCACTGGCACTGATCATGACAATGGTTCATATATTGCTTGTCAACTCGATAGAGCATCACGCCACTTGCGCTCTGTGCAATCCTGCTGGTACTACGGCAGGCTCGCATTCGTAGCCCAAGGTCCGCGGTGGGCACTTCGCTGTGGGTCAAAGTCCGCTCCCGAATGCAGCCAAGCCGAGCGCCAATCTGAGATGACTTGGGCCCATCATCTCCAACCTCACCACACCCTCACGAGGACCCTCAGCCATGGCCACCCCGCCAGACGAGAGCCCGAGTTGCATACTCCGCATTACATGTCAAGAGAACAAAGCAAGGTAACGCCCACGCCAAAAGCAAAACCGCAGACGAACCACTCCGCATTCTTCGAGGCCGGACCAGGTGGCTGTGCCTTCGCATCGTACCTGTCTGTGCGCCAAAAACGATGGCGATCACTGCGCCTAATTGCTCCGCTTGCCGTGAAGAGCTGCGGCCGTGCTCAGCGCACGAGGCCAGCAAGGACCGCCATGACCCCGAAATAGCTGCATGCATTAGCTTCACCATCGCCAACCTCAGGAACAGGTCAATTCAGCGCGGGATGCGCGGGATGCAACCGGGTAAAGATGGATAAAGACACCTCCAAGACCATTTTCGCTGCGGGTTCAGAGCGTCACGACAAACCAGGAACCTGTCGGGCGCTCCAGAACCTCGCAATCGGTGGTGCTGACGAGGCCATGGTGTGTGGAAATCCCGCAGCACCGCCCTAGCTCCAGCAAGAGGAGTCGGCGCCGCCCTGAGCGCAAGGGAAAAAAAATGCACTTACAGAGAGGCAGCCACTGCCAATTCCTGAAAGTTCAAGTAGTTCATGATTTCAGGTGTCGTCATAACCAATCTGAGTTCCGCTGCAGTGATAAGCACGATAACAACAATTCGTCCCAGCAAGCTCGGGACTATCGCGAACGCCAGGAGGGGAAGCACGAGACCCAACGACAGCCACACTACTGGAGTCTGGTATTGTCCCCGAGTAGTGCTGACTGACGGCTTTCGTGAGACTGCAAGGAGGTCATTCTTGCGCTCGAGAAACCGTGTCTCGGCATAGTCGATCGGTGCTCGCCTTTCCATCCAAACTCGATAGGCCTGAATATCCTCCGCACTGGCAGGGTCGAGACCTTTCAGTAGGCTGTTGAATGAGGTCAAGGCTTGGTCTGTCACGAGTCAGTTCCTCGTCCCTGATCGGTGTGCTTGTGGCGTCTGCAGCCCAATTCGGGGTATAACGTGGACGAGTAAGCATAGGGCCTGTGGCACCGGACTTACTGTATTGGCCCAGCTTTTGGAAAATCCGGCCCAAGAGCTCCGTCCTCTTGTAATGCAGCTCCCCCCCGTATCTAGCGTCGCCCCGCCGAGATGCTGGAAAGGCGTGCCCTGCTTCATCTCTAGGCGACATCTGCATGATGTTTTCGTCCAAGACACGAAGCTCGTCTTCCAGCTCACACACTTCGTCCTGCAGATGAAGTAGAACACGGTGATTCAGGTTCTCAAACTTACGGTACATAGGTACCAGATTCCCGCCTTTGCGAAGGGATTTGCTACTCTTGGATGGCTCGCTTAGCTTGTTGGCCAGTAACTCGTATCCCGCGGCCGTGGTCCTGGTCACCTCGGAGGCAGGAACATGTGTCTGGTATTGTGGCGGTTGTCCCGGATGCTGGTAAAAAGGCGGAGCGTGTTGCTGCGCCGGCAGATTGGTAACCCCCATTGGAGGTTGAACTGCCAACGGCAGCGCGTGCCCAACTGGCGGAGACTGCAGCATGTTCGGCGCCGGGTATTCTACGGCCAATGGCGGTGGGAAGGGAGGCCACTCTGGGGGATAATTCGTCGGTGCCTCGAATGTAGCAGGAGTTGCTCCAGAGTATGTGCGAGGGGAGTACATTGGCATCGAAGGGTGAGGATGAGGCGAAGGCCCGCCCGCGAACTGGAAGTCCTTCTGAGGTTGCGGACTTTGCAGGACGTGATTGGCGAGCTCTCTCTCCTGTTGCCTGAGACGTCGAGTATGAGGGTCGCTCTGTCGAGAGGACGATGATGGCGCTCTCGGAGGTGGCGCCTTCTCGAGTGCGGAGCTGTGCGCGTGATCACTTTGGTCACCATCAGAGTCATCGTCGTCTTGCTCCGCCTCTTCGCTCTCAACATCACTACCTTCCTCACTCTCGTCATACTCTTCTTCGTCGTGGTCACCACCGTGTCCATGAACGAAGCTACTCGCGTACAGCGGTTTCTGTGGATTCCGGTACTGTTGCGGCGGTTGCGGTGGTTGCGGCGGCTCGACATCTGACCTACGTGTCGAGGCTGGCGAGGTCGTCGGTGTGTCTTGGGTGAACTGCGCGCTCCCTGCATGCGAAGACTGAACACCTTCGGGATCAGACTCATCCGAAGAATCGGCTGATGACGAAACAATGGTTGAGGGCGCATCGTCCTGATGCTCTTCCTCCGAGTACTCTTCCACTGTGGGCACTTGGTGCATATATTGGAACACGTTGGACTGCTCCTTATCCATCTCCGAATCTGTCGACATCATCGACGCTCTTCGTCTGCGGGACCCTTTAGATTCGCGCATAGGCCTGCTGTCGTTCACAAGGCTGTGATCGTCGTACGATTGTTGTGTGACGGTGGTGCTGCTGCCGTTCGAGAGACTCGACTCTGGATTCACCTCAGAGCGCACAGAGACGAGGGACGGATTTGACAGTTTAGCAAGACTATCCGTATGCCGTTGTGAGGAGCCGCGTTTGTATTGAGCTCTCGGGTGATCTACAGCATGGTCGGTGGTGTGCCGCCGTCGCCGCGTTCTGGGCTCAATCGAAGAGCTGACTGTGGAGCTGGCCCGACTTCTTGAAGTTCGACTCTCCTTGCCTTCTCTTATCTGGCTGAGCTTTGGGACGTATCCACCAGCGTCTTCTGCTTCTTCTGAGTATGTGCTCTGTGACCCAAACGAAACGTCGGACTGGGCCGAGTCACGTCTCGGGGCTTTCTTCAATGTGTTCCGGCTTGACTTGATCCTCTTGCCGCTACCGCTATCCCTGTCTTCCCATGACGGGGAGGCTGAATGCGGGGAGACTTTCTCGCTTGAGGACGTGCGCGACGGCCGGCGTCGTGTGCGTGAAGAAGCAGCAGCTTGTGCACCGGGGCCGGTGTCTAAGCTCTCATTGTGGTACTGGGGGTCGTCTATGCCAGGGCTGCGATATCGTGAAGCCGGCTGGAGTCGCTCCGGAGGGGTTCTGCGGTCCGTCTAGAGCACAAGGCACAGAGATTAGTCTCAGCAAGCAGGCGAGATGACAGCATACTAAGGGCAAGTAGAGAGCATTTGCTTTTTCAACCTACCATGCTACGTCTTTATTGCAGGGCTATGCTTAACAGCGGGAGCCGCGCCTGCGTCAATGGATCTGATACCGTCGATGTCGGCCCAGTGCGGGGTCCTTCGCTCCAGACGGCAATAAAGAATCGATGGTGGTGCACAGTGCGATTGCGTGCATGCTGGTAGCGATCACTGGAGCATACGTTGTGCTACACGAGAGGCTGAGAAGGGCAACGCACGCAAGGCTGTGGCCAATGCCGTGTCTCCCGCAAGCCCCGGCGTGGGAGCACAGAACATGGCAGCACGAGATTCGAAGGGAAGAGAGGAGGCATCCCCGACTGAAGCAAGCGAGAAGCGCGCAACGAAGGCCGGCCAGTCAGTCACCGCCTCGTGGACGCAGCAAAGTGCTTCACGAATGTGGGTGGACGCGGAAGTCGAGGCTGACGGCCAATCATGGCCGATGCACGCCGTTCCGAGCGACTTGCATCGCCGCTTCCATGCAGATCCCTGTGAACGCTCGACACTTGTTCTCCACGTTTCTGCCACCAGCATCTTCTGCCGTTCTCGTCGAGCCCACATACCGATGACGCGAGGTGAGGCTGCCGTGCAGCCATCATCGACGTTGATGTGGCTGCTGTCCAGTGGTGAACGCAGTCAGTGCACCACTATGCCTGCAGTTCAGGGTATCCTTCATGCAAAGCCACGCTGGCGAGGGCGAACAAAGGTGGAGTCATGATGTCGCGACAGGGCGTTCGAGAAGGCACAGCACTCCACGCGTTATACACATGCTTTGACAAGTCACGATATCAAACTGTTACATGGCTTTGGCTGGTATAAGTCGACGGGAAGGAACACGACTTTCTAAGATGAAAGTGGCCCAATTACCTTGCTCGAAAGCAACGATAGGCTCGAGGCATTTTTGACAGTTTGTCATTCATATTGTCTTCAGGTAGGCTATGTTCTACAAGAGAGGCTATTCAATTGAATTCGAGAAAACGGGGGTATCAGGTTGTCAACTACCCATCCCATACGCCGAATATGCATAACATGCTCGATCATCAAGATAAAATTTCTTCCATCCCAGTTCTAATCTTCCGTCTTCTGGCTCTTCAGCGCCTTCGTGCCCTTCTTAGTCATGGATTCACTCGTCCTCGCGCGTTTCAGCTTCGAACGCGACGACATACTCCCACTCGTCGTGCTCTGCCTCTTCTTGCGCGAACTGCCTCCGTGACTCAGCGTTGTTGGCTCAGCAGGGCTATTGAACCCGCTACCCCCACCTGCCGTGGCTGCCGAGCTGCCTGCTACGATGTCTTCGGCCAGGCGATCGGCGAGCGCGGCGTCGTATTCGCGTTCCTGGGTGCGCACGGTGGTCGGGTCCACCTGGCGCGCCGTGGCGAGGAAGTCGATGCTGCCGTCGTCGCTGTCGTCCGAGTATTCGGATCCTTCTTCCGACGACTCATTGGAGTTGTCGGCCATGTGCTTGTGACCTGGTGAAATGTTGAGCAATTGAAGTGCGGTGGCTGGGCCTTCACCAGACTCGGATTCGTCTTCGGAGGACACGTCCGAGTCATAGTCGGAATCGAGGTCGCCTGAGGACGTAGAATCGAAGGGCAGAAATGAGGCGGGAGGGAGCGCAGAGTTTGGCAACGACTTGCGGGACGTCGAGAGGAGCTCTTCTTTGATGACGCGCTGGGGACTAGCAGAGGAAACAGGTCCCTCGTTGGAAGACGCTTCTTTGAGGACGTCAAGGATCTTCTTTGGATAGAGGCTGGAACGTCGACGTCCAGCAGGCCCCGGTGGTGCGGTCTGCGTCTGCGAGCGTCTGACGTTGATAGAGAAGTTGTCTTCAGGCTGCACACCACCTAGGCCAGATGCTTCAAAATCCATGACCTCGACAGAGCTGTCACTTCCAGTATCATTCCTCAGCGCTTCAAGAGAGAAGCCGAAGTCTTCATCACTGGACACGGTGCGGGAGCCATTACAAGAATCAGACTGCATAGGTGTCAAGTCTAATGGACCTCTTGGCTCGGCCATTTCACCTGCGCTCTGTGACTGTGCTGGAGCTCCAAGTGGATGGTTGGTCACCGCCTTGTAAGCCCCTGCCATGGTATTCGAGCCTCCGAGACGGTCACCGCTTAGGTCCGTACAGAACTTTGCCTTGGTGTAGAAGATCATTGGTCCATCCTCACGCCTCTTCATTGTCGACGAACGGCTCTGCACAGCAGAGCTACCAAGTCGTGACGAATTACCCGCATTCGGAGGAGGTCGAAAAGAGGGATCAGACGACTCAATGTCGTAACGGCAGAACTCGTCGTCTTCTTCCGATTCCTCCTTGTGGAAGAACATTGGTGTATAAGCAAGCTTGTTCATCTCGCTCTCCCGCTTGAGACGCGCGAGCTTCCGCGCTGTCTGCTCCGGATTCAACTGGGCCTCGTCACTTCCTCTACTATCTTCTGTCTTGAGACGTTTGGATGGAGAAGACGGATTATCGGGTGAGCCTCCACTATAATGATCCGAGGAGCTGTCGCTGCTGTTTCTTGTTACATCGAGGCCCCCTCTCCAACGAATCTTTCGGCCGTCGCGAGAAAGTTCAAGGTGACTGCTGTAGTCGGTCAATGCGTCCTTGACGAAATCAGGCGTGACGTTGAGGGTATGAAGTTGAGCCATGTTGATGAGCAGGTTGAGATATAGCCAACCATGCCCCTCTTCTGGCGCATCTCCAGTGTCCATATCTGGTGGAGTGAAGCCGAGGTGGCGGAAATATTCCATGTTTTCCCCAGGTACCTGCGCTCGGAAAGGATCCAAATCCAACGGTCTCGTTGGCCGCTGGTCGGGCGATCCGGACCCAGCAACGTCCTGCTCGCTGATTTGCAAGCCAGGGCGGAATTTCTGCAAAGCATCGGCATGGCCAGCAGCGCCTTGTTCATCATCACATTCAGCCAGGATGCGAGCAACTCGCAATCCTTCCGGCTTGAGATGTCGTCCAGTAGCTTCCCGCTCCTGGCGATCGGCGCTGGCCGCTGATTGGGCGACCTCCTCTTGCTGCATGGGTTGCGGGTGGCTTCCGGGCGCTGATCGCTTCCCCGCAAAGATTTGCTCGAGCCGCCGCACCACCAACTTCTTCTTCGACTTGTCCGTCATTGCAACATTATTGCTCGGGAGAAGGCCGATCGGGATGTCATGCAGGTATGATTGGATGTTCTGTTGCTGTCGGTTGTATGCTGACCTGCTCATCTTGAGCGTAGGCTCAGGCTGGTTCATGGCCTGATTCGAAGGCACAGAGGAGTTCTGACCTGAGATAGACATGGACGCGTATCCTGACTCGGCAAAACGCGACGTCGACGAAGCCGATTTCTGGTGTGCCAGCGGTGCGGCATATGATGATACCTCAGGGTAGTCGGTAGTCGCACCATCGTCGAGCTCGGCGGCGAACTTGCGGAGGGTGTCCTCAAGCTCCTTCTTCTTGTGGTCGGGTAGGCCATGGAACCGGACCTCAAACAGCTTCTCTTCCTGGAGATGGGCATCGTGCACCCTCTCATATTTCCTAAGCTTCTGCTTCAGCTTCTTGTTCGCAATGGTCAAATCATCGATGACGCTCCGAAAGTCCTCGGTACTGCTGCCATCGGTGCCCATACGTGCCAAGCCTGGACGGTACGGCATCGTCGAGCGCATGCGAGCATAGTGGGAGGATTGCCCGTCGGGCGGTGTCTCCGACGATGAAGAGTTGCGGAGAAAGAAGGGCGGTTCATCTGCAACATTGAATTCAGTGAAGCTTCACACTACATGGCTGGTCCATCACTCACTGTCAACGAACGATGCACTGTGTTGCTGTGCGTTGTTGTTGGTAGTCTCGAACCATTTGCCGGCGTCACTGCTCTCGCCAGAACTGTGCTTGTTCGAAAGCAGTTTGGGGGAGATGCTGGGAGGGTTGGCCTTGTCGCTGGCAGGATCTGGACAGCTCAACGCTGTGGGCCGACGATCGAGGCCGACCGTGGAGCCAACGCGTGCGACCGCTGGGGGGCTGTGTCGCAGAGAGACAGACCTGTGTGCTGGTGGACGGCGGGGATGTTGGCGGACCGGAGCGGAAGGGCTCGTTCCGGGAGGATCCTTCATGATGGTCGTTGATGCACCCGCGGAGAATTACGGGTTATGGGTAGACAGCGTGCCCCATGTGCGCAGGGGAGCGCTCCGCGTGAGCTCTTGCAAGACAGACGACGTGCGTTGTCTTGAAGCCGTTTGGATATTTCTCGGTGGGGACTCTTGGCTGCGGCGAACGAGGCTCGAAACTGAGTCCGCGATGGAGAGGTCGACTTCAATCCGCGGGGGCTGAGTGGAGGGCTGCACGATGGGTCTGGCACTGCTCTACAAGTTCCGGGCTGGTGTTTGTGGGTGCAGTGGGTGGTGGAGGATGGATGCGCTTGCGGCGCCTGAGCAGCGGGCAGCTGGGGGTGTCGGCCACCATGGCCGTGGTGAGGAGCCCTTGATGCGTCGATGTTGTCGCAATTCTCAGATGCCAAGCGCTGCATTCGACGGCCCTTGGCATCGGCCAGCTCTAGAGGGAACGGTAATTGTGGCGTTACGGGGCCAGACCCCGACCACTACCGCACCCTGTCAGGCCGAGCATCGTCGATGAGCCTCCTTCTCTAAAACCAACCAATGCGCCATATGGTTCGATGCTCAGGCAAATCGGTGATCCTCAGCTTCACCCCGCCGGCTGCTTGCCTGTTTCGAGCCCCCGACCACGCAACACCTCTCGACACCGAAATATCCGTTGGGGTCTAGACTTTCCAGGTCGATTGCGAGCGGATATCAACCGGTCGACGTTTGGCACCACGAGATGAGATCATATCCTTCGGGACTCCACTGGTCGCTCTGAGAGAGCCACTTGTCCCTCTCGTACTGGAGGACCCTGAAATGCGCCCGTTTGCTCAGAAAGGAATGGCGATGGCCTTGATTGGTGTTCCTTCATGGCAATATTCCATTGTGTTCTCTTGGGGAGCACCCGGATCGGAAACGAGGTGCACATCGCTGCATTACCTTGGACCCTCCATGTGGGCTCGGACGCAACAACCTCCAATCAAGGCCCCAGCGAACCTGATCGGCGATGACCTGCAGGTCTGTGGACCTATTTCATCATAAGCCTCGTTTGTGCTTCTCTTCTCGCGGCTCACAAGAGCCAGCCCGTGATGATGGTCGTAGCAAGCAGCTCGAATCATCACGACATGGTCAATGTCACAGTAGAGATGGTTAGACGCAATAGAGGGCTGCCGCGGAAGCGTTTGCCGGCCGTTTCGACCAATCAGTCATTCGGCCGGATGTGGCTGAGCCGCACGACAGAGCCGCTCTGGACTTCGACACCGGGAACAGGCTGCTGAAGATCGCATTTGTTGCAGCATATCGGCTCAAGGTTGGTGTTCTGTTGATTTGTTCGAATGGCACAGCTACCCGAGCCACTACTTCGCCTAGTATAGAATCTAACATACATATGCTGCATCGAGAGGTAAATGTCCTCAACACAATCTCCAACGATAGAATTGAGCATGTTGTTCAATCAGATTCGCATGCCTTTGCTCCGGAGGACGTTTACCGTGGAGTGCCCAGTGTAGTTCACCCACTCACCCAAAGCTCCCATGAAGCCGCCAATCTTCGTGAGGTCTTCGAGTCTGGAATCGAGAAAATGCTCAGTCTCGGCGAATTGTGCCGATTTGTCCTGTGTCATAAAGACCTCAGTCGCAGAATAGATGGTGGACAAGCTTGCGCGTTTCGTATACCAACTGCTGTCGACACTCTGATCACCTGCTAAAAACCAGATCTCGTCGGCCAATCTTGCTAATTCTCCAAGCGATGCCGGGATGTACGTCGGCTGAGCCATGATCGCGAGCGCCTGCCGATGGTCAGCAACGTCAAGCACTGTCCGGAAAGTGGTGTCACTTGCCTCCTGCCAGCGATGTATGACTGCGTCGTTAGCTCGTAACCGCGCCAGAGTCAAAGTGCGCACTTTGGCGCCTACCCCGATCTTCTTGCCTTGCTCGCTAGTGTCAGGAAACTGCACATTGTGCTTCAAGGCCAATCGCTGAGTGACAAGATGATAGTTGACGAGGTCGAAGACTCCTCGAGGTAACAGATTGGTTGAGACATCGAGGTAGCCGGCATCGCGCGCACCAAGCTTGAGTGCATCTATCGTGAAGCCATGGCTGGGCACGTGTGCGTATGCTGCAGACAAGATCTTGGACTCAGCGGGCGGGAACGGCGGCGACTCAGCGTAGTCGTACGAATGATAGAGGCACCTCTGTCTTCCAAAGGCCCTTGATCGGGTTGAGGCAGCTCGGGATATGCCGAGCAGCGACTTAGATAATCGGACTGGTGCCATGGCTGTGGGTGCAGATGTTCAGTTCTCTGTCGATGTGGAGAACTTATCTAGCTTCGCCAAGATCGATCGGACCTCCGATGCACGCATCGTCTCACCTTCGAACAGCCACTCACATCGTCGTGGAACATGTCCCGGCTTGTACAGTACAGCTCTTAGCCACCGCGTCACGCCGTGGCTTGAGCGTTGAAGATGATCGGAATCTCAGATACGTTTGACGGGGCCATGAAGCGCGACGCCACGTGACGAACGCGTGAGACGCGTTTGCGCTAGTGGCGGCGTGAATTGCGGCTCGGCGCATCTCGAACTCGGGATTGTCTTCAGACCTCGTCTTCCCGTGCATCGCCTTTAGAATACGCCATTCGATCTTCGGATACACCATTGCCTCCTCTTCTACGCCCTGATCGCGAGAAAGCCGACGCTCCGTGCAGCACACCCCGGAATTGCCACCTCGGTGCGCACGCGAGTCGCCGCGACACCCACCCCAGGCGACTGCTTGGAAAGGAGAGTATATCGGGGTTTCGAAGATGGCACGCGGCAAGAATGTGGAGCTCAGTGACTATGAGCGGAAAAGACAGGAGAACATTGCGAAGACGCAAGCCTTGCTGCGGAACCTGGAGATGGAGGCTGCGCAAGCAGGTCTAGGTCCTACAGGCAAAGCGCGAGCAGCTGCGTCTTCAAAGCCAAAGTCCAAAAAGCCAGCGCCGAAAAGGATCAAGCAAGAGGAGGTTGCGCCGCGACGAACTTCATCCCGTCTGAAGGGCATAGAGGCGGACAGCGAGAAGGCAAAGCGCAAAGCGGAGGATGAATACGTTGCGATCAAGGAAGCAGATCGCGCCAAGCGACAACGTATAAGCGAGGCGTTCAATTTCAGTGACATTGTCGTAGCTGGGAAGGACTGGAATCGGAGTGGGAACTTCCTCTCGATTGGTCCCGCGATGCCTCACGAGCGCACGTTTGACATTGAAGACGTGAAGGAGACTACAGACAAGGAGCTGCGCGCGCTCAGAGAGACGATGAGCGGCTTGCGGCTGTGGGAAGACTTTGAGCCCAACGAGATCAAGATCACCCCTGAGCGCATATATGCAATGGGTTTGCATCCGACCACAGAGAAGCCCCTCGTGTTTGCAGGCGACAAGCTGGGAAATCTTGGCATATGCGATACGTCGCAGAAGGTTGCAGAGGTCAAGCAAGAGGACGATGAGGATGCGGACAGTGAGGGGCCAACAATCACCACACTGAAGCCGCACACACGGACAATACACACCTTCCAGTTCAGCCCGCACGATGCGAATGCGCTATACTCTGCATCGTATGACTCGTCGGTACGCAAACTTGATCTGGCCAAGGGCGTAGCTATAGAGGTATACGGACCTTCAGATGCCAACGAGGACGCGCCGCTGTCCGGGGTAGAGATCTCGAAAGATAATCCCAATATGCTATACTTCTCTACACTGGACGGTCGCTTTGGCATATATGATATGCGGACACCGTCCGAGAAGGCTGCCGGGCTCGAAATATTCCAGCTCTCGGAAAAGAAGATCGGTGGCTTCAGTCTTCATCCTCAGCAACCACATCTTGTCGCGACCGCATCCCTGGACCGCACGTTGAAGATATGGGATCTACGCAAGATAAGTGGTAAAGGCGATTCGCGTTTTCCGGCGCTCATTGGCGAGCACGAAAGCAGGCTATCTGTATCCCACGCCGCCTGGAATTCGGCCGGTCAAGTAGCCACCGCTTCTTATGACGACACCATCAAGATCCACGACTTTGGCAAGTGTTCTGAATGGACCACAGGCACTTCATTGACTGATTCTGAGATGAAACCCACGGTTGTGGTGCCGCACAACAATCAGACCGGAAGATGGGTTACCATGTAAGACTTTTTTCTTGAGGTCAATGCGTTCCAACTGCTGACCATGACGCACCAGATTACGAGCACAATGGCAACAGAATCCTCAAGATGGCGTACAGCGATTCTGCATTGGCAATATGAACCGCTTCGTCGACATTTACACCGCCAAAGGCCAGCAGCTGGCGCAACTTGGAGGCGAAGGCATCACTGCAGTGCCAGCGGTGGCCAAATTCCATCCCACGTTGAACTGGGTGGCGGCTGGTACTGCCAGTGGGAAATTGTGCTTGTGGTTGTAGGCGTTCCTGCCACACCCGAGCATACATTGTTGTGTTGCCTTGCCATCTGTCGGACGTTGCGCGTCTCTGATACTCCCTCACCGCCATTTAGGCGCGTAATGTGAGCGTCTTTTCAACCCTTGGTCCTGCGCTATTGATTCTTCATCATTGAAGCAAAACGATGCTGAGGGATTTGAATATGCTTGTTGAGCAGACGAATTAGATTACACGTTCGTATTGAATGACCAGGGTGCGTAGTCAATCCAGTCACTCACCTAGACTTGAAGCATCAGCATATCCATGCAATGCGCATCTCAGCCTTTGCCGATGTTCCAAAGTAGCAGGAAGGAAGTCATCGTCGCATCGTGATCAGACATGGATCTTCAAGAGGCACCCTGAAAGATCCAGCCACCGTCGTGGTGTTTCGCACGAGACGTCAGATGTGGTAGTCGGCCAGCTTGCCCCCCGCTCAGCCTCGCTTCCAGAGCTACCGTTGCAGGTGGATAATCATCAGTAACCTGGGTGCAGCCTCGCAGATTTCATCCAGATCATAATTGCATCAGCATGGTAGTACTATTTCAAGGAGCAGTAAGGTTAAGGTGTGGCACAACGGGGCGATGGACGTCACTCCACCGCACCCTGCGTAGTGTGCAAACAATACCATGCCATGCAAAAGTCAGCAGAGAAACAAAAGGTCGAAGTACAGCCTGAATATCTTCCCAGCACTCTCCTGTCTACTCGGAAGCGAACGCAGGGTCCGTACAAGCTATCGACAAGCAATTATCGATGACGCCAAAAATACCCTGCATCCCTCGCCAATACTGCCCATACTCCGAAGCGAAATCCCATCAGCGCGCAACGGTTGATCGGGTGACCATGCACGACCGCAACAATTGCTGATCGTCTCGTGTTCACGACCACCGCGGTGCAGCACGATGCAACCTTGCCGGCTGGCCCGCCTCGTTCCCAGCCTCTTTGGGCGACGATGCATGTCTGTTTGGTTGTGGCGTGGTTGCTACGGGCTGGCGGGGTAAGGTGGGCATGCAGCTTCACGAAGGGATTGGACAGATTGGATAGTAGGTTGGCATCATGAGAGGGGTATATAAGGTACGACGAGGTCAGGTCTTGGTAGGCCAATTCAGATATTTCGGCTTCAGACTTGACACTCACACTCGCTTCAACACTCGCTCAACATGAAGTACACACTCGCTCTCGCTACCCTCGTGACCACGGTCTTCGCAACAGAGTACTGTCCAGCTCCCGCACCGTCATCGTCCTCCGCGCCCACGCCTACGCCGTCTCCTGCGCCAGGTCCAGGCTACTTTGGCGTCATATCTGCCCGCTCAGCGTCGCCAGTGCACCTGCAGACTCTCACCGCGCGCGGGGGGAAGTTCTACCTCGGCGGAGGTCCACCCTCGTCATATTGCCCGGTCGAACAAGTCGGAGCAGCCTGCCCTCCCGGCAACACAACTGTGCTTGCTGGCGGCGAGAAGACGCTGAGTCTGGGTGTGATTGTACCCGGTGGCCAACAGGTCTATGTCGCGCCCGATGGTGCGCTGAGCTATACACAAGCGCACTCGGCCTACATCCCAACTGGCAGTATCGTGGACGGCTTCAGCAGAGAGTATCCCGCGGCAGGCCAGCAATTCGGATACCTCAACTTTGACACTGGATTTGTTGCTTGCCCTGCGTCCGGAGAGGGTAACGGGTACCAGGTCTTCGGACAGGTTGACGGCGCGACGTTTGGCCCCGAGTGCTTGGGGTTCAGTGCGCTTGCTGGTAAGTGATTGCGATGGGATGGCTTTGTGATCGTTAGCTAATGCGGATGCAGTTGCTACTAATGGTCCCGGTGCATGGCAGTACTAAAAATGGTAGATGGAGGAAGGGCTCGAAAGCCGACAAACGTAATAGACACAGGGAGATATGAGTTATGGGGGAGAGAGGCAACACTTACGATGTATATACGACGATCCTTGACGACATGCACTCCCTAATACCGTAATATGAACAGTCGACCCACCGTCCTACCAGCTACCTTGCGCTTGGTGTTTCACGGCAACCCCACACCGCCCAACTTTGCTAACAGAGCATTCCTTGTCCACTCGACCTGCTCTTCTGGTGAAGCTGCGGTCATAGTGATCACTTCTACGACCTTCTGTCGACTATGCAAACCCTTGATGATCTGGATGCTCGACTTGGGTAACTTGACGGCCTCCGCAATGACTTTCACGACAGCCTTGTTCGCTTCTCCATCTCTTGGCTGACCCGCAACGCACACCTCGATGTACTCATCCGTAACAGTCGAGATGCCCTCGCGTGTCGCATTTACGCCGGGCTTAACGTGACAGAGTAGCCGAATAACAGACTTGGACGCTTTGCCGGAGCTGGCGAACCAGCGAATGGCGGCGCCGTAGCTCGGAGGAACATTCATGGGCCGTTAGTACCGGTATGTCATGAGACCGGATGGTAATCGGTGTAATGAACTGATCAGCTGTGTCGTGTTCAAAGCAGCTGTGCTTCCAAAGCCGAAGCCAACCGGCCCTGATGTAATGGCGCGCTCGAGCCAATTGGGAACGCGACACTTGGCGATCCTCTACACGCCTTGCTCCAGGAATACGAAAATACGCACATGTACATACTTCTCCAGTATTTACCCGTGCGGCATCGGTCGCCCATTGCACTGCATCCTCGTGGCAGACCGTCGCGGAGATGCGAAAGACATTGATTCCCCTCACCGCTTCGCTCCTGCCAATCTAAGCCGACGCCGGCGTGTGTGGTGGGGGTGAGCCAGAGAGATAAAGGGCGGCGCACGGCTTCTTTTTCCCCTAAGTTCAAGTCTACACGAGAGCCTCAACTTCCGTTCCCTTAAGTACAGGTCTACACGATGGACGAAAAATCAGCGACACATAATTACCTAAGTAGGGCGTAGCTGTAGATAAAAGGCCGCTGCTGCCCTCGAAAATTCTGGGAAATCAAAATTTCTTTCTTTTACACCACAGACGGTACATTTCTCAGTCGCAGTCTACAAGTGACCTCTACACGCAGTTACCAATTGATTGAATCGTGCGAGGACATCCAATTTCTGCGTGTCGGATACAGACAGGTGAATACTCAAACACTGTGAACGGCGCTTCGGTACGCCCTTGTGATTGCGATCCTGGCTTTATCTCAGGACGCCTGCCGCATCCGTCCCACACGCTCAAAACCACGAACTGCAATTCGCAAAGCTGACGACCCTCACAGAACCCTGGATTCACCATGAGTTCAGCAACCCAACCCAAATTTCTCCCCAACCGACATGACCTAGGCGTCGTCGCCGTCGGCTTCAGCGGCGGCCAGGTACTTCTCAGCCAAATCCACATGTAACATAAGGACCCCAACTCACATGTATCGCAGCCCAAACCCGGCGTTGACGCGGCCCCCATGGCCCTCATCGAAGCCGGCCTAATCCAACAACTCGAAGAAGACCTAGAGAAGAAGGTCTCCTACGACGGCACAGTGCACAACTACGCCGAACTCGTGCCCAGCGACGACCCAGACTACCGCGGCATGAAGCGCCCAAAATTTGCTTCGGCCGTCACAAAAGTCGTATCCGACCAAGTCTACAGCCACGCCAAGGCTGGGAAACTCGTCGTCACGCTCGGCGGCGACCACAGCATTGCCATTGGCACCATCAGCGGCACCGCGAAAGCGATTCGCGAGAGACTGGGGCGCGAAATTGCGGTCATCTGGGTTGATGCGCATGCGGACATCAACACGCCTGAGACGAGCGACAGTGGGAACATTCACGGTATGCCGGTGAGTTTTCTGACTGGTCTGGCCAAGGAGGAGCGCGAGGATGTGTTTGGGTGGTTGAAGGCGGAGCATCTGCTGAGTACGAAGAAATTGGTGTATATCGGATTGAGGGATATTGATAAGGGGGAGAAGAACATTCTGAGGGAGCATGGGATTAAGGCGTTTTCGATGCATGATGTTGACAGGTATGTTTTCACGCATTGTTCGTTTTTTGTGATAGACATGCTGACGGAGTTGTGTAGGCACGGCATTGGCAAGATCATGGATATGGCGTTGGGTTGGATTGGCAGCGATACGCCCATTCATCTTTCTTTCGACATCGATGCACTGGATCCCATCTACGCACCCAGCACAGGTACAGCTGTACGAGGTGGTCTGACGCTGCGCGAGGGCGACTTTATCTGCGAATGTGTCGCTGAGACTGGGTCGCTGATTGCGCTCGACCTTGTCGAGGTGAACCCTAGCCTCGACGAGCAGGGTGCTAGCGATACTGTGCGTGCTGGCTTGTCGATCGTAAGATGCGCGCTGGGAGACACGCTTTTGTGAAGAATTGCAATGACAATAGCTTTTGGACAGAGCGCTTGGTAGAAAGGCGCATAGGCGTACCACGGTTAGAGGTAGATGGCTCGTGAAGCACCGACTGGTGCACATGTACATGGGACCATGATGCATACTAGTCTATAAGATCGTAGACGTATTTTCGAATCACCATGCAGTGTTGCTCTTACACCAAACAAGCGTAACAGCTATGCCATTTCATCATTTACACTATCCGTTTCCCCCGTCCTTCCACTTTCTCATCCTCCCTCGGGCCCCCATCCAACCACTTCCATTCCCTCTTCCCCTCACCCAACCTTCTCTGTCCCTCCAACGCCCCATCATTCCCACTGCCCCAGCCATACCACTCCTCCACCATGCTCACCGGCGTCCCCAGCGCCGCGCCGACAACACACATCAAACTCGCCAAAAGCTGCCACAGCATGACCAGCACCCACAACCCCGGGACCAGGAACCGGACGAACTGGTCGACCTGGTATAAATCCTCCTGGCTGCGGATGTAGTACTTGTGATCGGCGCGGTTGTATTGTAAGCGAAGGACGGTCGTGAGCCGGACGGGCACGGCGTAAAAGGGAACGGGCCAGAGACGAAAGGTTTGCGCAATTGTGGTGTAGAGAATCAAGTGCCTCTGGTCAAATGCTGTGCAGTAATGAGCTCACTTCCCTTTCTACTTCCCACTGCTATTCTCACCGACTGACTCAACATCAATCTCAATCCTCGGACTCATGATTTTGTACCACCGATATATGCGCTCAATCAGCCATCGCGAGTTGCTCCAGCTGCCCGTGCGGCAGAAGGGGTGTGTAAAGGACGCATTGGGCGTGAAGTATGTTTCGACGGTTTCGCGCTGGATCGAAGGCGGCGATTGCGTGAGGAGGTGTATTATGCCGGGGATTTCTTTGACTGTAGCGTAGGTTGTTAGTGTGTGGAGTCGGGGACTGGGGAAGGCGCGACGGACCTGGATGTTCCATTTTGACGGCTGCAGGAACTCGATGCAATCTCGTTCGTCAATTCAGGACGGCGGGTTCATGAGAGACGCTCAGGATCAGCACATGGGTGGTGCTGCAGGGCGTCTGAAGTTTGTTTGTGTTCGCATGTGAAGATCGGGTGACGTCACCGGTGCTCATTTAGTAGGATTCATAAGACACTCTTGCACGTTAATTGAATGTGACGGAGGGTGCGTTTATAATGTCTCATGACCATCGGAATTATATATGCTAGTCATAAAGTGAGGCCTTCCGCAAAAGCGTTTTGGTGGTCGTCAGCGATGCTGGCATCGTCATACCGTCAAGGGCAAATCGCATCTACTGGGCTTTCCACTGCTGGATCTCAGCCTCGCTGATCTGCCTCAGCTTGTTCACGCTCGGTGATGATCCGGTCGCGACACCCTTGGCCAACTCGACGAACCCGCCAATCTGAGTCCTGTTTGAGACAGCATACTGAGCAGTGCTAGCCTTAACGCGGATGATGCCGATACGTGGGTCCTCTGGGCCACCGTCATGCTTGCCGTCACCAAGGTCGCCAATCCAAGCCTTCAACGCAGGGGAGTAGTGCTTCTTGACAACAGCACGATCGGTCTCAATGGTAGCGTGACCAGAGATGGATGCCCATTCACCAGAGTTGGTGATGAAGCCAATGTTGACGGATGCATGCTCCTTGAGGTCGTCGGTCTTGCCAGACTCGGTGTTTGTGTGGAAGAGGAGGTCGAAGCCGTTGCCCTCCTACAAGTTGTTAGATCAGCACCCATAAATCGTACAGAAATGATAGCTTACCTTTGCGGCCAGAGCCATCGCTCTTGACGCCAGTAGGTCGCTGTCCGCAACTTGTGTGGTCAATAGGCAGAACTTGGTGTTGTCAATGAACTTGAGGAGGTCCTCGACCTTCTCCTTCAATGAGACGTCATCCTGGTTCTTCTGAGTGTACGGATCGGCGTTCTTTGAGCCCGTGTCTGCGTTGCTGAAGCCGGAGGACATTGTGTTTCGCTGGATTCGATTTACAGTTTGGTGTTTAGGGAACTGCACGGCAGCTGTCAGCATGCAATTGGCGAACGCTCTGTTACTTAGAGGTCTCTGCGCCGCTCGAAGTGCAACAGGGAAGGAACGTAGAGAAGTACGGGCATACATTTCTGGAAGTAGGTTGCTTGCGGTAGCGGGGTAATGGAGAGGTTCTGGATGTCGTGAGACTGAAGTTAAGTAGTTCTCTGCAAGCCCTCGATGACGTCAATGTTGTCTAACAAACAGAAGGACCCCACATCGCGCTTCCTACTTTCTGTGGGGTACCGCGATCTGACACGCGAATCGCGAGCGATCCGCCGGGTGTGTTCTGCGACGGGGGTGCCTTCTCATCGTGGTACATTCTGCCGTCATATTACGCCATGCAATGCTGGCTCCAGCCCCTCTTACCAGCACATGCGCGTGTGAACATTGGAAGAATACAACAAGCAAAACGTATCCGATCTAGGTATCTTGGGCTTCAGAAGAAACTGTGATTACATCCCGTGAGCGTAGCCGATCTGGCGAAGGTCCCTTGACACTACCAAGGACATAATAGTCCAGACTAGAAATGAAGCTTAAGTGGCCAACCATGTAGTTGAGATGTCAAGATAAATGGCCCAATTTTCAACGCGATGGGTCCTCCTCTGACCCATCATTGCATATGTATCGGATGCTATGCCTCTGCAGCGGCCTCCTTGTCCTCAATTGAGGCCTTCTTGAGCTCTTCGGTCGCATCTGCCGCACCATCCTTCTCTTGTTCGAGCTCGGCCTCGG
>TARA_R110002003_G_scaffold433_12_pt1 | contig 19310 bp, 20 predicted proteins | sample TARA_R110002003 | Tara Oceans TARA_R110002003 (sample SAMEA4396441) | marine metagenome | biome: Westerlies Biome; feature: [SRF] surface water layer (ENVO:00010504); material: water (ENVO:00002006), including particulate matter (ENVO:01000060) such as... | depth 5 m
CTGTTGAGACACTGGGGGTCTTCTGAATTTGCTACGGTGGGGAGACATATTCATTCGAAGCAGATGTAGTCCCGTCACGCATTCACATGCACCGTTTCCAAACATACATGTTTGAAGGCTATATCCAGGGTCCACGGTCTGGAAATGGCAGCACTCAAAAGGAAAGGCGCGAAGGGGAGCTGGCAGGCGGTCGCGGACCGGCTATACATTACACCGCTAGGGCTAGCCTAATTTAGGAAAGCTTGGAAATTCTACAGAAACTCGAACTTTCTACAATCATGCCAGATCCAACTCTAGACATTCTTCATCGAAACAATGGGAAACAAGTCTCGTAAGCGAGACCACGAGTCTGGTCATGGTACAGAGGCGGATGAGACACCCGCAAAGCGCCGCCGCCACATCAACCAGGAACAATTGAAGCTGTCGAAGCTCTACGACGATCTAGCTGCCGAATCCGACGATGTGCGCTTCGAAGCTGCCAAACAATTGATAGTCAAATTCTCACCGGAGAGTGAACCAGCTGCCAAGGATGTGGAAATCGCGCTTTCACGCCTGATCAAAGGGCTTTGCAGCCAACGGAAAGCAGCACGAGTTGGCTTCTCCCTTACTCTAACTGAACTGTTGCGACAAATTTTCGGGCAGAAGGAGAACGTGATCGACGATCTCGGGCTTGATGTGGCCTCCCTCATCAAATTGGTTGAAGAGAAGACCAAGGTCGAGGGTAATGTACCCGGGCGGGTATGTACTCTCATACTCTCGACGGACAATGTACTCACTGAGTCAGGAACGACGTGACCACCTCATTGGGAAGCTTTTCGGATACAAGGCCCTGCTGCAATCCTCCATAGTCATTGAGCCAGATCTTTCCATGGAATGCTGGAATCAGCTGCTAGACCATATCTATGGAATGGCGCGGGACGTCCCCTGGCTACGCGAAGAATGTGGTATGGTCCTCGTGGAAGCAGTAAAGAGCCTCCAAGGTCAGCCGGAGTACCAAGCATGCGCAAAAGCGATGATTGGTCGCCTTAGCGACTTCAAACTCATCTCGACGCCAGAAGGAGTCGCCATCTGGTTGACCGTACAGACGGATTATGAGAGTGTGCTACCGGAGGGCGTATGGCACAGGAACGATCCTTTGTCGAAGAAAGAGCGTACCCGGTTGGCTAAAATATTGAAAGAAAACTATCAAGGTCAACCTGAGGATGGGAATGGCGACAACCTAAAAACCGCTGCCGCAAGTCCGAACCCAACATTTGCGTGGAACATGGTAATATCCGAGATTCTGCGTAGAGACAGTCATCAAAAGCGGGACAGCAAAGAGTCCGCGAAGGTCGAATTTCCTCAGTTCTGGCTTGACACTGTAGACAGTGAGTGTGGACTGCATATCTGATGACAACCACTAACACCTCTAGACAACCTTTTCACGTCAACCTCATCGCACGAGCGCAAAGCATGGGGCTTCAAGCTGTTGAGCGGTATGATTGACGAAGTCCCAGAGGAAACTATCGCGGCTCTGCTCAGCCCAAATCTAATGCGCACTCTAATCAACCAGAGTAAGAAGGATGACAGGTTCTTACATTCCGCGGCATTGGCTGCTCTTAGCTCGGTACAGGCAAGGGTGCAGAAAGACCCGACATCTGCACTGCCAATATTCGTGGCACTCACGTCGAAGAATGGCAGCATTGAGTTCGACAAGATTACAAAGACGAGATCACTAGAGCAAATTCTTCTACTTGCAGACGATGACGCTCTTAAGAAAATTGTACGCCACCTCAATTCTTTGATTCTCCGTCCGGATACCGAGGATGAAGCCATTGCACACGGTCGCCGTCAGGTCATCGCAGATCTACTCTTGAATTTGGTCAAGCACTTCAAACGGTACAATGAACTGCCCGGTGACACAGCCGAGCAAGACGGTTGGCTTCGGAAGTGTCTAGAGATCTTTGTCGAGTACGCCTACTTCGTACCCAGTGAAAGCGCAAAGACGAACAAAGTGCCCCTTCCGCGACTTACCGAAAGAAGCCGGCAAGTGTTTCAAGAGCGCCTCTCCTCGTGCCTCACTAAGCTACTCGCCGTGGATGTGGGGTCTCGCTCCACTTTCGCTCTCATGGTCGTCGGCATGATTAGGTCTAAGAGTGCCTCCTCAAAGTCTCTCAGTCTGGCATTCAGGGCCGACAAAGCTGTCTCCAAGTCTCTAGAGAAGGCATCACAAACGCTGGCTGCGATCTCCGCAAAGGTATGTAGGTTAGTCGCTGAATAACGTACAGGCACTAATGACGTGTGTTAGGGATCGATAGCTGGCAACAAAATGGCTGCGGAAGGTTTCATACTTCTCTATTCACTGACGATTCTTCAAGTCTACAACGGAGAGGGTGATGCCGTTATGATGCTTGATGACCTCGACATCTCCCGCAAAGCGATGCTCAAGAAAGCCAAAGACACTACCGAAGAAGGGTCAGACGTATTCGTGGAAATTGTCCTATCCTTCCTCGGTAATCCACGCACGCTGTTCCGCAAGATTGGAGAGGAGGCTTTATCCATCTTCGCTTCCGAGATCAGCGCGGCTGGCTTAAGCTCACTCACTGACATCCTGGACACCGAGGAAAATCTCGACGGCCAAAAAGAGCTATTTAATAACCAAAGTGATGACGACGCTGAGGAAGGGCAATCTAGCGCAGAAAGCGACGACTCGGGTGTCGACTCGGGTGTCGACTCGGATGTCGAGATGGTTGATCGCGAAGGAGACTCAGACAGCGCTTCGGACTCGAATAGTGAAACCAACACCGACAGCAGTGAGAGCGACGAGGATGGAAGCGAAGATGACGCGGAACTAACACAGTTCAACAACCTGCTAGCCATGACGCTGCAGACATCGAAACCCAACGTGGACGGCGAAGCCGACGAAGACACCTCCGATGACTCCGACATGGACGATGAGCAGATGATGGCGCTCGACCCCCACCTAAGCAAGATTTTTCAGCAGCGGAGCAAGACCACGAGCAAGAAGAAGGAACGGGAGGACGCTAAGCAGAACGTGGTCCATTTCAAGGCAAGGGTGCTGGATCTACTCGCGATCTATCTGGAGAAGCAGTACTCCAATCCCCTTACGCTACAAGTCTTGCTTCCGATTGTACGCCGCACGCGCGCTAGCGCGAACAAACAACTCGCGGAGAAAGCTTCCAAGATGCTCAAGGCCCATTTTGACAGCCGCATGAAGCACAAAGCTCCGCTTCCAAAGCCTGAGGACACAGAAGCTGTTTGTGACGTTCTGAGAGAAGTTCATGAAGAAGCCAAGCTGGGTGGTGGCGCAAAGATTCATGCCGATGCTTGCAGTGGTGCCAGTCTGCACCTTGTGAAAGTGCTTGTGGGCTTGGACAGGGAGAACTATGCGAGCATTGTGGAGATATATGCCGAGACGCAGAAGCAGTGGTTCAAGGAGAAGAAGTCGCCCTTGCAGCCGGTGCTGTTCACGGCGTTCCAAAATTGGTCTTTGAACGCACGGCAGCAGGGGAAGTAGATGGAGATACTCGAGGGGCTATCATAATGAGAGAATATGGCCTCACAGGTCCTGAAAAATAGTAATTCAGAGTTGAAGATATCGGTCGGCAATGGAAACATATGGTCGTCCCGTTTGGTCTTTTTCATCGCGAGCGGCGGTAATACGATGACCCTCATCCCAGGCTTGTTACACATGTCTATCTGGCTCGTATGTCATGATATCAGGTTTCATCGAATCTTTGGAGCCGGAATTAGTATATTGTTGGCTTGGCCGATAATGCGGGAACGGGGAGCCGTTGTGACTAGCCGGATGGGACCCACTCCTTGAGCGTGGTTGAAGCGATTGTTCAGACTTGACGACTGTGGTCGACGACTCTAGTTTGGCCTAGCTTCCATGCACTGGCACGACTGGATGGGGCAAGAGCAGATAAGCTAGTACTTAGCTGGCGAATTGGCGCATGAGTGGGCAAAGTGTACTCGGCTGGCCCAAAGCAGCAAAACGTCACGCGCGCACCTTCTTGAGTCGATGCATCGTGACGCTGAGCGAAGCACCTTGGATGCATGCTCACTGATAAGTTGCAGTGCCCAGGCGGCGATGGGGTGATTCGGCGCATGCCGCCGCTGCTTGAAAGATCGAGGTCCTTGGTTGCCAAAGTCGCTCGCTGCTCGGACCAATTGCCATTGCGTCACTGATGGCATTTTGGTGCTCCAGCCGATCCATGGTTCGTCCAAGCGCTCCGCTTGCGCAAACTCAACCATCTCCTCACCCACGCGCGCTCAACTGATCGTGCGGGCCAATTGCTCCAGCCCTCCACCGCGACCCTCTCACCAAGCAGGCCTGCAGTTGCTGCTTGGCGGTGCGCGAGCTTATCATGGCGTCGAGTCCAACTGGGCGCGCTGGACCCGCGGCGAGTCGTGCTCCACCTGCTGCCGCGAATCATCACGCGGCTACATATGCGGACGCTGCAGCCTCACCCTCTGCTGCAGGACAGCAACACTCCCACAGTCAATCTGGAGCTTCCGCTATGGCACAGCCCAAGAAGAAGAAGCATCGCGGCGGCAAGAAGAGGAAGAATCGCCGGCAGTCCTTTGCAGGCACGGCTGACATTGGCACCGGCGACATGAACGACGAGCGCCCGTCGTTGGCCAACATGGGCGGCAACAGCCATTCACGAGGTAACAGCAGCTTCTATCGGCTGCATGGGAACCTCAGCAGCACCAGTCTCGAGAGCGAGGCCCTGCTCGACCACCGCGATCAGCCGACGATACGGACACGCCGCCCCAGCGTGCCTGTAGCTTCCATGTACCAACCGCGCGGGAGCCAGCCTTTCGTCCCGTCTCCTCAGCGACTCAATGCCCCGAATGCAGCGAACGCGTACGGCCGATCGAGGTTGTCGCACACCCCCGACGTTACCTACAGCGACCACGACGAGGATGATGTAGACGACCGAACGCCTCTGATGAGCACAACGCAAAGAGATGGCCGATCAGGCACAAGTTACGGCGGCGCAAGCACCGGCTCTGGCAGACATGGACATCGACGGTCTTCTGTCTCGAGCGGCATGCACAACCCAGACCTCTTCACCCAGCGCCACCACTCGCAGACGAATTTGCAAGATTACGATGTCAACAATCCGCCATCTGTGCCTGCGAGCCCCATCATGAAGGCAAGCCACGGGTTGGACGATGTCATGCTTACCGAAGATTTAGACCACTCGCGAGAGCACAGCAGGTCGCGCGATGCATTGATTGACATCGAAGAGCGCAGCGAACCTAGTGGCTCGCCGCGCACACCTGGCGAGTTCCGTCGTCGCATGACGACTACTGCAATCGAAGATGTGTGTTTCCCGCATGAGACCATGTCTGAGCTGGGCCATGAGGACTATCTGAATGCGCCGACGACAGGTGAGCCCACAAGCCGACGGAGACGTCGTCGCTGGCCAGATCTTGATATCTTGGATGCATGGGCGCACGAGGAAAAGGAGCAGCGAACAATTGAGGGAATGCGCATGCGCAAGGTGAGCGAGCCGCTCATGGTGGAGGGACGTCTACGGCCGAGGCAGCGTGTCTGGCATCGCGAAGCCAGCGATGCACCTTTCCGTTTCACGTACTTCAACGAAACATTCGACAACACCATTCATAGCCAGACAATCAGTGAGCTTGTGCAGCCTGGACAGACGTTCAAGAACCTCTTCATACCTGATCCAGTAGTCCTTGAGGACAGCAGCGACGATGACTCCGAAGAAGAGGAGCTGCCTCATGTAAACACGAATGGGTATGGCTCACGTGCAACCACTGTTTCACCATCCAAAGTGGATTCCGGCGAGCAGACCCGATCGACTACTCCTCGACCCACAGACACTCCTAAAGACACTCCAAAACAGGACCAAGACAAACCGAAGCGTCTCGGCCCTCGACCTGCTTGGTGGCTCGATATCATGTCGCCTACGGAGACTGAGATGAAGGTCCTGGCGAAGACGTTTGGTATCCATCCCCTCACAACGGAAGATATACTCATGCAAGAGCAGCGCGAAAAGGTAGAGTTATTCAAACACTACTACTTCATCAACTACAGGACCTTTGAGCAGGACGAGAACAGCGATGATTACCTCGAACCGGTTAACCTCTATGTGGTCGTTTTCCGAGAGGGTGTCATCAGCTTCCACTTCTCCATGACACCACATCCAGCAAACGTACGCCGTCGCATTCGACAGCTCTCGGACTACCTGGTCCTGTCACCAGACTGGATCTCATACGCGATCATTGACGACATCACTGATGCGTATGCACCCATGATCCAGAGGATCGAAGAGGAGGTCGACGATATCGACGAAGCAATCTTGCGCCTTCATTCAGATGAAGAAGAGCAAGAGGCCGAGAAGGCTCGCATTCGTTCTTCCAGCAAGCCATTGTACGAGAAGAAGCAAGAATCCCCCAAGACACAGGAAGAGAGTGGACGAGATATGTTGCGACGCGTTGGTGAATGTAGAAAGACAGTCATGAGCCTGTATCGTTTGTTGGGCAATAAGGCGGATGTTATCAAAGGCTTCGCGAAGAGATGTAACGAGCAGTGGGACATTGCGCCACGCAACGAGATTGGCATGTACCTTGGCGACATTCAGGATCATATTGTGACCATGACGGGCAATTTGAGTCATTACGAGAAGTAAGTCTAGCCTCGCGCACCCACGTTGACCCATACTGACTAGCAATAGTCTTCTCTCGCGCGCTCACAGCAACTACTTGGCACAGATCAATATCAGGATGAATGAGCGTCAAGAAAAAACTTCAGATATCCTAGGCAAGCTTACTGTTCTTGGTACAATTGTGCTACCGATGAACGTCGTCACCGGTATCTGGGGCATGAACTGGTGAGTTGTAGATCCCGTGACTCGCAACTTGCCACTAACAGTTATACAGTATCGTACCTGGTCAAGATGTCGATAACTTGAATTGGTTCTTCTCCATCACCGGAGGTCTTGTTGCGTTTGGTGTTTTGTGCTATCTTATTGCGAAGAGGGTCTATGGTATCGTCTAGAGACGCGAGCATATCATTATTGTTCTGGCGTTGAGACGATGAAGCATCAAGAGCATGTCTTGATTCACTTTGGCCAAGATTGATGCCCGGCTGGATTGCGGCGTATAGGTTGATTACGCCCAAGTTCTTGCGCATATAGTAGCTATGACACAAGAGAAACACCGTACACCGTACACCATATCCACTCCCCTCTCGAACCACTTCTTGACAACTGTGCTGCAATTCCAAACGCACTCACGAATTGTTTGTCTAGCATCAGATGATCATTGTGCGACGTATTACAGCGGAGGGTACTTCTCCCGCCCCTCTAACATACGATGCCAGTGGAGTACCACTCCACGGTCCCGGCTCTGTGGCCGGACGGATGTACACATGGCCCGAGTGACACCCGCTGCGCTAACTACATGTACTTACCGGTAGCTGTGTACCGCCGGTGAACTTCAACAACAATTTGAAGCTTCCCGAGCGAGGGCGATTGGGCGGTAGCTTGGTTGACAAGGAACACGCTTCTTGAGAATCGGCTTTCACCGGACACTGAAACGAAGTGGGTGTTATACGACATGTGGGGGTTTGTTGGAATGTCTCAACATGCACAATAGACTACCCGCATCGATGCTGCTCTGCTCTTATCGGTCAAGTCCTTCGAATGAAGTGTTGGTTAGGGCTGTTCGTGATCGCTAACTCGGAAGTGTAATGGGATGTGTCCCCTCGACGAGCCCACCACCCTTCACTTGCGCCGGAAGCGTGACGTGATACTCATCCTGATCCGGCTCATGCTTGAAGAATGTGTTTGCGATCATGAAGCGTTCGGGTACACATGCATTTCCTGACATGGTCACCCTGAGCAGGTTGGGCGACTCGTGGTCCAAGACAGAAATCGCACTCGTTGGAGACTGTATGCGCCGAGCAGAGGGCGCAAGACTCTCTGGAAACATGTTTGAGAAGTTTTAGTCACCAGGTGGCAGGCAGCAACTGTGTGCTGCGCATTCTCGCACTCGGCATCATGAGTCGTATGTCAGCCGCGTGACGCCACACGGGCCGCATGCTCTCGAAGGTTCACCCTTCACCGTATGCGGGGCTGTGTTGCGCGCTCATCGCAGGCGACTTCCGGTCAATCCTTGCGCTATGGAGAGCGAAGAGTCGCGCATTTGACCTGTTGGAGCAGTCGTTCGCATCCAGAGCGATAGGCGAGCCGCATGTCGATGCTGGGTAGGGCTGCGACGGCGCGGTGAGGGAAAGATGCCATAGCTTGTGTTTGGGCAGGCAGACTCGTCGCACTGCCTGACAGCACGCAGATATCAAGTCGCTCGAGGTAGACAGGCGCATGTCACAGTCTTCGGTGCTACCAGTACAGGCCCTCTTGTTGACTCTGTAGTGGGTGCCGCCGCTGGGAAGGTTCGCTCGCCTGACGTCATCTCGAGTGCTGGTGAAGCCACCCCAATTGTCAAGCAGGGCAGTCACGGCCCCATCCATCTTGCGCCTGATTCCGCCCGCACCCAAACTGAAAACTGACGTCTTGTCTCGCCCGTCACCCTACGAGTCTGCTTCTTCTTCTTCTTACTCCCCCACACCGACGGTCGACGCTGCGAGCACCGCGCATCTTCACAGCGTGCACAGCGTGCCAGTGTGCTGATCGTCACTGTTGCCAATCAGCGCCAACTTGCGATCTGCGGGTTCCCGCGCCCCTCCGCCCGCCGTCACAGTCACCCAGCGCGACTCACGACACCGACTGGCTGAGTAGGCGAGTCTGCGTCAGTACATCACCGCCCTCTATCTGCCAGCCAAACCTCCGACCGGCCGCAGCAACACAACATTGCGCCCGCTTTTGCGACCCCACCTCCTTTGCACTTGCACACCCCGCTCCTTCCCTCTGCCCTGCGGCACAGCCCAACATGTCTGTCGTCTACAAGGAGCGCGAGCGAGAGCGCGAGTGGGACACTTCCTCTCGCAGCGGCGCCCAAGGATACACCACCGTGCGGCGCTACAAGGTGCCTGACCATAGTCTAGAGCAAGACACATATGAATCTGAAATGCGCATGGTCCACCGCGGTGGGCGCAGCGACTTTGACGACCGCCGTTCAGTGAGAGACTTTGACGACCGGCGCTCCACGAAAGACTATGTCGTGGAAGATCGCGAGGTTCGGGAGTACCGCTACAACGACCGGCCACCATCACCGCTACCGCCCCCACCTGGTTGGGAATCACGAGACCGGGACGTACGTGAGTATCGCATTGAGCGAACAGTGGAACGCTCGCCGTCGCCGCAAAGCCACCGCGATGTTCGCGAGATCCGCATCCAGAGGGACTACGAACGAGAAGCACCGCCAAGAGAAGACCAGTACTCGCTCGAGAAGTACTCACGGGACATCGAATACTTCCGTGAGCCAGAACGGCAGCAGTCCCTACCTCAGCCGATTTACATCCGAAACGAAGCCCCAGCGCCGCCACAGCCCATTATTATCAGGGAAAGGGAAGAGGTTGTGCAACCCATCATAATCCGCGAGCGAGAGCCGGCATACGAGCTCGTCGAGCGCTCTGAAGTCCAACAGGAAAGACAGATCGCCCGGCCGCGCGAAGAACAAGATTACTACTACGAGCGCCGGGTGAAGGAGGTCGATCGAGGCGGCCGCCACGAGGAGCGGTACGTTGACGAGCGCGAACGCGGACGAGACCGTTATGGCGATAGAAACTACTATAGCGACGATGATGTTGTGTATGTCCACAAAGAGAAGGACACATGGGGTAGCGAGACTCACACGAAGCGAGATGTTGCTGCCGGAGCCCTTGCTGGTATTGCAGCAGGACAAATCGTACGACACCATCGTAAGAGGAAGGGCGAACAGCCTGGAGGCAATATCGGGAATGCACTGGGATATGGAGCTCTAGGCGCAGCGAGCGCGGTAGCTCTCGATAAATTGAACAATCGCGACCGATCAAGATCTGTGTCTTCGGATCGCGGTAGACAAAGGCGCCACAGCCATGGCCGTGGTCGTAGCAAGTCACGAGTCAGAGAGATTGGCACATTGGCAGCTATTGCCGGTGTGGGAGCTCTTGCTTATGCTGCGGGACGCAAGAACAAGGACAAGGGCACGACGACCGTGGTAGAAGAACACCGACATAGGTCACGCTCTAGAAGGTCGCGATCGAAGAGAGGAAGTTCCAGAAGGGGAAGATCAAGCTCTGTCACTGTTGTTGAGACCGACGGTGGTAGGTCTCGGTCTCGCAGCGCGAGCAAGCACATGGACCCCAAGCACCGCAACAACAGGACCGCACAAGTTGGTCTTGCAAGTGCAGCCGTTGCCGGACTCGTTCAACATCGACGCAGCAAATCTCGAAAGCGCGAGGGCAGGAGCCGCAGCCGAATTCGAGAGGGGGTTCCCATTGCTGCAGCCGGCGTCACTGGCGCTGCAATAACTGGCCTGTATGAGAAGCACAAGGCTAAGAAGGAGCGCAGGGCGTTATCGCGGTCGAGGTCGAAGTCAAGATCAAGATCAAGGTCAGTGCTCTCCCGCCTTACTGGGCGCAGCCGTAGTAGGCGTGGAAGCACAGCAAGTGAACCTGTTTTAGTAGAGTACGGTGGTGATCCAATCTATGTCGATCCCGCGCACCGATCCCGCGGCAGACGGCGCCGAGGCTCCTCATCTTCTTCGGATGGTCGCAAACACGGTAGTCGGAGCCGGAGTCGAAGCAAGAGTCGCGCTCGATCGGTAGCAGAGACAGCAGCGGTTGCGGGTGTTGCTGGCCTAGCTGCTCACGAAGCAGCCAAACGTCGAGATCGAAAGAAAGCAGAGAAGGAGCGCGAGAAACGACGTGAGTCTCCATACCGAAGTTACCGGAACTAGTATACTGAGCTCTCATCAGGTGAAGATGATTCTGCCTACTCCACCGGGAGCTACAGCCCGTACGATAGTCCACGTACTTCGACAGCACATCCCGGCGACTCTCGCTTCTTCCCTGAGACCAACTACTTTCCTCCACCACCAACAGCCCCAGTAGACCACAATGCACCATATCCACCTTACAATCCAGCCGACTATCCTCCACCGCCATCCACTGTGTACGAACCGGGCCACCCCTCAGGTTATGTCAACCCGCCGCACGAAGATTTGAATCCTGGCAATCCATACGCGCATCCACCACCGCAGCAGCATGACGCGTACTACGGTCAGCCCCGTCGTCCCGATGACAATGTGAGTGCTCCAGCCCCTGTTGCTTCTGGCAATGAGCACGTCTTCGCTTCTACGCGTGGTGGGTCTAGGCCGCTGCCTGCCCATGTCAAGCATCCCGCGACTAACGATACCCCAGATCGTGTAAATGATCCAGAGTCGCCAAGTCCACTCCAGTCGCGAGAGAAGACGGTGCAATTCGATCTCAATCCACGAGGCCCTTCGCGTGAGCCTTCCCCCGAAACGGAGAAGCATGATGACAGCGATGGGAGTGAGGAAGGGGAGCCTAGACGGCACAGACGACGCCGCAAGGATGATGAGCGATCGGATAGTACGAGGGAGTCCGGACGGCATCGCAAGCGGCATCATCGCGACGATGACGAAGGGAACGAATCGGATGCGACAATTGACCTCCCGCCGCGGTTTGACGAGCACGGGAGGAAAAGACCGGAGGATCCCATGGCAGACAAACTGGAGAGCGTTTTGCAGACATTGTTCCGTAGCTGATTGGCATGCTTTTCTTCACGGTTTCTCTTTGCATTTATTCGCTTTGGAGCCTCTTTGGTTTTGTGTCATTTGCTTCGTCCTAGTTCATGGATATGGGAATGGTTATGATGAGCACGATTGATGAGAACAAGTAACGAGAACGATGGCGATTAGAAACGATTCAACGATTCATACACACGATTCGATTGATCTCAAACACCTGCATGTGTTTAGACACAAGTAATACCACCATCATTTACCAAACGGTACATGTCAATCTACACAGGTATCAAGCGCCATGTCCCGCAAAGTTCGCTGACTACCAACCGAATTCGTGACCCAAAACCTGTTGCCGTTTGCGCCTGCGTCATCCTTTTCTTGGGTCCCATCAACAGCGCCGCCGAGCTCTAAAGCTGCTCGCGAATACAGAGATATACAATTACACTAGCGCCTACAGAGCATGAGAGATGTGGCAACACTATGGCTCAACCTTGGCCTGCAGCTGCGCTTGTTGCATGTTCGCCATGGCGTTCTGACTCCAATTCTGCTGTAGTCCGGCGCTGTTGGGTGGTTGTGATGCGGTTGACGCGGTCGAGTTCATGCGCTGGGGACCGGGGGATTGCTTCATTTGCGCCGTTTGGCCTTTCCAGCCGGGGAAGAGCTCGGCGAGCTTTTGGTAGAGCTTGACAAGTTCGGCTGGGGCGGCGGGGACGGACATGATGGCGGGACCCGGCTGTATTTGCTGGCCTGGCTTGGGGTTCTTCTCGGCGTTCTGCGCAAGGAAAGCGAGGTTGGCTTGGAGGCGACGCATGTAGCTGGGTCCATCAGCGGGGAGGATGTGGAGTGGGGAGAGCACTCACTCTACGTATTCCTTCGCGGGCTGTGGCTTGTCGCCCTCCGGCTTGCCATCCGCCGACTGCCCTACCTGCCCGGCCTTGCCCTGACTTTGCAGGTCGCAGACTTCTCTGATGAGGATGGAGTTGATCTCGAGGAGCGTGGTTACGCGGTCTTGGTTGCGCGCCTGTGCGACGGGCGACACGGGCGAGGGAGGCACCGCCTTGACGGGCGTGTGAGCCTGCGGCGGCTCGGGCTTGATGTGGCTCATGGGCTGCTGCTGGCCGTTGGACGGGAGGGTGGTGGGCGAGTGCTGGGTCTGGGGCGCGGCATACGGCTGGCCGCTGGTACTGGAGGGCGAGGCGGTCTGGCGGTTCTGGGCAAATTGCTGGTGGGCAGGCGAGGGCAGGGCCTGCGCGTAGGGCGCCGTCGAGTAGGACTGCTGCAGTGCGGCTGTTCCATGGCGTGTCAGCACAGGCAGAGGAGCTCCAGCGTGGGCGACGGAGGGCAACACGAGACGATGGGGCGACAGGTGTGGGCGCACGTCACTCGCTCACCTCGTTGCATGCCTCCAGGCTGCATGGGCTGCATCATATTCATGGGCGCGCCGCCTCCCGGACCGTGGCCCACCATGCCACCGGCACTGGGAAAGGCTTGGCCATTGGGGAACTGGCCGTACGCGAACGAAGGGGTCGACTGCTGCAGTGGCGCCTGTGGCAGCGAGTGCTGCGGTTGCGACGCAAAGCCGCCGAACGCGGGCTGTTGGCTGTTGAAGGTCTGGTAATCCATCGCACGAGATGGCGGTGATTGGACACGTCGCACAGAGCCGTCCGGGTTGATTGGGGGGTGGATCAAAGGAGGGAATCAACGTGCGGTGTCAGTGATTAGGTTGATCTCCCATCGCGCTGGCTTTTGCAACCCTGCGCCGCCCTCCCCCAGTAAGCTAGCGGCCGCGCGCCGTCATCGCCAGCAGAGCGCGTCTCCCACCCCTCTGCAGCATCTGCGCATCCATCGCGAACATGCTCTGACGGCGCAGACATGCAGGGCTGGAGCAGCAGCAGCCTCAACGGAGCAAACATTCCTGGCACCCGCTGGTTCAAGCACCACTTTCACGCGGGCCCGTCCGAGCCACCCCCTGTCGCCGCAGCGGCCCACCCAAATGCTTGACATATTCTCCGGAGCCACGACGCTTCCAGAACGGCACCCAAGCACCCAGCATCACACTCGGCCACTTTGGTGCAACCGCCTGTCATTAACGCAGCCTCCTAATCACAGTCTAGCCCTGTCGCTAGGTGAGACCGACGACGACAGCGTGCGTCGAGGGTCCTGCGCCCATTTCGCTGTGAAGCGGTGAACGAGGCCCCTCCTGTTCCACTGTCTGCGTGCGTCGCCTGCCTAATCAGATCACAACCACGCCGGAGTCCAGCACCCTTGGCAACCCGTGGTACAATCGAGTGTAACTTCCTCATAGGCTATCCTCGCCCTATTCTAAGCGAGTTCCAGCCCATCCCGCGGATGCTGCGGCGTGGATGCAAAAGAACCGGGTAACAGCCAGGATTCGCCTCCCACCACTCCATGTGTGATCACACCTGTGGCTGCAGAACATTGGAGCACCTGCAGCAGGCACAACCACTGTTTGCCACAAATCGGCCATTGATTTCGACGCCGAGTGACAAGCTGTGCAACTGTGTTACTCAACACTCATCGCATGAGGATTCTAGGTTTGCATCGCTCAGTCTCGGAAAATCTCCTCCTTCGTAGGTGTCCCCTTGCGCCGAAGCGCGACGAAATATGCTTCTTTGGATTCCTAGAGAACTGTCAGTCCAGTCTTTCACATAGCCCATGTCCATTACATTGCGCGACGAGTCTGGCTTCTCGCGATGAACCTTGGCAAACAGCCGCTTCAGCTTCGTTTCGAAGGCCTTCTCTTCGCTTCCTTGATAGTACTTGCAGAGGAAGTGGCCACCAGTCTTGAGCGTGTCGAAACCGAAGGTCAAAGCAGCCATGCACAGATCCTGCATCCGTCAGCAACGCACCTCACGTGCACTTTGCAATCTCACCATGCTTCCCGCATGGTCCCTGAAGGCGTTCCCGCTGGTGTTCATCATCCTAAAATATGGGTCACTAAGGCTCTTTTTGTAAAAGCCGGTCGTCTGATCCCAGGGTTCTGACATGTCACTGAGCACCACATCAACCGCCCTTCCTTGTCGCATGTCCCTCTCCTTCACGGACAGCTTAGCATCCAGACGACCAGTCTGTCCTTTGCCTTCCACTGGTAGGCCGATAGTTTCGGTTTCGACGCCTTCGAGATGCGCTTGTCGTTCGATGTCAATGTATCCTCGCTCCATCTCGTCTAGGTCCTCCTCTGTCAGGCCCCCCTGGTCCTTCGAGGATATCTGTTTGCGCAGCCGGCCTAGATCGGGATCCCGAACATATGCTCGAACTTCATCTTGTATCGCAGGAGACAGAAAATTGCCTTGGATGGTGGAGACGCCTCTTGGAGGTTGTGCGGGGATCAGATCGATTCCAATCACGCGACCATGCGGGGTCGTGCGATTCACAGCGACCTGGTGCGATTAGAGATAATCAGATCTAAAGCTTCTCTGAGCCCTACTTGTGACCACGACCCAGGAGCGAAGCCCTAAGCGCTGTCAGCTGGGCCCTCTTGACCACAAAAGCCGTGCGTACCAGATCAACGACTGTTTGGCCGGGTTTGAACAGTTTGTGTTTCTCGTTGAGCTGCAGACATTAGCAAAAATGAATCATAGATACTGCAGCGTCGTACTTCAAGCAGCTTGAAGGCTGCACGACTTTTCAAGCCTTGCACCCGGGCTTCACGTGCGAAGAAGTCTTTGCCTTGACGCGACTTCCATCTTGTCGAGGACGAGGATGAGCAGCGAACCGACCATCTAGCTAATCGACTCTGTGAATAACATGAGCTGCAGCTGGCAGCGAAACACACTGGAGCCGGCTGAATTCCAGTGCCTGTTAAGCAGCGCTCAGTAAGCTCGCGGAATATGCGTCGCGAAAGCATTGTAGAAGTATTGGGGATCGACGGCGACAAACCTTCAATTGTGATGCCACGAGGCGTTACGTAAGCTCCAAACCCCTGCTGCGAACGCCTGCTCCAGTTCCACGTTGAGATTCTCTCAAACGCCAACGGATAACTGGTGATTCTGACAACCTAACATCCGCCATTACCGGCTAGGTCTTTTGCAAACTGTCTGCGATTATGTCACCGAGCCACGCGTTAGCACGCACGCACGAGTCTGGCTGAAAGAGCACCACTAAGCTTGCAACATGAAGACGGCTTACTCCAAGGTTGTCGGCCATTCGATCCTCAGCATCCGTGATTTGTTTAAAGTCGGAACGCGTAGAGGCTCTTCCGATGTCAATTGGCGCCGAGCTTCTGGTCAAGCATGGTTAAGAAGACCAGTACTTTGCACTGTCCCAAGGCTTGACGACACCGCCCATGCGAGCGTTCGCGAAAGACGGGAGATACATGAGATGGTCACCCATCTCTGAGCCAATGTACAGTAGTGCGAGAATCCGAAACACTTACGACATGATCTGACGCCGCTCAACAGGCGACATACCTGAGTCTTGCAAGGCAGGCTTCACGATGCTTCACGCCACAGTCGCCGCGCCCGGAAGTTTCGTGTTAAGGAATCACCAAGAGACGGACGAGTAGAGTAGTGCTGCTCGGTGTTTGTCATGCCCAGAACCTCAGCGACTTGATCTGTACTCGATAAAGCATTGGTATATTTGGAGTTGGCCAGGCCATCTCAATGTTGCTCAAGTCTGTCTGCACCTGTTCGATCGTTCCTCCAGAATAGCACTCGTATCACTGTGAAGTGATTACATTGTGGTTGTCTTTGATGCTTTGAGATTTGTGCTCGGACCGCCGAGGATGATGTTGCCGCAGCCGATATATTATCGTCTAAGGCCTCGGTCGGTAGAACATGGGTCCATTTTCCACGGCCGATGCTTGCACCCCGCATTGATAGGGGTTTTGCGGTGATAGGAGCGTAGTGGGGCACGCCTGGAGCAATGTTGATGTTCGGACCGTAGTCGTGGCGCTCGTGGAGGTGCGGCACCTTTCCGAATGGTGGCATCAGGTTCCGCTTCGAAGGCATTGTCCCCCATCTAGGTTCGTCTTGTCCGGGCATCTTGCACGACCTTGACTGTACGGAGGTCCAGCGCTGACTGCGGTAAGCCTAAGGAAAGGGTAGGGAGGTGACGCGCGCATCTCGTGGCGAGCAAAGGGCCGATGTTGGCACCACGAGCTGATGCGTGCAGGAGGGCTGCAGTTGACCATGAGGCTCTGAAGGGGGGGCTCTCTAGACATTCCTGTGCCCCTATGGCGTCTCCGGATCTGAACAGGCGGACATGATTGCAGCAGAGTAGCGGAAGAAATGGGCGTGATTCGCTTTGTCGTGAAACATGGCGACTCAAGGCGCGCTCAGGAGGCATGCCACCTCTGGCGGTCCGGACGCTTGACTGGCAGGTGCCAAAGCAGCGGGACAGATGTCATGCCCATGCCAGATTCAAGCTCGTGCATGGGCATCGCGAAACCCCGGGACCGAAGGAGATGTCAAGAGTCGCGCGGTACTGCATCAAGCCGCTGATTCGCCCGCGCTAAGAATTCTCGAACTGCTCCTTCCGCTCATGTTCCACAGCCAAAACCCTATGACCGCTCCCACTCGACCTCTTCCATTGCGCCGCAGCATCCGTCTTCAGTGCACCGCCGCCGACAGTGACACGCCCGCCTTGCATGGCAGAGCCAACGCCTGACGCTGCGACCGCATACCCGACCGCTACTGAGTCAGCCATCTGTCTGCACCGCACCAGCAGCTACCGATGATATCGCCATTGCGCACCGCCATCTCCTTTCCTCTCCGATAGACGCGTGCCTGTGCGGGCCGCGTGCGAGTGACGTCTGTTCTGCGCCCGTTGGAAGGCTTCGAGACGTTGGAGGCTGCGGATAGCGGAAAGCGCAGAGCGCCGCAACCATGAGCACCCAGACAGATCAAGAGGCGAGTGTACGTACGGCGAACATCTCCCGGCAGTCGAAGTGTTGACTTGGTCATTGTAGCCTCTCGCGCCAGACCTCACAGCCCTCGAGCGCATCCGCCAAACCTTCGCCCAGCCCGTCCTCGCATCCTTTGTAGCCGGCGGAGTCGCTGGCGCGGTTTCGCGGACCGTCGTATCACCGCTCGAGCGCCTGAAGATCCTCTTCCAGGTACAAAGTGTTGGTCGCAACGAGTACAAGATGTCGGTCCCCAAAGCGCTGGCGAAGATGTGGAGAGAGGAGGGCTGGAGAGGCTTCATGGCCGGAAACGGAACGAATTGTATTCGCATAGTGCCGTATTCCGCTGTGCAATTTAGTGCGTACAACGTTTATAAGAGAGTGAGTAGCCCTGTTCCCGTATCTCGTCGAGCATATGGTGGACTGACTTCACGCAGTTCTTCGAACGCGAACCAGGAGCACCGCTCGATGCCTACCAACGGCTGCTCTGTGGTGGCCTCGCCGGCATTACCTCCGTAACATTCACATACCCGCTCGACATCGTTCGAACACGATTATCCATTCAATCCGCATCATTCTCCAGTTTGAAAAGGGAACAAGGCCAGAAGCTACCAGGCATGTGGGCACTACTAGTGAACATGTACAAGACTGAAGGAGGCTTCCCTGCGCTCTACCGAGGCATTGTTCCCACGGTAGCAGGAGTAGCGCCTTACGTTGGCCTCAATTTCATGGTGTACGAAATGGCGCGCACACAGTTCACACGCGAAGGGCAGAAAGACCCTTCCGCGGTTGGCAAACTGGGAGCTGGCGCAGTGTCTGGAGCCGTTGCGCAGACCATCACATACCCGTTCGATGTCCTACGTCGGAGATTCCAGATCAACACCATGAGCGGCATGGGCTACCAATACGCTGGCATCACCGACGCAGTTCGCCAGATTGTGCGGACGGAGGGCCCCCGGGGTATGTACAAGGGGATCGTGCCGAATTTGCTCAAGGTCGCGCCTAGCATGGCGAGCAGCTGGCTCAGCTTCGAGATGACAAGAGACCTGCTCATGGGCAAGTGGAATTCTGGATTCTTATAAGCGGCAGCATTGGCCTCGAATCCATCACCGATGCACACTTCTGGTTGACATACTTCCTCACACAACGACGCTGAGATACACCAATGTCCTCTCCTGGCTTTCATCCCCAGAGAAATAGGACAGAGAGCTCATCAGGACGGCTTATGCACGTACACCCCCAATATCATCATCATCAGCAGACACTGTACTGTGTGCACCACATCCTTTCCTATCGTCAGCATTTGCATTGGGACACGGGATTTGACAGGGCTTGGAAGTACCCCATACACGGAAACACAGCGATGGCGTTGACCTAGTGAATTTTTGCGCACTGGGACCTGCATCCTTTCAATCAAGTAGAGTAAAATGGCCTGCGAGCCTAACATAGTGGTGGGACTTTATAGAGCTTGGGGATGTATAACATTGGTACCATGTATTGAGTTCATGACACTACTTTGCATCGATGTAGTGACGTGATTTGTGGGACACGGTCCGCGGATCCTGTTCTAGATAGAGAGACATGTGCTTCTTGAGTCTTTGATTGTGCTTCACCGCGGATTCATGGGCATGATCTGATCTGATCGTCGCCTAATGATTTTGATGTCCCTATGTGGCGTGATACTCGACCCATGGACGAATGTCTGGAAGCCGAGTGTACCGAACAGGGACATGCAATATGTAAAGCTTGGGTAATGCAC
>TARA_R110002003_G_scaffold117_4_pt1 | contig 19306 bp, 30 predicted proteins | sample TARA_R110002003 | Tara Oceans TARA_R110002003 (sample SAMEA4396441) | marine metagenome | biome: Westerlies Biome; feature: [SRF] surface water layer (ENVO:00010504); material: water (ENVO:00002006), including particulate matter (ENVO:01000060) such as... | depth 5 m
AAGCATTATGCATTTATCTATCTGACTGACTGAACTTCGAGGACGGAGATTAGGTTGCTTGCGATTCGATGCGTAGGGTATGGGGCAAACGCCTGCGGTGGCCGGTAGTCTTACAAGACGGACGGATTCCTAAGGCGCGGCGGGAGTGTGCGTTGCGAGGCTTTCTGGGATCGTGATGTAGGGTGTGGAGCTGGCTGCGAATTGAGTATCTTAGGGGTTTGTCACGTGCTACGGTGTCGTGGTGGGGAGGGTGGGGAGGATAGGGAGGGGCATGAGTGGGGATATGGATATGGGGAGGGGAAGGGGCGTGTGGTGTGCGGACGTGAAGGTGGGTAGATTTTGCCACGTCCACTATATAGTTGCGGACGAGGGAAATCTCGCTTGCTCGAAAGCATGTTGATAGCAACGCCATGCTTCAGATTAACTGCAATATACCTTTGCGATGTTCATGGCCACGATCGATACCAAAGCTCGAAACCCGTTTGCAGCAAGACGGTGCGCCGTAATTATTGAGCACGTGTGCGAACTCCAGAAGCAAATCCATGGAAAAGTAAATCGTAAATGACTCAGTCTCGTCGTGCAGCTTGATGGAACAGCCATGAAGTCGATGGGTTTCGTCCGTTCGTACGTATATACCTGTCGTTGATTCTAGGCGGCTACATCGGTAGGTGAAGCCTTCCCTGTCGGAGGATCTGCTTATGGAAACAACTCCGCTGCTTCGTTCGCACATGTGCGTGAAACTGAGGTTCATTGTGAATGTATCTGTGTGTGCGTCGTGGGAGTGTTGCACGCCAATACTTGGAGTATCAGAGTACCAGGACTCCTCGCCACGGTTGGCTGGCAGTGTCAAGCGCGCAGAGAGCTGTTCCGTCGACGAGGATGCTGGACCGAAGCTTCGAGGCAGCACGTGCTCGATGATGCGTAGAGAACATAAACAAAATGCATCTCCGCAGCCCTGTAAGATGTTTCGCGCAAGCTCGTCGTGTCGGATGGCATAGTCGACTCTGATGTCAGGACCCTCGATGCAAAGCGCAAGCAGAGAGTAGATTCGATCACGGGGAATCTTGCACCCCTTTGTTCGATAGACTTCGAGCAAGTAGAAGATACTCCTACGGCTTCGTGTCGGCAACCTCTCGTAATTGATCCGTTGAACTCGGGCCTTATCGATGTTTCGGTGTGCAACTACATGCGGGCTGAGATAAGTGCGCGGATCTGGCAGCCGTCCGATTTCTTCGTTTCCGGCCATGAAGATGCCTTGTTGCGCGAGTGCAAACTCCTGGGTGATCTATCACAAGATTACATGGGTCAGTCAAGTGAGTTTCTACAAAAGCATTCGTCAGAGGGCTTCATACCCACGCACGGTCCCAGTATTCCGAGTTGTAAAAAGGAGCAGGATTGATCGAGGATGACTCTCGCTTAGTGGACTGACTTCTGAAGCAGGCCTGAAGATCCTCACCCATCCCCAGCCATGATATAGTCGTTATAGCATTGCTGAAAATTCGACCCATAAGCTTTACTTGATGATTTCGCTCATTGGGGCTCGTCTGATCGATACAAATTGCATCTATCCAAAGCCAGTCCTGGCAAATGTGCGCTTTCAGCCTAGCAGATGCCAGGAAATTCCACAGATTTTGGCGGATCCAGAGTAAGCGACCATCGATTTCGACTGGTTGGTCTGCGTCTTTTTCACCCCATACATACGATAGGCAGGTGTACGTATCCTCGATTGAACCATGGCGGATCTCGCATTGGAGGTGACCTTGAGGCGAGGTGCTTTCAAGAATGCGCACAAGGCGTATCGACGAGGTTTTATGATCTAACGGTGAGTGCTGGAATCTCTGTGCGAACGGTCGTCGAGATTGTGGCGGCGGAGTGTTCTCTGTTTCGACGCGCGCTAATACACGCTCTAGCTCAGTTGTGTCGAGGCACTCCATGATATGCAAGAAGTCCGACTTCCAGATGGGTGATGTGACATACTCTCGGCGAGAGTAACCATTGAGACAGGCTTTCGTAGTACTTGTAGCAGCAGGTGACACATGAAGCAGTTTAAAGCCGGTCATCAAGTTGTAAGAGCGGGGCAGTGCAAGGCTGAGAGGCTGCAGGATATGCACATCGTGCTAGCATCTCCCGCGCCACACTTGAGAGCTATGCTCGCCGTATAGCTCAGAGATAAGGCATCAATATCTGCATCAAGGCATGTCCGACCTCTCGTTCGGCTGTGGTTCAGATCTTTCCTAGCAACCATTTTCGTGATCTCCCGCTGCCAATTGGTCGAGAAGTGCACCGTAGTTGACCTTAAATCAGGGTGATCTCACACCATGTGAAAAGGAATGTGACAGGCGGTAGTTTGGCCTTGTTTTGAGTACTCTCAGGTCGTCGTGAGTGGTAGGATGAGTCGATGTCGCCTAATTTGACGAAACAGGAAAGGTCACTCCTCGCGAAGTGGGCACGTGGCGGGGTATGTGCCTGCTGCCACCATGCTTCTAACAACCTCAGGCGTCCGATGCGTCTGATTTGGTCGTTTGCTTCGTTCTTGCGAGATTGTTGAATCTTCTCACATTCATTTCACGCATTTCTTGCCACAGCAGATGGAACATGATCTAGCCTCCTATTGCACATCGACCTCGCTCGGCAACACCTTCCAATGCGCATAGGACTGTTCTACAGCATACCATGAAACAAATTTTGGGGTGAAGGCTTTTCATCTCAGCGTCATCTTGATTATATTTGCAAGCATATAGCTATGGGCCAATACCATTACTTGCCGTTACAGGCTGGCCAGATCCGCTTGTTGACATTGGCTCCTGGGACTCCCAGTGGGCGACTGCATGTAGAGATTCAACACGTTGAGCTGCACGAGCACAGCGATTTGCCCGGACCCCCAACCCCCTTTTTTGAAGCACTAAGCTATACATGGGGCGATCCGACTGCAACCGAAGAAATTTCAACACAGGACGAGTATGACTCGACAGGGCGCATGTTGATTGTTACAAGCAATCTCGCAAGTGCACTGCAGAGGCTACGATATACCAACCGGCCTAGGTAAGTGTCGGATTTGACAATCGAGAAGGGTTATACTGAACGCACCTCAGGATTCTTTGGGTTGATGCCGTTTGTATCGACCAGAGTAACGTCCGCGAACGCAACGAGCAAGTGCGACAGATGGTCAAGATATACAGCCTCTCTGAACGCGTCTTGATCTATATTGGCGAGGGAAATGAGGATACAGACGCGGCAATGGACATCATCGCCGACATCTCAGGCGCAGTGACCAAGTCTGGCTGCATGCTAGTAGACAGACTACTAGATCGACCCTGGTTCGGGAGAGTATGGGGTATGTAAAGCAAGAAAAACTCGCATTCTCATCGACTCGTAGCTTACGTCTTTAGTTATTCAAGAAGTGGCGCGATCGAAAACAGCAATTGTCATATGTGGGACTCGCGTGGTCTCTTGGTATTGTTTGACACGATGGCCAATGCGTCAAGCAGCTTTGCAAAGATCAGATGTTCTCGGGTCAGATGTTCTCCCTGGCGTGCTCAACTATACTTCTGGCTTCGCATCAAGCACAGGGACCGAGGCGCTACTCCGTATGCTGCGCGAAACTCGTGCTTCTTCAGCCACTGATCCACGAGACAAAGTATTCGCACTACTTGGCCTACTTTCAAACGAAGAACGGCATATATACGAAAGGTTGGTCGATTATTCCGTCAGTGTGGATCACATTTATGTACGAACTGCCCTTTCTATCATTCAGGAAAGTAAGTCTCTCCGCGTGCTGTCTGCCGTCCAGCCTCCGCTATTCCCTTTGGAGCCAAGTGCATTGGACGACCTGCCTTCATGGGTACCTAACTGGTCGTGCCCTACTCATGTCGTCCCACTAGGCCTGGGGCAAAATTCAGTTGAACCCTACAATGCTGGCGGACGTTCATGCATAATGCGCAACAATGTCGCCTACAATATAGCGCTGCGAGGAGTCAGAGTTGCCAAAGTGCAGCGCATTGGCAAGGAGCCGGTACTCCACTCACCAGAGCATCGACATCCGGAAGTTGTGTTGAAGGGCGGATACGACATTCTTGAGACAGAGGTAAGACATAAGTGGTCCACAAGTTTCACCTTATCGCTTACCATTGGCAGTCAGTTTTTCCGTTGGAGTCCTTTCTTCATGTGATATCAGCGACGCCGCCCAGCGCCATTCAGTCTGATACCGGATACAGCAGGGACGTTATCTCCCTAGAAGAGCTTCAAGACCTTATGGACGAGGTGGGCCCAACAATATCTAGCCGATTGCAGCATCGAGTGGCGCATTTGACATATGGTCGAAGAATCTTCCGGGCTGGCGATGACTTCCTGGGCTTGGGACCTGAGCGTTTAGATGAAGGAGATATAGTCGTTGTTCTTCCTGGCGGTCCGACCCCCTATATCCTGCGGCCCTCATCTGTGAACCAGGAACGATACGAACTGATTGGCGAGTGTTACGTTTATGGGCTCATGAGCTGCGAGGCGCTGCAGCACGTCCGAGAAGAGCTGCAAAAGAGTGGCACTGTTGTACCAGTGACAGGTCATGCTAGATGTGCTTCACCCTTGGAATGGTTTACAATGGATACTGGACCGAGCACAGCAGTGATGGATACTACGGCGAATCTTGCTCGCACCACTGAAACCACCTCAGCGGAATAACGAAATGTTTTCTACAATATACAAGAGAAGTGAAACAATAGAAACTGCAACTCAGCCATCCAACTTAGTCGCCAATGGTACGCGAGAACAACATACTCTCTCTACCAGCCACGGTTTGCTTTGAGCTTCCTCCACCAATCACGCAACATCCAAGCGTCAAACTCAGTAATTTCAACGGCGCTACCAGCCATCATTATCAAGCTGGTCTGGCCTTGAGGCGTCCAGTCGTAAAAGGTCTGTGGCATCGTTAGCAAGACAGAACCTTGACACTGGCGACCAAGAGCAACGTACCGAGGAGACCGAACCCGTGGCCCATTTCGTGGAGCACAATATGGATGTTCTCGTTGCCGACGTTGTCGAGGAAATAATCTGGGCCGCGCTCTTGGCCCCAGTTGTACCCATAGCCTCCAAATTGACCAGTCAACTCTTCATCCAGCCAGAGACTGATATCGTAGCGGCTGTGCTTGCCACCAGAACACTGGCTCATATTTCCATCGAGAAGGATAGCCCGATAACAGCGAGGATCGCATTCCGGCACACCAGTACCATCGGCCGTGGTGTAGATGTCAAGACCGGTAGTGTCGCCCTCAAGCAGGCTCTTGTTTTTAACAGCGTACCCCACGACGTTGACGCCAAGCTCAGTGAGCGGGAGCCCTCGAAGCCGACCAAGACATCGAACCACTTCTACAGCGAGCGTTGGAGCGCCTTGGCGGTCGATGCGCGGGCTGTTGCGGTACTCTTTCTAGAGTGGTTCCAGCGCACGCAGTAGTTGATGCTACCGTTGTTGGCGATGAGTTGGTCGGTGATCCAGTTCTTGTCTTGAAGACATTGGGGATTTTCCTTCATAGTTTGCTTCCAGACCTGAAGGAGAATGTTAGCAAAAGTTCACGGCCATCACGCGAGCGCGACTTACTTGGTCCAGCGCGGTTACCATGTTCGAGGGCGGGTTCCAAGTCGTGGCTTTCGGGATAGTTGCACGTGTCGTCAATTCTTTGCGCCCAAAGACGCTGGTCTCCTCCAGTGCGCAGAAGCGGCGGTCAGCATGCTTGATGGTCGGGTGTGCCAGCACACCCATGGAAAAGGCCGAAATGGCGAAGATAAACTCGAGTTTGACCATTGCGACGAAGTAAACGAAGGACAAAAAACAATGTATGAACACGAAAAGAATGTACAAGTTGGCGATGTATGTGGAAGATGGCCATAAGAACTCCATATGTACTACTTAAATCCTTCGTATTCGGTCCACCATCTCGTTTGATCGCCATCGTGGGTGTCTCTCTTGACAAACAGTTTCACCAAAAGGGTCGAGTGAAAGCCTCATTTGCATGCAGACAGAATGCACGATGGAGTCGAGGAAACCGTGTTTCATTTGCCAAGCCTTTGGCTAACTCAGTGACGCTAGACGTTTCGAAAAGATGTGCCTTCGGTGGCGTCATGGGCGGATGAAGGTACGTGCGCTAGGCAATACCTTGTCATGTTGCTTGAATTTCTCCGTGGGGCACGATTCTCTCATGCTGTGTCGGTTTCACATTTGGCCGTTTCAACCGCATGCTCATGGTGTCCTAGTACAACTGGTTCTCCCATGCGATCAACACATGTTACATCATGCCACTTCGTCTCTGTTCTTTTCTGGACAAAACGCCTTGGATCCATTGATAACTAAAGTGTTCATCATGCTCTCCCTGACTACAGTGTTTACACACTATTGCTACATTCAAGCTGATGTAAGTAACATCAAGCTGAATCTTGTGCAATCAAGGTAGATTGTTTCATTATTACCAGCAGTTCAAATGGTATTGTTCTGAAAGAGGTCCGGTACCCACATGGCTAGACTTCGATCGACTTCAAGGAGTCCGGCGCAAACTAATAGGCCGATGTTGTCGCCGGGTAGATAGGTGACGGGAATGCCTGCGCATACGTAGATGTCAAGCTAACATACGAGTTTGTGTGCGTAGCATTTGTGGGCCCGGAGGAGGTAAGATTAGCAATGACAGGCTTTTCGCCCGTCGCAATGTCCATGTGGTACAAGGTGCGGTTGAAGTAGGCCAAAGCAGCCTCAGCTAATTGTACTTTCGTCAGCACATCCGGTTCATGACGGGTTGGTAGTAGATCGAAACCGACAAGAACATTTCAAGATGACTTACGTTGATAATAAGGAACTTCATGGCCAGATTCGTATATTCTCACGAAGCTTAAGTTGCCATACTGGCGAACCTCGCCATACTCAGTGCCATCTACAACCATGGCCTCGTAACCTGCGCTACGGAATTCTTGGCTATGAGTATAGTCGATAGCGAGACTGATGGCCTGGCCACCAAACCAGTTGCCTGAGCTTGTTAGTTAAGTCTAAAACATGTATAAGAGGTTTCTCACAGATGTAATCCGCATCACCATATCCCAAGCTGACGCGCACATCCTGATCTAGCAAATATTCCAGATCGAGCCTGAAATTCGGGAAAATGAAGTCTCCGGTATTCTGGAAGGCATAGTAGACGCCGTTGTTGCTCGAGTAGTTGAGGGTAACACCAAGTGCCTCTTGAACCTCTCCTAGGTTGAGGTAGGCTCCATAGTTGGATGGCGGTGTGGGGTCCTGATATGGATGTCGAATATCATAGACACCACGCCCACTGTAAAAGTAATAGGGAGATTCAACGTTGTCACGGCACATGTCCTCTGCCTCGTTGCAGATCTGCATCACGCCCGGGGTTAGGTCAGTTTCCGTGATAGGTGCATCCACGTGGTAATAGCTCGTGTTGCCTTCAGCTGCAGCCCGGCACAGTGCAATCTGATAAAGACACCCGTTATACATGTTGTTGGCAAACTTGGCGTACGAGTAGACGGTGTCGTTGTAGGCCTTGATACCGTAGGTGTTGTTGACGGCAAACTCAGGATAGTACTCAGCCTGAACAGCCTCGTCGATGATGCCATTAATTATACCAAGGCTATTGAAGTTAAGTTGGTAGCCAGGCATACTCCCGTTCTGGATCTTGAGGTTTTGATTGTAGAAGTACTTGTAGAAGGCCGGTCCGTAATGACCTCCGTAACTCTCCGTGAAGAGATTGAAATCCCTTGCAGGACTCAGGGGCCCAAGCTTTGCATCAAATTTTGGAATGGTAGCCAGCAGGGCTTGGAAGACGTGCTACATATTAGAGGCGCAGTCAGCAATTGTCTCATCCAGTAATAAGCTCCAGGACTCACCCATGTTGCAACAGCTGCAAGATCAGTGGTATCGATTGTCCCGGTATTCAGTGGCTCCGAAAGCGGCCATCGGCCAGTCGCAGGCCAATCGCTTGAGTTGTAATGGAAGTCTTCAGAAAGCGGATTGAAGCTGCCAACACTTTGATTTTGATAACTGAATCCGACACCAACAGGCTGAGAGATGTAAAGCATATTGGAGACGTTGTTCCAGCTGTACGGATTGTACACGGCCGTCAAATTGTCATCAATCATGCACGGCCCATTCTCTTCAAACAGTCCTATCAACGAATCCGAGCCAGGCCCGCCATTGAGCCACAAGGTGAAGGGATCTTTGGACGGGGACTTTCGAGATTCGAAGAACCAGTAGAAAACATGAACCTGTGACACGTTAGAGCGAGATTTTCGCAGGTAGATAGATGCATACATCGGGTGTAAGGTCCACATAGCCAGAGTAGCTATCCACGCCTGGAGTAGTTTCGCAGATGCCGGGATTTTTATACCGGATGGTGACATTGTTGGGAGCCGTGGCATTTTTGTAGTCGCTGACGGCCTTTGGCAGATACAAATGATCGCTTCGCTTGCTCCACTGCTTCTTAGAGACAGCATGGACCTGCAGCATAAGAGACGAAAGCGCCAGTAAAGGCGTGACTACCAATTTGCCGAGCATGGTGGTCGATGGTAGTCACCAGGGAGTACAAGCCTCCTCTAGCATATTTAAGCATTCTTCAAAAGCTTGGTAAGGCTTGCCGTGTGGGCCTTGCAACGTTACTATCACGAACATTGGCCGGGTCGTAGGGTGACATGGTGCTTTGCGCATACACGAGCGCTTTGCTCCTGCCTCTTCAGGCCTAAACGCCTCGTCACCTCTTCAATCAAACCAGATGCAGCAGGGATCGTAGTGCCAAAAAGTCATGACATGACGTAGAGATTCGTGATAAGACAATTCTGCCGGTAAGACACGCAGGAATACGACACGTCTTTCCTGGAGAGCTGTATGCGAAGCTGTTCACGTTGCTGAAGCGGGACGAGGCATCCAGAACTTTGCGCAAATCAGTCGTTGGCCGTGACTGTCCTTGGTGCCCATTGGACGTCAAGGAAAATCAAGATTAGCCCAATAGAGCTGGCAATAGCTAAGAAAAGCTAGGATATAATTTTGAGTATTGCACAGACGAGGAGAAGACGTGAAGCTCCGAGCTATCAACCTCGGTACGATCGGAAGCAGCGCCAAGACCCTCCCCCTGACAATCCCAGGTACCCACGTGCACAGCTTGCTCACTGCATCTTTCAAAACACATCCCATCCTTGTCAGGAAATGTAGCGCACAACGGCCACATGGAGAGCGACTACAGGACGGAGCGTTGCGGTTGGAAAGCAAGAGCTGCAGCCATTGGCGGCAAGCTGCTGCCTTGTGCGGCTGAGAATCTCAGCCTCATGGTACCGTTCCGACTGAGAGAACCTCCATCCTTTACCCACGCTCTCCAAGAACAGCGTTGCACATCTCAATATGTCGACGCCGCAGAATAGCCCATCAAGCGGCCCCGTTTCTCAATATCAATACACGCCTATACAACAGGGTCAGTTTCGACTGCTCACTTTGCATTCGGGAGAGCCTAGCTCTCCACTCGTTGCAACACTGTTCAACGCCCCGCTACTCGGGGAGCGACGAACCCCGTACTATGAAGCGCTATCATACACCTGGGGAAGCATGCATGAGCGCTCAACATTGATGATGGGAACGCAGGGCGGTGTAGATATAACAGCGAACTTGCGGGATGCACTGATTAGATTGAGACACACAGATAGACCAAGGTACGTTGTCTCTACGCGGCGATTCTCTCAGCTAATCATTTATTAGAACACTATGGATCGACGCAGTCTGTATCAACCAAGAGGATAACCAAGAGAAAACTCATCAAGTGGTGCTCATGACTCACATTTACAGCGTCGCTGATAAGGTGCTTGTCTTTCTTGGCGAAGCAGATCACACCTCCGCGGCGGCAATGACTTGTATAGAGGACTTTGAGAAGCCCGTGGTGGAGAAGGATAATGATATAGTTGCAAGGCTTCTGCAGCGTCCCTGGTTCACCAGGATATGGGTAAGGAATATCTCAACGATGAAGTTTTTTTAGAATACGCTGATCGCCTTCCGGCTTCTTACAGGTCATACAAGAAGTAGCTCGTTCCAGGGCCGCTGTTGTCATATGCGGCACGCACTGTGTATCATGGGACTGCTTTGCTCGCTGGCCATTTCGAGCGATAACCTCTCGCAACTCACAAACATCGAAATGGCAGCCCATAGTAGTCCGAAAGGCAAAAAGCGCTATTCCTGGCATTCTCAACTATGCATCCGGCTACACACCTAGTACAGGAAGTGACAGTCTACTACAGATTTTGCACGAAAACCGAGGCGCTCGCTCAACAGACGCTCGCGACAAAATATTCGGCATCTTGGGTTTGATGGCGGATATTACACCCTACCAGTACCTGATAAACTATAGCTTGGACGCTAGGACTATCTACGTTAGCGTGGCGTGGCGAATCCTGAGGGATACCCAGTCACTCCGTCTTCTCTCTGCAGCTGGACTGCTCGTGAGCGATGAGGAGCTACCAATGTTTAGAGACAAATTGCCGACATGGGTACCGGACTGGTCCTACGCCGGGCGCGAAGTGCCGTTTGGATTGGGTAAAACCTTTGCCGAACCGTTTAATGCTGGTGGCCGCAACTGTTTGATCTATGAGGACGCATATGGTGGTGAGCTAAGCGTACGGGGGATCAAAGTTGCATCTGTGACAGCAGCTGGCGCCATCGCAAAGCACCATCGTGATGGACTAGTCACGAATGATACGATTGACTCTTGGAAAAGACTGTTTCAGCGCTTCAACGTCGACACGGCTCAATCGCCCCTGATCATGTGGAAGAACATGTTTCGGCCCTGGAAGGTCAGTGTATCATTCAGGACTCTGGAAAGGATGCGCTTGTTAATACTTCCTAGTATGCGAATGAGGCCATCTCTCTGCACGAAGCCTTTGTCGAGACCATAAGCGCCTGCCCGCCGAGCGCTGTGTCCGACCGTTCCTCGTCTGACACTACTTTACAACATCGAAGCGGACTCGCAATACCCCCCGAAGTCCCGGAGCATGTGCTGAGGCGCATCGAACGAGTGACACATGATCGCAGATTCTTCCTCTCGGAAAAGCATGACTGTACGGGCAAGTCGCAGGTCTTCAAGGGTCTAGGACCTGCGGCACTCCAAGAAGGGGACATAATTGTTGTACTGCTTGGCGGCCCTGTTCCCTACCTTCTACGACCTGCTGCCGGACTCCATACGTACACCCTGGTCGGCGAATGCTATGTGCATGGTATCATGAATGGGGAGGCTCTGCACCACGTGAGAGACGAGGCTGAAGCTAGTGGATGCATGTTGCCACCCACGAGCGTGCCAATATGTCATTCTCCGCTGGAGGCTTTTACCTTGATATGATAATAATGAGATGCAGTTCATAGAACCAATGTTTCATTGCAACAATGAGCGTCTCGCAACGGTATGGACCTTACTTTGCATTCTTGAAGGTGGCGTTGCGCATCGCAAGAATTGTTCCCTGAGTAGAAGGTCGTGGATGCTTGTTATGTGGCATATTGTCGAATCTTCCCAGTCTACACAAGGCTCTGTGCGAGATGGTACACAATACAAAGCTATCGAGGATGACGACATGATTCGTTGCCGACCGCAAAAGTAAGCTGGTGCATTGGTGCTACGCCTTCGAGGCGCCCGTTTCTATGATTAGTGAGTGTGAAGCCCTCTGATTGGTGACAACTTGCAACTACCGCAAAATAGGTTAGCGCGCTATGCACGTGTTATCGACTTCTATCAATTGGACCCCAAACCTCACCTGCAGCATTCTGCAATGCTCTGGACTGGCTCAAGGACGCCTCTCAGACATGGTGGTGGCGGGGTCTGAAGCTATGATGTATGCTGTTAGTGTGCGCGCTTGCCCGATACTTAGATGCTCTGAGCACCGCCGGCTTCGTGGATGATCTCTATGTCTCCGTTATTTCGTCATTCAGCCTTGTCGCTCATTTTCAATGCATGAGTCGATATTCTCGTATGGGGTCTCGAGGCCCTATCCCTTCAGATGGTTTACTCCGGCTGTATTCGTTGGAGGCATTATTGCGACTGCAGTGTTCTCGTTCCTCAATGTCGCAGCCACCGGCTACGAGATGGTCACGGTCGAAACAGCCGATCCCAACGCAACCGTAGCAGAGAAAAATTTCTTTTCCAACTGGCCATCGTTCATGGCAGCGAACACGCAACCCTCGTGCGAGTCGAAGATACTTGGAGTTAGCAATGCATACTATACGAGCAACACAGCCTTCTCATACAAACTGGAGAGCATCTGGCAGAATGCGGATGAAGTCCCGCAGTATTTCGGCGACATACCCTACTACAATAACGCCCTGCGAGACTGCAAGCTAACCACCGTCGAGATATTCTTCCAAGGACTCGACCGCTCAGCCTTGCAAATCGCCCGGCAGCAATGGGGCGCCGAATTAAAAGCCGACATCGAATGCATCGTCGACATCCCCGAAGGCAGCCGAATGATCAAGCTTACAACAACCTACGACATCAACTCCGCAGTCGACCGCTTCCCCGGCCGTGACGAAAAGAAAAAACCAAGCCTCTGGTGGGGCGAGTCCCTGCTGGCATGGTACTACCTCAAGCTGACTTCAGACATCTACATGGCGACCAGAAACGCAGCCGAAGCAGATGCCAAGCAAAAGACGTACAAAGGGTACATGCAATTCTTCCCGCCCTCCGCACCCATCAACCGCACCGAGGACATCACATCGCCCACGTTTTTCAAGTTCGAAACACCGGGGTGTTTTTTTGTGCCCTGGAGCGACGACGGCATCGAGCGGACCGTGCAATTCTGCACACCCGCCAAGGGCCTGTCTCCGTTCAAAGGCGCCGAACTCTGGGCCACCGCAGCCACCATGACCAAGATCTTTCATTCAACCGTTCTGCTGGATCTCGGGCAGATCAGGCCGAACATTCTCGTCAATGCAGATCTCCTTCGCCTCTTCAGCAAAAACATCACGGCTATAGCTGCGCAACAGGCTGCCGGCGACGAGAAATAGGGCTAGGGAAATAACATCAAAGTCCAAAAACCGGGGCTTGCCTACGATCCATACACAACCGCAAGCGCATCGAAATGGAAACTCGCGGTGCAGCCGTCCGTTGTGTCGGTGACGTATCTGTGCCAAACGCCGCATCTGAAGAGCACGAGCAGTCTGATTGTGTCGATTGGGATCGCGAATTTTGTGCTGTTGCAGGTGCTGTGGAAGGTGTTTGTGCTGAGCGTGGATTTCTTTATGATGAGGAGTCGCCCGGATATGGCCAATTGTCAAGGCTGTGTTTCTGGAGCGCCGATAGGCACGGGAGGGGAAGAGGAGGACGAGATTGAATTGCTACGACCGGGCGTTGCATCGCCAGGATTTAGTAGTGCGCATAAACCGGGGCCGGTATATTCGCCGCTTTAATTGACTACTTGGGGTGTGAAGACGACTTGTTTCCCGATGCCAGTCCATTGCGCTGCAGCGGTGAATGCAGTGTCCCAATCTAACAAACGGAAATGCTTCGTCTCGACTAGAGTCTCACCACGAGGAAACAACCCGTTCTCTAGCATCTTGATAAACTGCACGATATCCTCGCGCTCATACATCAACTTTCCCTTAACGGCGATGTTCTTCCCGACAAAACTCCACGGTACAACAGGCTGCTCGACAAACCCCATCAAACTCACGCGCCCGTTACGTCGGAGCGCACTCGTCGCACTGCGCAAGTGCAATGTCTTGGATGCCTGGGGCGGCGTGAGATCGAGTACGGCGTCGATCGTACCGAATGCTTGAAGCGTGGCGGTATCGGCTGCCTCGTTGCTAGACCATGTCATTGTTTCGATCTGAGCAGTAGGCGAGCTAGCGAGAATGTGACTTTTGAGAGCAGCGAGTTTGTCTGCATTACGACCTGCAGCGATGACACGTGCGCCCATGGCGAGCGCGACGAGCACGCCTGCACCGCCGTAATTACCGGTTGCGGGATTTACGACAATGGTCTCGCCAGGCTCGAGGTTGATGTCGCGTAGACCGCCGAACGGGACGATGAGATGGCCCATGTACATTAGATTAGGGATTGAGTAGCCTAGGGTCCCACACAGCCTGTCCTCATTCAGCGGAATACAGTTTTCGAGTGGGAACTTGGCGTATTCAGCGAAAGTGCCGTCGCGCCAGACATCGCGCATTAACAGTTTGCTTCCCTCGGCGCCGCTGTCGTGGATAGCGGATAGGAACAGTATGTCTGCGTCATCGCGGGACCGGATGACACAATCCACATAGACAAGTTGTCCTTCCTTCAATGCTATTGCGTCGTGACCAAGAGCAGCGATGCGGCCGATAGCACTTATGCCGCCGACGAGTGGGGTCGGGAATGAGTATTGACGAGTGCCGTTGTAGACTTCGCGGTGGTATGATAGCACGCTTGCTGCTTCAATTCGAACGACGGCGCTTCCAGGCTCGGCTGCAGGCGTTGGCAGACTCACGAGTTGGAAGCCAGCTTCGATGCTTTGGAGCTGGAGAGCTCGGTGTTGGTTTGGCATGTTGGAAGTCATGATGGGCAAGGTGAGGGGAGAGTTCAGAAAATGTACAAAACCTGGGTGCTTCCCTCGATATCAAACTCAGTGCTGCCAGATGAGATTATGATGCGACTATAATATCGCCATACACGTGACTTGCACCGTAGCGACCCAGGTGGACATGAGGTGTTCGGGGATAGACGGACTTAGTGGAGTTCGAAGCGACGGACATGCAGGATTTCGCCGCTGCATATGGTCAATCTCCACAAATGGGTCTCGGATTTGTTTACGGAGACCGGTAGGCGCGGATGATTGCGAAGTTACTGTGACGTGCGAGCCCAAGAACTCGAAGCGAGAGCTAATCACCACCCTTTTCAGGATTTCGTCAGTAGGTACAGTTCGTCGCGAATCGAGGAAGGCTTTCGTCTTCAGTGTCCAGGGACGACAACTCGAAGCTGTCAGCGTCGCATTACTCTTTGCTTCTTGTTACTCCCGCCATCGGCGCCATCGGTGCTGTTCTCAACATGGTCATGTACCACCTTCTCCACGATACCCCTCATCCTCACTAATAGCTCGGCAACTCGAAATGGTTTCCCCACAACATCGTCCATTCCCGCCGCCATGGCCGTCTCAATCTGCTGCTGTCTAACATTCGCCGTGACTCCAATCACGGGTAGTTTTGCTCTCAAGAAGCCATCATTTTCGAGCTGTCGAATCCGCGCCACAGCCTCCAAGCCGTTCATGATGGGCATTTCCCAGTCCATGAGTATAATGCTGAGTTCAATGGGCACGTCCGACTGGTCACAATGCGACGAAGGTGGCGGCTCAGTACAAGGGCCGTGGTTTGAAGATCGGCGAGGTGTGGAATAAGGGTTAGCATGACTGTGGTTCCAGTGGACCGTCTTCTCGAGAAAGTCGATCGCTTCGCGGCCGTGATTGGCGACACTGACGACGCAGCCAAGATTCCGCAGCTGCTTCGCCAGGACTCTTTGGTTCACGAGATTGTCCTCTACCACGAGTACATGTAAGGTCGAGGGAATGCTCGGTCGTTCTAGTCCTTGAGAGTTGGGCGGTGGGAGCTCCAAGGCTTCCGAAGGACTTTCTGGATGTAAGAGAGAGGCAGACCGCCGATGCAAGGGGAGTTGTCGCAGGAGTCGAGGACTTGGAGGGGTGCTCCATTTTCCATCATCGGTGCGGTGGCTGGGTATGCGAGCGGGCGGAGGTGGACGTGATATGTTGAGTAAGGGCGTTGTAGGTCGATGTCTAAGATCTTCGGGCAAAGCCCTTGGCACACTGCCTCTGCGGATCATTGCAGACTTAATTCGCCTGGTCTTGACATAAAATGAGAATGCACTGCCCTTTTTAGGTTCGCTAGCCAAGCCTATGGCCCCACCTTGCAGCTCGGTAAGCCGTCTTGAAATGAACAGGCCAAGTCCAGATCCGCCGTAGTGTATGTGAGTGCGAGGCGATGCTTGGGAGAATCGAGTGAAGAGCGAGCCTCTCTCGTCTTCTGACAATCCGCGGCCGGTATCAGTGATCGTGAATTGAACGTAAAAGAGGTCTTCATCCATCTTCCAGTCCTCTTCGAGGTGGTGGTCATTTTCAACCAGCTTCTCCTCGATGAACTGAATGCCACCTTGTTTGGACGCTGGTACTTCGCAGCTAGCGGACAGGACAACGGTGACGCGACGAGTGGGTTCGAGGCGAGTGAACTTGATCGCATTGGTGAGGAGGTTTATGAGTACCTGATATATCAGCACGAGCAGGGAAGTTTTCAGGTTGAAATTCATGTTAAGCAAAGACGCTCCAGGTACCTCGTCTGTTGGCAAAAGGAATGCACGCTGGAGTAATTGCCCATGACAATCGGGCGCATCAGAAAATTGGGAATGTGTTGCTCACCTGTAGGATCCTCGTAGGGTCTAGTGACACCCAGTCCACTTCCATATCGCGATATGATTGATCAACGACGACAGATAGATCGACTTTTGCAGCCCTCGCTTCGGCATCGAACATCTTTACGGCATGCTTCGCAACACTTTCAGGTTGGGCATCAACGGGCGTGATGACAAGCAAACCGGAGTCCAGTTTAGATATTGTCAGGATGTCGTCTACAATCTGTAGGATGAATTGTACAGTCAGCAAATTGTCTCAAAAGATTCGGTGTGGGGTGGACGTACATGGCGCATATGTTGAGCGCACTGGACGATAGTCTGTGCCGCGTCGAGCGTTTGCTCCAAGAAAGAGTTCCAAGAATGCGGCGAGATTGAAGTATCGCCTTCCGGCGCGTAAGATGATAATATGCCGTCGGCAGATTGCATAATGGCGGAGAGAGGATTGCGCATTTCATGTGAGGTAGTATCGATGAAGTGTTCGAGGTGCCGCTTGCTTTCGATGGCGCTTTCCGTTCGCGTCTTCTGGACATCTTCAGCCCACTTTTGCCTCGAAATGTCGGTAACATTCCCAACAATCTCGACCAGTTCGCCGTTCGGCCCAAGCTCCGGATAAGCTGAGCATAGTATCCAACGGAAACGTTCCACAGCTACAGTCTCAGGCGATGAAAGCTCAGGTGGCGGTTGCCAAGACATTTTCGTCTTCAGTTCAAAGCAGACGGGCTCTTTGTGCATGACCAGTTTTCCGAATATTCCTTCGCATCGGGCTATATCCTCTGGAAATGCTATGTTCAGCCAGGCGCCCATGACTTCAGAGTCTTCCACAGCAACCTCGAACAGCTCATACCAACGCTGATTACGATATGTGTACTGGCCAGCTGCATCCATGATGAAGATCGCCACATCTGATCGCTCAGCGAACCTCTGGAATTTTTTCTCCTTCATCTGAATCTCGGTAAGCAACTGTTCCTGTAGCTCAGCCGCTCGACCGATGGCCTTCTCTTTCTGTCGAACTTCGTCTTCGAACAAGACGACTGACGCCCAAGACGTGGCTAGGAGACGAAGCATGACGTGCAAGAATTGCTGATAGTCATCGTCGAACGGCCGGCGCGGATTCGTCCCAAGAATGAAGAATCCCTCAACTTGTTCACCCGTGGTGGGCAAGAGAGGACAGATGACGATGGTGCGGCAAGGTTCACCATAGCCTTTCCAGTCAATTCCCCTGAGGTCGGACTCCGACAAGCCGAGTTCCTTGAGATGTACGATGGTTGCTTTCTTATACTTGGCGGCCTGCGCAAGGAACGGCTGCAGGCCGGGTCCTTCAGTATGGATGTTGATTGAGTGCGGTGCGATAGGGTGGCCTTGGCAAACGCCTATAGTGCCTTTGAGCTGATATGCTTCAATCACAGGAGCGCTGCCAGCGGATGATACAGAACCGACATCCGAGTGGGGCTGGATGTCTGCAGAATATAGTAGTGCCATTGGCACGTCTTTGTCATGTAGTGTCAAGGTGTGCAGGGCAAGTTCCCAATATGATTGGAGCGTGGTTGCCTTGGCAGTCTGGCTACCCAGTTCTACGAGACTTGACACGCGCCGCTTGAGCATTTGATGCCTGTTTCGATCAGTATTGTGTGGCTTTTCAGAAGGTAGTCGCGTACTTGGTAGTCTCGAAGAGTGGATGGTAATAGCCTGCAATGTGGCCTTCGCGGTCCAAAACGGGTATGAACTGAAAAGACCAATATGTTTCCTCCAGGAATCCCAACCTGTCGACGAAGATAGGCATCTCGTTTTCACACACGGCCCGCCCAGTTGCATTAATGTAGTCAATCAAAGGTTGAAAAGTAGGCCAGTAGTCACTGGCGACTTTGCGGGCGCTTTTACCCATGGCTTGCGGGTGCATGACACCGATCAACTGGACATACGCCTCATTGTAGATCATTGTTACATCGTCGCCCCAGAAGAGCATGCATGGGTGAACATCGTTCAGGCACATATTCACAGCGTTGCGCAGTTCTGGTGACCATGCATTCATGGGGCCAAGTGGTGTTTGAGCCCAGTCCACACCACGCAAGTGTTCGATGTGCTCACCCACAAAGCGTGTTGGAGGCTCCGCGGAGGTCATATCGTAGGGACCGTGCTGAGACTGTTGCAGCGGCGCATGTTCATCCTGTCCTAGGCCATCCACTGCCGAGGACAGATGTGGCAGGGCCGGTGCTCGTCCCTGTACTGGCATGTTCTTGGGCGTTCCGAGAAGCTCCTCAAGATGCTTGCCGGGCAAAACATCGGGCCATAGCAGTGAGACGTGCAGTCCGCTCACAATCTTGTAGGCTTCGATGGTTGTTGTTGTCCAAATGAGCCCATCGAATATGTATGCGTTGCCGCGGCGCGCGAAGTCGGTCTCGTCATCCACACCCCGCAGCCATTTCCTGAAGGCAATGTGCGCAGTGCCATGCTCCATGAACAGGCCACGGCCATCGTTCTGTCCCGTGACCCTTGCCAGCAGGCCGTCGCTGTTGTTGAATGCTGCATTACAATATATCAGGTCGAGGGGCGCATCGGCGTCCCGTTCTTGCGCGAGCTCAACGTGTATGGCGAACGAAGGGCGTTCGTCGGTGTCGAGTGCGTCGAGCAGCTTCACTGCCGCCAGCTCTTCCCGCGACGATTCGCGGCGCAGCTGAGGAATGGTCCGTATCGTGCGCGTCGCGTGTTCATGGCCCAGTGCCTGATGGTAGTGCTGCTCGGGCGTCGAGCGCCCGTTGAGGCCGCTCATGCTCGGCAGCGGGAGGAGGGAGAAGCAAAGGCTTCATAGCAGGCCATTGCTGGTGAGTAGTAGAGTGTGCAGTGGAGCTGCGGCACCCTCCTCCACAGCGTGTAACAAGCCCGCAGTGGATGCATCTAGCCATCATTCGCTGCGG
>TARA_R110002003_G_scaffold219_6_pt1 | contig 19283 bp, 21 predicted proteins | sample TARA_R110002003 | Tara Oceans TARA_R110002003 (sample SAMEA4396441) | marine metagenome | biome: Westerlies Biome; feature: [SRF] surface water layer (ENVO:00010504); material: water (ENVO:00002006), including particulate matter (ENVO:01000060) such as... | depth 5 m
ACCGGCCCCAAGACTATTCATAGCGCCCCAGATGCCTGGAGCCGAGAAATTGCAAAGACCCAAGATGGTCATGTTGAAGAAAGTTGAGCGGTACCATTTTACTATAACCCGTTGTCAACGGTGTCTTGAGAAAGTGAACACGGAGCAAGTTACCTGGATAATCACGCTTCTCTACGCCTGTATCGCTGCCAGATTCCAGAGAGTTGTCTTTGTCTGCCATGGTGGATACTGCTACCAATGTTGACCGTGCGGACAAAGAGATCGCAACCTTCAATTAAATGTCTCACAACCTTTTGAATATAAGAATACCATAGAGCAATAGTACTAGTCCCAGAGTGTATCGGTGCAGCTAACCATGCTGATGCATCCCCTGCACGCGAATGATGCACCACCACGACCCGACGAAGACCCTTGTGAGCCACATCTCCGGTACTCGGATATTATCCTTCTAGAACTCGTGTATACGATTCAGACTCTTCCAAAGCACCGTTGTGTGTCAATTCGGTCCTGTATCGGCACGTTGTGTGGTGGAGCGGCATTTTGACGGGGTAGCACGCCATCTTCCCAGTACCTGACGACGTACCACGGGGTATCCACTTTCAACGTGCACAGATCGACGCTGTCGGGCGGAACGATTCCAGCAAAAGTCGCCGGAAATATGATGACAGCGATAAGAAAATGTCGTGATGAAAGAAGCGAGAGGATCGAGTCAGGATGTGAGCGATGTAACTGCCCCAGGTGCTGCAGCGAAGAGTGGCTTGCGTCAGCAAATGGGACTGCAAAAAAGTGTTAATGTTACTGTTAATATGGTGTACGCTTACCAGTTACTGTATACGTTTCCGTCGATCCACTCTCTACGATACTGGCGTGCATCAGGAGGCATACCACGGAAGTGAACCTGGAAGTGGAGTGATAGCAAGTTGGGTGACATGGGGACCTGAAGGCAACCAGCATCTCGCATCGCTTTTCAAGGTGCTCTTGTAATATGTTCTTTATCTTTTAGGCTTTGAAAGATTCCAAGTCTTTTGGAGTACATGCACAACGGGAGGGACGATGTACAGCAACCGGAAAGCCAGTGGCCAACTATGATCTCTTTCTTTCCAACGCCAACTGGTCCTGGTGTCTAAGAAGCCCCTGAATAACCACGTGGAGCCTCATTGGCCGCTCGCTAGAAGGAGGAGAGGAGCTGAGCTGATTCTGCTTAGAGTGAGAGAGAAGTACGACGAGTTACAGCATCTAGTTACTAGGGACCGCCTAGGCAACCGCAGCGCCATAGAGGAAGCTCCAGATCATCTTTTAGGCAGGATCTGGTGCGAAAAGGCCAATGACCGTTTATAACCTCTTCCTTGCACCTGGCACATCCCACCAGCTTTCATGTAGGTCTCTCAGATCTACTTCTTGACCTGGGGCAATGAGGTATGAGGTCAAGTCTGTCGACTCGTCGGTCTCTGCTTGAGTGTAGCCGTTCCCAAAATAAGCAAACCGGTTACCCTTGTGCTTGCGCTCATATTCCCAATCTTCCCATCGTGGCTCCCGTCTTACTCTGGTGAGGTGCGCGGCTGAACCAGGCCAAAGTCCATGAATGCGCTGGCCAGGAACACCGCCATTGTTCCACGACGAGCAATTGTCAGTTAGGACCGTAGTTGGAAAGAATGCATCGCAATAATCAACAAAGTCATCTGCAGCCTCTTTGGACGGTGTGATGGACCTCAGGCCTTGTGTGGATACTTTTCGGAACACCTTGGCGAAGTATGTGAGCGCTGTCTCTACAGCTTGCGGTACGGTACCCGAAGGACCAGTAGCGTGCGGACCAGCCAGAAAGAAGAGCTAAATGCGATGTCAATGTATGGTCTGGATACTGCTGTACATGTTGGGACATACATTAGGGAAACCAGGTGTAGCCATGCCGAGATATGTGTACGGGAAGCCCCATTTGCCTTCAGGCTTCCACGCTTCGTTGAGATCAACCCCGCGCGCTTTGATCGGGAACGGTGGCACAAGATCGGTATTAGCACCAGTCGCACACAATATGGCATCAAAGTCAAAAGACTTTCCGTCGGTCGTCTCGATACCCGTGGATGTGAATCGTTTGATGTGTGTCTTAACGAGCTCGACATTATCTTCCGTCAGCGATTCCAAGTACCCGGGGCCTGGTGTCAGTCTCCTGCAATGTGGCGCAAAGTCCGGTATCAGGCCATCGAGCAGTTCAGGCTTCTTAGCTGCGCGCTTCTTCATGACATCGATGAACAGCTCGCGAATTCCTTCGTTCTCAGTTGAGCCGCGAACCATGGCGCGGAATCGTCTCCAATACCTATCTTCGAGGTCTTTGCGAAATGCAAGATATGTTTCAGGGTCTTCGAAGGACTTGCGCTGTTCGTCCGGATATGGCTGTGGCTCGAACGTCCGCTCGTCGCCGGCCCATGAAGTTGCGATCCACGTGGGATTGCGAACAAAATGTGTGACGTGCTTAGCGACAAGCTGCAAATTAGGAACAACTTGGATGCCACTTGCACCATTTCCAATAACTGCGATCTTCTTATTTGAGGGGTCGAAGGAGGGATCCCAGTTCGACGTATGCCTCAAATGACCCTTGTATTCATCCAAACCTGGGTAATCAGGCAGTTTCCAGGAATTAAATCGGCCGATGGCAGTAATGACAAAATTGAATGTTTCTGTGAAGGTGGTCTCATTGTTGAAGTCGTGTACCTGGAGCCGCCATTCAGACTGTGCATCGTCCCAAACGGCCTCATCTACACGATGTCGTAGTTTGACATATTTGTAAACATCATGCTTCCTCGCCTGCGCTTGCCAGTAGTCGCGAATCTCAGCACCTTTTGCGAATATCTCAGACCATTGAGTGTTCGGTGAGAAGGTGGACTGATAGACGTGAGCTGGAATATCGCATCGTACTCCAGGATATACGTTCTCGAGCCATGTTCCGCTCTATGGAGTCATTAGCTTACTCCCCGTATAGCCATCATCCTTACTTACAACATCAATGTTCTTTTCGAAAATGGTCAACTTGATGCCTGGAACCTTGGCAGGTAGAAGAATTCCAGCATTAATGCCCGATAAGCCCGCCCCTATGACGGCGACTTTGAGCTCCTGTACTTGATCGATGGAGTGGGTAGCATCAAGCTGAAGCTTCGATACGGGATATGGTATCGGCAAGACAGGCCGTGTGTTGGCCTGCTCTGTCTCTTTTGCTGGCGCAAGATGCCCTGTGAGCTGTGCGACGCGTCGCGTAGTGGTCGATGTTTGGGCTTCGGCTGTCGTCTTATCCGCTGCGGGAACGACCGGATTTGGCGCCATTATGTAATCAGTGTCCACGGGTATCGCTGACACGCTCTGCTGCGATGCTCCTGCTACACGTATGTACATTTCACCAAGGCGACCTTTAAAGCCTTGCTGCAAGTCGCGGCACTATTGGAGTCTACTGATACGTTCCGAAGGCGTCATACACCCGTTATCGTTCCGTTATCGGTCCTTAGCCCTCGGTGCTGGTTGTGCATGAGGATGCGAGCACGTCTTCTCCCCACTCGCTGACGGGATCGACATGTGGCAGCGCGACCCGGCTGTCGTGCTCATGTCCCTGCGTTGACTCAACATGGTGCTTCAGGGATTGGACTAGCATCCAGAGCAGACGCTGTGCGCCCAGAACCCAAGCCACATCGCCTTCAAGCAAAATGTGCACCGCGAAAAATGGCCGAGCCGAAGTGCTCGTCTCGAACTTGAAGCATAAACTACTTATAACTCAACCAAGCTGACTTCGAGAAACCCTTCCAAAGTTTTGAACCCGGAGAGCGAACATCAGGATGTCTGTACCAACCAAGACTCGCAAATGGTACCAGATCCGTTGGTTTCAAGACTACGACACGCCTGAAGAACGGAAGTTGATCTTCAAGTTGGATCTCCTGATCGTCCCCTATGTATTCTTGGTATGAAGCAGTCCCTTGGAGTCCCGAGAAGACTTCATACTGATTATGTTGATGTAGGCATATTGGGTCAAGTATATTGACCAGGCAAACATCAGTGAGTACAGCCCAGAACAATGATCGACCAGAAACTTAGTTAATGCAGACAATGCCTACGTTGCTGGGCTAAAGGAAGATCTTGGCTTCAAAGGCAACGAACTCGTGCGCCTGCAGACCATGTACATCCTGGGGGCTGTGCTTGGACAACTTCCTTTCATGTTTCTCTTCACACGGATTCCAATGTTCTATCTAATTCCATTCTTGGATGTAGCATGGGGAATCTTCACGTTGCTTCAGTATCGCGTTCATTCATTCGCGGAGCTCGCAGCTTACCGCTTCCTGGTGGGATGGTTCGAAGCAGCTTTCGTAAGTCCAAATCTCGCATCACATATTAGCCAAATACTGACCTCAAGAAAAGTTCCCAAGCATCCATTACATCTTCGGTGAGCTCACTTAGAGCATGAAGCAACGACAAACGCTCACCGTGTGGCAGGCTCCTGGTACCGAGGAGATGAAGTAGGACGACGTGGCGGGTTCTTCTACGTTGGGCTTACATTAGGCACGCTCACCGCAGCTCTTATCCAATCAGGAGCTTCGTCTCGTCTTGATGGAGTTAATGGCCTTGCAGGGTGGCGCTGGATGTACATAATCTGTGCCATCATAACCATTCCCGTGGGTATCCTTGGCTTGATCGTCCTTCCAGGAACTCCGGACAAGCCCAATAGGTGGGTGTTGAAGGAGAGCGATGTTAAGCTCGCTAAAGCACGACTTCACCGAGCAGGCCATAAAACCGAAGGCACAGTCACATTGCAAACATTCATCCGAATTGCCAAGTCTCCACGCGTGTGGGCGTTGCTACTGCTGGACATATTCTTCTGGAACGGATCGGTCAACACTTCGACTGGTGGTTACCTACTATGGCTGAAGAGTCTCAAACGATATACTCCCGCCCGTATCAATGAGCTCGGCGCTGTCTCACCTGCCCTTGGCATCTTCTACACACTCTTTGTATGCTTCGCATCGGACCTTGTTCTTGGACCGGCTTGGGCTATCACGGTAGCACATGTCTGGAACATCATCGGCCTTATCATCTTGACGATATGGCATGTTCCCGAGTCTGCTCTGTGGTTCGCCTTTATGACCACTTATTCAGCGGTGGCTATGTCAAGCGTGCTCTATGGATGGATCAATAGTCAGCTTAGCTATTCGCCCGCCGAACGATCCGTTGCCCTGGTACTCGCGAACACACTTGCGCAGTCAACAACGGCTTGGACACCGTTGCTGGTCTTCAAGACAGTGGAAGCACCAATGTTCCACAAAGGCTATCCCTTCGTGTTGGCCAACTCGATTTGCTTGATTGTACTCGCCCACATCATCAATGTTTACGTTAAGAAGAGAACTAGGTAAGTTAAAACCATGCTGCTATGCAGTGCGACTAACACACCGCAGCGCAAGTGCTTCACCTTCCGACGATGAGAGCAGCAGCTCTATGGAGGAACGGACTGTCATTGTTTCCCCCGACAAGAAAGCCGTACCGGTGGCCGAGAGCCAGCTTAAGACACAGTTTGACTGGTAGATGGCTTCTATAGTGAATGCGAGGGCCGCCCGGAAGTGTATAGTGCCTCCTGATATGCGTGGCGGGAGATTGTCCACGAATTCTAAAGCGTAACTTTGCTGCGATAGTTGTTTGTAGCCGGGCGGAGCCTCGTGTGGTAGTCTCAAAAGACTCTTGCTATCACTCTGGCCATTCCGAGTAGTATTGAAACTCCCTTGACGTATGAAAACATCTATAATACGGTTGAAACATGAACCGCGCTGAAAGAATCCTCCCCACCCACCGTTTTCGAACAATGGCGCTTAATTCCGAGGATCACGCAGGTTGCTGGCAGACATGGAACAACGTTATCCAAGCCTGAGCATTTAGCGAATCACGCAATGAGAGCCTATAGCCCGTCAACCATACTACCATTATTAGGCAGCCTAACAGCCTCCGTACTCCACAGCAGAGCGACTTCGGAAACTGTTATCAGATGGCGCAATGTCAGGCCTGCATCACGAAAATGCTCAACCGAACCACCATCATCCGCGAGTTACTCCAGCGAGTGGGGTAATGAATCGCAACACCAACGCTTCGGAACATATTCGGGATGTATAAGCACGTGCTCAGGCGTTTTTCTAGACTAAAAGTGACACGATAATGAGTAGTGTTCGTACATTTGAAGTTGAATCAAGTGTTCCTCAATCACGCGCAAGTTGCAATCATGCCAGAAGCTGTTGAGAACTGCACCAATGGCACCAGAAATGGCTCCTCGCAGCCCAAGAAGAAAATCCTCATCAATGCTTTCGACATGAGTACAGTCGGGCATTTGAGTCCTGGCCAGTGGCGAGGCCCTAAAGACAAATCTCAACGAAGCGTAAGCTTCAGTACTGGATCGACCTAGCTAAACTTCTTGATCGCGGCGGCATCAACGCGCTATTCCTTGCGGATACGTATGGCGGATATGATACATACGAAGGAAGTTTGGACAACTGTATTCGAAGGGCCGCACAGTGGCCGATGACGGATCCGACTATTGTACGCAACGCGACTATCTCATAGAAAGAAAGGAAAGCTAATGTCGCATAGCCAATATCAGCCATGGCAGCCGTCACTAAACATTTGAGTTTCGCCATCACAGCATCAACATCCTTTGAGCCTCCATTTCTCTTAGCAAAGCGATTCAGCACGCTAGATCACCTGACAGGCGGCCGCTTTGGCTGGAACATCGTCACCAGCTGGAAGAAAGCCGCGTTCAAAGCGATTGGTCTCGACACGCCCATCGAGCACGACGAGCGTTACACTCAAGCTGACGAGTATCTTCGTGTACTGTACAAGTAAGCAAGATACTACAACAACACAATGTTAAAGTGCTAACTCGAAGCAAGATTGTGGGAAGGCAGCTGGGCCAGCGATGCAATAACCGAGAACAAAGATGCAGATGAGTATATTGACCCGGACAGAATTCGAACCATCAAGCATGAAGGAAAATACTTCAACCTTGAATCCCGCCATATAGTCGACCCATCGCCTCAACGCACCCCTTTTCTCTTCCAAGCCGGGACGTCATCAGCTGGGTCGGAATTTGCAGCCACGCACGCAGAAGCGATTTTCGTCTCCTCGCATTCCCCAGTCGTCTTAGCACCCAAGGTTGCAAAGATCCGCGCCTTAGCCAAAGAGAAGGGACGAGACCCGCAAAGCGTCAAGTTCTTCGCGACGTTCACGCCGATTCTAGGCAAGACTAACAAGGAAGCGCAAGAAAAGTACGAAGAGTTGAAGAAGTATGCGAGTGAGATTGGCGGACTGGTGCTGACGAGCGGATGGACCGGGATCGATTTGAGTCGATATCCACCTGATCACGTTTTGACCGCGGATGATGCGACGACGGATCATCGTGTGCGCAGTTTGCTGGATCAATTTACGGTTACATCGCCAGATGTCCCAGAATGGACACCGCGCGTCATCGCGGAGAAAGCATCAATTGGTGGTCTGGGACCAGTTTGTGTCGGCTCACCTGCTAAGGTAGCGGATGAGTTGGAGCGCTGGGTCAAAGAGGCCGATGTGGATGGATTCAATATCGGGTACGTGACGACGCCAGGGAGTTTTGAGGATGTGGTTGAGTTGTTGGTGCCGGAGTTAAGGAGGAGGGGAATTTATAGTGAGATCCCGGAAAGAGAGGGGAATGAAGAGTGGACGGCAAGGGAGAAGGTCTATGGTAAGGGGCAGAAGGGGCTGAGGGATGATCATACTGGGGCGAGATATCGGTATGATGTTTATGAGGAAACTGAACGGGACGAGAGGAATGCGAAGCGAAAGCAGGAAGAAGTGGTTGAATATGGAGGGAACGCGAAGAAGCAGAAGCAATGACATGGCTGATACTAGTCCCAGAGGGAATTGGAGCTCACAAGTGTCATGCAAGATAGTGCCCTTGGGGATGTTCAGTCTCTTGACAGCTTCACATCCTCCCACTCTGGGCCCTGCGGGAACCCCAAATGAAATCTCCCACACTTCGCAAACGTCAACGTGACTGCATCTTCCGTCTCAAAGTCCGTCACTTGTCCGCCTTTGATCCCATCTTCGTCCAAGAAATGCGCATGAAGTCGCGGGCCACTGACGTCCCTCATCCACTTTGGTACCACGAACCCAAAAATGGTGCCTGAGACACGACTTCGAGAACCGCTTTGCGCCAAAGCTATTGATGCAAAGGTTGCGCTGATCTTGAACGGTGTCAGGGTGTTGATTGCTTTGGCGGGTCCTAGCTCAGAAGACGAGATAAGGTCGTCTAGACTCTCGAAACTCAGACATGGTAGTTGTACGCGGTATGTGGGTTGGTAAAATGTGACCATGGCAAACGGGAGACGCGCAATCTGTGGTGCAGGAACAGAGGTGCCATCTTTGCGGATAGCATAGGCTTGTTGCTCGAGCAGAATCATGAGACTTCCATCTTCGTAGACGCCGATGCCGTCAGTGCCGTGAGACGTCAGATCTGCTGTTTGTGGTTGTCCCGTGTTGAAACCCTCGGCCAGAGCAGCGTAGGTGGAGAATTGGAAGACATCATTGGGGATTGAGCCGACCATTGTGAATAGTGATGCTGAAAGGTCTTGGAACTATGCTTACGAGGCCCAAAAGGCAGCGGGTGAACAGCTAGTCGGGCCGGCTAGAGGAGGAGAGCCGAGATGGATGACCGAGACGACTTCCTTGAATGGATTCTGGGTACAGAGAAGGGACGGAGAGACAGAAACCTGGAGAGAATCTGGTTCGCCTGCACCGATGAGCGTAATGCAATTTCGGACTCACCTGTGCATACCTCTGGGATTATTTGGGTGCCGCAACGCGATGTGTATGAATGACTTTCACGTGACGCTGGAGCATCAAAGCCGATGCGCTCAATGATAGGAGCTCCCCATCGCCTCGCGGCAACAACTTGTAAGTAATTGTGCCCTTGTGTGTCGGGACGCTCAGATGATTGTGGTGTGAGTCTCAACCAGAAAGCCCGCGGAAATGAGCTTGCAGACGCGCTAAGCCACTTCCAAAATAGTGGGCCTACGTCATGCACCGTGCATGTTTCGATCTGACGACTGTCACAAGCTTGAAAGGCGGCCGCGCGCTCCACCTTACAACACCTCGAAAGACCGTTGCTGCCGAGACATGCTAGGCAGCTAGCAGCCATGGCATCTACGAGCGACATCCTCACCCTTGTCAGCTCTCTTGCGCTGCGCCTCAGTGTGTGGATCTTCTTGCGCTGGGTAAGCTTACAGCAGCTTCAGTTGGCAACCGTAGCTGACAATGGTGCCCACAGATACCTACCACCGTTAGTAACCATGCCATGCCCGCACGTGCAATCACAGCAGCTATCTAACTAGAGGCGCCAGATCGTTCCCGCGCTTGCGACGGCGCTCGCAGCCATCTACATCCCGTCCTTCTTCGCAAGCTTCCAGGACACGGCGCAATACAAGATCATATCCGATGAGCTGGACATCATCGTCAAAGACACACTTGCAAGCGGCGACGACTCCAGCGAGGACATACAACTCATCGACGGAGCCGACGATGGCCCACTCGAGGAGCTGGACGTGCAGGAAACGATTCAGTATGAGGAGAGGGAACCGAAGAGACTGAGGACGCTGCTCACGGGGCTCCCGAGTCCCTCGTCTGCGCTGTGGAGCTGGATCACCTTCGGCATCAACATGGCCTTGATCGCAATGGCGCTGGATGTGGTGTATCGCGCACCAATCCTTCACCAGTGCCACGACGCGTCGTTCGGACGCGTCGGATACGTGTCAGATCATGGCGCCAACATCCTGATCCGAGAGCCTTATGCCTTCGACGTCAAGGTGCTGTACCGATCAATCGACGAGCCGAACCGCTCGTGGATGCACAAGACACATCTGGCGAGCCAACCGAACTACTGGCTGACCAACGAGACCGACTTCACCACAGTGCTAAGCCTCGACTATCTCCGACCAGACACGCCGTATGAGTATGTGATTGAGACTTCGAGCGGGAACAAAACGGGCACATTCACGACTGCTCCGCGACCAGGTCGCATTTCGCTACTCAAGGACGACAAGTACACCTTTGTGCACTCTAGCTGCATCAAGCCGCGTGTTCCATACACGCCGTTCCAGCACCCGCTCGAGTTTCCAGGCATGAAGCATCTCGCGCGCTGGCTGCCTGAGCTTCGTCCATACTTCATGCTCTTCCTCGGCGACTTCATCTATGTGGACGTACCCCGCCGCCAAGGCAAGGACCGCGAGACATATCGGCGCGAATACAGACAGGTCTACGCGTCGCCGTCATGGCCTGCAGTAAGCGACAACCTTCCTTGGATCCATGTCATTGATGACCACGAAATCCACAACGACTGGAACGGCAACATGACTGGCGTCGCAGTGCCCGCTTACGATGCTTTCACACACTACAACGCGGCCGCCAATCCACCAGCACATCGCAAAGGCCACAGCTACTTCTCCTTCACTCAAGGCCCAGCTGAATTCTTCCTACTCGACACGCGACGTTACCGCAGCCCCGAGAACAAGGACCCCAATGATACTGCTAAGACCATGCTCGGCGAGCAACAGCTCGAGGATCTCCTCGCCTGGATCCACAAAGTCCCGCACAATGGCGTCAATTGGAAGTTCATCGTGACTGGGATACCCTTCACGAAGAACTGGGTATTCGGCAGTGAAGACACCTGGGGCGGCTACTTGCACGAGCGCCGCAAGATCCTCGAAGCAGCATGGGACCTGTCGTCCATCGCGGGCGTCGGCGTGGTCATCTTATCCGGCGATCGCCACGAATTTGCTGCCACGTCATTCCCACCTCCGGCGGGCTCGAAATGGCCTATCAGCGCCACGGTGCACGAGTTCAGCACGTCGCCGTTATCGATGTTCTATTTGCCGTTCAGAACATACAAGGAGATCGACGATGAAGACGTGTGCATCAAGTACCTGCCAGATGGCAACAGCAAGTTTGGCGCAGTTGAGATCACGAATCCGCCGATGGGAGAGCAGAGCTTGCTAAACTATAGGCTTTTCGTGGATGGTGAGGAGAAGTGGACGCATGTTATTAGTACGCCGCCTAGTAGGGATGGGAGCCATAGGGCGAAGGATGCGGTATGGGGATAGTATGGTGGTATTATTTGAGGAAGGCATGGGAGGGTCAAGTCGAGTGTGATTTAGGAGTCCATGGAAGGACATAATACGGATATACCAAGACACCTGGGAGGGAGACGGATATGAACAGCAAGTTACTAGGCGAAGACTGCACTTCGCAGTGAACCTGATCTGGGTATCTAATGCAAGCTCCTCACTTCTTCCCCCATTTCCTCCTCGCCTTGGCCTCGTCTGCCCCCGTCCACTCCCTCGGCAACACCGCAAAGACCAGATACGACGTATGCGTCTTGATCTCCGGCTCCGTCCGATGCACCAACCTCCCCTCCTTATACAGCGTCCGACTCTCCAATTCCTTCTTCACCTTCTCCAGCCGGTCCTGCTTACTCGGCGGCACACCTTCCACCTTGTCCTTCTTCCTGCCTCCCGTGTCTACATCCTCGCCGCGTTTCTTCGCCTCAGCCCTCCGCATGACTTCCTCCTGCTTTTCCTTCTGCAAGCTGTGAAAGACAGCTGCTCTTCCTTCAACATCACGCAGCCGCTGCACAGCCTCCTGCACCGTCGCGGCGCTCGCGTTGCCTCCGCGCACGCCTTCTTCGGCGAGTCCGACGCGCTCGCGACGCACGTCAAGTCGTTTTGCGGCGATCTCGACCATGTCAATTTCGAGCCAGCCGAGTGTGCGGAGCGCGGAGACGGTTTTGGTGACTTGTTCGATGCACGGTGAGAAGGTGCATATGCGGACGGCTTTGTGCGGGTTGAGTGGAGAGCAGAAGGGCTGCGAGGGTGTGGGGATGGACTCGGTGGCCACGGATGGTGTGGAGGGACCTGAAGCGACGGATTCTAGGGCGGCGGAGGACGGCGGGGAGCGCGTGAGGTGTTTAAGTGCCTGCCATGGCGCGGGCAGGTCGAGGAAAATGGCGTCGGCATCGGGACCGGAGGCCTCGTCGAGGCAGAAACCGTCGGCGTAGACGTCGCGGTGCGTAAGTGTGACGAGGGATTCGAGACCGTGGTCTTTGATCTCGACTTGGAGTTGTCGCGCGCGGGGCTCATGGTATTCGAAGCTGTAGACTGCGCCGTGTCGTTTGCTACGCTTCCGTTTCTTGGTCACGCCAACGGCTTCCTCGGGAGTGTCGTCTGTGCCGTTAGATGTGGCTGCTTGTCCTGGATAGCCATTGTAGACGGCCCTGACTGATGCATGTGTGAAGCTGCCACTTCCTGCACCTGCCTCGATTATGTGATCTCCTGGTCGAACTCGCAGTCTCTGCAGTATGTAGCTGTAGTCCGGGGTGTAGACGACTTGCGTTCGATGCGGTAAAGAGAGCGTCCATGTCTCTGGTGTTGGTGGTACGAGATGCGCAAAACCACTGCTCGCCGTCGCTGCCTTCACCAGATCCCGCTTGGCCTCCTTGGCATCGGGTTTTGGTGCGTCTCCTCCTTCATCGTCCCCGTCTCGTTTTCTCTTTTTTGATTTTCCGCGCGACCCAGTATCAACAATCGATGCCAGAATCTGTGTCCCCCATGGCTGACCAACAAGCGTGCTGTGCGGGAAGGAGCCAAAACGGGTGTTTTCTACTTTGCCTTCTGCGTAGTCGGATTCGGCGTGAGGGGAGAGAACGGCTGGGATGAGTTGGTCGCGGCGCAACTGTAGAATGCCGAGGTTGTTGGCTGACGCGTGGGTGCCCGGGTCGAGAAACGGCGAGGGCGCGATTGCCATCTGATCGTGTGAGGGAGCGACGATCGGGACGGGACAGATCGACAGAGAAGGCGCGAGTGGTGAGTGTGAAGCATGCGCGACAGGAAGAATAATTTTGGCGGGGAGCTTTCGAGCTTGCCATTGGCGGGGAGGCGCCAAGAGCGGGCTTGCAGGGGCTTTGAAGACACACGCAACGTGACACCAACAACCACGGGCACTTTATACTGACTCACCGTAAGCGCAACCTGTCCTTGACCCCGGCCTCCTCTACTCATTCTCTTCCAGTCACTCCTTCTCCGTTGTTCACTGCGTCCTCACCTTGATGGTGCCTGGTTTCTGCACTTTGTCTCGCAGGATCCTCACCAAGCACATCCCACCGTCGCATTGGAGGCGCACGCTCAAGGCACAACCAATCACCCGAATCTGGAAAGCCAATATGGCTACATCAGCACGCACACAACCACCGTGGAAGGAGCCAAAGTCGTCCCAACCCGCAAAATTGAAAGTATGGAACTCGTTGACGCGCTCGAAAAACGAGTTTGTCCCAATAGATGCAGAGGGGAAGGTGGTGAAGTGGTACAGCTGCGGTCCCACCGTCTACGACGATGCGCATCTGGGACATGCGCGGAATTATGTGACCATAGACATTCTGCGACGAGTCTTGGCGGGCTACTTTGGGTACAGTCTCCGCTTCGTCCAAAACATCACAGATGTAGACGACAAGATCATCCTCCGAGGACGACAACAATACCTGCTTGCAGACTTCAAGGCAAAAAATCCAACCGTGACGGACGACTTGATCAATACCACCATCAAGGCATTCGACGCGTACGTGAAGAAGAACCTCACGTTGCTGAGCGGCGATGTGAACATTGGCACTTTCAACCAGGAATCAGCCGAGAAGTATGCAAATGTGATTCAAGGGAAGTCCGTGGACGGCGTTGGTCCAGCCGGCGACAAGGAAGCAAAAATCAAGATGCATCTCAAAACAGCAAGCATGGCAGCAACGGCATTGCTAGCGCCCTCAAAGTCGACGCCAGAAGATGTCGACGTCTTCTATGCTGGCGCGGAGGACGTTCTGCTGCCATATCTGGACTCACTCTATGGCACATCAATAGACGCCAGCGACCATACCATCTTCACCAGACTCACCCAAAAGTACGAGGCGCGCTTCAACGAGGACATGCGGAGTTTGAATGTTCTAGATCCGGACGTGGTGACTCGGGTGACGGAATACGGAGATCAAATCGTGACTTTTGTACAAAAGATCGTCGACAATGGCTTCGCATATAGCACTCCTGACGGCTCAGTATACTTTGACATCGATGGCTTCGAAAAGGTGCCTGGTAACCACTATGCCCGTTTGGAGCCTTGGAATCGAGGCGACAAGGGTCTACAGGCAGACGGCGAGGGAGCGCTGTCACAGCAGAAGACTTCCGAGAAGCGTAGCGATGCAGATTTTGCGTTGTGGAAGTCAAGTAAACCTGGCGAGCCCGCGTGGAAATCGCCGTGGGGCCTCGGGCGACCCGGCTGGCATATCGAATGCTCCGTCATGGCTAGCGATGTGCTAGGGGAGCAAATGGACATCCATTCAGGTGGCATCGATCTTTGCTTCCCACATCACGACAAGTAAGTCTCGGGTATTTTGTTCCTCGAAAAGAAATTATTGACCTTCTCGCAGCGAGCTTGCACAGTCAGAGGCGCACTGGTCGCAAAAAGAGGGCGGCCACCAATGGGTCAACTACTTCCTGCACATGGGCCATCTTTCCATATCTGGCAGCAAGATGTCAAAGAGCTTGAAGAACTTCACAACAATCCGAGATGCACTCTCGCGCGGAGATTGGAATGCTCGAAGCTTGCGCATCATTTTTCTTCTCGGAGGATGGCATGATGGTATCGAGATTACGGACGATATGCGCAAAGCCGGTTCGTCGTGGGAGAGCTATGTCACAAATTTCTTCTACAAGGTTCGGGACCTTGAAGTGCATCCGAACATCAGCTCGAGCGGAGCGGAAGACGAGAAAGTGCGGAAGTCGTTCGAGGCTGCGAAGGAAAAGGTTCACAATGCCCTTGCCGATTCTTTCGACACACCTACTGCGATGCGCGCGATCTCAGGGCTGATCACCGACTACAACTCGGCCGACAAGGTCGGCTTGTCTGATGGTGTTTCTTTCGACGTTGCGCGTTACATCACCCGTATGGTCCGCATATTTGGCTTGGATGGATCAGCAGATCCGTACGATGGTGGCATTGGCTGGGCAGGCATCGACATTCCCTCAGTTGCGAAAGAATTCGTGTATGCTGTCTCGCGTGAGCGTGACGAGGTACGACAGCACGCCATTGCAGGCGACTTATCCGGCGCAGTGCTAGAGGACATTATTGCACAACATAAGCCTGCACGGCAACAGGAAGCTAGCGCTGTTCCGTACGCGGAAGTGTTATCTACCTTTCAAGAAAGCCTGCGTGGACTGGCAGAGAAGCAAGCACCAACGAAAGACTTCTTGGATCTCTGCGACCAGCTGCGCGACACGCACCTCTGGAATCTCGGCATTTACCTCGAGGACCGCGACAACGCCCCCGCAATGGTCCGACCCGTCGATGCTGAGTTGCAAGCGGCGCGCGACCATAAGGAAGCTATTGCGAGACAGAAAGCCGAAGCGAAGCTCAAGCGTGAGCGAGAAGAGTCAGAGAAGAAGGCTAAGTTGGCTGAGCAAGCAAAGATCAATCCTGTGGAGATGTTCAAGACCGATGAGTATAGTGCATGGGACGCAGAGGGCCTGCCGACCAAGGACAAAGACGGACAAGATGTAGCGAAGGGGAAGACCAAGAAGCTGAAGAAGGAATGGGAAAAGCAGAAGAAGCTGTATGAGGAGCATTTGAAGGGTGCTGGAGCTGCTTGACGATAAATCGTCTCATGTTCATCTCGAGTTGCAATGATACTTTATCACGGCAGACCACCGAGACTGCCCGGTGTGGTTTGACCGGAAGGCATACACTCAAAATTGCACCGCCTTTGCTGCTTGTCACCACGACTTCAGCCTCCGCAGCTTTCCTGATTCCTCGCCGTGCTTGTGCCCTTTTGTATAGCTTAACAAGTCCCAATACGATCGTGAGTGCGGAAGAAAACAGAAACGTTGGCTTGGCATGGTAATACCTTGCGCGCATGAGCTCGTGTCTGCCACACTTGCGCGTGGTTCTCTCCTCGGCCTCGAAGTTTGACAAACGCTATGCCGGGAGTGCTGTATTCGCTAATGTCAACCTCAATATGCACTCAATATCTTCTGGACGCATACGACCGTGATGCAACCTTGCGCCACTGCACCTGGGATGTGCTGCGTGATATAGGAAAGCATGTTGTGCTGGAGACCGTACATGAAAGGAAATACGAGGCGGATAAAGAGCGGTAAAGAGGCGAACTACAAGTGGCACCAGAGGCTAGTGGTTCATCCTACAGTACGCAAGACCATTCACATTGAGTGCGCCCTGTATAATTCCAGATTGCTTGACAAGAGTAGCCTGATACTCAGACGTTCCGACGTTCCGGATCGATCACTTGCCAGGTCAAAAGCATTTGTCCTATCCCCGCCTCTCTTGGTCCCATAGCTCCAATCGTCATTCATCACCCTTGAATGCCTCCCGAAGTCTCGCGAATGTCTCTCGTCATTTCTACTTTAGCAGTGCTAACAAGCACCGGACACTAAGCCGACGACGGCGGTCCTCCCGGCCCACCACCACCTGCACTCGCATGTCCACCATTCTGATCAAGATACGCCGCAGCGCGCGGCGTCGTAACAGTGTTCGGATTCAGCCCAACCGTGACCCAGGCAAATATTCCCTCCGAAACATCATCACCCAAATACACGTAGTTCAGCACCGGATCTGACGTTGCGGCTTCCTGCGAAAAGATACCGTCGTTCTTGTTGAGCAGTAGGGTTTGCGTGTTCGAGGTGTAGGGGGCGACGGATTCGGCGGCCGTGATGAGGGCTTGGTCGAAGAAGAGTTGGCCGACGTGCGAGACGTGGCCGCCTGTTAGGGTGGAGTTGGAGGGATTGATGGTAGCGTTGATGTGTGCGAGGACTAGACAGTTTGCCGTTACTATGGTGAGATATATGGGCACCATGAGTGTTACGTACCATGAATGTGTGTCGTGCGGCCGGTATAGTGGCCCGGGAATCTGTCAACAATTAATTATCCGAGTCACTCTTAGCAGTGCGAAGCACATTACGTTGTATCAAACTGAAGTACACCATCCGCATCAGAGACCTGAATGCCACGGAACATGGTGTTGTTGATGTTCGTAGCGTCAGCCTGGTTCCCATTACCACCGGCCACGACACCTCCATACACACCCGTGCTGTTGCAGTGCCAGGCTTCAAGGGCAACTTGATTCAATGGCTCGCACGTGGTGGTGTCGATGATTTGAACGTCGAAGGTAAGCGGAACACCGGGGTTGCCATCAGTAATATCCTTGCGCACATACTCACCCGATACCCCTGGTCTTGTTTTAGCAGTCGTGACAGCCGAACTCGGATGAGAAGAGTTGAGATACGTACAGTAGGGTCCCTCGGTAGTCTCTGGCTGAAGGATACAAGAGCTGTTGCTGCCAAAGATAACATCGCTCGGGCTATCTGGTGTAACAGACTGCGTCGAGTGATGATCCGTGTTCAGCACAGTGTTGAAGTCGCGCTTGACAATGCTACGCTTCATACGAAGATGTTCGACCATCGCCTTGCGACGCGCAATCATTCCAGCAGAGCGAGCTTGGAGTTTTTCGGCGCAGTGATCGAGACTCGTGTACTCTGTATTGGAGAGGAAGGCTGCGCGCTCGGCGATCTCTTCGTTGAGGTCATGGCCAGGGTGAGCGAACACTACTCCGGAGAAGAAGGTGACCGCAGCGGCGATGGTAGCGAGGGAGAATTGAACCATGTTGGTCAGGGAAAGACTTGGAAGTCCTGTAGAATGGTGGTGGCGAGGCGTAGGTTATCGTGGAAGTCTCGCATGTTAAATACATATTCAGCGCAAGCAGTATGCGCAACACACTGCATGTACTCGTGGACATGAGCCCAGAAGTATGGTTTTCTCATTAATATAAAGCGTCGAGCAGAAGCTTTTCGGTCGACATAGACGACTTCGGGACAGTGTTACGAATAGCACCTTCGCCATTGGATAATGCTGAGCGGGAGGTTCCGACGGGCAACATGGGAATGTGGTGTTTCCGCCTCACAATGTCTGACCCTGGAGCAATGCATGTTATTTGCTTCATGCTTTTGTGGACCCTGACTTCCATCACGGTTGCCAAGGCGCTGAAGCATGGTGAGCATGGCGACGAGTGTCTTGGCTAATATCCGGGTGGTAACTGATTGGTCGGCTTTGTTTGAGATTACCAAATTGGGTAATCTGCCTCCGCGAAACACCTAGACAGTCGTCGTAAGCTTTTCAACAAGACGTAGGCTTAATCGAAAGTCCAGTGTTTTTCCTGGCATTTGACGTGTGGACTCATTTAGGAGAATTGAGGAACTCGGTCACGCGGAACGAAGATACCCACAACACCCGACAGTAGTCCAATCTGCTTTGGCTTTCGAGCAAGGACCTCGAGCCTCCAGCATTTCCCACTCCAGTGTTCAGGAAACCTGCACCTCTTGTCCACAATGACTTCGTGCCATAGGTATTGATTGCGTAGTCGAGATTAGGAGATTTGAGTCTATGCTCTCGAAGCTCTTTGAACCAACCGTCGACGTTATAGTTCTCTACGTACATTACGGCAAACAGTCCAGGAACATGCACTCAGTAGGAGCTAACTAGCACGAGTAATCTCACATGCCCCCTAGGTTCTGCCGCAATCGCATCATGGAAAGACTGTTGAGAAACTAGCCGAGGCTAAAGTCAAACAGATATTCTGCTATAGTATCGACAAGTGCATCGGGAAAAGTCGCTGCCGTTCTGAGTATTGTCTTGAGCGCATAACGATAAGCCTTGAAGACACTATCATACTCCGAGAGCGCTTGTCGCTACCTTTTACTGCTGTGTTAGATAACTCCCATAACCTAGTTAGTTGTAGATTAACAGGTATGTTGGACAGCTAATTATGACTCTTCTCGAACTAGTTGTTACATCCTCTTCTTGCCTAATAAGAAGTAGTATAGATCTCTACATAACAACTTAATTAAACCGTTTTTAAACATCTCGGAGAAGTGCAGAACACAGAGTTAGAAAGAAGATTAAGATAATAACTAATACTACTGCATGTATTTATAGTAAAAGGAGGAGGAAGACTTTAGTGAGGGCACTAAAGTCTAGCTGCTTAGCATCGTAATGTCTTGAAGTTGCTGCAGTATAATATGCACGGGGTAAACCTGTCTAGCATATCGCAGGTCTCTACAATAAAGCTACCTGTAGACGCTCAATTAAGTTTACTCACGTAAACATCACTAAGTCGGCTTCCTAACACCTGTCGACTATGAGGTATA